>ERZ808270.83-NODE-83-length-62255-cov-5.109260_pt1 | contig 62255 bp, 44 predicted proteins | sample MGYA00521082_ERZ808270 | MGnify/ENA primary metagenome ERZ808270 (study PRJEB31516, sample SAMN03275594) | gut metagenome | biome: mammalia-associated habitat; material: feces | host: Papio cynocephalus | place: Kenya | collected 2012-07-27 ... | reverse complement strand
TTTATTTATCCTCTCTCGGCGCTATGCGCCACTCTCCCCGAAGGGGAAAGCAAGAAATAATGCCGGCACAACGGAACAGGCGAAGCCTGCCTAAAGGGGAAAGTAAGAGATAGTTCGCCGATGGGCGTCGGCGGCACGTGCGGGGCGGGTTATAATTCGCCCGTGAGTACCGAGCGACGGATTTCGGGTGTGGATAACTGCAATTTTTTCTGCGTTTCGTCCGGGGGAAGATCGGTGCGCGCACCCGTGAAACCTGGCAATGCGGCGGGCGGGGCGTTGATGAGCGCATCGGCGGAGAACATGGAAAGCTGTGTGGCGCTATCCGATAAATCCGCTGCGGAAAGCATGGCTTTGACGCGTTCTTCCTTTTCTTCGCCGTAGAATTTGCCGCAAGCCGTAATAAAATGCCGCGCGCGCTTTAATACCACGCGCATTTTTTTCAGATCTTCGTACGTGAGTTTTGCGTACCGCCGCGCCGCGATGATTTTATTTGCCGAGCGCACGCCGATGCCCGGAACGCGGAGAAGCGAGGCGAGATCGGCACGGTTGACTTCCACGGGGAAATTTTCCGGGTGGCGGAGCGCCCACGCGCATTTCGGATCGTATTCCACGGGCAGGTTTTCGTCTTCGTCCGCGATTTCTTCGGGCGCGAAACCGTAGTAGCGCATCAGCCAGTCCGCCTGATACAGCCGATGTTCGCGCAGAAGTTTTTCGCCGACGGACGGAAGAGACGGATCGTTCACTACGGGAAGATAGGCGGAAAAATACACCCGCCGCAGCGAAAACTTGCGGTACAGGGCGCCCGAAAGGCGCAGAATTTTGCCGTCGCGTTCGGGCGAGGCGCCTACGATCATCTGCGTGGTTTGCCCCGCGGGCAGGTATAAGGGGCGCTTTGCCGCGCGGAATACCGTTGCCGCCGTTTCGCTTTGCACGTTCTGCAGCCCCGAAGCCGTGAGCAGGCGGGGCTTTCCGTTGTTCTGCGCCCCGATAAGCCGTCGCCCGGAAGCAAACGCCTTTTTGCCCTGCGCCAGCTGCCCCATGGGCAGAAGCAGCGATTTTTTTGTTTTCTGCGGGGCGAGTTTTTTTAAACTCTCTTCTCCCGGCAGCTCTAAATTATAGCTCATTCTGTCTGCCAGAAGCGCCGCTTTTTCCACCAGTAGCGGATCGGCTTTGGGGATGCCTTTGAGATGAATATACCCGTTGAAGCGGTATTTATGGCGCAGCAGTTCCGCCGTGCGGATGAGAAGTTCCATGGTGTAATCGGGGCTTTTGTACACCGCCGACGACAGGAACAAGCCTTCGATGTAATTGCGGCGGTAGAAGCCGACGGTGAGTTCGCAGATTTCTTCGGGCGTAAGCGTGGCGCGTTTTACGTCGGCATTGCGGCGGTTGGGGCAGTACCTGCAATCGAAAACGCAATCGTTGGACATTAAAATTTTCAGAAGTGAGATGCACCTGCCGTCCGCCGCGAACGAATGGCAGATACCGCCGAACGCGGCGTTGCCCAGACCGCCGGGTTCGTTTTTCCGCCGCGAGCCGGAAGAGGAACACGAGACGTCGTACTTTGCGCCTTCCGTTAAAATTTTCAGCCGTTCTTCTTCAATCATCGATTTTTCGCTTCCTTGTGTTTCTGCCGTTATTATAGCACGCGGCAAAAGAAAAGTCAAACATTTGTTCGTATTTTATACGGGCAATTTTTGGAAAAAGACTTGCTTCGGGGGAAAAAATATGCTATAATCGAAGAGAGCGCAAGGGGAAGAAACGCCGCCCGGCGGAGAGGGCAATGCGCGGCGTACCCGCGGGCGGGAAAAAATATCGCGGGAAAGGCGTGTGAACGAGGGAAAACTTTCGGGCGCGGAGAGCCGCGGAAAAACGGAGCGAGCAAAGCGCGGAGGAAACGGAGAATGAAATGCGGAATCAGAAAATGGGAGTTATCCGACGCGAAAGATCTGGCGGCGGCGCTTTCGAACAGAAAAGTGCAGGATAATCTGCGCGACGGGTTGCCGTATCCGTATACCGAGCGGGACGCAACCGAGTATATTTCCGCAATGCTTGCGGCGGACGAAAACGATACGTTTGCTTTTGCGATTGTCGCGGACGGAAAGGTTGTCGGCGGCATCGGCGCTTTCCGGCAAGGCAATATCCACAGGCAGATGGCGGAAACGGGCTACTATATAGCGGAAAATTACTGGGGAAAAGGGATCGCGACGGAAGCGGTGAAACGGCTTTGCGGATATGTGTTTGCGCATACCGATATTATCCGTATTTACGCGGAGCCGTTTGCCGCAAATCTTGCTTCCTGCCGCGTGCTGGAAAAGTGCGGTTTTCTTTGCGAGGGAACGCTGCGTGCGGGCGCGGTGAAAAACGGCAGGTTGGCGGATATGAAAATGTATTCCCGCTTAAAAACGGACGAGTGAGGTTGAAAGAGAGGAAAATTATGGCGTTCGATTTCAAAAAAGAGTACAAAGAGTTTTATATGCCGAAGAATATCCCGTCGGTTGTTACGTTGCCCGCCGCGAACTATCTGGCGGTACGGGGGAAAGGTAACCCGAACGACGAAAACGGAGAATACAAAAAGTCGATAGGATGGTTATATGCGATTGCGTTTACCATAAAAATGAGTTATAAAGGCGCGCATAAAATCGACGGGTATTTCGAATACGTCGTACCGCCGTTGGAAGGATTCTGGTGGCAAAGCGGCGCGGGCGAAACGGCGGGCGAAATAGATTATGCGCATAAAGAAAACTTTAATTTTATATCGCTTATACGACTGCCCGATTTTGTTACGGAGGCGGAGTTTGTATGGGCGATAGCGGAAGCGACGCGAAAAAAGAAAGAAGATTTTTCAAAGGTGGAATTTCTGACGGCGGACGAGGACGTGTGCGTGCAGTGCATGCACATCGGAAGTTTCGACGACGAGCCGCAGACGGTGGCGCGGATGAAACGATTTATGGACGAAAACGGATATGAAACGGATATTACCGAAAATCGGCGTCATCACGAAATATATTTATCCGACCCGCGCAAATGCGCGACGGAAAAACTGAAAACCGTGATCAGGATTCCCGTGAAAAAGAAGGGAAAATAACGGAACGGTTACAAACGGCGGCGGAACCGTCGGGCGGGAATTTGCGGATTTTCGGAGCGGGCGTACCCGCGGGCGGGGAAAAATATCGCGGGAAACGCGTATGAAAATATTGACAACGCCGAAAATGTATGGTATAATCTATTTGTAATGTTTTAATATGACAAATTCTTTTTGCGGGGGATTTTTCCGTAAAAAGGAGAGAAAAAGGAGAAAAAACAATGCGTTTGTTTGAAGTTTCCACGGATTCTACGGCGGATTTGTACGAGGATTACCGGAAAAAAAGAGATATATGGTTTGCGCCGCTTTCGTTTTCGTTTGAAAAGGACGGCAAAATAGAAGAATACCTCGATAATTTTTCGGAATATTCGCAGTACGTGGATTTTTATAATAAAGTACGGAATAAATACATGCCGCGCACGGCAATGCTCAATTACGAAGCGCACGTGGCGCATTTTACCGCCATGGCGAAGGCGGGCGTGAAAGACGTTCTGCATTTTTCCATTTCTTCGGGGCTGGCGCGCACCACGCAGGTAGCGAAGCAGGCGGCGGAAGAAGTGAAAAAGGAATATCCCGATTTCAATATGGTTTCCGTGGACCCGCTGGGCGCCACGATTCTGCAGGGGATGCTGGTTACTCTGGCGTGCGACATGCGCGACGAGGGTAAGACGATGCAGGAAACGTACGAGTATCTGACGGACGCGCGGAATCGTATTCTTTGCACGATTATTCCCACCGACCTTTTCTATCTGCAGCGCGGCGGCAGAGTTTCGGCGACGGCGGCGGTGTTCGGTTCGATGCTGGGCGTGAAGCCGATTTTAACGTTTGACCGCGACGGAAAACTGAAAACGATAGACAAGGTGAAGGGCATGAAGCGCGTTTATGCGTACACGCTGGAAAAGCTGGCGATCGCTCCGCTCGACGAGAAGAAGAAAATCGTGGTGGTGCATACCGATAACGAGGAAGCGGCGGAAGAGATGGCGAAGCGCGTGGAGGAAGCCACGGGAATCAAGCCCGAAATTTACATTATGGGACCTTCCATCGGCGCGCACGTGGGACCCGGCGCGGTTGCCTGCGGGTGGCTTTCCACGAAAACGAGAACGGAACTTGGATTGTAAGAAAAAGACGTTTCGGACGACCTGAAAAAATACTTCGGGAGGAAAGAATGGACGTTGTTCATCCGGGCGCGACGAAGGGGCGCAGGCGAAAACGGAACGGACAGAGAGATACGGAAGTTGCGGTTTTTCCGCGTGATTTTTTCGCGCGGGGAAGCCGCGGCGTTTTATATAGGGAGTCGGAATGAGCGAAAAGGTAAAAAACGCGGTGAATTACGACGCCGCGATGCGGCGGGAACTGGAAAAAAGGAAGGCGGAAGAAGAGATGGGCGCCGCGCGGGCGAGGCTGCTTTTGCACAGCTGCTGCGCGCCGTGTTCTTCGGCGTGTCTGGAAATTTTAAAGGATTTTTTAAGCGTTACGGTGTTTTATTATAACCCGAACATCGACGAGAAAGAAGAGTACGAAAAGCGGAAAGCGGAACAGATTCGGTTTTTGCGCGAGACGGGCTGGGCGGAGTTTATCGACTGCGATTACGATTGCGGGGCGTTTGAAAATATCGCGCGCGGCAGAGAAAATTGCAAAGAGGGCGGCGCGCGCTGCTACGAGTGCTATAAACTGCGCCTGTTTAAAACGGCGGAGCGGGCGGCGGAAGAGAACTTCGATTATTTCGCGAGCACGCTTTCGGTGAGTCCGTACAAAAACGCGGCGTGGCTGAACGAACTGGGGCGGGAAGCGGAAGAGAAGTACGGCGTGAAATTTCTGCCTTCCGATTTCAAGAAAAAAGGCGGATATTTAAGGAGCACGGAGCTTTCGAAGCAGTTCGGGCTGTACCGACAGAATTACTGCGGGTGCCGTTTTTCGAAGCGGGAGGCGGAAGCGCGCGACGCGGCGAAAAAGGACGAAAAAGACGGAGAGAAATAGGAGCGGGCGCGTGAAAAACAAGGTATTGCCTTGACCGGTAGCGGGCGGAAGAAGCGGGTGCGCTTGTGATACTTGGCGGGGAGCGAAAGTGAAGTTTCGGGCGACGGACGGCGAGAGAAGAGATGCGTGCGAAATGCCCTGTGCACGGCGTGCGAAAAAGCGGCGGAGCGCTATAGCGGGGCGTGCGGAAAATTCGGGGGCGGAGAAGGAAGCGGAACGGAAAAGAACGGAAAGAGAATAAAATGATATGCCGCGGCGGAAGAGTTGCGGGAGAAAAAAGGTAAAAAGGAGTACATACAATGAAAAACAAACACTCACGGAGAAAGTTTCGGCGCGGCGTTCTGATTGCGCTGGCGGCGACGGTTTGCTGCGTTGCGCTTGTTTTCGGCGCATGTAAGAAGGCGACGGATAAGGAACCGGACGTGCCGCCCGCCGTAGGCGATTGCAACGGGGCGCACGATTTCGGGGCGTGGAGCGTGGAAAACGCGGCGACATGCACGACAGACGGGGAAAAATTCCGCAGGTGCAAAAATTGCGGCGGAGTGCAGGAAGAAAAAATTCCCGCGACGGGGCACGACTATAAGGAAGAATCTGCCGTGGCGGCGACGTGCCATCAGCCCGGCGTCAAGGCGCATCTGCACTGCGTAAACTGCGGCGACGATAAGCTGAAAGGCGTATCGTATACGCGCGAGGAGCTTCTGATTCCCGCGGCGCACCGCACCGTACGGATTGCGGAAGTTGCGCCCGCGTGCGACAAGGAGGGCGTTGCGGCGCACACCTACTGCTATGAGTGCGGCGCGAATTTCGTGGGCGAAAAAGAAACGTCGGCGGCGGAGCTGGTATTGCCGAAGTCGCATAAAACGGAAGCCGTGGCGGAGAAAGCGAAAACCTGCACGGCGGACGGAGTGAAAGCGCACGGGCATTGCATATCGTGCGGGAAGAATTTCATCGGCGGAGAAGAAAAGACGGCGGAGGAGCTGAAAATCGCCGCCGGGCACGATTACGGGGAGCTTATCGCCGGAACGACGACGCAGCGCGCGCATTACCGTTGCGGCGGGTGCGGGAAGTATTTCGTGAAATTTTCTGCCGACGGCGGATATTACGAAACGAATACGCTGTCTTTGCCCGACGACGCTTACGGAACGCCGGTCTGGCACGAGGAGATTCCCGCGACGTGCACGACGGACGGGGTGAAAGGACATTTTACCTGCGACGGCACGGAAGGTTGGCTGGACGTGAATTATGCGCCGATTGCCGACCTGACGATTTCCGCGGGGCACGTTTACGCGTGCGCGGCGCAGGACGGAACGTATCACGTGCAGAAATGCGCGCGGTGCGGAGAAACGGCGGAAGGAAGCGAACGGCGGCATTCGTTTTCCGGGATACATAAGACGGTTGACGGCGGGATTTATACGGCGTACGAGTGCGTTGATTGCGGGTACGACTATTATGAATACGACGGCGACGCGATAACGGATATGTTTGCGGAAGCTCCGTTTATCGTGGGGGAATACGATAAAAAGGATTTTTATATCGGCTTTACGAAACAGAACGGTCTGGGCGGAAGAGTGATTTTTCTTGCGGTGATTGCCGACGACTGGGACACGGCGTATGCGGAGGTTGTGGCGGCGAACGAGTATCCCGCGAAAAGGACCGTGCGAATGAGATACATGGACTGCGTGAAGGACGTGGAGGTTACGTTTGATATTCTCCGCGAGACGGCGCAGCCGTTTTTCCCCGTGTATCAGCAGGGATGGTTCGGCGATCTGGGCGACCTCGGCGTTATCGTGCGGAACAACACGGTGAAATCTTCCGGCAATTTCAAGCCGGAAACGATTTTTAACGGGCTGTTGAAAAGCGCGGACGTTACGATTACGGACGACGGCGGATTTACTCCGGACGCCGACCTTTCGGGCGGGGACAAAAAATATACGGTGAAATTTACTCTGAGCGGGAAATCGACGGAGTACAGCGTTTCGTTTTATTATACGGCGCGGCGGACGGCGGTGATCATAGAATCCGGCATGGAATATCTGACGGTGCAGGGAGAATATCCGCTGATAAAAGTGCGGTATACGGACGAATACGACGGACCAGGAACGTCGTGGGTGCCGCTGGACCTTTTCGATACGGCGGACGGCGCGTTTGACGCGAATCGGTTGGGCAGGCAGACGACGACGGTTACGCTCGGCGCGTACGCGAAGGCGGAACTGAACGTTTATGTGGGCGCGCCCGACGAGGTGTACGACGTAAACGCCGCGCGCAAAGGGGAGTATTACGTACCCGATTATTACACGGTAAAGGGAGCCGCCGGCGTTGCGGTGGAAGTAACGTATTTCGGCGGAGAAAGCGGCACGATGTTGTTGCCTGCGGAAATGTTTGAAACGGAGGACGGCGGCGCGCCCGATCTGAATGCGGAGGGTGCGTACGACGTTTGGTTTAACGTGAACGGCACGGAGTATCGGATCTGCGTGCGCGTGTACGATGCGGACGACGTGAAAGCGACGGAATTCGATCTTGACGATCTGAGAGACGCGGAGTGGCTGTACACGGAAAAAGACGGCGCGTACGAGCTGAAAACGGACGTTTCGGGGCGGTATTTTACGGCGCGGCTTTCGGACGGAAAACAGGATTTCCGTGTGCCCGTAACGGCGGAAATGATTTCGTACGATAAAGAGCTTCTGGCGCAGGCGGTTGCGGGCGGCGAAAACGTTTTTACGATTGAATTCGGCTATAAAGGCTTGCGGGAAAGCGTGGAAATTTACATAGCGGAGCAGCGCGACGCCGTTGATATTACGGAGATTTTTCGGGACGGACGTTCGGCGGACGGGGTATTTGCGAAAGACGGCGCGTTGTTCGGCGAATACGAGATTCTGGTAACGGGCGCAAGCGGCGGAACGTACTACGAAACGCTGAAAGAGGAGATGCTTTACGTTGCGACGTTCGATAGCGACGGCAACATGGAAGAAGGCTCTTTGAAAAAGGCGGATTTGCGGACGGCGGAAAAAGGCGCGTACCGGTTGGTGGTGCGGTATGACGGGCATGATTTCGGCGACGGGTATTTCAGATTGTTTGTGATTTCCGACGACGACCTCGAATATGATTTCGGCGTGGATTATTCTGCCGGGAGAGTGCAGAACGCCGTACATACCGGCACGAAAGAAGAGGTGCTTGCCTCGCTTCGGCGCGTGGAATTTTTATATACGGTGCGGGCGCGTATCCGCGAGGGCGCGTATACGCTTTCGGTGCGGATTTCGGAAGAGCGGCTGTTGCTTTCGGACGTAACGATTGAAAATGCGGACGAGATCGATTTTGTGGCGACGGGGAGCGTCCGGCTGGCGCTTGAATACAAGGGGCAAAGCCTCGGTTATGCGCTGACGTTGCTGCCCGATCTGAATTTGTATGCGAGCAGGGAATATACTTACGCGCCGTCGAACGGAACGGGGCTGTTTATTCTGAAACTGTATGAAAACGGATTCTTCGAACGGATTGCCGCGGGAAGCGCGGAGCAGACGATATACGGGGAATATTCCGCCGTGGACGAGGCGGATAAGGTGTACCGGCTGGACTACGAATTGCTGGCGGTGAGCGCCGACGGAAAATCGATGTTTGTGTGGACGGGCGAGGCGTTCGGAAAGCGGCATAATGTTGTGCCGGAAACGTACGATTTATACGGCGTAAAAGTGCTTGTGTATTTAAGAAACGGCACAGGGTATGCGGATTTTATGGAGAGTTTCAACGGGCAGGAGTATATCGGGTATACGTGCGAGGCGAAGCTTTCGGACGGCGTTCTGGAGCTGTCCGGCGAACGGTATTCGGTTACGGAGAAGAACGGCGTGAAAACGCTGGAACTGATTGTGGAAGGAAGCACGCTGTATCGCTACGAGGCAACGGAAACGAGCGACGGAGAAGGGGTTCAGGTGCGGCAGAGCGCGCTGATAAACGATAACGGGCTGGCGTATCTGCGCATCGAATACAGAGTGCTTTCCGCGGACGGCACGGGATACGGGGATTGGATGACGGACGAAGCGTATTCTTATGCGTGGCGGCGCGAGGGAGATATTGTTACGGTGGACGCGGGCGGCGGAATCCGCTTCCTTGTGAATGCGGACGGAACGCTGACGGCGCTGGACGAATTGTATTGAGAGAACGGAGAACGAAAAAGCCTTCCCGCTGCGGGAAGGCTTGTATTTTTTATGGCGGCGGAATATAAGGCTTGAATTTTAAAACTTGACCTCTCTCGGCTCGCTTATGCTCGCCACTCTCCCCGAAGGGGAAAGCAAGTATTAGTGTTTCGCGCCACTCTACTTGCCGAGATTGCCTTAAAACGGCAATTCGACAAGGGTTCCCGCTACCGTAGGTTTTTTCGCGCTTTTCTCCTCTTAGAGAAAAAGCGAAAAAGGGGAAAGCAAGGGGAAATTATGCGATCAGAGAAAATTTCATGACGACGGGGTTGTGATCGGAATCGGCAAAGCCTTTCTGTACGTTTTCGAGATATTCCACGCGTACGTTGGACGTGAATAAAAAGCCGTCTACGATTAAAGTGTAATTTCCCTCTTTGTAGGGCACGTCGCAGTTGCGGCAGGTGGGCAGCTGCTGTTTGTTTGTGTAATCGGTGGCGCGATGCACGTTTGCGGGGAGCAGTTCCGCGGGGAAGGGCTGCGCCCAGCCGAACGCCGTTTCGCCCTCTTCGCCGTTGATATCTTTGATGGACGTTCCCGTGAAATCGTGATTGAAATCTCCGCCCGCCACGCAGTAGTTGCCGCTTTCGTATTCCGCCTGCATGTCGGAAAACAGCATGGTCATCTGTGCCGCGCGGATTTCGTCAGACCCGCCGTAGGCGGACGTGTGCACGTTATACAACAGGAATTCTTTGCCGTTTTCCGTAGGGATACGCGATACCGAATAGCAACGGTCGAGATCGAGCAGTTTTTTCATATCGTCCGCAATCGGCAGAGAACGGCGGAGCGCCGACGAAAAGCCGTTTTTCGAAAACGTAAGAATGCCGCTGTTTGACTTTCCGTGCGGTTCGGTAAGAGGGTACATCAGATACGCCGAATGATAGTTGACGGCAAAAACGCTTGCGTATCCGGAAAAAGCGTTTTGCGCCGTTTCTTTTTCGTTGACGTGGTAGCTGCGCGTGGAAGAAGTATCCACTTCCTGAAACAGCGCGAAATCGGGGTTGAATTCTTTGATGGTATTCAAAGCGGAGTTAACGTGCGTTTCCACGCTTTCTTTGCTTGCCGCGCGCGATTGCTTGCCGCCGTCCATAAAGAACGTGAAATCGGGCGTATACGCGCCGAAACCGATATTGAACGTGGTTGCCGTGTAGGAGGTTTCGGTTTTGAGCGCCGTAACGCGGCAGGGAACGTCCGCTTCGCCGCTTTCTTCGACGTCTGCCTGCGCCGCCGAGACGGGAAGGACGATATAATCTTCCAGCCGGTAATAGGAAAGGAGCACGTACGCCGCGTAGGCGATGACGACGGTGAGCAGCGCGAGAAACACGCATAACAGACTTAATAAAATTTTTTTCGTTGTTTTTTTAACCATATTTTTCCCCGTAAAAGGCTTCCCCCGAAACAGTTGCCGCGACGACGGCGGAACCTGTGTATTTATCTCATACGAATATTATCTTATACGAAACGGCGCGAAATGTCAATCGTTTCCGGCGGAAGAACGCAAATAAGTACGATTTGTCAGGAGAATTCGTCGGGGAGGGCAGCTTCGCTTTGCTGTTTTCTGACGTATTCGCGCGGGGAAAGCCCCGTTTGTTTTTTAAAAGCGCGCGAAAATTCGGAAAGATCGGCATAGCCGGCGGAAACGGCGACTTCGGAGAGGGAAACGAAGTCGCTTTTTAAAATTTCCGCGGCTTTTCGGGTGCGGACGGCGTGCAGAAAGGCGATGGGCGAGCAACCCGTAACCGCGGTGAACGTTTTGCGGAAATAGACTTCGGACATGCCGCAGAGCGCCGCAAGGCGGGCGTTTTTGATTTTCAGACGATAATTTTCGGCGATAAAATCGAGCGCGGGGGCGATTTTTTCGCGCCGCGTTCCGGAAAGGTAGCTTTTGTTGGCGGCGGGGCGGAGCAGAATCGACAAAATTTCGTAGGCGCCGGCGAATACTTCCGCTTTGTACGCGGGGTTTTTCAGCGTGCATTTATATTCGCAGCTCTGAAAGAGCCGCAGCAGATTGTCCGGCTGAAAAACAGGGAAGGCGGCGGGCGTTGTTGCGGCGCAGGCGCAGTCGGCTTCGAGAACGAAGAAGCGCCCGGCGCGGACACATTTCCATTCGTAGGAGCTGCCCTGCGGCAGGATGACGGCGTTTTCGCGGTTGGAAACGAGCGTTTTTCCGCCGCAGGTATACACCGTTTCGCCCTCGTATTTGAAAATAATCGCAAGGCGGGGGCGGTTGACGCGGCGCGCGCCTTTTCCCGCTTCGGTGAGGATGTTTGCCGCGTAATGAATTTTTAAAAACGTGAGTTCGGAAAAAAGTTCCTGTTCCATAGCGATTCTATTATAAAACATCGGAGCGGGAGAGTCAAGAAATCGGTGAAAAAAAGTATCGGATTTGCCAAAAAAATGCGTTTTTGCATTTACTTTTCCGACGGGGGCTCGTATAATGGAACCGACGGGGGAGCCGCGGAGCGGCGAAACCGGAAAACGGAACCGGGAGGGAAGGAGTATGGGCGAATTTACGGGAAAGACGGCGTGGGTAACGGGCGCGGGAGGGTATATCGGCGGCGAGACGGCGTTGGTTTTGGCGAAAGGCGGCGCGAAAGTGGCGGTGTGCGATATATCGGAAGCGGCGGCGGAAAAGACGCTGGCGCGGATTGCGGCGGCGGGCGGCGTGGCGAAAGGGTACGCAGCGGATGTTACCGATTCCGCTTCGGTGAACGGGACGGCGGAAAAAATCGCGGCGGAACTGGGCGGGATAGATATTGCGGTGCACGTGGCGGGAGGAAGCGCGCGGATTGCGGGGAAGAACGCGAAATACGTGCCGCTGACGGAGCAGGACGACGACGTGATAGACAGGGTGCTGAAAGTGAATTTGTACGGCGCAATTTACGTGAGCCGCGCGGCGGCGCGGGCGATGATTATGCAGGGCAGAGGCGGGAAAATCGTGAATTTTTCTTCTGTGGTGGGGCTGAACGGGCTGAAAACCTGCTGCGATTACGCGGCGGCGAAGGGCGGCGTGATTGCCTTTACGAAGGCTTTGGCGAAGGAGCTGGGAGAATACGGCATCAACGTGAATTCCGTGGCGCCCGGCGTAGTTGCCCGTCCCGGAGAGGACGGGGATTCCGCCTACGTGTACGGTTCGAATTTTCTGCATAGGAAATGCACGGCGGCGGACGTGGCGGAATTGACGGCGTTTCTGGTTTCGGAGCGGGCGGCGTTTATTACGGGGCAGACGTACGCGATTGACGGCGGGCGGAGTCTGGCGATGAAAGGAAGCGACTGAAAATGAAAATAATATCGTAGATGCAAGCGCCGGCGGGGTGGTGCGCGCGGGCGCGCAGGTACGGAAACCGCGGCGGAGAGCAAGCGAAAAAACGGGCGAAAGACGGCTTTGCGGGCGCTTGACTTTTCATAAAAAAAATGATATACTTACGGCGTTGAATATTGAACGGGGAGCGGCGCCGCGGGAAACTTTGGCGGCGCGCAGGGCTGAAAATCATGAGCGATATTACCAAGCGGGCGATTTCCGCGTCTTTGAAAAAGTTACTCCGCGAAAAGAAACTGAATAAAATCACGGTGCAGGACATTGCGGACGACTGCGGCATCAACCGCCAGACGTTTTATTACCATTTTCAGGATATTTACGACCTTGTGGAGTGGACGTGCATAGAAGATACCGAAAAGGTGCTGAAAGAAAACCGCACGTACGCTACCTGGCAAGAAGGGTTTCTTGCGGTGTTTTATCTGGCGAAAGAGGATAAAACGTTTATCGAGAATATTTATCATTCCGTTTCGCTGGAACTTCTGGAACAGTATTTGTACCGTCTGGTGTATCCGCTTCTGAAAAACGTGGTGGACGAAAAGGCGAAAAATTACACCGTGCGGGACGAGAACAAGAAATACATCGCCGATTTTTACAAGTACGCGTTTGTGGGCGTGCTTCTGGAGTGGATCAGAAACGATATGCGGGAAAGTCCCGAATCGATTACCGACAGGGTGAGTAAAATCGTGAGCGGTTCGATAGAAGCCGCGTTCAAGAATTTTAACGGCGGGCGGTAAAATTTTTGCGGCGGTTGAAAGCGATTGTTTAAAGTTACGGAAAAGCTGCGGCGGGCGTATTTACGCGCGCCGGTTTTTTTATGGCGTTTTTCAGACAAAACGGCGGAAATGTATAAAATTTTTACAGTTTTCGCCGCCTGTCGGAAATTGCGACGGAACGGAAAAATTGTCTGTTGTCATCCGGAAAAAATACGTTTATAATAGAAATGTAAAAAATAATTGCGAAAGCAAAACCGGAGGTAAACAACAATGTATTACGGATCAGGAAATTATGAAGCGTTCGCTCATCCCGTGAAGCCGGAAGGCGTGGACGGGAAATCGGCGTATATCATCGGCACGGGGCTGGCGGGACTTTCCGCGGCGTTCTTCCTTGTGCGCGACGGACAGATGAAAGGCGAGCATATTCACCTGCTGGAAAAGCTGGATATAGCGGGCGGCTCGTGCGACGGCAGAGCGGTGCCGGGCAGCGGGTTTTATATGCGCGGCGGCAGAGAAATGGACAACCACTTCGAAGTGATGTGGGAAATGTTCAGAGACGTGCCCTCGCTGGAAAATCCGGGGCTTTCGGTGCTGGACGAATATTACCGCCTGAATAAAGCCGACCCGAACTATTCGTTGTGCCGCGCTACGGTGAACCGCGGCGAAAACGCGCACACGGACAACAAATTCAACCTGAACAAGGAAGCGGCGATGCAGGTGAGCAAGCTGTTTATGACGCCCGAAGAGGAGCTGGAAGATAAGAAAATCAGCGATTACTTCGACGACAATTTCTGGCAGAGCAATTTCTGGCTGTACTGGCAGACGATGTTCGCTTTCCATACGTGGGATTCCGCGCTGGAAATGAAGAGATACCTGCAAAGATACGTGCACCATATCGACGGATTGCCCGATTTCTCGGCGCTTCGGTTTACGAAATACAATCAGTATGAAAGTCTGATTCAGCCGCTGCAGAAATATCTTGAAAATCACGGCGTGAAAACGGAATACGGCATCGACGTGAAGAACGTGGTGTTCGATATCAACGGCAAAAAGAAAACGGCGAAGAAAATCGAGTACGTGAAAAACGGCGAAAAGGGGTGCATCGACCTGCTGGAAAGCGACCTTGTGTTTATTACCAACGGTTGCTGCACGGATACGAGCTGCTACGGCGATCAGACGCACGCGCCCGACCTTTCGAAGGTGAGAAAGGGCGGCGGAGAATCGTGGGATTTGTGGAAAAACATCGCGATTCAGGACCCCGCGTTCGGTAATCCTTCCAACTATTGCGACCACCCGGACGAAACCAACTGGATGAGCGCGACGGTGGAAACCGCGGACGAGGAAGTTATACAATATATCGAGAAAATCTGCCGCCGCGATCCGAGAGCGGGCAGAGTTACCACGGGAGGCATCGTTACCGTGAAAGACAGCGTGGATAACTGGTATATGTCCTGGACGATTAACCGCCAGCCGCAGTTCAAATCGCAGAACAAGAACACCGTTTTAATCTGGCTGTATGCGCTGAACACCGACAGACCGGGCAATTACGTGAAGAAGGCGATGCGCGACTGCACGGGCGAAGAAGTGTGCAAAGAGTGGCTGTATCACATCGGCGTGCCGACCGAAAAAATCGACGAGTACGCGAAAACGCGGGCGAACACCACAACGTGCTATATGCCGTTCATCAACGCGTTCTTCCGCCCCCGCAAGAACTCCGACAGACCGAAGGTGGTGCCCGAAGGCGCCGTGAACTTCGCGTTCATCGGGCAGTTTGCGGAAACGCCGAGAGATACCATTTTCACCATAGAATATTCGATGAGAACGGGCATGGAATCGGTGTATACGCTGCTGGATATCGACAGAGCGGTGCCGGAAGTGTGGGGCAGCGTGTACGACGTGCGCGAACTGTTGCGGGCGGTGTATTACGCGCTGGATAAGCAGCCGATTTCGAGCATGAAACTTTCGATGAAGGAAAAGATCCTGCTGAAAGAAGTTACTTCGAAAATCAAGGGAACCGACGCGGAAAAACTTGCGAAAGAAAGCGGTATCATCTGAAACAGCCGCGTTGCGGCGAATGGCGGCAAAAACGCGTATGCGGGCAACGGATGGAAGCCGGACAAGGAAGCGGACAGCCGCAAAGATACGACGGAAACTTCGTAAAATTTCCGGAAAAGGACAAAAAGACGGGCGCAGACGAAAAGTCTGCGCCTGTTTTGCCGTGTTCTGCGTTACGGAAGAAAAAACGACGGAAAACGCCGGGCAAAAATAAAAATACTGACAAAGAGGTTTTTAAAGTGATACCGGAGTACAAACGGAAAAATCACAGAGCGGCTGTCGGATGACGGAGCGTTTTCGGAGTTTTTATTTTTCGGAAGATAAGAATTTATTAAAAAGAGATAATTTTGCCGCTATCATTCGTAATATTTCCCGTTATAATGGAAGCGTATAAAAAACTTCGGGGAGAAACGGAACATGGAAAGAAACAATTCGTACGACGTCATCGTTATCGGCGGAGGGACGGCGGGAATTTCCGCGGCGCTTTCGGCTGCCCGTACGGGCGCAAAAACGTTGCTTGCGGAAGCAACGTATCTTTTGGGAGGACTTGCTGCCGCAGGACTTGTAACGTATTACTTGCCCTTATGCGACGGTGAGGGGACGCAACTTTGCCATGGAATCGCCGAAGAATTGCTGCGCCTTTCCGTTTCGGAAGGTGCGGAAAGTCCGATTCCGGAGGCGTGGGGGCGCGGCGGGACGATGGAAGAACGGCGTGAAAAACGCTATGAAGCACAGTTTAATCCCTATATGTTCGCGTTTCTGGCGGAGCGGTTGCTGAGCGAAAACGGCGTGGATATTTTATACGGCGCTATGCTTTCGGAAACGCAAAAAAACAAACGGGGAGACAAGATTTTAAAAATCGGCATTACGACGCGCTCGGAAACGCTTTCTTTTACGGCGAAAACGTTTGTGGATTGTACGGGCGACGCGACGCTTTGCGCTTATGCGGGCGAGGATACCGCTTTATCGGGAAAAGGCAACGTTCTCGCCGCATGGTATTACGAAACGCGGGGCGGAGAATACCTTCTGAATATGCGCGGCAGCCGGGATACCGTATATTCTTCGGCGTTTGCAGCAGAAAAAACGTTTTCCGGGCTTGGTGCGGAGGAGCTTTCTATGATGACGAAAAAAGCGCATGAAACGGTGCTGAACGACTTTCTGAAAAACGGCGAGGTATCCCGCGCGCATGCGCTTGCGGCGGTGAGCATGATTCCGCAGGTGAGAATGACGTGCAGATTGTGCGGCGCGGAAAATTTAAGAAAATCGGACGACGGAAAATATATCGCCGCGAGCGCGGGAACGTTCGGCAGCTGGAAATCGCGCGGTCCCGCTTACGAACTTCCCATGGGCGCGCTTTACGGAAGAAAAATAAAAAATCTCTTCGCGGCGGGAAGGTGCGTATCCGTGGAGGACGACGACATGTGGGATATCGCGCGGGTGATTCCGGTATGCGCCGTAACGGGGGAAGCTGCGGGCGTTTTGGCGGCTTTATACAGCGATACGGGGGAAATCGAGCCCGAAAAAGTACAGAGTACGCTTGTTTCGCGTGGTGTAAAATTGCATATCGAAGATTGCCGCAAAGAGAAAAACGCATAAATAAAGCACGGAGAAAACGCCTGCTTTTCAAAGCGTTTTAACGGAAACGATAAAATCAAAAAATAAGATTTCAAAAAAATGCAATAAGTTTTTAACTATTTTAATACATGGCGTCATGATATAATCAATCGCGAAAAATGTAATTCCGTAGACGGCGGCGTTTTCCGCGGGCGGAATACGGTATTTTTCTGATATAAGGAGAAAATCGTGACAAGAAAACTGAAAAATACGTTAATAATCGTACTGACGCTTATGATGACGCTCTGCGGGAGCTTTGCGTTCTCGAACCTTTTGACGCGCGCGGAACTTGTTTCGCCGGAAAAAGAGGGCGCCGAGACGCTTGTTTCGATTTATAAAAACGGTTTGCAATCCGGGAGGGAACTGGTGTGGGGCACCGCCACGACGGATCCGGAATACGTAAATTCATCCGATACGCAGAACGGGGGAAAGACGCTTGCGGTGGATTGCACGCAGACGGCAAACACAGAGTTTTATATCGACCTCGGAAAGGATTACGATATTTACACGGGCGCGGGATTTTCCGACAAAACACCCGAAAATTTCTATAAAAAAAGCGCGGTGGAATTCTGGATAAAGCTCAACGATACCCCTGCAAGTTTCTTTAATATTTATCTGTTCCAGTCGCGCGGGGAGGAATATGCTTCCGCGCCTGCGAATCAGCGGTACATCAGAAGCAACGTGCAGCTGAAATCGTACGTCGACGCTACGATTACAGGCGAATGGCAGTACGTGCAGGTGCCGTTTACGGCGTTTTCTTCCAACGGCGAATACGTCAACGAAAACAACGTGAAAGTGAAAGATACGCCCGTGAATCTTGCCAAAGTGTGCGCGATCGGCTTTGCGCATATGATGACCGACGCGGATACGAAAATCACGCCGACCATTCAATACGACGATCTGAAATTCGTATACGGCAATATGGACGACGAAAATCTCGGCGTTACCGTTATTCCCGCGAAGGATTACGAACAGCGGAAAGAAGAGGCTGTATTTACAACGATCGATATCAGAAATCTTGCTACCACGGGCTATTACGGCGGCAGCGGTATCGGCTGGACGGGACAGGGCGCGGACAACGAGCTTACGGGATTCAATCTTGTGGGCGAACAGGAATTTTTCGGCGTGCCGTTCGATATGATCGTGCAGGAAGATAACAACAATAAATCCGTCATCGGTCTGCGCAGCAGCAAGGTGACTTCCAGCAAGCAATTCGTGGAAAACGTAACGATTCCGATCGGGCTTACCGTGGACGGATTGTATATCGTGCACAACGCTTCGTGGGCGAACAACACGAAAAACGTGGCGCGGTACACCTGGTGTTACGAGGACGGCACGAGCGAAGCGGTGGATATCGTAAACGGCAAACAGATTTACGAATGGTGGGGCAGCGAAGAATCCGCCGTAAACCCCATTATCTGGAAAGGAAACAATCCCGAAGCTTCGGGGTACGGGCTCGGCATCAGCGTGAATATGTTTGCGTTCGTGAATCCTCAGCCAGCCAAAAAAGTAAAAGAACTGAAATGCGAAATCGTTTCGGAGGAAGCGGCTTGTATGATTATCGCCCTTACGGCGGCGGATTTCGGCGGCGCGGGAATGTTTATGGCGGAACGCGAAAACGTCTATTCGCCCGATACAAGCGACTGGTATGCTTACGAACTTGCGGACCTCGAAGCGATGATCGGCTCGCCGCTTGACGTTTCGTATCTTCTCGATAACGCCGATCACGGCAAAGTGCAGACGAAAGGCGACGAATTTGTGTTTGCGGACGGAACAAAGGCGAATTTCTGGGGCGTGAATATAAACGCGTATTCCCTGTTCCAGACGCACGATAAAACGGATATTCTCGTAAACGCGATTGCTGCGGGCGGTTATAATCTGATCCGTATTCTCGACTGGGATTCTTCCTATTATTATCCGAATATTTTCGGCTATAACGGCAACGGAAAAGACGTAGCCGCGGAGCAGCTGGATCAATTCAATTATTTCTGGGCGGCATGTAAAAAGAAAGGCATTTATCTTGATTTTGTGATGCTGGGCGGCAGATACGCCACGAAAGACGTTACCGACGATAAACTTTCCGATTCGGAAGTCGCGGATATTTCGCAGGGATTCAAAATGGAAGTGTACATCGACGAACGCCTGCAGCAATCCACGAAAGAACTGGTGCGGGACGTGCTCGGTTCGGTGAATCCTTACACGGGTACGAAACTGGCGGAAGATCGCACGCTGGCGATGCTGGAAATCACCAACGAATCCAATCTGATGACGATGTACGACGACAGCGCGAACTATCAGTTCAAATCGGAAACGTACAAACAGATGGCACAGCAAAAATACGCCACGTTTCTTAAAAAGAAGTACAATCCGGGCGGCACGCTGAGCGTGAAAGAAACGGAAAACGCCATCAAGGCGGCGTGGAAAGAGGACGGAAAGACGGGGTTTGACAGCCGTAACGAAAGCCTTGAGGACGCCACCGTGCAGATCAACGGAGACTTCCTTACCGATAAATATTCCGCGCAACGCTGTGCGGACGGTTTCGAATTTTTCTATACCCTGATGGAAAGTTTCTATTCCGATATGAACGACTGGGCGAAAGAAAGCGTTCCGGCGGGCGGACTCGGCGTGGAATGTCCGATAGCGGGCGGCACGAACTTCGCGGGGGACGATCGCTCCGACCTTTTCCTCAACGCGCACTACGATTACGTGGCGCGCCACACCTATCAGTCTCACCCTACCACGGGCACGGAATATCAGGTGGGCACGTCCGTTCCGAACGGGGGCAGCACGCTGGGAGATATCGGCGGAAATACGTTTGCAAACGCCTCTTTCAGAAAGGTGATGGGGCTTCCGTATATCGTTACGGAATCGTTGATCGCCGAGCCGAACATTCACAGCATGGAATTCAATCTGATTGCCGCCGCGATTTATTCGTATCAGGGCTGGAGCCTTACGGCGTTCACGTACATGAATAAAGCGTTGGATAAACGCACGAATCAGATTTCGAATTCGTTTATCATTATGGACCATCCCGGAAGATTTTCCACAATCGCTTCCGCTTCGCTGTTGTATCGGCGGGCGGAAATCACCAAAGCGGAAGTGGGCTATTACCGCGTGATTACCGTAGACGACGCCATGGATTACAGAAATCAGATCATGGGCTTGCCCGACGGCACCTATGTGGTGGGAAAAACAGGCGTATATTTTGCGGATAAGGACGGGAATCTGCTGTTCCAGAGCGGCGATTTCGATATTTCCGAAGCGGAAAGCGATATCGAAATTCTTGAAAAAATTCTGCATCTGCAGCTGATCAGCGAGGGCGGTGAAATGATCTGGAATCGGGAGGAGCAGACGTTCTTTCTGAACACCGCGTCGACGCAGGGCGCCGTGGGATACATCGGCGGAAAAAATATCCGCCTGAACGACGTGGAGCTCAGCATCGAAACGGGCTATGCGCAGGTTACGGTGAGCGCGCTCGGCAAAGCGGAAAACGGCGAAAATCCCACCGTGGCTTCCGCCGAAAGACTTCTTGTTACCGCCGTGGGGCAATCGAGAAACACGGGCGCCGAAATTTCTTCCGACGGCACCACGATTACCTCGCTCGGTACGGCGCCGATTCTGGTGCAGCCGATTCTCGGCAGAATTATTTTAAAATCGTTCGACGATTTCGAAGTGTATATTCTGAACAGTTCCGGCGTTCGGGTAACGGACAGAAGCGCCACGGCGGAAAAGAATTCCGACGGCTACACGGTGATTACTCTGAAAAAAGGCGATAACACCACCTATTACGAAATCGTGAGAACGCGCGTTTCGGAAAGAAAGCCTGCGTACGGCAGTTACCGCGATATCGGCGGCGAATACGCGAACGCGATAGAAGCCATAAAAAATTACATGCCGGGAAAAACCGAAACGCTGTTCCTTACGGAAGAGACGACGGAAAAGGGCGATTTCATCGGCGCGGTGGTGAACGCTTCGCATCTTACGGGCGGCAACAGGGCGTATGCGGACGCGAATTCGTCGCACTGGGCGTACGAGCAATTCAAAACGGCGCGCGAATACGGGCTGGTGGACGGCTTGCAGATTAAAGCATACGAAAAACTTACGTATAAAGCGGCGTATTTCGCGTTGTACAACGCCGTGAAAGGCATGGGCGTTACGATGAACGAGGACCTTTCCGTGCTTGATGACGCGGATTTGAAGAACTGGAACGACGGCGACAAAGCGATGCTTGCCGCGCTGGTATCCGTGAAGATTATAAGCGCGGAGGATCTCGGCAAAATCAAGCCGACCGATACGCTGACAAGAGGCGAATCCGCCGTGTATATTTTCAGACTTACCGAGGCGAAGGACGCGGAAGATCCGATTGTGCCGCAGCCCGACGAGAAAGAAAAGAAGAACGGCGCGGCGATCGGCATAACGATAGCGGCGGTATGCGTCGCGGCGGCGCTGGGCGCAGGGGCTTTTGTAATCATCCGCAAGAAAAAACGCGGATAAAATATATATCATATTTTCAAGGAGGAAATTATGAAAAAGAAAAAGAGAAACATTTTGTTGGCGGTGTGTTCCACGGTGATGGCGGTATCCGTTGCCGTACCCGCCTGCATGGCGATTGTCTCTTTCGCCGAGGACGGACAGACGGCGGAATCGACGGAAGAAAAGACGATTACCGTTGATATCTTCAACGGCGATACAAGCGCGGTTACGCTGGATAAGGCAACGGCGGAAAAGGACGGAGATATAAACGTAATCTCCGTTTCCAACGCGTGGTCCGGGGCGATTTTGCTTGCCGAGCCGATAGACCTTTCCAAGGCGCAGAACGGGCAACTTTGTTTTGAATATAAGACGACGGGTTCCGCTTCGTGGGGAAAGGTGAACGCCGTTACTTTTGCAAACTGGTGGAACGAACCGATTTCTCTGAACGGCGACGGAGATTCTATCGGCGTTTCGGAAACGTACGTTATAAAAAAATACGATTTATCTACTCTGACGGCGGCGCAGCTTGCGAAATTCAAGGGAATGTCGATAGGGACGAGCGCGTCGTTTCTGATTAAGCGCGTATGGGTGGAATATCCTAATTCCGATTATGCGGAAACGATTACGGGTTACGATATCTTTACGGACGTTACGGCTGTGGGCGAACCCGCGCAGAACGCGGCGAAAACCGCCTGGACGGCTACGTATACGGCGCCTGTTTCCGGAAAAGCGGTTTCCGACGGCACGGCGCTTTCGTTCGGGAAGCTGGACGACGACGCATATTATGTTTCCGGCACGAACGCGGGAACGGCTACCCGCGTTACGATAGGCATGACGGATATCACGCCCGCGCTTCTTTTCGGCGGTACGTTGCGGTTCAGAGCGAAATTCGATTTTGCGGGCACGGACGACACGTGGGCGAATTTAAGATTATATTACGAGTGCGGACAGTGGGGCGAAGCGGCGTACGTGGAACTTCCGCTTTCCGGCTATACCGCGGGCGAATGGAAAGATTATTCCGTGGCGATTGCGGATACCAACGTAAACGTGGCGGAGAAAACTTCGTTCGGAAACGCCGCGCCCGCGACGTGGTTCGATTATTCCAAATTCGTGGGAATCGGCATGAACGTCGGTTCGACGGGCACGGGAGATAACGTCGCGTCGTTTGCAAACGTAAAAATTACGGGCGTTTCCGCGAAGAAAGTTACGGGCATCGAAACGAGCGGCGCAAAGACGGATTATCAGGCGGGAGAATCGTTTGATGCGAGCGGTATGACGGTGAAAGCCGTGTTTGACGACGGAAGCAAGGTGGAAGTGAAGAATTATACGTTCTCTTCCGACGCGCTTGTTCCCGGAACGGACAAAGTAACGATTTCCTGGACATATAACGGAGAGACGTACACCGCCGACGTAAACGTGAACGTCGTTTCGCAGTACACCGCGCTGAAAGTAACCGCGCAGCCGAAAAAGACGGCGTATAAAGCGGGCGAAAAGTTCGAAAAAGACGGAATGGTGGTGAAAGCCGTTCTGCAGGATAACAGCGAAGAGGAAATTACGGATTATACCGTATACACGGGTATGCTTACGGGCGGCACCACCTCCCTTGAAATTACCTATAACGGCTTGAAAACTTCTGTGTCGATTACCGTAGCCGAATTCGAAAACACGCTTTCCCTTACGGATAAGGTATTCGCGGCGGACGGCGCGCCGAATTACGGCTGGACGGCGCAGGTGGCTTCTTCCGCTTTGACTTCGCAGGCGAAGTACGACGCGGCGACGGAAGAGGAACAGAAAAAGCTCATCGTTACGCAGCGGGACGAAACGTACGGCTATTACATCACCGCGACGTTCAATTCGAACAATTACGCTACGAGAATTTTTGAATACGGCGTGGCGGATTACAGCCTCGGAACGGTGTACGACGAAGTGGATTATAACGGCATGGTTTCCGTTACGTACAGAACGTCGTCGGCGCTGAACAAGGCGGTGAATTTCGGGCTTGCAAACTTCAAGGACTGGAACCTCGGCTATCATTGCGTGGATATTTCTTCTCTGATTATTGCGGACGGCGAATGGCATACCCTGTATTTCGATATCGGGCTTATTAACGGCGAAGTGGACGGCATGCTGTGGGGCGGCTTCACGGGCGACGTGAATCTGAACACGATTGTCGGCTTTGCGATTCAGTCGCAGGCAGACGGAACGCTGGATATTGCGGACGTATCGGTGAACTGGAACGGACCGCGGGACGCGGCGAAAACGGTGGATACCACCGCTCCCGAATTCACCTATTCGGGCGAAATGGCGATTACGGCGAAGGCGGGCGACGCCGCTCCCGATTTCGGAAACGAAAAGGCAACCGATAAGAACGACGGCGACGTGGCGATTATCGCGGAATGGTCTGAAGGGGCGGTAACGAACGGAAAACTGAACGCAGGCAAGCATACCGTGAAACTGTATGCGAAAGACGCCGCGGGCAATATCAGCGAGGTGTACACCGTTACCGTAACCGTGGAAAAGGACGAAACGCCCGACCCCGTAGACCCCGTTGATCCCGTGGACCCGGAACCCAAACCCGATCAGCCGGACGAAGATAACGGCAAAAAGAAAGGCTGCTCCGGCGCGGTGAGCGTATCTTCCGCGGTGTGCGTGATTCTTGCGCTGGCGGGCGCAGGCGTTGCGGCAGGCAAAAAGAAGAAAGAAGATTAAACCGTCTTTCCCATGATAAAAAAGCCTTGCGGAAAAATTCCGCGAGGCTTTTTGCATATCGTATTTCCGGTGCGTGAACCGCAGGAAAAGTAAAGAGCGAGGCTCAGTCGATTTGAATAAATTCGATCAGAAACGTTCTGAAATCGGCGTCGGAACAAACGTCTTGCGAAAGGCGGTAGTTTTCATACGGAATTCCGTAGAGGAGCGTAGCGCCGCCCGCCGTGAATTCGTTGTTGACGGATAAATCTTTATTATACACGACCGCTTTGTATTTCGCGGTTGCGTTCAGACCTTTGAAGGCGATTCTGCGATTCGATACGCCGTTTTCGCGGCGGGGCATGATTACGCTTGCAAGGGCTCTGTCTTTCCGCGCGGACACCGTTTCGAAACCGCATACGCCGCGGAGGTTGCCGAGGCGGTAAAAATCGCCGAACTGAATCATCTCGCGCCGTTTTTTATAGAAGTCGGAAAAACGCGCCGTAGCCTTGATTTCCCGTGCGGTGAACGAAGAACAATCCAGTTCGTAGCCGAAATTGAACAGACACGCCACGTTGAATCGGTTTTCCGGAGAGAAAGATCTTTTCGTGAACCGATTCGGCGAGGCGGAGAGATGCGCCGTCATGCACGATTGCGGATAGCATAACGAAGTGTTCGTCTGAATTTCGGTGCGTACGAGGGCGTCGGTGTTGTCGCTCGTCCAGATTTGCGGAAAATAGCACAGGATGCCGAGATCGAAGCGCGCTCCGCCGGCGGCGCAGCCTTCGAAAAGGATTTCTGGGTGCTTTTCCGTGAGTGTTTTCATGACGTCGTACAGAGCGATGACGTATCGGTGGAAATATTCGCCGATGAACACGCTTTTTGAAAAACAATCGCTCATCACTCTGTTGAAATCCCATTTGATACAGGCGGGTTTTGTGAGGCGAATCACGTTTTCTACGCTGTTTTCCACGTATTTTTTCACGTCGGCGTTCGTAAGATCCAGCATCATCTGATTTCTGTGCAGAAACGTTTTTTTCTTCGGAATCGCCATGGCGTATTCGGGGTGCGTGCGGAAAAGTTCGCTGCGCGGGGAAATCATTTCCGGCTCCATCCATATGCCGAATTCCATGCCGAGCGCGCGTATATCGTCGGCAAGGCGGGCGATGCCGCCCGTTTTTGCCTCGTTGTCGGACCAGTCGCCGAGAGAAGAAGAATCGTCGTTTCTTGCGCCGAACCATCCGTCGTCGAGAACAAAGAGTTCCGCGCCCGCTTTTTTGCCGTTTTTCGCGATGGCGAGAATTTTTTCTTTGGTGAAATCGAATTCCGTGCCTTCCCAGTTGTTGATAACGATCGGGCGTTTTTTGCGCTGCCAGCGTTTCGGAATAATATGCTTGCCGATAAAGGAATGAAGGTTCAGCGAGAGTTCGTCCTCATTTTCCGCAAAAATCATCACCGCTTCCGGGGCGTAAAAGGTTTCGCCCGGAGGCAGGCGGTATTCGAAGGCAAAATCGTTGATTCCCGAAACGATTCTCGTCCGTCGGAAAGAATCCGTTTCGTAAGAAGTTTTGTGATTTCCCGAATAGACGAGGTTGAACGCGTATATGCCGCGGTCGTTTTTGATAAAAGTAAACGGGTTGTGCTGCGCGGAAGAGGCGCCCGCCAGCGATTGATTGACGAATACGCCCGAACTTAAAGGCGTATCGTGCCGGGTTCTTTCGCCCGCCCAGCAGCCGTCGAACGTGCTCGCCGTGAAATCCGTTTCGCTCAGATCCAGTTGAAGGGAAGCGAATTTTTTTAAAGTTACGGTGTTTTCTCCGAGGTTTTTCAAGGAAGAACGCACGGTAATCGAATTGTTGCCGCGGTAGGCGGAATAGGCGATGGTAAGAAGCAGATTTTCCGTTTCGTCCGCGAATTCGAACGTAATTGTTTTTTCCGCGCCGAACGACGAGGGCAGCGAGGGAATATTCTTTTTCCCTTTCGATACGACCGCGCTTTTAAACACGAATTCGTTCGTAAAAGAATTGTCCGCGTTGAAAATCAGGAGCGATTTGTCGCGATGATCGTCGTCGCCGAAGCAGGAAAAAAGTTTGTTCCTTAAATCCGTACCGATATTGTCTTCTTTCGTATATAATAGCGGAGACGTTTCGCCGATGTTTTTTCCGTAATACAGATAAACCACGCTTTGCCCGTCCTGCAGAAACACGAGGGAAGTATCGGGCGTGTCCAGTCGGTAGATTTTTCCGTTCATCGATAAATTACCTCTGCTTGAACGGTCGCGCCGTTTTCCGCCGCGGGAAGCACGCCGTTGACGCACTTCTTTCCGTTTACGTAAACTCCGGGTTCCGCGTCGCTCTTCCGTATGGCGTGAATTTCGTATTTCACGCCGCGATAACGGCGGGTGAGGAAAAATTCGCCGAGCGATTGCGGCATGCACGGCGTTACGGAAAGTCCGTCGAGGGTGGGCTTTATGCCCAGAATATACTGCGACGCGTTGACGAATGTCCAGGCGGCGGTGCCCGTAAGCCAGCTGTTTTTCGCCGAGCCGAAATCGGGCGCGTCTTTTCCCGCAATCATCTGACTGAAAACGTAAGGTTCGGTTTTATGTATTTCGCTGATTTCTTCAAGATAGGCGGGGCATATTTTACGATAAATTTCAAAAGCGCGTTCTCCGTTTCCCGTTACGGCTTCCGCGCAGCTGATCCAAGGGTTGTTGTGGCAGAAAATGCCCGCGTTTTCTTTGTAGCCGCAAGGGTAGGAAGATACTTCGCCGAGGTTTACGTGATATTCTTTGTAGGCGGGTTGCAAAAGCACGATGCCGTATTTTGTATCGAGATGTTTTTTTACGCTGTCGAGCGCGGCTCGCGCTTTGCCGTCGTTCACGCCGATCCCCGCCATCACGCACATGCCCTGCGGTTCGATGAAGATTTTCCCGTCGTCGCATACGCGGCTTCCTACGGGGTTACCGAACGCGTCGTAGGCGCGCACGAACCATTCGCCGTCCCAGCCCGCCGTTTCCGCCGCAATCGTCATTTTCCGCACTTCTTCGCGTATGCGTTCCGCTTCCGCGGCGTCGTTTGTTTTCTCGCAAAGTTTCGCGTATTCTTCGCCGTATTTAACGAACATGCCCGCGATGAACACGCTTTCCGCTTTGCCGCTTTCGAAATTCGAGCAGGTCTGGAAGCTTTCGCCCGGAGTTTCGGAAAAACAGTTGAGGTTCAGACAGTCGTTCCAGTCGGCTCTGCCGATCAGCGGCAGCCCGTGAGGACCTTTGTGCGTAATCGTGAAATTCACCGAACGTTTCAGATGTTCGAGGAGGGAAGCCCGATCGTTTTCGTTGTTGTTGAAAGGGACGCTTTCGCTTAAAATCGAAAAGTCGCCCGTTTCCGCAACGTAGGCATAGGTGCAGGCAATCAACCAGAGCGGATCGTCGTTGAAGCCGCCGCCCACGTCGGCGTTGCCGCGTTTGGTAAGCGGCTGATACTGGTGCCAGGTGGTGCCGTCGGGAAGTTGAATCGACGCGATATCGATAATGCGTTCGCGCGCCTTTTCGGGCAGTATGTGCACGAAGCCGAGAAGATCCTGACAGGAATCGCGGAAGCCCATTCCCCGCCCGATACCGCTTTCGTAATAACTCGCGCTGCGGCTCATGCGGTAAGTTATCAGACATTGATACTGGTTCCAGATATTCACGGTTCTGTCGAATTTTTCGTCCGCCGTTTTTACGGAGAACTTGTCCAGCAGCGTATTCCAGTGCGTTTTCAGTTCGTTGAAGGCATCGTAAACGGCTTGTTCCGTTTTGTATTTTCCGATGAGCGCGACGGCTTTCTTTTTATTGACGACGCCCGGCGCTTCCCATTTATCGTTTTTCTCGTTTTCCGCATAGCCGAGAAGATATACGAGGGAGATTTCCTGCCCCGGCGCAAGCGTTACGTCTTTTCTCAGAAACGCCACGGGCGCCCAGCCGCTTGCTTTTTCGTTGAACGACGTGGCGAGGCGTACCGCATCGGGGCAATCGAAACCGTTGAATTTGCCGAGGAAGGTATCTCTGTCGGTATCGTAGCCGTCGGGCGCGGCGTTCAGGGAGAAAAACGCGTAGTGATTGCGCCGTTCGCGGTATTCCGTTTTATGATACACCGCGCCGTAATCGCCGCATTGCGTGATTTCCACTTCGCCCGTGTTGTAATTGCGCTGGAAATTCGTCGTATCGTCCTGTGCGTTCCACAGGCAGAATTCCACGCCGCCGTACACGGAGAGCGTTTTTTCTTCCGCAGAATTATTTTTAATCTTTAAAAGATCGATTTCGCAGTTGTCTTTTTGCGGCACGAAACATAAAAGTTCGGCGGAAACGTCGTTTTTCCTGCTTTCGAATACGGTGTAATTGAGTCCGTGGCGGCAGCGATAAAAATCGAGCGGCGTTTTGCACGGAAGAAAAGCGGGAGAAAACGCCGTTTTTCCGTCGGTGATGTAGAAATATCTGCCGCCGTTATCCGTGGCGGGCGAATTGTAGCGATAGCGGGTGAGCCGTCTTAATTTTGCGTCGCGGTAGAAAGAATAGCCGCCCGCCGTATTTGAAATAATGGAAAAAAAGTCGTCGTTGCCGAGATAGTTGATCCAGGGCAGCGGGGTGTACGGCGTATCGATTACGTATTCTTTGCGTTCGTCGTCGAAATATCCGAATTTCATTTTCTAAAAACTCCTTGTTTGTTTTCGTTCGGCAAGATTATAGCGCATTCGCCCGCGCGTGTAAATGCCAAAAACTTTTAAAACGAAGAAATCTAAAAAAAATCATAAGAAAACGTATTGCTTTTATCGCCGCTTTGCTTTAAAATGACGAAAAAAGTACAGGAAAAAGGGAACTACAGATTTATGAAACAAGATTTTCTCTGGGGCGCGGCGTCCGCCGCATATCAGGTGGAAGGCGCATGGAACGAGGACGGAAAAACGCCCAGCATCTGGGACGAATTCACGCACGACAAACGGGCGTACAGGCAGCAGACGGGCGATACGGCGTGCGACCATTATCACCGCTTTGCGGAGGACGTGGCGCTGATGAAAGAGCTCGGTTTGCAATCGTACAGATTTTCCGTATCGTGGGCGAGAATCATGCCGAGCGAGGGAGCGATAAACGAAAAAGGGGTTGATTTTTATCGTCGTCTGATCGATCTTCTGCTGGCAAGCGGCATCAGACCTATGCTGACGTTGTATCACTGGGATATGCCGGTGTGGGTATATCGGAAAGGCGGTTTTTTAAACCGAGACGTCGTAAAATATTTTTCTTCTTACGCCGCGACGATTGCGGAAAGATTCGGCGACAGGGTGAAAGATTTTATCACGATCAACGAGCCGCAATGCGTCTTGCACGGCGGGTTGTATTCCGACGCGCTTGCCCCCGGAATCAAGGTAACGCTGAAAGAATTGCTGCTTGCGGGGCACAATTTGCTTTTGTGCCACGGGGCGGCGGTTACGGAACTGAGGAAGCGCGTGCCGGGGGCGAAAATCGGCATTGCCTCCTGCGGCTGGGTAACCTGCCCCGCGGACGATACGAAGGAGAGCGAAGAAGCCGCGTACCGTGATTTTTTCAAGGTGTGGAAAGAACAGCCGATGAATTGCATGTCCGTGCTTGCCGACCCCGTATATCTCGGAGATTACCCGGAAAAATATTACGAGTATTTCGGAGACGACCTGCCCGAAATTACAAAAGACGATCTGCAATCGATTTCGCAGCCGCTCGATTTTATCGGGCAGAATATGTATTCCGGATTTTATATGGATAAAAACGGCAACGTCGCGCCGTTCGGGGACGGTTCGCCGCAAAATTCGATGGGGTGGGACGATATTCCCGAATCGTTGTATTACGGCTTGAAATTTCTGTATAAAAGATATAATAAGCCGATTATCGTTACGGAAAACGGCACGGCGCAGAACGACAGAATCTGCCTCGACGGAAAAGTGCACGACGCTTGTCGCATCGACCACACGGCGCGGTATCTTCTTCAGATAAAAAAAGCCGTAGACGAGGGGATTCCCGTGCACGGCTATTATCACTGGTCTTTTACGGATAATTTCGAATGGAAATGCGGCTACGCAAAGCGTTTCGGACTGGTGTTCGTCGATTATAAAACGCAGCAAAGAATCAGAAAAGATTCTTACTTTTTCTATAAAAAAGTGATAGAAACAAACGGAAGCGTCTTGTCTTCGCCCGAAAAATTATTTTACATAAAGCAATCGTAAAGTTTGCCGATTTCGGCTTTCGCGTCGTAATACTTAATCAGTTCCGATACGGAAACCACCTGAAAACCTCTCGCTTTCAGATCGGGCAGCAATCGTTTCACCGCGCTCACCGTTTTATCGTAGCCCTGGTGCATCAGCACGATTCCGCCGTCCGAAAGATTGGAAGATACGGTGTTGTAGATATTGTTTTCAGTAACGGATTCCTGCCAGTCGGAAGCGTCCAGCGAAGCCGTCCAGTTGATGAAAACGGCGGGGTAGAGGGCTAAAACGCGCGCATCGGCGTGCCCGCCCGCAGGACGAACGAGATGTACGGCTTTGCCGTCGAACGCTTTCAGGACGTCGTCGGTTTTTAGCAGTTCTTCTTTTACTTTTTCGTCGGAAAGCGTCGTCAGGTCGGTGTGCGTGAACGTGTGATTTCCCAGTTCGAAATTCATGGATACCGCCCGCGCAAGAATTTGCGCGTTTTCGTCGGAGACGCGCGCGCCGATGGTGAACAGCGTGGCGTGGGCGATATAATCGGGATTCGTCGCGTTGAAAGAATCGAATACGTCGAGAAGAGCGTTCGTTTTTTCCGTCGGTCCGTCGTCGAAGGTGAACGCGATAAGGCGGCGGTTGTCCCCGATGTGCGAAATATCCGTTCCGGAGACGTCAAGACAGGGATTTTCCGCGGGAGCGGAGGGCGAAGAAGGATTCGAAGAAGGGGGCGTACCGCCGTTCGTCTGCCCGTCGTTCCCCGTATTGCCGGAACATGCCGCGGCAAAGAAAAGAGAGAAAGTTAAAATAAAACCGAGGGATATTTTTAAAAATTTTTTCATGGCAGCCTCTTTGGAAAGAGCGGAAAAGACCGCTCCCGGAATTTTTCTTAATCATAACATATATAAAAGAAGAAATCAATTTTTTCGGGACGAAAGAGAAGAAATCTAAAAAAAAAGATAAAAAAAATACTATCATATAATACGGCGATCATATACAATGATTCAAGAAAAATCGACGGAATCGCTTCGCCGAAAATCACGGGAGAATACAATGAGGACGACGGCAATACCGGCTGCGGCGGAAGAAACGGAAGAAATAAAAACGAAAATGCCCGTAAAGAGAAGTAAACTTAAAAAATATCTGAACGACAACAAATACGTGTACGCCATGATGCTGCCCGTAATCGTGTGGTTCGGCATTTTTTGCTACTGGCCCATCACCTGGATCAGAATGGCGTTCTACGATTACAGCCTTACCAACGGGTTCAAAGGCAGTACGTTCGTTCTGTTCAATAATTTTCTCGATTTTTTCGAGGGCGAATTTTTTCATCTGCTCGGCAATACGCTGGCAATCAATCTGCTCGCGCTCGTGTTTTTGTTTCCCGCGTCTATCATACTGGCGCTTGCGTTCAACGAAGTGCGGTGCAAGGCGTATAAAAAAACGCTGTCCATCATCAGTTATCTGCCGCATTTCTTATCTACGGCGGCGCTCGTCGGGTTTATTTCTTCGTTTCTCGACCCCGACAGCGGACTTGCGGGGCAAATCTGCAAGCTGCTGAATATCACGTACAGAAATTCGCTTCTGTACAAGGCGGAAGCGTTCCGCGGCATACAGGTGATTTCGGGTATCTGGCAGACGGTGGGGTGGAATTCGATTATTTACAGCGCCGCGCTCACTTCGATCGATCCGTGCCTGTACGAAGCAGCCGAAATCGACGGCGCGAACAAATGGCACGAGATTTTCAACATCACGCTGCCTTCCATATTGCCCACGATCGTCATCATGCTGATTATGCAGATCGGCGCGATTATGGGCAGCAATTTCGAAAAGATTTATCTGATGCAGAACAACGGCAATCTCGATAAATCGGAAGTGATTGCAACGTATGTGTACAAAATGGCGTTCAACGAATACAATTACGGACTTTCCACCGCCGTGGGGTTGTTTAATTCGCTGGTGGCTCTGGTGCTTGTTACCGTGGCGAACGTATTCAGTAAAAAATTCGCCGAGACGTCGCTCTGGTAAAGCGGAAGGGAGGAATGATTATGCAGACGAGAAAGATAAAGAGAAGCCCTGCGGAAAGAATCGGCTATGCGATTCTTTTAATCGTTCTTACGCTTCTGGCGATAACGATTATCTATCCGTTCGTCAATATGATTGCGATTTCCCTTTCGGAAACGTCGGCGGTGAGAAGCGGTTCCATCACGCTGCTGCCGCAGGTGTTCCGCGGCGGAAAGTATCGCGTGGGCGCCACGTGGGACGCGTATAAAATGGTGGCGGCGAACAGAGCGATTTACCTCGGATATTTCAATACCATAAAGGTGTGCGTCATCACCTGCGCGTTATCGTTGCTTTTAACAAGCTTCGCCGCGTATCCCATGGCGTTTTCGAATATCCGCTTCAAAAAACTGTATACGCAGTTTATCGTTATCACCATGTGGTTTTCCGCGGGCACCGTGCCGAATTATATGGTAATCCGCCAGCTGGGGCTGATCGATTCGCACTGGGCGTTAATTCTTTGCACGCTGCTCAGCGCGTACAATATCATCATCATGCGCGGATTTTTCTACGGGATTCCGAAATCTATCGTGGAAAGCGCAAAGATTGACGGCGCGAACGATTTCGTGATTTTATTCGGCATGATTCTTCCGAATTCCGGACCGATTCTTGCCACCATCGGCTTGTGGATCGTGGTGGGACAATGGAATCAGTATCAGAACCCGCTTCTGTATATCGAATCGGATAGCAAAAGGGTGTTGCAGCAGGTGCTTGCCTCCGTAATCGGTTCCGCGGGTTCGGCGGATTTCGATATCGGCGGAAGCAATCTCAGCATAGAGCAGGTGAGAAACGCCGCGCTGATGTTTACGATGCTGCCGATTATCGTAGCGTTCCCGTTCTTCCAGAAATTTCTGATTTCGGGCACGATGACGGGCGCGGTGAAAGAGTAACGACGGCGAAAATAAAAAAATCATGCGGAACAGACAAAAAATTCCGCGAACGGAGGAAAAGAAATGAAAAAAGCAAATACGATCAGATGTTTTGCGGCGGCGCTTTCCGCGCTTACGGCGCTCACGGCGTTTTCTGCTTGCCGTATCGACGTGGACGGCGGCAAAACGCAGCGCAGAGAACGAACGCCCCGCAGCGAATACGCGCAGGATTACAATTACGATTTCTATTCGCGGGATCAGCTGACGATTAAAATTCTCGCGCCGATCAACGAAACGAAATTCAGCAAAACCGAGAATCTGATTCCCGAAATCGAAAAGGCGACGAATACTAAGCTGGACGTGGAATTCGTATCGGAAGAGGCGTTTGCCGACCGGCTTGTTACGTCGCTCGGCAGAAAGGATACGCCCGAACTGTTTTGCCGCGTACCCAACAGGCAGGCGTTGATTAAGGACGGGGCGGCATATCCTTTGTACGATCTTCTGATGCAGTATGCGCCCGACTATATGGATACGGTGGAAAGTTACAACGACGATAACATGTTGCTGGAACTCACCGACGTGGAATCGTTTGAAATTTATTCCATGATGAACATCCGCGAGCCGGAATGTCAGCTTTCTTTCCTGATCCGGCAGGACTGGCTGGACGCGCTGCATCTTTCCGTTCCCGAAACGTGGGACGAATTCGTGGAAGTGCTCCGCGCGTTTAAAAACAACGACCCGAACGGCAACGGGAAGCAGGACGAAATTCCTTTCTCCGCGCAGGACATCACGAATTTAAGATATGCGTTCGGAATCGATACGAGATATTATTTTGCGATGGACGGTAACGAATATGTGCCCACCGTATATCATTCGCAGTATCTGAATTATCTGGAATCGTTGCAGGAACTGTTTGCGGAAGGCTTGCTTGACAACCGTTATTACGAACGCGGTTACAGCGGTTTGCAGAACATCATGGCGAACAATACGCTCGGCTGCACCGTATATTATTCGGAATATGCCAAACTTTCTACGGAAGATTTGCGCAAAAACGGCGTAACGAACGGCACCTGGGTGGGGATTCAGCCGATTAAAGGTCCTGACGGGGATTCCGGCGTGCAGAGCGCGGGCGGCTTCGAAAACAATTTTATGATTTCTTCCAAGGTAAGCGAAGAAAAGGCGCGCGAAATCGTGCGGTTCATGAACTGGTTTTATACGAAAGACGGCATCGATCTTATGAATTACGGCATCGACGGCGTGCACAACACGGCGAACGCCGACGGCACGCATACCGTCAAAAAAGAATATGCGAATTTCACCGCCGCGAGAAAAGCGGGCATGCTGTTTGAATCGTTCAACTATCGTTTTTCGAAAGACGCCTATCTGCAATATGTGTTCAACGGAAATTCCGTGGACGCGCTTGCCGAAACCGATAAACTTTTCTACGACGCGCTGGGGCTGGGGGATAAAGACGGCAACGGTAAATACAATTTCGTGAAAAACTGCTTCTGCTTATATACGAGCGAATGGACGAAGAATTCCACGACGCTGGAAAAGGAGATGAACTCCTTTGAAGAAAAGGCGATTACGGGCACGTATTACGGCAGCGGACTGAAGAGCGAACTGGAAAACCTGAAAACGAAATACAAAGCCGCTTACGACGAAGCGAAAGCAGCGTACGACGAACTGAAGGAGTAACGATAAAAATATGAGTGAAGGTTCCGCTTGCCGCCTGAAAAACGGAATATTGTATATAGACGGCAAAGCCGTTTTCGGGATAGGCAGCCACTATTATCCTTCGTATCATCCGAAGAAAGTGCCCGTTCCGGAAAGCGGCGATCGTTTCGGCGAAATGAAACGGGATTTCGCCGATATGCAAAAGGCGCACGTGAATATCGTGCGTACGGCAGCGATCGGAAAATTCGTGCGGGAAGGGGAGAGCGTAACCGCCTCTTTCCCGCTCGGCGAAGCCGTTGCGAAAGAACTGGAAAAGCGAAAAATCGCGCTTGCCGTGAGACTGAACGGGTATGATAACGGGCTCAACGAATATCCGGACGAAAAAATGCTGGACGAAAACGGCGAGCCGATAAAAAACGCCTGGTCGCAGTTTATCACGAACAGCGTCTGCCATAAAGGCGCGAAAGCGGATAATAAAACGGTTACGGAAACGGGAGCGGAATTTTTCGGAAGATTCGGAAACGTCGTCGGATTTCAGATTTTCAACGAGCCCGCCTTTCCGTGCCACGGCTTTTACGATTACAACGAGAGCACGGCGGAAGCGTACCGCGAAGAATGCGGAAAAAACGGCGTGAAAGAAAAGGATTGCGCGCCGCCGCGCCGCCGCCCCGTATATACGGAATCCCCCGAAAACTGGATACGCTGGCGGCTTTTCAACGCGGAAAAATTCAACGACTATCTGAATTTTCTCGCCGCCGCGGCGAAAAAGAAAAAGCCCTCTGCGGAAACGTTCACCTGTATGACGTGCTGCCCCGTGCAGATCGGCAGCAGCATGCGCGGCGCGGATTTTTTCCGCGTGGCGGAAAAAATGGATATCGTGGGCATTACGCTGTATCTCGATTGCAAGGGCGCGTTTTACTACGAACACGCGCGGGTGATGGATTATGCCGAAAGCGCCGCCGCTTCGTTTAAAAAACATTTCTGGCTGATTGAATACAACGCGCGTACGGATATGTCGCCGCGCGAATTCGAAACGGAAACGTATGCGGCGATCGGCAGCGGCGCGAAGGGAATTATGTACTACCAGTGGCGCGGGGATTACGTTTTCGACGATTCTCCGGAACCGGACGGGTTCGGTATGGTGTATAACGATCGCCGCCCTACGGAAAAATACGATTCCGCGATGAAAATGCACGATATGCTGTATCGCCTGAGCGGAAGAATCGTAAAAAAAGAACGCGTGCGGCAGGGAATCGGAATTTTGCACAGCGAATACGCCAACGCCTATTTCGATGCGGTTTGCAACGGGGATAACAAGGCGGCGTGGAGCGGCAAAGAGGACAATATCTTTTCCGTGATGGGCGTCTATCGCAAATTCAAACGGGAGTTTGTTTCTCTTATTGCGGTGCGTTCGCAGGAGCTGAACGCCTTGCCTTTTCCGATAGGCGCGCTGATCGTGCCCGAAGAGGAGGGGCTTTCCGAAGAGGACAAGGCGGCGATAAAGCTTTTTGAAGAAAACGGCGGGAAAACGTTTTATTACGATAAATATCTCGATTCGTTCAAGCCCGCGGATTTTAAAAAGCGCTGGTATGAGGCGTATGAGATTGCGGATACACACGGCAGAAAAATCGCGACGACGGACGATAAGAAAGTCGATCTGAAATTTCTGGAGGACGAAAACGAATATGCGATCGTTCCGATCGATTTCGCGGAGGAACCGAGGACGATTAAAGGGCTTGAAATACGATTGTGCGCCGGAACAAACGGAGAAAACTGTCTGTTTGTCTGCGGGGAGCGGGAAATAACGCTTCCCGTGGTATCGCAGGGAGAAGAAAAAAAGATTGTGATTCCGGAACTTTCAAACGGCGGCGTGATTTTTATCGGAAAGAGGTAAAATATGGCAAAATACGTAACATTCAGTTTCGACGACGGCATAGAACAGGACAAGAGATTCGTGGAAGCCCTGAACAAATACGGATTCAAGGCAACGTTCAATATCAATACGGGGATTCAGACGCATGCGAACTTCTGGGTGAACGAAGGCGTGGAAATTCACCGCATGAACATCAAAGGGCTGGATAAGCTGTATCAGGGGCACGAAGTGGCGGTGCACAGTCTTACGCATCCCTTTCTGGAAAAGCTGGACGACGAAACGATTTACAACGAATTGTATTACGATAAGAAAAACATCGAAGAATGGTTCGGCACCGAAGCGGTGGGAATGGCATACCCGTACGGCACGTACGACGACAGAGTGATAAAAATCGCCCGCAGCCTCGGCATACGATATGCCCGTACGGCGGGAACCAGCATGAAATTTTCCGTTCCTGCGGATCTGATGAAGTATACGGGAACGTGCCATTTTTCAAACCCGGAAATATTCCGCCTGATCGATTCGTTCGAAGCGCTGCCCGAATCGGAAGAATGGCAGGTGCTGTATATCTGGGGGCATACCTACGAATTCGACGTGCTGAAAAAATGGGGATTGCTTGACGAATTGTTAGAGCGGCTGAAAACGGTGAAAGCGCGTTTCGTTACGAACAGGGAAGCGTTCGGACTGTAAAAAAATCCCCTTCGCGCCCGACGGGGCGAAGGGGATAAAATTATATGCGTTACTTTTTATAAAATTTGTTCATGCTTCTTCTGTAATCGTTCGGCGTGATTTTCACTTCGCGTTTGAAAATCGCGTTGAAATACGATTGCGAGCTGAACCCGCAGTTAATCACGATGTCCGTAATCGTGGCGTCGCTTTCGAGAAGCATTTTTTTCGCGGCGTTTATTTTCTGATTGATGATGTACTGATGCGGCGTTACGCCCGTCAGCTGCGTAAACAATTTGTGGAAATAATTCGGGCTGAGAAACACGTGATTGGCTACGTCTTTCAGTTGAATATTCTTGTTGTAGTTTTTGATGATGAATCGTTTCGCCTGCGTGATGGCTTTGGAAACGTTCATATTCACGAATTTCTGTTTCTCGTAGAAATCGCGGTTTTCCGCAAGACGGAAGATGATTTCGTTTACATGGCTGATGATGCGCAGCGTCGCATAAGCGTCTTTTTCGGCGTTGGACGGGTATTTTAAAAGCGAGAAAAAGCGGTCGAGAAAAACTTTCGCGTTGAACGCCTGCATCTGCGGCGGCAGAGAATCGAGGATTTCTTTAATCGTTCCGTCTTCCGCGCCGAGGTAGAGATAATAGCATTTGAAAGGTCCCGCGGAATATCTTACGTCTCCGGGTTTGGCGATAATGATGGAATACTGTTCGATATCGTATTTCGTTTCGTTGATATACGTTGCGCACGATTTGGAAAGGTACAGTTCGATTTCATAACTTTTGCATACTCTCGGCGGAGTATTCGCTTTTTTCTTGTGAATCCAGTCCGACTGAACGGAATCGAAATAACCTGTGTCGATATAATTGAAGCGGGAGATAAGTTCCATGGGTGCTCTCCGAAAGGGAATAATAATATTTCGATATTTTACTACCGGATATAGTATAACATGTTTTTTGCTTGGAATCAACAAAAACAGCGGCAATTTCATTGCATAATCGGTGATTTTTTATGAAAATAACTTTTCTTGGACAAAACGGATTTCTTATCGAAAGTAAGAAATCGACAATTATCATAGATCCGTATCTTTCCGATTCCGTGGAGAAAACCGAGCCGAAAAACAGGCGCAGGCAGCCGATCGACGAAAGGTTTTTTAAGATAAAACCGGACATCGTGCTGATTACGCACGCGCATGCCGACCATTACGACGAAGAAACGCTGGATAGGTTTCTGAAGGGGAACGACGGTTGCGTTCTGTTTGCGCCGCCGTCCGTGTTTTTATCGGCAAAAAAGAGATATCCCTGCTGCGACTGCGTATTTTTCCGCCCCGGTACAAGTTATACGAAAGGGGATATCCTGCTTCGTGCCGTGGCGGCGGAACATTCCGATCCGGAAGCCGTCGGCGCGATACTTTCGTGCGAAGGGAAAAATCTGTATATCACGGGGGATACGCTGTATTCCGAACGGGTGTTCGACAGCCTGCCCGCAGAAAAAATCGACGCACTGTTTCTGCCGATTAACGGCAAGGGGAACAATATGAACGCGACGGACGCGGCGCGCTTTGCCCGCAGAATCGGCGCGGAAAACGTGGTGCCCGTGCATTTCGGCTTGTTCGACGAGCTGACGGGGGATGAATTGCAATGCGATAATAAAATAATACCGGAAATTTACAAGGAGATTGTGCTGAAATGAAAATTACCGACGTAAAGACGTTTGTGGTGGATTGCTTCCGTACCAACTGGGTGTTCGTGAAAGTGTATACGGACGAGGGAATCTCCGGCGTGGGCGAAGGCACGCTGGAATATAAGGAACATGCGCTTGCGGGCGCGGTGGAACATCTGAAAAATTACCTTCTGGGGAAAGATCCGCGCAATATCGAAAGGCTGTATCACGATATCTACCGCGACGCTTACTGGCGCGGCGGGGCGGTGCTGATGAGCGCGCTTTCCGCCGTGGAATGCGCTCTATGGGATATTCTCGGAAAGTCGCTCGGCGTACCCGTGTACGCGCTTCTCGGCGGCAAGGCAAACGAAGATTGCCGCATTTACGTCAACGGATGGTTTGCGGGGGCGAAAACGCCGCAGGAATTCGCCGAAAAGGCGAAGATTGCCGTAAAGAAGGGCGTTACGGCAATGAAATGGGATCCGTTCGGGAAGAGTTATCTGCAAATTTCCAACGCCGATCTTACCGATGCGCTGGAATGTGTGGCGGCGGTGCGCGAGGCGGTGGGCGATAAAATCGATTTGCTGATAGAAGGGCACGGCAGATTCGATGTGCCTACGGGGATAAAAATCGCAAAAGCGCTGGAAGAATTCAAGCCGATGTGGTTTGAAGAACCGGTTCCGCCGAATAACCTCGAAGCGTTGAAAGCGGTGCGGGATAAATCTCCCGTGGCGATTTCCGCGGGTGAGAGGTTGTATACGCGGTTCGATTACAACGAACTTTTCAGAACTCGTGCCTGCGATTACATACAGCCCGATATATCGCATGCCGGCGGGATTATGGAACTGAAAAAGATTGCGGCGATCGCCGAGGCGAATTATATTCCGTTTGCGCCGCATAATCCCAGCGGACCCGTTGCCAACGCCGCGACGTTGCAGCTGGCGGCGTGCTGCCCGAATTTCTGTATTCTTGAAATCATGTATTCCGACGTGGAGTACCGCAAATACATTACGAACGAAAATCTCGTATACGAAAACGGCAGAATCAAAATCGGCGATAAACCGGGGCTGGGCATAGAACTCAACGAGGAAGAATGCCTGAAGCACCCGTACGTCGAACACAATTTAAGACACTATACGGGCGCGCTTACGGACATTCGTCCGCCGAAAACGGAATTTTATTTCTGAAAAAACAGAGGTTGTAATCATGAAAAAATGGGCTTTCATAACGGGGGCGTGCGTGAATACGGGCGCGGCGATTGTTGAAAAATTCGCCTCGGAAGGCGAAAACGTGGTGTTTACGGGCAGAAACGGAGAGCGTGTGCGGGAAGCGGAAGCGCGGTATCGGGCGAAATATCCCGAAACGGAAATTATCGGCAAAACGCTGAACGCGCTGGATAAAAACGGAAATGCCGATGAAACGGCTGTGAAGAACCTGTTTGCGGAGCTGGAAGAACGGGGCGTTATTATCTCCGATCTTATCCTGAACGCCGCGGATCTCGGCGTGGGATTCAACGCGCTGGAAAGTCCGCTTGCCGATTTTCAGAAAGTGATGAATACGAATGTTTCGTGGAATTTCTGCTTGATTCGGAGCGCCGCGAAACGCATGGCGAAAAACGGCGGCGGAAGCGTTACGTTCATCAATTCGAATACGGCGTACAGGGCAATTCCCGAACGGGCGGCGTATTCCGCTTCCAAAGGCGGACAATTAGGACTGATGCGGGCGCTCGCGCTCGATCTCGGAAAATACGGCATAAGAGTGAACGCCGTGTTGCCGGGCATGATTCATACGGACAGAACGGATAAAAATCCCGAATTTTACAGGAACGTGCCGTCGGCTTTTTCGCCGCTCGGAACCATTGCGGAAGGCGCGGATATCGCCGACGCGGCGTGGTATTTTGCGGCGCATGCGAAAAATACCACGGGCGCCGAACTCACCGTGGATTGCGGCAATATGATTCAGCTGTACCCGATTATTCCCGATTGAATATTTTGCGCCGCGGCACGGAAAAACGACGCAAAAAAATCCCGGAAGCTTTTACGCTTCCGGGAAAAACGCCGATTCGGCGAAAACTTTTTAATTGTTATACCGTTTCTTCGCGAAAATGAAAATCAGACAAATCATCGCGGGAAAAACGGCGATATAGCCGACATTGCCTTTGCATCCGCCCTTTTCTTCGGCGGGTGCGTTTTGTTGCGCCGCTTTTACCTGCACGACGAGCGATTCGATTTTATCGCCGAACGATACGTCGATTTGCGCGATGCCTTTTTTCAACGCCGAAATTTTTCCGTTTTCGTCTACCGCAATCACCGAAGTATCGGAAACGGTAACGTTCAGTTTGGAAAAATCAACGCCTTCCGCAAGCGGCAATTCCGCCGTTTCGCCTTCCGTCAATTCCAGTTCGTCTTTGGCGAGCAGTTTATCGTAATTCGCCTGTTTTTCGGTTTTTACCACCAGCACGGCGTCCAGAATTTTACGTTGTTGCCCTTCCGAACAGCGGTTCAGACAGACTAATTCTCCGCCTTTGCGCACGAGGAACGTGGAAGAACCGCCGCCGTCCAGCTCAAACGCAAACGCACAGCCGCGCTCTGCGGCAAACGCAGCTTGTTCGGCGCAGGTGAGCCCTTTGGCGTAGCCGTCCTGTCTGCCGTCCGCCACCGAGAAAAAGATTCGCCCGTCGGCAAAATACCCGATCGTGGTGCGTGGGGCTGGGGTAGTGGCGTGTCCTGCGCCGTTGAACCCGGCTTTCGCTTTGCCGTTTAATACGAGGTCGTTGAAAATATCCACCGCGTAATCGGCGGAGGCAAACGTTGTATCGGAAGTTCTTTGATACGCTTCGATGGCGGTTGCGCCGTCCAGCGCCTGCATGGCTTCGAAATCTTCGCGCACAACCACGGTTACGGTGTTTTCCGCCACGGTAAACGCCGCCGAATCGGCGGTTTCGTTGATTCTTTCAAGCTGATTCCAACGTTCGATAAATCCGTCGTTGCTTTCGATTTTCGCCGTATAACGCACGGAATTTGCCACTGCGCCCGTTTCTCCCGCGCGATAGAGGCATACGCCGTAGTTTTTTAAATCGGAGCCGTCGGGGCGCAGATCGAACGTTTTTCTTTGCCCGTTGCGATCGGTTACGCGCAGAGTGTATACCTGCGTATCCGCCTTTATGGAACCGTGCGTAAATCCGCCGTCTGCCGACCAGCCCACCGCGTTGCCGTGGTTGGTTTTCGAACGGAATCCGTCGTCTAAAAGCACGCCGTCCTCAATCAGCGCTCCTTCGGGCAGTTTTTCGTCGTTATTGAACGCGCCGTCGAAAAAGCCGCCGTTGATCGCCATCATCACCTGCGTGCCCGCGTGCGTTTTTTCGTAGTCCGCCGCAATATCGGAAACGGTGTTTAAAAGATATTTTCCGCCTTGCCGCACGCTGTGCAGCACCAGCGAATACTCATCGCTGAGCGCGGTTTCGCCGTAAAACAGGCTTTGCGGCACGCTTTCGCCGTCCTTTTGCGAATACGTCTGCACCTTGATTTTGCCGCCGTCCGCCGTATATTCCGCCGTTTGTTTGTATAACTCGCTTGCCGCGCCGCTTGTTTCCGCGTGCGAAATGCGGGCGGGGGCAATCGCGGAGCACAGAATTGCCGCCGAAAGCAAAGATAACGTTTTGGATTTTTTCATAATTTGCCTCATTTTTTCCGCCTTTTTTATGGGATAGGGGGAGTTGTCGCCCGGACCGACACGCGGAAACGCGCGTTGTTCCGGGCGAACGATTCCATCTGCTTTCAAAGCACCCGAATCAAAGTTCCTGCACTTTCAGTACGGGAACGACGATTTCGACTGCCGATTCGCCCTCGCCTACGGTAATCGTTTTCGTTTCCCAAACGTTTGCGTCCCACGCAGTGAAGGAAAGTTTTTCCGCTTTGTAATCCGCCGCGGTGGCAAAGCCTTTCACGCTGTCTACGTTATCGGTAGCGCGGGGATTTTCCGCCGCCGAGTCTTTGCAGAGCTTCGTGGTGCCGATGACGTAGCAATCGGAATATTCACCCTTGCCGTAGCCTACAAGTCCGCCGGTATACTGACCCCATTCGCCTGCCGCGGAGGTGTAATATACGTTATTCACGAAAATGTTGTGATATCTGCCGCCTTCGGGTTTGCCGGCAAGCACGCCGCGGGCGTCGTATCTTCCCGCCGACGCATTATCCGCTTTGGAAATAGCGCAGTTCGTTACGGTGATGTTTTCCATCGTGCCTTTCGAACCGAACGCCACGATGCCGCATTGCGCCTGACCCATTTCCACGTTTTCAAACGCGATGTTTCTTACAACGCCGGTAGAACCGATATTGATGCCCAGCGCGCTGCCGTTGTTTTTCTGCACCTTGAAGTTGGTGATTTTATGTCCCTTGCCGACGATAACGCCGTGGAAGCCAAAAACGTCGGTATTGTTGGAATCGAGGTCGATTACGCCAGCTTCCCAGTTGTTGCCGTTGGCGAAATAACCCGCCCAGTCGTACATATTGCTGGCTTTGCCGTTTACGGACATATCGATGTCTGCGCCGAGGGCGAAGTAGCCGCCGAATTTATAAATGAACGCGCTGTCGCCCGCCTTTTCTTTGGTGCCTTTATCTACCGTGGTTTTGCCCGTGGAAGCGTTGAAAGCGGTTTCGAGGCGTTCGCTCATGCCTTCGGGGAGGGGGATTCCCGCCGCTTTATCCGCCGCGTTCCACCATTCGGGACCCGCGCCGCCGCTGCAATCGCCGGTTGCCGTCGCATGAGAGCCTGCGTAACCCGTAACAAACGCTTTTGCAAGATAAGAGGTGCGTTCGGTGGAACGATCGTGCAGAGAGTAGAAACGGATGCTTTTCGTTCTTTCAATCAGGGGATCGGTGGCGGAAGCCGTGCCGCGAAGATCCTGCGCCGTCATAATGATTTTCGTGTAAACGGTAGTGCTTACGGTGTATTCCATCGCGCCCGTATCGAATACGAGCGTTCTTTCGCCGGAGAACAGCTGATACTTATCGATGCCGTCCACTTTCGTCTGAGAATACTTCGCGATTTTCACCGTCTGTCCGTCAAGCGTGTAGTTTACGCTCGTCTTGTCCTCGTCGGCAAGGTCGTACAGTTTCGTGCCCGCGGGCAGGGTAACGCCTGCGGGAAGCGTAACGTTGATCGTTTCCGCCGAAGTGCCGAGTTCGAGATATTTTTCCTTGATGGAAATTTCTTTTCTCGCCTTGCTTACGGTTACGGGAATCACTTGTCTGAGTTCTTTGTGCCCGCCCGCAAAAGATACGGTAACGGTGGCGTTGCCTTCGGCTACCGCCGTAATCGTGCCGTCCGACGAAACGCTTGCCTTGGAAGGGTCGCTGCTTTCAAAGGTAAACGCGGGGTTTTCTACGGCTTTGCCTTTCACCGTTGCGGAAACGTTCAGTTTGTGCGAAGTTTCGCCCGTACCGCCCGCAGCGACGGAAAGCACGAGTTCTACTTTCGATTCGCTTACCGTAAGGGAATCGCCGTCGGTTACGGTTACTTTGAAATACGCGGAAAGATCGTTTGCTTTTGCAAAAATGTTGGTGCTGCCTTCCGCAAGCGCCGAAACTTCGCCGTTTTGCATTACCGTGGCGATTTTTTCGTTGCCGCTGCTCCAAACAATCGCTTCCGTAATGCCGCTTTGCGTTACTTCCTGCGTAAACGTTTCGCCGATGTATGCCGACATTTCCTTCTTCTCAAACGAGAGGGAGGCCTGCACGGGCTCATCCGTTTTTGCGCACGCCGCAATGCCTGCCGCAAGGCAAACGCTTGCCGTTACAACCGATCCTGCCAACCACTTTGTTCTTTTCATGATTTTCACTCCTTCATAAAAGATTTTTTATTTTTTGCTTTCCGTGGTTAGAGAAAAGCAATTTTTAACGATTTGATTTTGCCGCTGAGCCGCGGCGATTTTTTTCGGGCGCGTTAATTCCAGCTCTTTTCGTTGAATTTAATATGCTCGGAATAATTCGTGAGTCCGAGTTCTTTCATATCCGCGTTGAATTTGGTTTTCGCTTCTTCGAACGTACCGGAATCGTACGATTTCTGATACAGTTTTAAATACAGGAAGCGATAGCTTATCGATTCCAGCTTGATACGCCGTATCAATTTTTCTTTCACTTCGGCGTTTTCTTGCTTTTCCGCCGCCGCATACGCTTTTTCTATGAGGCTGAGGCAGTCTTTTAAAAACGATTCGGGGTAACAAGCCACCGTTTCGCTTTCTTCGTAGCAGCTGCCGTCCGCAAGTTTCTCTTTCTGAATTTCGCGCAGGCGGGTTTGTTGCAGATTGAAAAGACTGCGCATATCTTCCGCCGCGTTCTTGAAATAATTTGAAAAATAGTTTTGCAGAAGCGTTTCGTAATCGAGCGAACTATCCCATTGCAATTTCGCTTGCAGATACGCCGTAAGATTGCACCACGCCGCCGATTGCTTCACGTTGTACTGACCGAGATCCTGTAAATATTTAACGCCTAAGTCTTTGAAAATTTTGTAGTTCTGCCGCAACGAATCGAAGCTGTTATACGGCACGAGATAGTGCGAAAAATTCGTGCTGTATACCCACAGATATACGTCTTTGCATAAAATCTGCCAGTCTTTCAGCGTTTGCAGATATTGCTTGTTGAAGCCGTCGTATTCGTCCGAATCGAACGGCACGGTGTATTTCACGGCGATAGGGGCGTAAAATACCGATACGTCTTTATCGCAGATCACGCTGTCGTCAATCGGTACGCGCGTGCCGTCCGCGTTTTCTTTCACGGGCGCGCTCACCGTGGCTTCGTAGGCGAAAAATACCACCTTGAAAGAACGATTTACGCCTTTGATTTCAAAGATTTTACGCATTGCCGCGGCAAGGTCGTTGCAGAATTTGAGCGCCGTCGCCGAATCGGTGCCGTACTTTGCGAATTCTTCGAGACACGCGTCGCATTCGCAGGCGTGTTTATTGTCCATCTGCGTAAAGCCCACCGTGTCTTTATCGGGCGCGGCTTCGAGGGCGGCTACAAGCTTTGCGGCAACGGTATCTATCAGTGCCTGCCGCTCGTTATTATCGCCCCGCGCCGTGTGGCAAAGCTGATCTTTTCTGTCTTTCGAAAACCACTTCGGGTGCTGCTCGCCGTACGTTTCTTCGGGAATGTATTTCAGCGTGTTATGGCAGTAAATCGAACGGTTCGCCCAGATGTCTTCGAGGCGGTGCATGCGGTATCGCCGCGCAACCGTTTCGTCGCGCTGAAAGCCCTGCGGCACGATGCGGTATTCGAAATCGGGCACGTCGCAAATATCGAAGCGGTAGAAAAATACGTCGCTTTCGCCGTTTAATTTAATTTCGTCCGCCGAATAAAATTCGTAGCCGCATAAACGGTAGAGAAGTTCGTAACAGCCGTTCGCTACGCCGAAATCTTCGCCGATTACGAAAATATCGTCGTCTTCCGAGCGGATGATAAATCCGTTACTGCCGATTTTCGCCGTTTCTTCTTCCGCCGTTTTGTACGTTTCGCTTGCTTTGTATGCCGAAGTGTCGCCGAGCGAGATGTATTTCCCGTCTGCCGGGCTTTCCGTATCGTAAACGATTGGCAATTCCGCTCCGGAAGATTGTTTTACGAACGTCTGTACTTCTTCCGCCGCGAATTTTTTCATATCGGAAGCGTCTTTTTCAAGCAGAATTTTATAGTCGGTTCTGCCCGCTTTTACGATATACTCGTCCGTTTTTTCCACGCCGTAGTAGTGCGAGCCGCATTCGGGCTTTTCGGGTTCGTTTTTCTTGCAACCCGAAGAAAGAAGCGTGCCGCCCGCGATTGTCAGGCACAGCGCGGCGGTAACCGCGCGGGAAATGCGTTTTCTCATCCTTTTAATCCTCCCATCGTAAGATTTCCCATCAGTTTGTTGCGGAACGCCACGAATACGATGAAAATCGGAATAAATACCGTCATACACGCCGCCGTCTGCACAGGCGCGCTCTGCAGTTCCGCGCTGTAATTGAACGACGTGAAGAACATCAGCCCCACGGATACGGTAGGGTAGGAGGGCAGCAGCATCCAGGGCGTCATCCAGTCGTTCCAGAACGCGATGAATTGCAGTAACAGCACGGTAAAAAACGTGTTTTTCACAAGGGGGAGCATGATTCTGAACATAATCATCGCGTGCCCCGCGCCGTCGATGCTTGCCGCCTCTTCGTAACCTTTCGGTATTCCCGAAAAGATCGCGTGGAATACCAGATAGTACATACCGAGAAAATTGGCTTTCAGCAGCCACATACCGAAGATATGGTCGTATAAATGAAGGAATTGCGCCATTTTGATCTGCGAAGGCCACGAGCCCACGATGGGCAGAACCATCGCCACAATCACCGTGCCGTAAATTATTTTATTGAAGCGGAAAGAATATCGCGAAGTAACGTATGCCGTAACGCAGGGCACAAACGTAGCCGCAAACGCACAGCCGCCCGCATACAACAGCGTGTATAAAAACATCTGTTCCACGTACACGGTAGTGCCGTTATCGAGCGTGCGCGTCATTCTGTTCCACACCGTGGCGTAGCTTTGAAACGTGATTTTTTTCGGCAGCCCCAGCACGTTGCCGAGAGTAAACTCGCCGAACGATTTGAGCGAAGTGGTGAAATCCCATAAAAGCGGCACAAGCATCGCCACGCAGTACAGCGTTAAAATCACAAATGCCGACACCACAAACGCGGACGTTTTTTTCTTTCCCGCGGAAGTTCTTCTGATTTGCGCCATACCGTCAATCTCCTTTCGGACCGAATTTTTCAAGCAGATGCTTTACAAGAAACGTTACGGGCACTACAATCACCGTAAACACCACGCCCATCGCGGAAAGCACAGGAAACTGATATTCCGCGCCGCTGCCCTGCGCGTTGTTGAAAAGATAATAGCCGAACGTCCATAAACGGCTTTCGGCTTTGTCGCCGTACAGATTGAAAAGCCCCATATCCGTGATGAAATAGCTTGCGATGCCCGTAATCACGTAAGTAATCACCGTGGGCCAGATCATCGGAATCACAATCAGAAAAAATTCTTTTACGCTGTTTGCGCCGTCCAGTTCCGCCGCTTCGATGATTTCGTCGGAGATGCCGGACATCGTACCGGAAAACAGCAACACCACCGAACCGAAACCGATTAAAAGATTGTAGCAGACGATGGCGGCGAAATCGGTGGACGAATTTGAAAGCAAACCCTGTACCTGTTTGTGAAAAAGGCTTTCCAGCAACGCGGGGTACGCCGTATCGAGAAAGAAGCGGAAAGATAAAATCATCACGACACCCGAAATGACGGAGGGCATTAAAAGAATGATTCTGAAAAACCCGCTGCCCGCGTGCTTTTTATAGATATAGTAGGAAAAGTAAATTCCGAGCAGCAGACCGAGCAATGTGGAAAACAGATACAGCAGAGTACTGTTTAAAAGCATCTGTGCAAATTCTTCGCCCGAAAACAGTTCGAAAACCCGCTTGAAATTGTTCAGTCCCGCAAAACGAATCGTCGCCGCTTCCACGCCGCCCGAAAAATCGTATTCCTGAAACGCCATCAGCACGGAATTGAAGTTGGTGGCAACGTACCCGATTAAAAATTGCAGTACGGGGAAAGCCAGTACGGCGATATAAAATATCGTTTCTTTCTGCCGCCGTTTCGAAATGCCTTTGCGGCGTTTTTCTTTTCCGCCGTCCGAGAGGGCGGCGGTTTCGCTTGCGGCAAGCGATTGCGTATGGTTCATAAAAACGCTCCTGTATTACAAAATTACGGTTCAGCCGATAAACGAAGCGAACATTTTTTCGTAATCGGTTTTATTGTGATACGCCTGAATTTTTTCCATATACCCTTTTACGGTAAGGTCGGCTTTGTTTTCGAATACTTTCGCCACGAATTCGCTGCCGAGTCCTTTGTTCATGAAAATTTCGTTGAAATATTTTTCCTGCGAAACAAAGCAGGGGTTGGAAGACGCCGCGGGCGCGAAAATTTCGCTGTTCTGGTACAGGTTGTACAGGCTGTTTCCGTAAGCCGTCAGTTTCGTTTCGTCGCCGAGGTCGAATTCGTACGGCTTCTGGCAATCGGTAAGCTTCGCGTATTCGCGCAACATTTCGTCGGAATGAAGGAAGCGGATAAAATCTTTCGCCGCTTCTTTCTGCGCGGCGCCCGCTTTCGCGTTTACCATGCACATGGATTTCTGCGAATCTTTGATGCTGCTTGCGCCGAGTTTGCTTTCGTCCGCTTTCGGGAACGGCATCATGCCGAAACTGCGGTGCGCTTTATCGGCGCTTTCGCCTTTTTCTTCCACAATCAGTTTAAAGTAATCCGCCGCTTCGTTGTACCACCACGCGCCGTTGAACATCATGCCGATTTTCTGATAGGTTTTTCCGCCTACCGTCTGTCCGCCGAAGAGGAAATCGCGCTCGGAATCGAGGTGCGAATAATTGCCGTTGGAAGAACTTTCGGATACATATCCCGAAGAAATCAGCTTTTTCGCGAACGTAAGCGCATAATACGTGCCCTCGTTCAGAAATAATTTGTAGCCGTTCGAATTGTTCAGCGTAATTTCCGAAAGCGTTACGCCGTTATCCGATATGTCGTTTAAAGAATCGATCACTTTTACCGTGCCGCTTAAAGACATATAATTTTTCATCGTCTCCGCGCCCGCGACGTCGGTGGCGAGGGAATACAACGTCTGGTTTACGTAATCGAGCGTTTTGCCCGTCCACACAAGCGGCGTAATGCCTTTTTCTTTCATTTTATCGCACAGGCGGTAAAATTCTTCGAACGTGCGGGGGAGTCCGTCGTCGTACGTGCCTTCTTTGCCGTCCGGTCCCGCGCCTTTTTTCGCCGCGGAGGAGGTAACGAAGTTATTATCTTCCCCGAAATACAGGTTTTCCGCTTCGAAAAGTTCCGTGTTGTACACAATGCCGTAATTGCCGATGTTGTAGGGCACGGCGTAATATTTTCCGCCGCGATACACTTCGGCGTTGTATTGCGTAAACATTTTATCGGAAATGCTCTTTTCTTCTCCGAATTCCGTCAGCGGCGTTTCCACGGCTTCGCTGATATCTTCGATAAGCTTTTTTCTGATCAGCGTTTCGTAGTTGACCGATTCGGAAAAATACACGTCGCGTTTGCCTTGCGCGATGTTGGTTTCAAGGTTGGTCAGCCCGTGGTATTCGTGGTCGGTGTGTTCGGAAACCTGTATGCCGCGCTTGCCTGTTTCGTATACCTTGTCCTTGAATTTTTCTTCGAATTTCGCGATGGCGGAAGTCAGCCATTCTTTTCCGTAACCGCCGTCTACGTTTCCTACGGTAAGTTGCGTTTTGCTCTCGTCCGTAGGGCGGGAATCCGCGTTGTTGCTGCCGCGGCACGCCGCCGCGCCGACGGCAAAGCCGATGCAAAGCGTTAAGCCGATCATTCTTTTGATGTTTCTCATTTTTTCCTTTACTCCTTGTCTTATTTTTAAAATTTGTTTTTTGCTTGTTTCCGCGTTTATTGTTTTTTGTTTATCAGGCACGGCGCGAATAAACCTCCCTGTACCGATCTGCCCCGGAATTTCGGGATAGGCAACGTGCCTTCGTCGGTATCGAACCAGTCGGAAAATACGTATTTTTCGGGCGTGTTCTGTAAAAAGTCGTAAATACAGGCGAAGATTTTATCGGAAAAGTCTTTGTCGCCGGAAATCGCCGCAATCCATGCCATCCAGTCGCTTTTCCCATATGCCGCGCGGCAATCGAGGGGCAGTCCGAAACGGCGGAATTCCTTTTTATACCGCGCCACTTCGGCTTGAATCAGCTGCTTTTCAAACAACGGTTCGCCGAGCAGGGCGTCGATATAAAGATTGTATTTCAGGCTGTATTCTTTTTCCGTGCCGTCGAAAGTCAGCGGCAGAATGCCGTTTTTCCGGTAGGAGAGTATTTCCGCGGCGCGTTTTTTTGCCAGATTCAGATAGTACGTCTGCTTGTCTTTCAAGCCCTTTCTGCCGCAAAGATACGAAAAGCATTTCAAAGCGAGCGTGGCTTTGACGGCAAGGTTTACGTTTTTATCGAGGTGCCCCGCAAAATCGTCGGTGCAAAGCTGCGATTCGGGAATCAGCCCCGCGGTATCGAGGTATTCCGCCCATTTTTCAAGTAAAGCGAAATGCTTGTTCAGGTAGTTATCGTCGGGCTTGTATTTATCCGCAAGCGCCGTTAAAATCAGCATATTTCCGCATTCTTCCACGGGCATCTGCCTTTCGTAAAGAAAAATATCGGCGTTGCCGTCCTGCGCGTATACGGGCAGAAGCGTGCCTTCTCCTTCCACGCGGTAATCGCTTTCGATTTTTTCTTTGTTGATGCCGTACCATTGCCCCGTGCAGTGGGGGTATACGCCCGCGTCGTGCGGCGCAAACGGATATTGCCATACGGGCGTTTCTGCAAAATCGAATACGGGCAGAATCATTCCCCGCACCAGATCGGGGTTGAATTTCAGAAACAGCGGCATCGAAGGGAAAGATACGTCTACGGTGGCGGAACAGCCCGCCGAAGAACACTCTTTCGATACGAACAGCAATTCGCCGTTTTTCGTTTCGGCAAGTTTGTGCGCCCCCACGCTCTGGCGGTACGCCGCATATAAAATTTCTTTATAGCACGGCGTGTAATCTTCGGCAAGTTCCGCGATTTTTTCGTTCAGATTTGCGCAGATTCCGTCGATTTCCGTCTGGTGCGTTCTGTAATATGCGATCGCGTCGAAAATCGTGGTTTTGCCGTCTCTGAAAAAATAGCCTTTCAGAAATTCGCCGTAATAATCGAGGGCGACCACGTCGTCGAACGCCGCGTAAAATCTGCCTTCGGCAACGCGCGCGTTTTTATGAAAATCAAACGCCGCTATGGATTTTTTGCCCGCGCTTTCCGTTTTTCCGCCGAACCGCGGCGCAAAATTTTCTTTGTCGTCAAACAGCGCAAGATACAATTCGTCGTCGGCAACGTAGGCGCAATGCGGCGCGCTCAGTACGTAATATCCCCAGTCCGCACCGATTTTATCGGCGGTGGCGGCAAGAAATTTCTGCTCGTCGCGCCCGAATACGGCGTAGGCATAGCCGTCTTTCGCACGGTAGGAATATCCGCGCACCGCGCTTTGCCCGCCGAGCGCGTTATAGCAGACGTTCCCGCCGAGCGCGAAATAAATCGTTGCGTCTTTCTTTTCTTCCGTTTCGATGCGGTAATTGATTTCGCACACCGGGCAGGAGAGTACATCAAGGCGATCGAGCGGCAATGCGGATACGAAACGCAGCGTAAGTTTTACGCCGTCCGCGGAGAAGCGCACGGTGGTGGAGACGGCATCGAAACCGACGATTTCCGCGTTCATCGGCGTGCCGTATACGCCCTCGCCGAAGAAAGAATAAATTTTGCCTTTCGCGTGCGTTTTATCGCCGTCCGGGGCGGCGGGCGAGGCAACTTTTAAATATCCGTACACGGATTTTTCTTCTCCCCACCAGGTTTTTACAAACAAGCGTTTTTCGCGCTTTTCTATCCATAAAGAAAAATACGGGTCTTTTACAAATAAAGGATATAATGGTAACATTTAACAAAACTCCGCTTCGGCTTCACTTTTTTTATGCCGCAATTTGTGAATTTATCATTTTCATTGATAGTATACAACAGCTTCTGCGGCTTGTCAATAGGTAGAAGCTTGCGGCTTTTTTGCGTTCTGCTTCATCGGATTTTCAAAATTTTTGGAAAACCTGTCTTTGGTTCGCTATTTTTTGAAAAGCTTCGTTTTTGTTGACTTTTTCTTGGAAATATGGTATATTAAACGCATGGAAAATTCATTTTTGCGCGATAAAAGCATGTGTTATAATATCAATAACGAGCCGTCGGACGAGGCGATTGCCCTGCTCGGAAAAGCCATCGGCAATCGCGAAAGAATCAGGATTTTACGGGCGTTGCAACGTTCTCCGCTCAATATTCTCACGCTTGCCGCCGATTTGAATCTGCCCGTCAGCACCGTACACAATCATATAAACGTACTGGAAGAAGCGGGGCTTGTAACGGTGAATTACGTGCCCACGAAAAAAGGACACGTTAAAATATGCAACGTGTCCGCTTTGGAAGCGAAAATCGAATTTTTCGTAAACGACAAACCGGACGAACGCCGCGAAACGTTTTTTTACGAGATGCCGATAGGGCTTTTTTCCGAATGCGACATCCGCCCGCCGTGCGGCATAGCCACGGCAAGCGACATTTTGCACCCGGTAGACGATCCGAGGGCGTTTTTTCTTACGGAAAGGATCAACGCGCAACTGATATGGTTCGGCAGCGGCAGCATCAGTTATAATTTCCCGAATTATTTTTTAAAGGATAAAAGCTATAAGGGGATTTCTTTCCGCTTTGAAATTTGTTCGGAAACGTACTATTTCAATAACGAATGGCCGAGCGACATAACGATTTTTATTAACGGGCGTGAACTTCTTACGTTTACTTCTCCCGGAGATTTCGGCGGCAGACGGGGGAAAATCACGCCCGCGTTCTGGGCATCGAATTCCACGCAGTTCGGTATGCTGAAAAACTTGCTGATCAACGAGCAGGGGGTATATCTCGATAATACGCTTGTGCGAAGCGATATTACGTACGAATCGCTTATGCTCGGCAGCGAAAATTATATCCGTTTCGGGTTAAAAATCAAAGAGGACGCCGTGCATCGCGGCGGAATGAATTTATTCGGCAAAGAATTCGGGGATTATCCGCAATCGATAATCATGACGCTTTTCGAATGACGGGGGCAGTCTGTCGTTTGAAAAGCAGATTTCCGCTTCATTACAGGGGGAATATTTTCTGCGGAACAGAGGCGAAGAATACGAAAGCAGAATTGTTTTTTGTAAAAAACAATCCGGACCGTTTGCCTGACGGCAAACGGTCCGGATTTTATCGATTTGGTGCGATCGACAGGAATTGAACATTTGTTCGTGTTTCTTGCGAGCCTTTTGCTTTCAAGGAATTTCTTTATGCGCTTTCCAAATCACCGTCAATTTGTTGCGTGTTTCGTATAAAAAGATTGTATTGCTGGAAATCCGAAAATTTTTTGATCTGCAAGTTTTTTGTTGTTTGAAAAACAAAATATAACGTCAAATTTTGAGAAAATGTAGATTCTGAAAAAATAAAAAGCGTTTAAAATTTGTAAAATACAGCGTTGTTTTTGTGTCATTAGTTCAAGTGGATTTATATTTTTTTAATGTATTCTGCATAAAGCTATAAAATAATATGCAGATAATTGTTTGTTTTATGTTGACATTTTGCATATTTTTGGATATAATATATGCAGAAAGCGGAGGTGAATAGTGCATAAATTCGATTATTCCTTTTTGAAAAACGGTTGTGTTTCCGGTAAGGTTATCAATATGGCGGCAAGTATTTATTCGCTTAAAACGATGGCAAACATCAGAAAAGAAGATCATTTGAAGATTTTTACCGAACTTGAAAAAATCGCAAAAATTCAATCGGTAAAGAGTTCAAATGCCATTGAGGGAATTGTAACGAGCGACGAGCGTATTAAAGCCATTGTAACGCAAAGTAGTGCGCCGCTTAATCACAATGAGGCGGAGATTGCAGGATACCGCGATGCATTGAATGAAATTCATACGAACAATCAATATATCGGTTTTAACGAACAAGATGTTTTGCGTTTGCACGAAGTGTTATTGTCCGCCACAGGTTTTGAGTACGGCGGCAAGTACAAAGATTTTGATAATGCAATTATTGAAGTCGATTCGGACGGGAACAGGACGGTACGGTTTGCGCCAACACCGGCAAATCAAACGAAACGTGCGATGGAGCAACTTTTTCTGGCATATATGGAAGCCGTAAACGATTCTGACATAAATCAACTCGTGCTTATTCCGTGCGTTATTCTCGATTTTTTGTGTATACACCCGTTTCGTGACGGAAATGGAAGAATGTCGAGATTGGTTTCATTGTTGTTATTGTATAAAAACGGATTCGACGCAGGTAAATATGTTTCTTTTGAGGAACAAATCAATAAGTATAAAGGCTATTATTATGAGGCGTTACGTCTTTCTTCAATAGGTTGGCACGAAAACGAAAACAATTATATGCCGTTTATTGAAAACTTTTTGTCGACTCTTTATATGTGTTATAAAGAGCTGGATAAGCGGTTTGCGGTGGTAAACGAAAAAAAGATTTTGAAATCGGCAAGAATAGAAGCCACCGTTCTCAATAGTCTTGCACCTATTTCCAAAAAGGAAATATGCGAAATCTTGCCGGACGTAAGTCCTACAACGATAGAGATGGTTCTCGGAAAAATGGTAAAAAACGGACAAATCGACAAAATAGGATCGACAAAAAATATAAAATATATTCGCAATAAATAAATGTTGCAGTATTTATGCAAGGCAAAAAATGCTTGTGATTGTTGGATAAAATTTGCAATCGGTATAAGTTGAATATAGAAAAAAACCGCGTTTCTGCTGTTTTTGGCAGAAATGCGGCATTTTTATAGTCAAGTTGGGCAGTCTGGGTTATAAAGACTTATAGAATTTAATATTTTTCGGAAAATTTTTATAAAAACAATAAAAGTTTTCCCGTTTCGGAAAATTTATTGACAAATCAAAAAATGTTTGCTATAATAGATACAAAATCAATAAGGAGACTTGATATGGTTGAGCGCAAGGAATATTTAAAAAAACTCATAGCGTGGAAAGACGAACAAGTTATAAAAGTTGTTACGGGGATACGGCGTTGCGGAAAATCTACCTTGTTAGAATTATATAAGAACTATTTGCGCAATAACGGCGTTACGGAAGATCGTATAGTAACGGTCAATTTTGAGGAACTTGAAAACGAATGGCTGCTTGATTATAAAGCGTTATATGATTATCTCGTAAAAAAACTTGATAAAAACGATACGACTTATATCTTTTTGGACGAAATACAAAAGGTGAGCGGTTTTGAAAAAGTTGTTGACAGTCTGTATGTTAAAAAGGGAGTAGACGTATATATCACGGGTTCAAATTCGTATTTACTGTCGAGCGAACTTGCAACGTTGCTTTCGGGAAGGTATATCGAAATAAAAATGTTGCCGTTTTCTTTCAAAGAATATGCGGAAGTAAAGCAGAGCGCGGATAAAGATAAATTGTTTGCCGAGTATATGAGACAAGGTTCTTTTCCGTATGTTGCAACAATGAGAGACGGTGAAGAAAAAATAGATTCGTATATAGAAGGCATATACAACACGGTTATTGTAAAAGATATAGAAGAACGTCAGAATCGCAAAGAAAAAGATCCCGCAAAAAGAAAAATAACCGATATAGCGTTGTTAAAAAATATAGCAAAGTATTTGGCAAGCGTAATCGGAAGTCCAGTATCGGTCAAGAATATAACGGATTACATCGTTTCAGTGGGGCGGAAAGTATCGCAAAACACGGTCGATGATTATATAGATGCTTTGACGGAAGCGTTTATATATTATCCCGTTGAACGTTATGATATAAGCGGAAAACAGATATTAAAGCAAAGCGTAAAGTATTATGTAGTAGATTTAGGGTTACGAAGATATTTATTACCGAAACGCGAGTACGATTTGGGGTATTCGTTGGAAAATCTCGTATATCTTGAACTTATTCGCAGAGGGTATAATGTAACGGTAGGAAAAGTCGGAACGACGGAAGTCGATTTTGTTGCGCGAAAAAACGAGATAACGCAATATATACAGGTTTCCGCTTCTTTGACAGATGAAAAAACTTTTGACAGAGAAATGTTTCCGCTTCGCGCAATAAAAGATAACTATCCGAAAACTATATTAACTTTGGATAAGTTTACGCTCGGAAATTATGAGGGGATAGAAGTGCAGAGCGCAATCGATTGGTTTTTAAAAGATTGATTGCGAAGTCGAGAGATAAGACAAAAAATTTATAAAAAATGCCGAACAAAAACTTTGAATTGTGCCGAATAAAAACTTTGAATTGTGCCGATTATGCTTGTAAATTTGAAAAAAAAGTGTTATAATTTATTTGAGAGGTATAAACGGAGAATTTTGAAATGAAGAAAATTGCAGACAAAGAACAATACAAAGCAAGAATAATGGATAAGCAGATTAAACAATATCTGGCTACATTCGGCGCGGTTTGTATAGAAGGACCTAAATGGTGCGGCAAAACGTGGATTTCTTCGTATCACGCGGGCAGCGAATTTCTGATTGCCGATCCTTCGAACAATTTTCAGAACAGAAAGTTGGCTGAAATATCTCCCACAATAGTTCTTGAAGGCGAAACGCCGCGATTGATCGACGAGTGGCAAGAAGTTGATGTGATTTGGGACGCCGTTCGCTATGCGGTGGATCAGCGTGGAAAAAAAGGGCAATTTATTTTAACAGGTTCATCGACGCCGAAGAAAAAAGAAAACAGAGTGCATAGCGGTGCGGGACGGATAGGAAAATTGCGGATGCGGACAATGTCGCTTTACGAATCCGGCGATTCAAGCGGAAAAATTTCACTTGAAGACGTGTGTGAAGGAAAAGCATTTTCAATGCTGACGGGGGAAGTCGATTTACGAGATCTCGCAACTTATATCGTGCGAGGGGGGTTTCCCGGCGCGCTGGATTTGCCCGTTGACAATGCACAATTGATTGCCGAATCGTATATTGAAACCATTTTGGCGGATGACGCACAAAGGATAGACGGCAAAAAGTACGATATCGATAAAATGAGATTGCTGTTGCATTCTCTTGCGAGAAACGAAAGTACCACGGCGACCAAAAAGAAGCTTGCAGGCGATATTAGAGAAATTGACGACGAATCGATCGATTACGATAGCGTGATGACGTATCTTGATGTTTTCGATCGGTTATTTTTACTTGATAATCAAAAGCCGTTTTCATCTAATATCCGTTCCTCGGTGCGGGTAAAGCAAGCTGAGAAACGTCATTTTTGCGATCCCTCGCTGACGTGCGCATTGTTGAATATAAACCCGGAAAAATTGATTAACGATCTTGAAACGTTCGGCTTTTTATTTGAAGCGCTTTGCGAAAGAGATCTCAGAATTTATGCCGAATCTTTCGGGGCGCAGTTGTTCCATTATCAGGATTACGCAAACAGAGAAATTGACGCCGTTATTGAATTGAAAGACGGACGTTGGTGTGCTTTCGAAATAAAACTTGGCGCGAACCAAATAGATAAAGCGGCGGAAAATCTTATTGAAATACGCGATAAAATTGTGGCGGAAGGGGGGAAAAGTCCGTCGGTAATGTGTGTGATATGCGGACTTTCAAATGCCGCATACGTTCGCCCGGACGGCGTGGTTGTTATTCCGATTACGGCACTGAAAAATTAAGATCGATAGAATTTGTATACCAATTAAAATCTTAAAATAATATGCAGATAATTGTTTGTTTTAAGTCGATTTCTGCATATTTTTTGGCGTAATATATGCAGAAAAACGAAGGCGGATAGTGCAGTATTTCTGCAAGGCAAATAAAAATCTTTGAATCAAAAAGAAAAAATAATTTCAAAAATTACGGAATATTTTGGCGTTCTATTCGCTTGATATATGGAATTCAAAATGAATCACGAAGGAGACAATATGGCAAATACAGAATTTAGCGTAAATGGAATAGATGTTCGTTATAAAAGAATAAACAAGGATGACTATATATCGTTGACCGATTTGGCAAGATATGTAAATCCAGACGAGCCGAAAATTCCTATACAGACTTGGATGAGGAATAAAGACGTCGTATCCTATCTTGGGTTGTGGGAACAGCTAAACAATCCGAATTTCAAAGGTCGCGAATTTACAACCTTTGAAAATAAATCCGGTGCAAACAGTTTTTACTTGTCTCCTGAAAAATGGGTAAACGAAACAAATGCGATAGGTATTATTGTAAAGCGCGGTAACGGCGGCGGAACGTATGCACACAGAGATATTGCGTTTGAGTTTGCGAGTTGGTTAAGTCCCGAATTCAAACTGTATTTGGTAACTGAGTTTCAACGCCTTAAATCTCAAGCGCAAAAAGCTTTGGAATGGTCTGCAAAGCGTGAGCTTGCAAAGGTCAATTACCGCATACATACCGACGCTATAAAGGAAAATATTGTTCCTACGCTTACCGAAGAACAGTTAAAATATGTATATGCCGATGAAGCAGACTTACTGAATGTCGCGTTATTCGGGAAGACGGCGGCACAGTGGCGTAGAGAAAATCCTACGCTCAAAGGAAATATTCGTGATTATGCGACGATAGAACAACTACTTGTGGTTGCCAATATGGAAAGCTATAACGCCATTCTTATAGAGCAAAATGTACCACAAAGCGAGAGACTGAAACAACTCAATGCTATGGCAATATCTCAACTGCGGGTGTTGAAACAGAGTAATTCGAGATTGCTTGCAGAAGGTAGAAAAGATTAGGAAGATTGGCGGTATTTATTAAGAGACTTCATAGGTTAAAAGAATGAAAGTCAAAAAGTAAGGAAAATCAATAAAAAACAATAGAAATTAAGCTGAGTTCTGCTGTTTTTGGCAGAAATGCGGTGTTTTTCTATTTAAAGTTATACGTTTTAAGCAAAGAATTTCACTAAATCCATTTGTCTGCGCATAAAATCATCGGGAAAATGCGTATACACACGCCCGACAAGCGATTCGGGCGAATCACCCATCCATATTTTCACGATGTCCGGACGGACGTATTGCTGACATATCGTGGAAAACGTGTGCCGTAAAAAGTATTGCGTAACGGTAATTTATCGACGTATCGTCTGGATAAAATGGACGAAGTAACGATTGAAAAAACAAAACGCACGCCGCGTAGCGATTACGAAAATTTTGATACGGAAGAGTATCGGAAGCAAGTATTTTCGATGTTTGACGGAGAATTGGAAAATATAACGCTTCGGTTTCATTCAGATTTGTTATCCGAAATTTTCGATAAATTCGGTAAAGTGAATATTTTTAAAATATCGGAAAATATGTATTCAACGGAAGTGGCGGTGCGATTATCAAAGCCTTTTTATCTTTGGGTGGCGGGTTCGCAAGGGAAAATACATATAACAGCCCCGGTGAACGCGGTAAAAGAATTTGACGATTTTGTAGATAAAATCAAAGCAGCATATTGAGAAATAATTATTAAATCTCTCGCTGAAAAGGCGAGAGATTTTTTATAGAAAAAACAGATGAAATGTAATCTCGATTGCATTTTAAATTTGATAAAAAAGGTAAAAAATGCTATAATAAAAAGCGAACAAATGTTCGTATATTTTCAATCCAAAGGAGAGCAACGTAATGAAATAGTTTCAAAAAGTAATGTTTTTATCGGTAAAAAAAGTAAGTGAGGTGATGATTTTGGCGGGAAAAATTTTTAAAGGCGGGTATGTGCTATTCGGGTGTATAAATTGTTTAAAGACGTCGTATACGTGGCTTGGTGATGATAAAAAAATTCATTTCGTATGCCCGAATTGCGGATCGAAAACAGAAGCCGAAATCACGAGTCGGCGTTGTTTAAATTCAAAAACGTACGCACCGGAAGGACAAGTTTTATTGTTTTTGGATAGCGATTAAAACTGATACAATTTAATAGTGAAGGTTATACGGCATAGCAGGTCGGTCTGAAACAGCGACAATTATAAAACCTGTTTAAACCGTATAATAGCGCGGCGGTTTAACCGGAAGAACAGACGAGAGGCTGCCGACAAACGAGAATATCTGCAAAAGATAGATCTCGCTTGTCGGCGGCCTTTTTTTAATGCCTGAAAACGAGTGAAAAACAAACGGTCGGTAAATTTACGGTAAGAGAATCAGTCTTCCGACAAGCGATTTTTATAAACAAAAATCAAAGTCGGAGGACAAAACAATGGTAAAAATTTACGTAAAAAATGCAGGCGGACAGAAAGTGTACGTTGAAGTAACGGAAGCGCAGGCAAGCGCGTACCGCGAGGAAAAACAAAAAGAATGGAGAAGCGAATGGAATGAAAGATATCATACGGTTTCGTTTGATGAGATTGTAGAAGCCGGATACGATTTAGCCGATGCCGATTCGGATATCGATCGTATTTGTGAAGAAAAGGATGAAATGAAAAGAACAAAAGCAATGCTGAAAACATTGAAAAAAGCAATGCAAACTCTGACGCCGATTCAAAAGCGGACGGTGTACAAATTGTTTGTGAAAAATATGTCGCAGGCTGAAATTGCGCGTGAAGAAGGACTGACTAAAATGGCGCTTACATATCGGGTGGCAGGGATATATGCAAAACTCAAAAAATACTTTGAAAAAAATTTTTAAAAATATTTTTGTAAAAATTACTTTACTCTTGGGCTGTTTTTCTCTAATAAGTGAAGGGGCTTGATGAACCTTCTGAAAAACAAGTAAAACGAGGTGCAAAAATGACTTTGGAAGAAATCAGAGAAGATTTAAAAGAAGTGCGTTATTACTACACGCGCAAACAAGCTTTTGATGAAGCGGGACGTGCGGTAGGCGTAAGTAAAGTAGTGGAAAAAGTGCGGCAGTATAACGAAATGGTACGTTCCGCCTCTCCGTTGCTTTACGACATATATAACGGACTGTATGTGCGAAATCTCACGCAAGAAGGTTTTTCGCTTGAACTGTGTTGTACGCCGGAATATGTACAAATACTCAACAAACGATTACTTGTATTTTTGCAAAAAGAAATTTTAAAAGGAGGATATTCAAGGTGAAGCAGTTTATACCGGACTTTGCGGAAGACGCAAGCAATGTGTATCGGACAAAAGAGTTTATAGTGAAACAAGAATTGTTAATCGGTTGCAATAATGTTGAAGGAAATTCAATGTATAGCCACGATACATATTACGCAAGAAACGCGCTGATCGATCTGGAATATGAAGCGTATTTTGCACGGCGCAAAAGAATAGACGGTAAACGGTTGCCGTGTACAATGTACACAAGAAAGTACATTTACTGAAACCTTGGTGGTAGGGTGGGAAAATCTGATTTTGGTTGTGAAAATCAAGACATTATGAATGTAACGGCTGAAAAATGCAGGCGGGGCAGATTGCAGGAAAAAGAAAGACGTCGCTTTTTCTTGACGATCGCCGTAAGGGAACGTGTTGTTCCGAGAGAAATTCGGCTATTGCAGATAAAAAATTACAACTGAACAGGCGGGACGCGAAGCAT
>ERZ808270.82-NODE-82-length-62609-cov-20.410142_pt1 | contig 62609 bp, 62 predicted proteins | sample MGYA00521082_ERZ808270 | MGnify/ENA primary metagenome ERZ808270 (study PRJEB31516, sample SAMN03275594) | gut metagenome | biome: mammalia-associated habitat; material: feces | host: Papio cynocephalus | place: Kenya | collected 2012-07-27 ... | reverse complement strand
GGGAGCGGTAGGAAGCGAAAAAGCCCCCGATGCGGGATGCACCGAGGGCTGGGTTGAGTTATTGAAACATGTTAGCTATGCTAACTGCAATGCGCTTATGCGATTGCTAATCTCCTTGACAGCATGATTGAATATGCCTTTTTGCTCTTCGTTGAGAGTATAGACCTTGCCACGCACCTGATAGCCGTTGATGCGCTGCAAAAGCCATGCCGCACTCTTATTGAAGTAATTTTTGGCAATATAAGAGATGGGAAGCAGCTTGTAGTCTTCCGCCTCAATCTGGTTGCGAAGCACTCCCACCTCATGCTCCAGGCGGGTTACGTTCTCCTCCATAAATGGATCTGCAACCTTTGCCACTTCCTTTGAGTCCATGGACTCCAGCTTGGCGATGATTTCATTCTTGCGATTTTCGCTCTCTGCATCCGTATTGCCGGCAAGCACCTTGTACTCATCTAGCAACTCCTTAATTTCCTTTTCCATATATGCTTATATTTTAAAGCCCCCTCCCGAAGGAGGGGATTGTTTTACTTTCTTTTCTTCATCAGTCTTGAAAGGTCATCCAAGAGATAATCTAGTCTCTTCTCGATTTCCTTTGGCGAAAGACTCGTAAACTTAACCACTCGGAGAAAGTCTGAGATTTCCTTTTTCTTTCTCTCGATTTCCTTTTCTAAATCTTCTTGCATAGCTTGAAAAATTTAATTGATTAAACATGTTTCTTAACTCGCTTGCAAAGGTACATAATAATTTTGATATATACAAACTTTGCGTAATAAATTTATTATGTATTCAAGATATTTAACCTTTTTCTTCCTTATATGGGATAAAAAGCGTAATTTTGCAAGAGTAAAGTTTCATCTTATAATATATGGATATGGAAAAAATTATCACAAGCAAGGTTCGCCAGAACCTGGACGAGCAAACGGCTCGCATCATCCTGGAACGTTCGGACAAGCTGGCTCAGGGCACACTAGATCAGCTCCGCAAATCCACCGACCGCTCCTATACCATGGTTGGTTTCCTGATTACTATCTTTGTTGCCTTAACGGCATTTGTATTTTCGGGGCCATCGCTATGGCAGTTGGCTGTGACTCTCGTGCTATGGATGGGCACGGGCATCGGCCTTTACATCTTGTTTAGCAAAGTGCTATGGGTTCATCGCTTCAGTTATGTGGGCGACGATCCCAGAAATATGATTTCAGAAAGAAACATAGACGTATTGTCCCAGAAATACGATTATCGAAAATTCAATGAACGATATTCGCTTAATACCCTACTCGATGCCATCAGCAACAATCAAAAGACCATCGACCGCAATGAAGAGATATTAAACAGCCGCTGTGACGAAATAGAAAAAGCAATGACAGTAATCAAGACCACCATCATAATAGCCTCCTTAATTACCGTCATTGCCTTGCTTACATCATCCGTTGCTTCCTGGTGGTAAGGTTTCGCCACCAGAGGAACGGCCATAATCATGTCCCTGGCTGGAATCCCAGTCTTCATCGTCGTAATTTGGTCTCATAATCATAAAAAACGGCTCGTGCGTCCGGAGGGCAGTCCTTCAGCACGAGCCTCAATCAGCTGTTTGCCTTATTTATCGTGACCTCGCACAAAACCTGCCCGAATCATGCTTAGTCGGCTATGTAAAAATTCATCTATAGTACTGCAAAGATAAAACAAATATTTGATACCACAAAATATTTGAACGATATTTTCAGAAAACATTACGAAAAAGCCCCGATGCATCTCACACCGAGGGCTCCTCTCTCTAATACCTATTAACTATGAGAAGACCGAACTCCCTCCCGACGGAAGAAGCTAGAACCGGTCCATAATTTACAATCGAGTTAAAATAACACGTTGCATTTAGATAAAATGCGTATAATAAAGTACTCGAACCAAATCAATTTTTATGAATCAAACTCTATCTATCAGTAAAAATCACAAGCTTGGGATAGCTGAGCGTGGTGTGCGGGTTCTGGCTCACCGCCTCCATGCGCACAGCCTTGGTACCGAAGCGAAAGAAGAGGAACTTCCTTGGCACACGATGCACTATCATCTGCAAGGTGTCTCGGCTCTCGATGTGCGCCCTGAGGGTGTCGCCCTCGATAGTGCCCCGAAGACTTATCCATGGATCGCTCCACTGGACATGCTTCGGGGCATCGGTCTCAGCACTAACGGAACCTCTAGGGGTAACCTCATCTTGCAAAGAGTCGGTGGCGATGGCTGCCACCATGTCCACCTGGGTGGATGATGGTGTTCCAGACGCAGCCATCACGCGACTGTTCTTTATGTTGAGCTCCTTCACAGTTTTGGCGAGGAGAGAATCAGGCTTGCGCCTAAGTTCCGAGGCCGCAAGGTGGAGCGCAGTCGAAGACGCCACACTCTTGCCCGAAGGCGTGCGCCCTAGCTCTACCTCGCCGTTGTGAAGAAGGATATCTTGGTTGTTGCTGAGTCTCTCGTTCTCCTGCCGCATCTCCGAACACTCCCTCAAGGCCATGACCACGGCGAAGGGAATGAACACCAGGAGAATAATCTGCAAGAAACTCTTCAAGCTATTATCGTTCATATTTACACATTTCTTACTTTTGCTACTTACAATACTTTCTCACCGTTCTGATGATGCTCCTGATGGTGGTCAGATAAGCCGGATCGGTGGCATACTTGCAGCCTTTGCTGTCGGTGATTCTCTCAGCAAATATCTCGGCATCCTTGCGGTATGGCCAAGCATCGGCATAACCAGGCTTCTGAAACAATCGGTTGTGCTCCTTCAGGCAGTCCTCCAGCGAGTCGAAGTCCTTGAAGGCTCGGCTCACGGTGTAGTACCAGAGGTTCTTGCCCTTCACCCTGCATACGCTGATAATCTTATCGGGCGGATTGAACTTCTGGCTAGGAGTCTTGAAGTACTCGTGAGTCTTCACCATCACGATCTTTCCATTCCAGTTGCTGCCCTTGGTGATACCGAAGAGGTTAAACTCTCCCACCTTGCTCTTACCCCATCCCGTCTCATACATCGCCTGGGCGGTAACGAACTCTGGGGCTATATCTGAAGCTGCCTTGGCAGCGGCATACACCTGCTGTGCAAAAGCTATCTGTAGTTTTGTTGGCATAATCTATCTTATTATATATATAATGTATGGCATCACTCTTCTTGTGGTGCATCCTTTTCTGAAAACTTGATGCCCTGCCCCGTCACATACTCGCCCCGGTCGTTGAAGTCCTTGAGACGCTTCACGAAGTTGGTAGGAAATATCGGGTAGATAGCCTGCACGTTCTCCACGATGCTGAATATCTCCCTCACCATCATGAAGACGCAGATGTAGGTGCCTATCCACTGCATCGGTCCCACCACATCGCCTTCCACGGTGGCATGACTCGCAAAGTTGGAGAGAATCATCAGGAACACGTAAATCACTATCTTCTTGGTGAACCTGGAGAAGAACGACTCGCTGGAGGCATCCTTGTGGATGAAGTGCTTCCATACACCCAGAATGGTGTCGATGATTATCGCCACCCCTATCCACTTGGCAAACTCCCAGTCTTGGAACACATACTGGAGCCCCTCGGTCAGCATCGTGAGCGGGAGCGATGTGATTGCTATCATTGGTATGCTTTTTAATTTATATGGTTTCATCATGATGGTCTTTGTTTGATGGTTACAAAGGTACATAATATATTTTGAAGAAGAAAGGACTATCTCTATGTCCGCTCTCCCTTCATCAGGCGACGAGCCAGGCTGTGGGTGTTGAGAATATCGGAGCCCTTGGCAGAAACCATGAGCGTCCAGCCATAGCTCTGAAGCTCGGCGGAGACGAAAGGCACTATCTCGCAATTGGTGATGCTCTCCCGATCCATCCAGTAGAGCATGTCCATCTCGGCATCCGCCATCATGCGAGCATGAATCTTCGCCACCATCCCCAGCGTGCGGTCGGTGGCTATGAGCCGCTCCATCATGTCGGCATTGGCGGATAGCTTCATCGCCACGGTCACGGCGATGCGCTGAGTACACTCGAAGGAACGATGGTCGTTCGACTGCATGTCCACCTCGCCATAGTCCACGAAAAGGAACGACCCCGTGAGCTTGCCCACACGTTCCTTCAACTCGTCGAAGCTTTGACCATACACATAATTCTCGATCTCGGGAACCACACCTTTGCCTGGCATCTCATCCAGCGCCTTCATCACCTCGGCATACTCCTTCATCTGACTCTCGCCCTTGGTGGCGATGCCCTTGCTCACTCCCTGACGGGCAGGGAACTGGGCGAAATACTTAAACAAGTCCAGTATCATAAGCTTATATTTTTGTCGTAGTTATACATTATTATATTATCTTCTGCACCACGTCCACGGGCAACCCTACGGTAGAAGCTATCTTCACCACGTCCATGCCGGCCACCTGGAGCGACTTCACGCCGTCGATGGTTTTCTTGCGAAGAATGCGCAGATAGGTGAGCACGTTCATGCGCTCCACCTGGGTTGCGTTGCCAAGCCCATCCTTCGAGAGATCGTAAAGCGCATCGGAGGCATCGGTATAGATGGTGGCAGACTTGCCTGCCTTGAACTTGGTGAGTAAGGAAAATGGTGTCTTGGTAAACAAGAAGTTATTGAGTGCCATGAAGTTGATGGCTATCGCCTGAAGCGTCACTTTCGGCAAGCTATCGAATACATTTGCCAGTCTCTGCGCTTCCTCTGAGGAATAATCGCCCGGACAATAGAGGATAGCCGCCAATAGTGGATAACTCGCCTCTCCCATATCGAGTGTCTGGCGCGCCTCGATGTACTGCAAGGCTGTAAGCGAACAGGTGAGCGACTGGAAATCGGTGCTCACATCAAAACTACGATATTGTTTGCCTTTCACTTCCACCGTTGGCAGGAGTTGATGGCAGAAACAAAGGTTGAGCTCCACCTTGTCTTCCGTCTCGTGAAAGATGAAATCAATCTGGTCGCTGACGGCAGCCAGCCCCTCCACGTCCTCTTCTTTGCGAAAGCGACGGATGTCTAGATCCAACAGGTCGCAAAGAAACCTCACCTTCAGCACCCATGGGTTGATTTCCCCATGGTCGAGCTGCATAAGGTAGCCCACGAGCTTCAGGTATTGGGCAGAAGTGAGTACTTCCCAAGCGTTCGGGATATCCACTTCCTTGTTTCTGTATGATAGATGAATAAACTTTCCCATGGTCAAAACTCCTTATGGCATGATATACATACTGTCCTCTGGTCGGTTGCCCGAAGAGAAAGAAAGATAGTCGGTACCTTGGTCGGCATCCAGCAACAAGTCAACGTTGTGCAACAGGTCATCCACCTCGCCCTCCAGTTGTTGGGCAAGATTGATGGCACGGCTCGCCTCGTCGCTGCCCGACCTAGTGGAAGTGTTGTCCTCAAAGAGGTTGCGGATGGTCACCGGGAACTCCAAGATGTCGAAACGGCGCAGTGCCTTCGCCACGGTCTTCTTTACCAAGGCGAGCCTGAGCATCGGCAGCACCTTCTGGGCGGTTTCCACGAAGCCCGAAGTCTCGTCGCCTTGCTCCAGCCGGTCGAAGTAAGCCTTCATGCCCTCGTCGAGCACTTCCTTCTGCATGGGCACACAACGGAAGAAGAAGAGATAGGAAAGATCTATCGGATAGATGGCATCGAAATCATCGGCATTATCCACCTTGCAAGAAGAGAGGACCTTGAAGTAGCTGGTCTTGCCCCAGTCTTCGTAAGGAGCACGACGCTCGGTACCCTCATCCTCGCCGATAGGCTCAGAGAGCTCGGAGATGAGCGAATCCATCGCATTGTAATAATTCTCCATGTAGGCGCGCTTCATGCCCTCGTACTCATACTTGTATACGTTGATGTCCGCCTTACGGCGGTTGATGGTGTCAAAGATGATCTGCGTGGCGAGGGTGAGGTTTGCCATGGCGGAACGAAGAAAGTCCTTCAGACAATCGTCCTTGTCGGGAAGAGCCACGATGTCATCGAAGGTCTTGGCTCCAATAATTGCCACGATGCGCTTGCGTGCCGAGGTGGCAGAACCTTGGAGGCTCTCCAGGTCGGCGCTGGTGTCGGATCCGGGCGCAGCCTTGCAGAACTGCGCATAGGAGTCGAAGAGACTGTTGAGTTCAAATTTCTTTTTCATGCCTGTTGTTGATTAAGTCGTTGATTGGGTGTCGTGTCCTCTTGTCGCTGTGGAACCTCTCGATAGAACCCCAGACGATAGCCCTGTTCCCATAGGTGCGGGAAGTTCAGGCGCAGTGCCCAGTTGAGTGGCTCGGCACATACCTCGTCTTCCGAGGTGAGCGACATGATGTAGATGAGATAATTATAATAGGTGTCGCTGCCACTCTTCGAAATAACACCGTCCTTATCGACGGCAGAGATGGCAGCATCCAAGCCTACACTAGAGAGCAGAGCTTGCTCGGTGCGCTTGTCGTAAGAGATGAGCGCCTCGATATACTCCTTGTATTTCAGGTCGATGGTCTCCACCTTCCACTCCTGGCTGTGTCCTTGGGCATCCATGAAAGAGATGGAAGTAAAGCCCTTGCCCTGGTTGTCGGCTCCCGAGAGATAGGAACTGAAGTTTCTCACCTCCTGGCGCATGTACTTCACCAGTATCGACTCCTTGTATTCCGTTCCGATGTCGAGGCCATTGTATTTGAGTAGCTCCATATCCTTCGCCTTGCGCTTCTTGTTCTCGGCACACAGGTTGGTTATCTGGGTGCGCTTGCTCTGTATCCATGCATTTGGGATAATGACATGCACCTTGGCGGCCAATGAGTTTTTCAGAAAACTGTTAATATATCGGGCGGTCTTATTACTACCCTGTATATAAGGTCGTGCGCCCTGATGGGTCTCGTTGGCACCATAATATTCATCCACCGACTTCTCCCGATGGTGGCTGATGGCGGCATACCTGTAGTTGTCCACTTCCTGCATGGAGAACTTAGGATAGATAGCGAAGCTGGAAAGTCCATAGGAGAACTTGCCCACCACCACTTGACGGAAGTCGCTATAGCTGATAAGTTCCGATGCCACGTCGGTGCGGGTGGTGGCAAGACGGCACACCCGGTTCTCCATCGCCTCCAGCCCTGCCACAGGCATACCCATGCCTATCGCCTTGCCACGGCTGAACCGCCACTTCACGAAGAAGTCGCCGAAGTAATAGAAGTTCTTGATGCAAGTCTTGCAGAACTCCTCCACCGATGGTAAACCACGGTCCACCCAAGAGTCCAGCCAACTGGTCACTTCGGGCAGGTCCTCGTACTTGCGTACCAGCTTATTGTCCTCCAAGCTCTGACGATAGACGGCGAGCCCATGGCCGTAGAGCATCTTGATCTCCTTGGAGTAGAGGCGAGGCAAAAGGCGGTTCTCCTTGATTTCCTTGGTCACCTCGTCGCAGAGCTGATTGTTGTTGCCACGCATGAGCACCTGGTATCCTTCGATGCCCAGATACTGGTGATCGCCGTGCCAGAGCGTACCACCGAACAGCGAGTCGAGCACTGGCGACTGGAAGAGCTGCTCACCCTGCATGAAGGCATCGCCCTCGCCTAGCTGAAAGGTGAAGGTGTTGCCATCCGCCAGATAGATGCCGGCGTTGCCATACATGTCTATTTCATAATCTTTGTTCATAACCAATCTATTTTGTGAAGTTTGAATCCATCTTGTGGAAAGCCCATGAACCTGATGAGGATGCGATAGCACATCTTGGGGTCGCCATGCTCGTCGGTATAGAGAAAGTAGTTCTCGCTGTTCACGGCATAACGTTCACCCGGCAGCTGGGTGCGGTACTTGCAGTGTCGCCGAACCAATAACCGGGCACCCGCCTCGCTCCTATTCCTGGAGTAAGGAAAGAAACACAGGGTGAACTCCCCATCGGGCAGCTTACTAATTTCCCTCGCCCACTGCAAGGCAGTGATGCCATCCATGATGATGGGCTTACGACCGTGAGCGCGGTCGTTCGGTCGTTCGTTCTTGTTCATGTCGATGCGAAGATAGTAAAAAATTATTGTGCCCCAAAAGACCGCGGGGTGCAGCCGGGGCCGTCATATTTCCCGAGAACGTAGGCGCTGCACCTCAACCTCCCTTCCCAGCGGTGCGTGCAGGTTTCCGTCTTTCGTCGCCGAGACTTTTTTGTTTCCGGGGAGCACTTGGGCTGAATATCAGCCACTTGCATTTTTACCCTTTCATTTTCGGGCGATTATTAGCCGTTGCGACAAAATTATTATAGTCTGTCGGCACGTTTCTCCCCTATTTTACACACTGAAATTGTCGGGTAAGTCGGTAGGATAAGTGCTCAACTCCGCTTTCACGGCATCCGAATAGAGACCATAAAGCAGATAAATCATCGCAGAAGGGAGCTGCGTGGTGAGTCCTGCCTGGTTCTTGAGTTGTTCTTTTTTTTCAGAACTCTTGTCGAGCTCTATCTTTCCTTCCGTCTTCTTAAGCGGAGAGATCATGATGGCACTGCAAAGGTTCTTACACTCGTTCTCGTCGATGCGTATCACGGGGAGCAGCGGACTGCGCTCGCCAAAGAGTATCTGGCAGAGCTTGAACTGCTGCCAATGGTAGATGGTAGGCGCATCCTCGTTGTAGAGCAACACCGTGAAGCCATACGACTCCAGGGAAGCCTTGAGGTTAAGTGAGTCGGTGGTGATCTGTTCCCTCTCCTCCCTGCGCTTGTTACCGGCACGGTCTGGGTAGAGATAGATGGTCTTACAGACGGCATAGGTACCGAAGAACTGGTATACCTTCTGGGCAAGGTCGTTGTAATCTTCGGGCAGATAGGCAAAGAACTCCTTGATAATATCGAGTCGGTTGCCGTAGTTCTTCTGCTGCGCGACGATGAGCGACTGAAAGTTGCCCGGATCATAGCCCATGTAGAGCGGTTCTTGGTTGTCGTAGTGGCTCAGATACTCGGAGGTGAGGATGAAGCGATCCTGTAAGTTATGCTTGAGGATGGCGGCATACTTATAGGAATCCTTGTATTGATGTTTTTGTTTATCGTAATTGATAAAGAACTTGTTAGTCACCTCCTTATGACGTATGGCGCAGATGGCAGTCAGAAATTCGTCCACATCGAGGGTGTCTAGCTGCGTCTTGAAGAACTTCGGGCCCAATATGTCCTTATTACAGAAGGAAGAGGCACGGATATAGAAGATGGCATTGCGCCGCATGTCAGCCAAGCGGGGCTTCCATCTTTCCACGAAAGCGTTGAGCTTCATCGACTCCAAGCGCATCTTCTCCAAGAGCACTGGGTCTTTGCTCTCTCGCTCCTCCTGGCGAAGGATAAAGAGGCGATAGAGACTCTTGTTGACCTCAAGTGAAACCGTCGCTATCTCCTCGATGAGCTGCGGGTTCACCTTTTTCTCGTATTCCTCGAACCAGTCATCCTCTCCAAGGTCAACACGGGCGGTATCACTCACACCCGTAACTCCCTCATAATAAGCGGAACGGCGCACATCGGCTGGACCACCACGCAAAGATGGAAAGAGGCGAGTCTTCAGCTTTTCTCCGCTGTTGTGTTTCATCTCCTCCACGAAAGCATGCACGGCATTCCTACCAGCCACGCTCTCTGGCTGGTCGCTTGATACCAATTGCAGATGGGCACCATTGCGAAACACCACGCTATGCTTGGCATAGGATATAGGATAGCGAGGCTTGCGGAAGTGGGAAGGCAGCGTGCTCTCTCCCACCACATAGTCGATGCCATACTCCAGCATCGGGCGAGCCTGTCCGTTCACCACTACCTGGCGAGAGAAATAAGCCTGTATGTTTGGCCAAACGTTGGTCATCAGTGCCACATAACTCTTGTGAACCAGGAAAGAGACCTCCCCAGGCATATCGTTGGCGACACGAATGAGCCTAGGGCCAGTCACGCCCTCGGTCTTTCCACCGGCACGCGCCACCTCGGCAAAGAGCATGTTGGGGTCTATCACGTTGGCAAGCAACTGCATGGAGTTCATGTAGTAGTGTTCGAAGTCGCCCAGCGAGTTTTCGTCAAGTATCAGTTTGCCCATCATCCATGTCCTCCAATATTTCTGCTTCCTGAATGTCAGCATCACGAAGCAAGCGTTTTTTCTCTGAGCTCTCGATAGGCAGGCCATCGATAAGCGATAAATAAAATCCACGATTGTGCTTGGCGGCGATTTCCTTGAGACTCTTTTTCTGAAAACCAAGTTCTTCAGGAGTTACCTCCGGAGTGATAAGGAACACCACACCCAAGTCTCTGTCCGCCTCTGCCTGTTCCGAGGCACGGCGGCGACATTCCAAGGCTTGATCCATGCAAGCCTTCTGCATCTTGTAGTCTCGCTTGGCTGAGCACACCTTCGCCAGATCCTCATACTTGTTGGCGAAGTCGTTTTCCCAAACCTTGATGCCCACTGTGCTGTCCACGTTGAAGTAAGAGATGGCTTGGTTGATGCGAGCCATACAGGTGCGCACGTCCACACTCAGATGCTGTTGGGCGGCTATGCGCTGCTTGAGCATCCTAGCCCCACGGGTGATGTTTCGTTCGTACTCGTAGATTTCGGCAGCCCATTGCAATTGCTTCAGGAATATCTGTACATCCTCGGGGATGCCATCACCCTTGCCAGTGGTGAGGAAGGCGTTGATGAGGTCGGGGTGTACACTCTCCAGTTTCTCGATATTGCTTTTCATACACCAAAATATTTCTGTCTCAGTTCATACTCCAGCCGCTCCTGGCCACGTTCCGCCTGAGCCTTGATGGCATCCAGGTCACCATCCTTGGCAAGTTCATTGAGCTTGCTGTCCACCTCTACCTGTGCCAGGGCTAGTGCTTGATGGTAGTCAACATACAGTTCGTCGCCCGGTGTACGGATACGAAGCAGGAAAATGGCGGCATAGTGCTTGCCGAAACTAAGAAGTGTACAGATACGCTCAGGAGAATAACCCAAGGCTGCATATTCCTTCACCTTCTCTGCCACTACGGGAGCAAAGGTATCGTCTGGTAAGACTCGGTAATCATTATTTTTCATTGGCTTTATCACTGTATTGTTCCATCACCATCTTAAACATACGTTCACATTCTTGATGGCGATGAAGGTTCTCACGGTCGCTGGATCGGCGGTCCTTGCGATCCTTTCTCTTGAGATAACTCTTGTAGCGCTTGATGTTGTCGAGCACGTTCTTATGCTTGTGAAGGAACTCGGTGGAGTCTGTCCGGAAAAGCTTGACCAGTTCATCGAATTCTGACTTGCCCTTAAGAAGCGGGTGCTTATAGAGAAACTTGCCGGTGTCGTTATAAGACTGAAGCTCGTCGAATGCCAAAAGATTGCGGATGCGAAGTTCTGCCATCTGAGCGACATCGTTAGCTTTCGGTTTCTTGTCGAGCACCTCGTCGAGCTTCTTCATCTTGCGCCATGTATTAATGCGGTCGTTGTAGAGGACGGTAGCCATCTGCACGTCCTCGTTGGAGAGGTTGTCCCAGTCGATGTTAGGATACTCCTCTTCCTTTTGAACTACTTTTTTTTTGCATCTTCGGGTGGTGCATCGCTAGGGGTAGACTCTGGTTCGGCTGGCTCTTCTTTACTTAATGTTTCACTTGAACCATCTTTTGTTTCGTTCTTTTTTTCATCATTATACGGTTCTTCGACTTCATCTCCTTTACTTAAAGCTTCACTTGAACCATCATCGACTGGCTTTGCTTCTTGCTCCACATTTTCGATAGCTGACTGCGAAGCCACAGCTTGCGCTCCAAGCGCATCAGCATCCTGCATCATGCGCTCGTAATAGGCACGATTATTCTGAATATCATCCACGGTGCAAACATCGAGCAAAGCATACAGAATTTCGTTGGCATATCGCTTTGGGTCACGGGCGAACTTAGACAGATCCTTGTGGGTAGGGCGCTCATCGGTCAACAAGTGCAAGTCTACAGCCCCATATTTGGCTCCAGCCAAATGGTTGAAGTGTTCCAGTTTCTCTTTTCTGCTATACATACCTTTTCTAATTAATAAAGGTGTGCCACCGATCATGATGGCGACACACCTTCGAATTAAACAACCAATTAACTAATATTTAAGAAAAATGAAGCACATTACTTCGTTGTTGACTTAGAGGAACCCGCCGCCTGCGTGTTGACAGCTTGGGTGTCCGCATGAGACGAAGTCTCCGATGCAGTGACACCCAGAGGATCCTCAGCATAGAGGCATGGCAGATCCACGGAAGTACGCTTAAAGGTGAACGTAGTATAGCGTCCGTCCTTATCGTCCTTGGTCTCAGTATTGTTGAGAATCATAGGGCGCTCAGGCTCGCCAACGATATACCACTGGGTATCCTTTACATGCTTGAAGAGGATGATGAACTTGCCACCGGCATACTGCTCGATAAAGTTGAATAGATCCACACGGTTGCCACCCATGATGATGACGAAGTTGTTCTCACCCGAAGTGGTGATGTCGCCTTTCTCGGTGGTTGCCGTGAACGTTGGGATGTCGTGGGCATCGAAGAGATAAGCCTTGATGGTTTCCGCTGCGCCTGTCTTGAACGGCATAGCCTTCACCACCCTTGTCTTGGCATCAGGCTGAGGGAAAGCCTTGGTGAGGTCTATAAGGCTGGTAGGCACGAACACCACCTGGTAAGCGATGGCGGAACCATGGGTATCACGGTCGGTCACATCGTCGATGCTAGTAAGCGCCACGAAAGCCGCCATGGATACACCTGTGCCACCAATACCCATGGTGCTGGATGGCTCAGTAAAAGCCTGAAGGAGCGATACCAGGCCAAAGATGGCAATGATGGTCATGAAGAGCAAACGCATCTTATGCTGGGCATAGTGCGCTCCCTTGCTTGGATTGTACGCACGATGGCGCACGGGAATTTTATTCTTAACCATAATCTTGAATGTTTGAATGTTTTCTGAAAAGTTGGGGCGCACAAATGGCACGCCCCAACAAAAAGATAACTAAAAACTTAAACTAATATATTAAGAATTAGCGTCCGCCCGGTACGTTAGGCTGAACGTTCTTATTGATGGCACGCTTGCCACCTACACGTCTTTCGAGCTCACGGAAATTACCATTGTGCCCGAGGATCACCATGATATAATCGCCCACCTGGGTAGGAATCCAATCGGCAGTGATGTCTGAGAACTTGTTGCCCTTGGCGATTTTCGGTTTCTTGGTACTACCCTCGCCGATCTCGATGCAGTAAGCCACACCCTCCTTAGGGTTCACGATGTCTGCGATGGCTTCGGTGGTGGTGCCAGCGTCGGTCACGAACCAGAATCCCTTCTTGGCATCCACGCTGTCAACGATAGAAGTGACAGGAAGGTTGGTGAAAATCTGCTGGAACTCGTAATCGTTGGCATCCATGTCCGCCTTGTTGTCGAACTTGTGACCCGTGAAAGCGGCACCGGTACCTTCTTTCCAAGTGCTCCACGCACGAACCATCTCCATCTGCTCCTCCATCTTCACTGCCAACATCTCGCCTGGGAGATACTCCACAAACTGAAGGTTGCCAGGAATATCGAGGAACATCCAGCAAGACTGTCCCTCGTATGGAAGCCACTTGATCTGAACATCGGTGTCTGGCACATGGTTCTTCATGCTGTCAGGACCTTCGAAGTCAATATCCTTGCCATACTTCTCACGGCAGTTGGCGATCCACCAATCCTGATGGTTCTTGTTGAGGTAAAGCACATGGCTGTCGATGTCCATATCCTCGGTGATGTGGCTCTTCACATCAGAGATGAACTCCTTCACGCAGTCGAGCATAGTGGCAGAGGTGTAACTGCGGTAGCTCTTGCTGTCGAATGGCTTGATGCTGTAGTCGTGGATATAGCGAAGGAGCGTATACCAAATACCAGTACCCGCATTGAGATAGCTGGAAGGAACACCCTCCTCAGGTTTTACATAGATACCACGCACACGACGCTTGTTCTGCTCCACCTGTGCCTGTTGTAAGAGGTTCAACAGACAGAACTCAATCATAGACCACTTGATAGGATCAGAGCCCTCACGGTTAAGGTAGGCGATATACTTACGCTCGATTTCCTTCATCGGGCCGAACGTCACCTTAATCATGGCATCGTCTACGTAGCCCATCTCGTTCTCTAGCTTCATGCCACCCTTGTAGATGCCCCCAGGCTGATAGCCCTGTGAAACCTCATCGAAGAAAGCATTGAAGAGGAGATCTCTATCCTGGACACCATAGCGAACAGGGAAGAACTGGGTGAGGTCGCGCTTTTCAAGCACACGGGCGATGAGGGCATCCTGACGAAGGATAACAAACTGGTCGCCCACGCCTGCGTTGTCAACGCCAGTGTAATTTGTGGCGAACTGTCCAGAGGCAAGTGCCTTAGGATTGTTGAGCTCGTTGCGCTCCTGATGATACTTATAGCGAGCCTTCAATGACTTGGCGTAAGCCATTGCCTCCAAACGAAATGCAGCACCATCTGTATCATCATCTGGGTCTGCCGCAGAAGCCAAACGAGGATTGGCTGCAATCTGGTTCCAGCGTTTCTTCATATCAAACATGTTATGCTCGATACCGAAGAGGTACTTTGAGTTGGTTGCAAAACCGTTGATAGGAATGGCAGGACCCTTCACTACTGCTTGAGGTTTATCAGGAGCGGTTTCCTTCGACATCGTGGTCACTTTATCGGCAAGATTGTTGACAGCCTGTGCCAACTGGTCGTAAGAGGCGTTCTGCTCTCCCTTCTTGCCCTTGCCGTCATCATCACCATCACCGTCGTCACTGCCATTCTCATCGCCATTACCATTGGCATCGTCATCGTTGTTATCCTTAGACTTGTTGGCCTTGGACACGATGGCATAAAGAGAATTCAGCTGCTCCTGGTGCTCTGCCTCCAACTGACTAGCCTGCTCTGCGGCGACATCGTCGGTCATGGCTACGCCGTACTCCTTCTGGTACTCAGCGCAAAGCTTGGCGTAATCCTCGGAGGTCAGGTTCTGAGACTCGAACTTCTGTGTGAGTCCGAGTTTCTCGAGGATTTTCTTCAGTTTCTTTTTCATAAAACAATAATTTAAAAATTTAAAAAAACAACTACTTGTACATTCCATATAATTTTTGCGTACCGTCGTAGGCATCGCCTAGCTGAGCCGCCTCTGCTATCGCCTCGATGAGCGTACGCTTGCCGTCGATGAGCCCAATTTCCTCGGCTGGAGCCGTGAAATAGCTTTCGCCCTGCAACACAGAAGCGTCATCATCCAGCTCTGCAAGCTTCGGGCGCATCGCCTTAACTTCAGACAAGAACTGCTCGTTCATCGGATCGAGCACATTCTTGATATAGTCTTCGGGCTTGCCTTTGGTCAAGTCCTCGAACACCTTGTTCTTCTGGGTGGAGTTGGTTGCCTTTGCCACGACCTTCTTTATACCCAGTTTCTCGAAGTAAGGCTCGAAGTCCCAGAAGGAGCACATGGTACCAATACATCCCACAAAATCGTGGGCGGTGGTAGCGTACAACTTCTGACCATGGCAGCCGATGTAATAAGCAGCCGATGCGCAGTACTCCTCATAGATGGCAACGATAGGTTTCTTGGCTTCTCTAAGCGTCTCACTCAGTCGATCCATGTACCAAGCCTCTCCACCAGGAGAGTTGATGTGAAGGATATGGGCAGAGATGTTTGGGTTGTTCTCTGCGTCCAGAATATCCTGTTGTAATTGCTTGGACGAGAAGCACCAATAGCTCTCTGCTGCCACCACACCAAAGATGCGGTGATAAGCGATGGTACCATCCTTGAGCTCAGGAGAAGCATAATCGTCCGTAAGATTGATTTCCTTGGTTTCATCTTGCTGACTCACCTTGGCGGAGATTTCCGACAAGGCTTCATGGGTGAGGTACTGGTAGAAGGTGTGGCTCTTGAGATACTCCTTGACCTCTGCAAGCCCCATCTGCTCTTTTATCTTGGTGTTTTCCTGCTTCTCCACGATAGCCGAAGACATAGGAAAGGCAGCTACCATCAGCTGACGGTAGCCGTCTTCCGTAATCCAAAGTGGCATAGAAGAAAGCAAGATTGCCTGTAGTTCTTTCATCATTATATATAAGTTTTCCACAAAGGTACATATATATAATAGGTATATAAAAGACCTTAGGCTAGCGGGTCAGAAAGCATCTTGCAGCGAACAATAAGGCTCGCCTTGTTAAGATGCTGGGTGATTTGAACACGGGCTGGAACTTCGTCGGTACCGATACGGTAAACCTTCGGTACAGGTTCGGTACAACCTCGGTACAGGTTCGATAACGTCACGATGGCACTTCTGGGTATCTTAAACTTGTTTAAATCGTCGTCCTCGGGCTTGTCTATCACGAAAGTCTTGGTGCAATCCCAATAGGTACCACCATTTTCCTCTGTTGGAGATGGCTCAAAAGTGAAGGAGTCGGCGACAAACTGAAAGTCGCCTTTCAGGTTCCCTAGAAGAGAAACCTTAATCAAATTGGAGAATTCTATCATATTTTCATGTTTTTGAGTGAATATATAGTACATTTGAATGACAAAACAGCCCAGTCGGTATGTAATAAAAAACCTTAAAGCACCCTATTTTTTTTGTATTTTCGTGCTTTTTTGGGATAAAGCTGATTCTTGAAGCGGTAAAAGTTCTTCAGAAGCGCATCCATCGAAATGGATTTGAGCTGGTATTTCTTAATGAAATCAGCCACCACGTCCTGGTTCTTGCGAGGGCGGCCGAACTCCTCGTTCTCCATGAGCATGCGATGGAACTCGAAGTTGAACATGAGTCGGATGCTTGCCTCCACCTTCTTGGCGGCAGCCTGGGAAAGATAATTGAAGTAAGCCGGGTCTTTGCCGGGGATACCATCCATCAAGGAACGACGGCATGGCAGGTAAATCTTAAGATTGGCATCTTCCGGTACCCTGCTTTGGCCATCAGGCTTGGCCATGAGGTTCCACACCACGTGATAGAGATCCGTGGTGTAAGGAATTTTTATTCCGCCCGTTTTTTCGTCAATTTTGAACTTTTTCGAGATATACTCTGCCAAATAAGGCTCAATCTTGATGCTGGCTACTCGTTTCGAGGTTCGTTTTTCTTTTTCCATATTCTGTTTGCTTATTTTTGCGTCCAATCGTTCCTAATGTGCTACAAAACATAGCTTATCAAATGCAAATATACTAAATATCAGCCACTTATGCAAATTTTTAAGCTATTATTTTCGTCCTAAAAACAGTCTATTTTGTAGGTATTAGCATTCCTACAAGACTGAATCAAGGGACTTGAGCAGGTAGCTTTTGAAGCTAATGCATAATTTGTAAAAAATGCTTACTTTCTACACCATCCTACAAAGTAAAGGCAAATCCTACACATCCTACAGACACTCCAAAACCACGTAACCTACTAATAATTAATAATATATATGATAAAATAAATAATATATATATAAGAATGTAGCATTGTAGGACGGTAGGACGGATATGTTTGAAAAAATATTTTCAAAAACTTGACTTCTAGGCTTATTTTATGCGAAATTAGGGGGTACGGGGGATTTTGCGTGTCTCTCTTTCATTTTTATGTAAAAAAAATACCCACGCTTGCCCTCTCGGGTTTGCGTGGGTAAAAATATGCAGTTTTCGACTTAATAACAAGTATTTTCGAGGATTAGAATGGTGTGTTGGCCTTTCCTCCCGCATCCGTCTCGCTGAAAGGAATACTTCCCGGCACACATTCTGAGGACTCTTGTTTGACATCTGGGGTCTGCTGGCCTTCTTCCGCAGGATTCTCGTCACGGCGAAAATCAATGCCGTAATCCTCCATAAGCCTGTCGTAGTTCATCACTATAGCGCTCGTTATTGTATTTCTGGTCTTGCGTACACGTACCATTGTCTCTTGGTCTTTTGCGCTCGCTTCTTCTACGGTTTCCTCCCATGAAAATCTATGAGAGGAGGATAATCCAATATATGATGGATGAGAACGCAAGTTTTGTTCAATAGTAGATAACGATGAATTTTCGTCGTTATATCCATTCTTGCTGTAAATTGAGAAAACGTTTCCCAGTCTTATGAACACCACGTGCGCCCCAGGCGTATTCGAATAATTGCACTTGTTGCCTTGTAAATCCTTGTAAGTAACGTTTCTCGGCTGTTCGATGGAGAGGTCACGCCCCATGACTATGTTCTTGGTGTCAATCATCGTGTTGATGGCATAGAAGAACATTGCCAACTTATCTGTACTTCTGATGAGTGATAGCTGAAAGTTTATCTTATCAACTGCCATATTAAAGAAGTAGTCATAAGTGAACGGAAGCTTTAAGTCCGAATATTGGTTGACAAGCTTCACCATTCCCAAAAAGAGAGAGACTGTCTTCATCAGTCGGTCGGTTTCGCCCGAATTCACGAACTTTCCTCGCAATTCGCCATAAGCTTCTCGTTCCAGTACCCTGAAATGATCCATCACCATCGAGCGAAGAGACAATATTTTCAGCAGTATGTTTGACAAACCGATGTTCTTCTCGATATTCTTTAGCTCTTCGAAAAGCTTAGTCTCCTCCTGCGTTCTATTCTTAGGCTTAGGAACTTCGCAGATGATGACACGACTCATCAGGGCGTTATCATCTCGCTGAGGTGTCTCTTGGCCACAAATCACAACTGGAGCGAAAACCTTGTCGTTCTCGATATCTCTACCGGAAGTACCACGGCGCTTTTGCTTGCCATCTCCATCATAAACGATACCCTTCAGGGCTTGAAACTTGGCGTCGGATATAACCTTGTTGTTGTACTCGTCGAGCACCACAGGAACGTCACGAAACGTACCCATGATGGTACTCATGGCTGCATCCGTGCCTGTGTTGAGATTGAATATCGGAACGGTAGGATTGATAAAAAGCGAACGGATAGATATGGCTATCTGAGTCTTACCCGAAGACATCGGTCCCATGAAGAACGGAGCGGTAAAAAGTCTGTCGATGCAGTGAATATTACTTCTGAAGGCACACATCAGGGCAAAAACTATCGCCCACTTACCGTTGTCGTTTATCTTATAGACCTTATCCATGAGGGATGCCCAACGCTCAAAACTTACTTGCTTTTCGACGGGTATGTCCTCATACATAAGCTGGGAAACCAGTTCGTACTTGTCAGACTGCTTGCCGCTACCTCCGTAGATAACTGAAAACGCAGGAAGATAATAATTTTCTTGGTTATGGGAAACCACACCTAACTCGTTGGTTTTTTCGAAGACAAAATCTCCATTTCCGTTCTGATGAGCAATACCATTGGCGAAAGCAAAAAATTGTTCGTCACTCTTTCTGCTCATTCCGTTAGTCTGTTGGTTGCCATAAGTCTGTATCTCGTGACATTCTACGAAGCGACTGCTCATGTATCCCCTAACCTTCTGCCATTGCCAATCTTTGCCATCCTCAAAAAAAGCATCTCCATAATTGGATAACACAGCGTCGATGACGCTAAGTTTGCACAGATCGGTTGAAAGCACCTCGATATAAAGCGGCTTAGCCTGAAATCGGCGGTTTACCTTTATAATTCTCTTGTTCTGGGAATAGTCGTCACTAAAGATGTGGAGCAGAGGCTCCATGAAAAACGTTCCAACAGGCGAGAAACCTCGACCATCTTTATTCTGAAACATATAGCACACTGGTACACCTTGCTTGTTGAGTCTTGGATAAAACTGATACTGCTTGAGCATTAACGCGTATTCTCCTTCACGAGCGTAGCTTGGTACACTTTCCCCATCGAAATCCTCGATATAAAGATCGTCTCCTTGAGCATTTACCTTCATTGCCTCCTTACGTCTCATGACAAACGGCTTACGTACCTCGTCAAACTGTCCCTTGGAGATACCTAGCTTGCTGCAATACTTATTCCTGTTGATGACGACAACTGCATCGTCGGCAAAACTCGTCAACTCGACACATTTAGAAATGATGGGGACTTTATCTCCCACATATCCTTGCAAGAAATCACCATGGATGCGAATATAGAAATCTATGAAAGATTCCGTTTTGTCACCACATAGAACATCAATCATTGTAATCCCCGAACTGTACATCTCCACCAACGTGGCGAGGTAATCGCTATCCTTACCCGTGGTAGCATCAATGCCACACCCCTCATCAGTGGTGGCAAAACTACAGCAAACACCACGTAGGTTCTGAATATCTGTACTACTAGGATGCCCCGACACATAGACAACAGGATTATCACCATACAACTCCAAGAAATTATCGAGAGAAGATGTAATAGTAGCTGGCTCATTAGCCTTAAGGTTCTCCTTAAGCACGTCCAAGCCGCAAAATCCCTGTTGCATACCCTCGGTCTTTACTTCCTTCACGTTGCGACGAGCGTCACGCACTTTATCATCCACGATATCCATCTTGATATCGAAATCCCGGGCTATGCTCTTGATATAGCCCAGACGCAACCCCGCATCTTGCACACAAGCCACCAGGTTGCAAATCGTGTTAAGTGCCGAAGCGATAGTTTCCTCCTCCTTGCAGCCACGAGGGATGAGCATTCTCTTCAATGCCTTCGGGAAGGATTCAGTGGCTTCGATGAGTTTCTGCTTGGTATTCTCCTGGCATAGCCTGCCAAAGCTATCCGGATCTTGTCCCTTGGGAAGGCGGACGCACCTCACGGTGGCACCAGCCTTCAAGAGCAACTCGCAGTTCTTCACGGCAGCCTTCATGCCAGCTGCATCTGCATCGTAAATCATCACCACAGACTGAGTGAAGCGGATGATCAGTCGTACCTGCTGTTCAGTGAATGCGGTACCACTGCCTCCCACCACGTTCTCCACCCCATAGCGATGGAGTGTGAGTACATCGAATTGTCCTTCTACCAGATAGACGAAACCATCTCTGGCGATGGCTCTCTTGGCCTGATAAAGACCAAAGATATGGTCACCTTTTCTGAAAAGGGAAGTCTCACCCGTATTGACGTACTTGCATTTATCATCGGATGCGACCGTTCTTCCACTGAAGGCGATGACGTGTCCTGAGACATCGAAGAACGGGAACATCACTCGGTTGCGGAAGAAATCATATACTCTGCCATCCTCCGACTTGCCCAGTATACCCACAGCGGTAAGCACGTCTTGACTATAGCCATCGGAAATAAGCTGGCGCATCGCCACATTCCCCATGGGCGCATAACCCACCCCAAAATCAGCAAGTGCCTTGTCGCTGGAGCTATATTCTCTCGATCTCAAGAAACTCTCTGCCTGCGAAAGATTCTTCTGAAAGAACTTGGCGGCTGCATCGATGGCGATACGGCGAGCCTCCAACAGCTTGTAAGCTTTCTCCTCTTCCGGAGTGGTTTCCATCTTGGGAAATTCCACACCCGCTATCTTACAGGCGAGGCGAACCGCCTCCGGAAAAGAGATGTTATTATAGTTCTGAAGAAAAGCAATGGCATCACCATGGGCACCACAAACAAAGCAGTGGTAAGTCTGGCGAACCTCACTCACTACCATGGAAGGATGGCTGTCGTTGTGGAAAGGGCAAATACCCTTGTAATTAAAGCCTGTCTTCTTCAATGTAACATAACGCCCTACCACATCCTTGATATTGAGTTTTTGTTTCAGGCTTTCTATAAAACTAGAGTCGATTTTCATATTCTACATATTTTTAATATCATTTTTTATCAGACCTGTTGACCAAAGAGGTCAAGCTGGTATGCTCCGAAAGCTTCAGACTTCGTGATACCGAAATAATTTGCCACCGCTCTGTATTCCTTCGGCGTAATGGGTTCTCGCCCAAAGAAAAGATCCCAGTATCTCACTTGGTTGATGCCTGTCTCCTTGTAGAAGAACTTGCTGGGAGTAAAATCTTCTAAATGGCGGAAATGATGCTCAAGTAACTTCTTTAGACGATTCTCCTTGACCACCTGGTGGCGGTCATCAAGACGATGGCGAAGCACATAGAGACGAACAGCCATCGGGGTCTTGCCCAAATGCTTGCCTAAATCCTCCAAGCTCATCTTACCATAGTTTTCCTGTAAGAAGGAAATATCCTCTTGCCGCCATTTATTGCTGTGTTTGTTGTTGTTATTCATTTCATTGATGCTTTTAGTTTATATGTCCTCACAGGGAATATGATTGGCGTATTCCACATATCTCTTAAGCTTCAGGCAGTACCTACCATTGATGCAAGCCCTGCCATCGGCACACGTTCTGCATTTCTCAGGTGCCATCTCCATCAGCCTTTATCCTTGATGTGTTCCAGATAATAGGCTGAGAGTTGCGGAAGCGTACGAATCTGCAACTTAGCCTTGATGTTTTCCCGATGCCGACAAACCGTCTTAACGGATATAAAGAGGCGATCGGCGATTTCCTGAGCTTGCAGCCCTTTGGAAATAAGCTCCACCACTTCTAGCTCTCGCTGGGTGAGGTGTGTGTCGAGCTTAGGCTTACAAATCACGCCTTCCATGCGGCACTCGCCTCTAAGTGGACACCCCACCTCTTCGAAATGAAAGAACCCATCACTGTCTATGTCCGGTGAATGCGCATCGTATTCACCGAAGTTGCAGCGGCAAAAACGAGACACTATATTAAACTCATAAAGTGCTCTATTTAGCTCATTTGCAGTATATAGGCTAGACAAAGCCTTGAACGCTTTCGGGTAGCGGTTGCGAATGAGTCCCAACATCTCGGAGACGATTTCCCGGCTATCGACGGTAAGCTGCTGCACTGGCTTGCCTATCGGCTTGTACATCACATCACCCTCCGGGGTATTATAAAACTCTACTGATTCCATGCTGATTCCTAATTTATAATGACGAAGTACTCAATGTGAACTTTCCCAGCCAACTACTAACCAGCTGGGAAAAGTTCTTTCTCTGACATTCCCAAATAATCTGAGACGATGCCTCTGCATAGAGAATTCGGCTTTGAGACGCCTCGAATCCATCTATAAACCGAACAATTGGATACCTTACAACGCTGTGCTAACTCTTCCACGATTTTGTTACGTGGATAAGGAAGCGACTTCATGTACTCACTAAAACCCATATTTTTAAATTTTTGTTTGAAATTATTGTTATGTGCAATATTTTTTGTATATTTGCACCATGCAAATTATTATCACGCTGCAAATATATAACATTTTGGTGATATAACAAAACAAATCACTGATTATTTTTATTTCTAGCAGCATTTTGTTTGAAATTAAACTAAATATTTAAGAATTATGGACACAAACAAGACAACTCAGACCATCAATGAGCGCATTAACGGGATCATTGAAAAGGAAGGTCACACCATTGCCACCTTCGCCAAAAAGATAGGTGTGCCATGGACTACCGTGAAGAATATCGTATCAGGCAGAAACGCCCCTAGCTACGATATTATGCTGAAAATCATAGAGGCGGTGGACTGGGTGGATGCCAACTACCTGTTGCTTGGTGACCATCCTTCTAAAAGTGCATCGGCAAACCTCCAATCCATCATTGAGAGACAAAACCGCACTATCGAGAGCCAGCAGACCACCATCGACAGGCTCACCAAAAAGATGTTGGAAAACTAGCATTTTCGCACAAGATAGCAACACAAAGATTTATCAAAATCGAGCGTTTTGTCACTCATTTGTTTTATAAAATGCGTACAAGTATTTGACTCTCAAACACTTGTTTTGCGTGCAACTCGGCGAAAACTCGGTGAAAAGTAAGCAAAAACGAGAAAAGCCCTCGTTGATAATCAATAAGTTACAATAAGAAAACAGCATGGCTAAAATATATTTGTTCATTTCCAAACAGAAGAAGCTTTGCAAGATGTATCTCCCATACATCGAAGCTCTTCATCAGAAGTTCGACACCACCCAGCAATTGGCGGATGCCGACATCGTATTGATCCTAGGAGCATGGACAATAGCTGGTGCCCAACTGGCTCGCAAGTCGAGAAAGATGGGCATCCCTTACATCGTTTGCCCACTAGGCGACATATCGGAGCGAAATCGCATGAATCCTCACTTCAAGCGCAGCTTGCAATCTTTTCTATACCAAAAAGGCATGTACAAAAAAGCAGACCTCGTTATCGCTACCACACCAATGGAAAAGGAGTATCTTTTGAAGTTTGGATGGAACAAGAGTATTTCGCTCATCCGATATTTCGCATATAGTCATCTCACCAACGAAGAGGTAACGATGGAAGATTGGCAAAACACCGCCAACACAACACTTGCAAATTTCGAAAAGCGAAAGGCTGATGATATTTCAGACCAGACCAAGGATGCCATCATCGCACAAATCATGCAGATACAGAGCAGAATGCCCCACAGGAACATTCCACAGAAGTATCTCGACGACCTGCATACCTTACTCTATGCCGACAACTATGATGAAGATGCCATTTGCGCAGAACTTGACAAGCTCAAGCTCTCAAGCTATGCTGCCTCCGTATTCCAGGCGATGACCGACAAGACTGGGCTTACTGAAGGCTTCATGCCATTACCTGCCAAGAAAGGCAGAAAGAGCAAGGACATTCTAAAATACGTAAAATAAAAACATGATGCAGTAGTAAAACTCAAAAACAATTAAAGATGATTTTTTAGTTTACTCTTAATGCTTACTTGCGTCTTAAGAATAAAAGGTATATAATGATAAACCCATGGAAGAGATAGAATTTGAACATATCGTAGCAAAAATGCGCCCCAAATTGACGGCACATTGTCAGCGTTACATCCAAGCCTGTTCGCTTGCCATCGACGCAGAAGACATTGTGCAAGAAACATTGATGCGACTATGGAAAATGCGCAACAATCTCTTCCAATACCAAAGCGTCGAGGCATTAGCGATGACGATAGCTAGAAATTTAAGCATTGACTACGCCGAGACCACCAAAGAACAGAATCGCTCGACCTCGATGAAACCTCTTTATCGCCAGCAATCCGAGCAGTATCAACGATAACTTCTAATCAAGCATTCATCGGAGAGGATGTACAAAGACGACTGGAGCAAGCTCTCAACAAACTCCCCACTACCCAACGCCGAATGCTCATGATGAGAAGCAAGGGAATGAGTCTGGAAGAATTATCCGCCACTTGTGGTGCCTATAAGACGAGTACAAAAACCATGATTTCGGCTGCTCGAAGAACTCTGCTCAAATTAATGAGACCATAACGAAATGGGTCTTTTATAATGTATGTAATATAAAATAAATAAGACAATGACGAATTTAAAAGATAAGGCAATACGCCACCTGCTCATAGAACGTTACCTCGATGCGGACACCAGCGTTGAGGAAGAAAAAGCAATGGCAGATTTCTACCGCCATTGCGATGAAAGCGAGTTGACGGATGAGGAACTCGACATCAGAAACATGATGATTGGGCTGGAACATGAAAGCGCAAAAATGCAAAAATCAAATAAATCAAGCCATCAGGACAAGTGGGTTCGCTTCTCCGCCATCACACTTGCTGCAGCCATGTTGGCAGGCCTCATATTCTTGATATTCCCCATCACGGATCGGGTGGCAAAGAAGCCTAACTTTGCTGCATTGGCGCCAACAACTCAAGTGATTCGTTCTCTACAGAAATTAGATGACAACGATGACCTATCGCCTATGGAACAAATGGAACGTCAAGACTCTCTTTTTCTTGTAGCAACTAAAAACATAGTTACTCCAACAGTAGCTAAAAAAGTTTCATATCAAAAGACGCGAGTCATGCTTGTGAAAAAAAATCATTCAGAAGTAACATGCCAAGAACATCAACCTGAAGTAAAAACTAGAGTTCATCCATCTGAAGCAAAAAGCATAGCGACTGATGATGACATCCATCAGCTATACGAAATAGCCTCACTTGCCCTTCCAACAGCCGAGGAATTGAAGTTAGACAAACAAGGTTCGGATATTGTTATCTCAACGAAAGACGAAAAAGGTAACTTACAGCATTTTACCGTAGATGTCGACGATGCCCAAGAAGGAATCTACCAGTTCCATCCATTGGCGCAACTCAACAATATGGACAATTAGTAAAATTGTCAGCGGGCTTATCGCATAATACTTAATCATACATATAGCTTATGAAACAGTTTATTCTTACTATCACATTCTCCCTTGCGACCATTGCTTCTAGCCTTGCCCAAGAGAAGCTGGGGAACAACATTTCTGCTGAAAAGTCTGACACCCTCTATTCCTACAATATAGATGGATCGGATGTCAAGCACTTCACGGGAAAGGAATTGGAAGGCAAAACCATCAAGCAATATGACATACGGCATACTTTCGTACCTGAGGACAAAGTAGTCATCGAGTCCCACATAATCAAAACAACGACACCTCCAAAACCTAGGACACTCGCCCCTATCTATATCGTGGACGGCAAGGAAATCAGCAATAAGGAATTTGACAGTATATCCGCTAACAAGATAGAATCCATCAGTGTATTGAAAGCTGGCTCAAAAGCTGCCCTAGAATATGGCAAGGATGGAGACAAAAGAGGCTATGTAATTATCAAAATGAAAAGATAGTGTCTATCTAGAAGTGACTCTGTAAAGCTTTATCACTTATCCGAACATGATACTAACTGTCAAAAATGTCATACCCTTACGACAATAATTGACCTATATCAATCCTTCATCCACTACTTCTTGACTTGCGTCAAAAAATGCCGACGATTCATCATTTTGTCATGCTTTTGTGACAACTATTCAAAAAATAGGCATTAACTTTGCACCCGAAAAGGTGAGATTGTTTAAAGGATAATGTTTAACAGGATGCCTCAAATGGAGGCTCCAAAAAGAAAAGAAAGGAAAATGATTATGATGACGACAGTAATGATTCTCGCTGTAGTAGCCCTTATGGTTGCGAAGGCAGTGAATGTAAACAATGACATGGAGATGGGAAAATAACATAATCCCATTTCATTGGTAAAAAGATTTGGTAAGCTACATGAATGCCATGGAGATGTATGGCGAGGCTTTGTTCAGAAGTCGTGGTTGCGCTTGCGCCTAAAGGATTCAATCCTTTATGGGCAATAATCACAACCAGAGAGTGATTTAGAATGTAATTACGTTTTTTGGGAAATATAAAGAGAGCGTGCAGGTCTTGTTACTTGCACGCTCTTTTTCTATTTATTCTAGTCCGAAAAGTGCCTTTAGACCACCATCTACACCAGAGAAGCCCATGAAGGCAAGACTGAGCAGGGAAGCAGTAACGAGCACAATAGCCATGCCTTGCATGCCCTTAGGAATGCGGACCAAGGCTTGTTGTTCACGGATGCCTGCGAAGACGATGAGCGCCAAGGCAAAGCCAAGTGCAGTTGAGAACGAATAAACAACACTCTCCAACAAGTTGAAGTCTTTTTGGATAACCAAGATAGCCACACCGAGCACGGCACAATTTGTGGTAATCAATGGCAGGAAGATGCCCAGTGCCTGATAAAGCGCAGGAGAAACCTTCTTGAGGATAATCTCCACCATCTGAACCAAAGCTGCAATCACGAGAATGAAAGCCAAAGTCTGCAAATACTGCAAGTCGAAAGGATCGAGCACAAACTTCTGTACAAGCCATGTGATGATGGTAGCCAATGTCAAGACGAAGGCAATGGCACCACCCATACCGATGGCTGTATCAATTTTCTTCGATACGCCGAGGAACGGACAGATACCGAGGAACTGCGACAAAACAATGTTGTTGACGAATATCGCAGAGATAAATATCAATAAATATTCCATTTTTTATTTCTTTATTGAGTCCATAATTTCTCTTCCCCAGGAGGAAGAGACTAGCCTTACTTCTTTACCTTATTAAATATAGCAATGAGATAGCCCAATGTGAGGAAAGCACCAGGAGGCAAGATAAACACCAGGATATTGGTGGTTTCTGGCAACAAGGTCACTCCGAATACACTACCTGCTCCCAATATCTCACGAACGCAACCTAAAAGGGTCAATGCAAGTGTGAAGCCCAATCCACAACCCAGACCATCAAAAAGGCTAGCTACTGGTGAGTTCTTGGCTGCAAAGCTCTCAGCGCGTCCCAGGATGATACAGTTTACCACAATCAGCGGAATGTAGATACCCAATGCTTGGTTGATGCTGTCAGGTGCATAGGCACTCATAAACATCTGCAAGATGGTAACGAAGGCGGCTATCACTACGATAAACACAGGAATACGGACCATGTCAGGGGTAATCTTCTTGATGCAAGAGATTACGAAGTTGGTACAAATCAGCACCGCCATAGTAGCCAAACCCATGGAGAGACCATTGATGGCACTGGTGGTGGTTGCCAAAGTAGGACACATACCGAGAAGCAACACGAATGTTGGATTCTCCTTGATGAGTCCATTCATCAAAATCTTAATATTACTCATTGTCTACTCCTTTCTCTTCATTAGAAGCTTTATTCTCTTTATTAGGGTTGTTGCCCTTTACTTTACTTGCTCCGCTCTCTCCATCTGCACCTTTGCCAGCATAGGCTGCATAGGCTTGGTTGATGGCCTTCAGGAACGCACGGCTTGTGATGGTTGAAGCCGTGATGGCATCCACAGCATTGCCGCTCTTGTCGTCCTTGCTCACATGGAGGTCGCCGTCCTTAGGAGTCTTGCCAATCACGCTACCCTTTCCATCTTTTTGAAACCAAGTAGCTGCCTTGGCACCCAAACCAGGTGTCTCTGAGGTTTGAAGGATGGTGTAACCCAAAATCTTGCCCTCTGTATTGAAACCCACGAGCACCTTGAGGTCACCGCCGAATCCGCCTGTGGTACTTTCCACAGCTGCACCCAGAGGCTTTCCACTCTTGTCGGAGCATTTATGCAACACAAATGTTACCTGTTTACCATCGATGGTCTGGTCTACGTTCTCTGGCTCAGCCACCTGAAGGTCATTGACTCCCATCACACTCTTGATGCCAGCTGCGAGCGATTGCTCAGCCTTCTCGGCTATAGGACCTGCTGTGATATGGTTGACGTATGCGAGGATGGCTCCCACTACGAGCGCCACACCTACGAGCACGAGCACCATATTCTTCAATGATGATTCTAATTTCTGCATGTCTCTAGTCCTCCTTATTTCTTAGCAGGCTTCTCACCGAAGCGCTTTGGTTTAACGTATGTGTTAATAAGAGGTGTGAACGCATTCATGATAAGAATGGCGAACGACATACCTTCTGGATAGCTACCCCAGTTACGAATGATGATGGTCAGCAAACCGATGCTAACACCATAAATGAGCTGACCTTTGTGGGTCATAGGTGAAGTAACATAGTCGGTTGCCATGAAAATAGCACCGAGCATCAAACCTCCACTCAATATCTCAGCGAATGGATTGGCATAGATTGGATTTGCCAAATGCATCAAACCACTGAATACAAACACAGTAGCAATAATACTCATTGGAATGTGCCAAGTGATAATTTTCTTCCAGAGCATGTAAGCCAAACCCAACAAAAGAGCGAAGGCACAAATCTCACCCGTAGTTCCAGCTCCGAACGTGTCACCCGAAGCACCGAAGAGTAAGCTCAAAGAGTCGGGCAACTGGTTCAACAAAGAACTATCGCCTGTCTTGATGGCAGTCTTCATGATAGCCAATGGTGTAGCAGCTGTAGTGGCATCGGTGTAGCTCAACATCTGTCCTGCCACTGGCCATGAAGTCATCTGTGCAGGAAAGCTGACAAGCAAGAAACAACGCCCAACCAACGCTGGGTTGAAAGGATTGTTGCCCAATCCTCCAAATGTCATCTTGCCCACGCCGATGGCGAAAAGAGCACCAATGATGATAATCCAAAGAGGAAGGTTACTAGGCAAGTTCATACCGAGCAAGAGTCCCGTAATGATAGCTGAGCCATCTGTGAGACTTGGCTCAGTCTTCAAGAGATATTTTGTTATAGCCCACTCGAAGAAGACGCAGGCTGCCACAGAGGTAAGCAGTACAACTGCCGAACCTAAGCCAAAGAAATAGAGCGAAGCGATGATGGCAGGTACAAGAGCGATAATCACTCCGTACATGTTCTTCTCGACACTCTCATTGCCATGGGCATGTGGCGATAATGAAACGATTAATTTTCCCATTTTTATTCAATGTATTTCGTAAGATGAATTACTTCTTGGCGTTACGCGCCTTGATGATGCCCATCACTGCACCCTTGCCAGCAAGAATGTTGTCGAGGATAGGTCGATGTGAAGGACAAGTGAATTGGCATGAGCCGCATGAGATGCAGGAAGTTACATCCTCAGCCTCCAAGCGCTCATAATCCTTCATCACACTCAGGGTGGCGAGCAAGTAAGGCTCCAGTCCCATAGGACAAGCCTCCACACACTTGGCGCATCTGATACATGGCTGTGCTTTCTTGCGATGAGCCTCGGCATCAGTAAGAACAGTAATCGAGTTGGTACCCTTGGTAACTGGCACATCAAGGCTAATCACAGCCTTACCCATCATAGGCCCACCAGCCAATACCTTGTTGTCGCCCTCTGGCAGACCGCCGCATGCCTCAATCATCTGAGAGAACGGAGTTCCCATGCGAACAAGGAAGTTGCCTGGATTCTTAATCTGTTTACCGGTAACGGTTGTGTAACGTTCAAAGAGAGGTTTATGCTTCATAACTGCTTGATAAACAGCGAATGCAGTACCTACATTCTGAACGATTGCTCCAACATTGACCGGGATAGCTGGAGGAGCTGGCACTTGACGGCTAATCACGGCATCAACCAATTGCTTCTCACCGCCCTGTGGGTATTTTTTTGCAAGAGGAACAATCTCGATGCGAGAATCGTTAGCTGTCTTCTCCTCAAAGAGTTTGATGGCTGCAGGCTTGTTATCCTCGATTCCGATGTAACCTTTCTCAACCTTGGCAGCTTTCATCAAGAGGTTCAAACCCACGAGGATTTCATCGGCATGCTCCATCATAAGACGATAGTCGGCAGTGATGTATGGCTCACACTCCACGCCATTGATGATGACACACTCAGCCTTGGCTCCAGGAGGAGGACAAAGTTTGATAAAGGTAGGGAATCCAGCACCACCCATACCGGTGACACCTGCCACCTTAATACGGTTCACTATTTCTTCCGGAGTAAGCTCAGGGTGAGCCTCCACAGTCTCCAACTTGTCGGAGCGGTCGATGCTCTCCTCCCACTCGTCTCCATCCACATTGATGATGATACAAGGCTTGCGATAACCCGTGGCATCAATGGATGAATCCACTTTAAACACGGTTCCTGAAACGGAACTATAAATAGGAGCACTGACGAAGCCGCCTGCCTCTGCAATCAATGTTCCCACCTTTACCTTGTCGCCCTTGGCAACCACAGGCTTGGCTGGTGCACCAATGTGCTGACCAAGTGGAAAGATAGCTTGCTTAGGAAGAGCAGCTACTTGGGTAGCCATCTCGGCAGTAATCTTGTTTTCTTCTGGGTGTACTCCACCTATTCTAAAAGTTCTCAAATTCATGCTTGTTCCTCCTTCTTTTCTTCTGAAACCTCAACTTTAGGAGCTGCCTCTTTCTTAGCTGCCGCTACTGGTGCCTCTGCCTTAGGAGCTGCTTCGGCAGCTGGCTTGGCATTCTTGGCAGGGAAATTAACTTTAACCATAGCACCTGTTGGGCACTCATCAACACATTTCGTACACATACGGCACTTGTTGAAGTCAACATAAGCCACATTATTTTCGATGGTAATAGCCTCAAACTTGCAGACTTTCTGACATTTACCGCATCCGATGCAAGCAACGCTACAAGCCTTCTTTGCCACAGCACCCTTATCCTTGTTCACACACTGCACATAGACACGACGTCCCTTAGGTCCCTTCTTGCGAAGTTCGATGATGTGGCGTGGGCAAGCCTTGGAACAAGCGCCACAACCAGTACACTTCTCTTCGTCAACCTCAGGCAGTCCCGTCTCAGGATTGATGGTAATAGCCCCAAACTGGCAAGCTGCCACACAGTCACCACAACCCAGGCAACCAAAACCACAGCCAGTCTCACCGGCACCACAAGAATTCATGGCAGCACAAGTGTGCAAACCATCATACTCGGCGATGCGAGGACGATGCTCGCAACTACCATTACAACGCACCACAGCCACCTTGGCCTCTGTGTTAGCCACAGCAATGCCAAGTAGGTCGGCAACCTTGCCCATCACGTCGGCACCACCAACAGGACACATCAGTCCCTCGATGCTACCAGCATCGGCACCCTTGACCAAAGCCGCAGCCATGCCGGAACATCCAGCAAAGCCACAACCACCGCAATTGGCACCAGGAAGGAGTTCACCCACCTGTCCCAGTCGAGGATCCTCTTCGACGGCAAACTTCTTGGATACACCAAAGAGCACCAACGCCGCTATCAGCGCAATGGCTCCGAGCACCAAGATTGCAATCAAAATGAAATTCATAATTGTTTGTATTTGTTTTAATTAATATTTCTGATTATCGTTCGATAGCAAATTCCAATCGCTTTCGTAATTTATTTCGAAAGAGATAAAGCCCAATATAATAAGGTATAAGAATGCCTATTGCCGAAAGTGCTGCAGCCCCCTCTGAGGCTAATGCTTTCATGACGATTACCAGTGTGAGAACCATTAGCACAAGAGGCAATAAGTATCCATAGAGACTAGCACGAAATCCTACAACTGTATCGGCAACTACCGTCACAGAGTCACCCTTGGCATAACTAGCAGCATCAGAGCTTGTAACCTCCACCAACTTTTCCTTGGTTTCTGCAGCATTGCAATGAGCTGCCACCTTGCAGCCACTGCACGCAGACGACTGCATGATGCGAACCACCACGCAGCCATTTTCCACATGATCAACTATGCCTGTATGTTTTATTTTATTATTCATTACGTTTTTGTTACTTGTTTGCTAACTAGAGATAGCAATTCTATTTGTTTGCAAAGATAATACATTCTTATAAAATGGCAAAGAAAATAGGGAGAAATCGAAAAAAAAGAAGCGTAAACGTTTTCTATTAGGCTTTTCCTTGACTTTTACGATACAAAATATAAGCTTTTTGATGCTTCTTTTTGATATTTCGAAAGATTTATACATTTTTTCTTGTTACTTTTTGGGCCGTACCGATTTTTTATGTATCTTTGCATGTATAAACAGACAACCCTTAGCTACGCAATACGGAGCATGGGTACTAAAAAATAGACGAATATGGAAATGACAGAGCAAACCATACAGCAAGTTGAGCGCTACATCAGAAAAGTAGCCCAAAAGTTTCCAACGACAGAGTCAGAAGATGAGGCTTCCGTCTTGACCGACATCCACGTGAGAGTTTCGCAGGATAGTGGCGAACTTTTGGCGTTTGATGATGATGACAACGAGATCACTCGTTGTGTGGTGGAGCAATGGATAGAGAACAAAGAAGACAACTTCTATGTTGAGGTTGCCAAATGTCTACGCCAACTCCTTCACAAAAATTCTGCGTTAGTTGATGCAATGGGCATTCTTAAACCTTTCAGCTTTGTACTTGAAGATGACGACAAGGAGAATTTAGGTGAGCTTTATCTTGCCGACGATGACACCGTTATAGTCGGTGGCGACCTCATGGAAGGGCTTGACAGCGACCTAGACAACTTTCTTGATGATTTGCTGAAAAAATAAAGTACGAACAGGTTATTGCAAGGAATGAACCAAAAACTGCAGTCTATATAAACCAATGCTCAAAAAGAAAACCGTTGCGCCCTAAAGCGTAACGGTTTTCTTTTTGCCTTTACTTTCGTTGCCTACTCGATCAAGAGCGGTAACAACATAAACATATTTTTTACCCTTCTGGTAAGTTATTTTGTAACTATTATCGTAAGTCACTGTCTGTAACCTACTTACATTTCCGATGTTTACATCGGCTCCTTTCTCGAAGCGGTATATCGCGAAGCGATTCACCTGATCACCCCATTTCTTGGCTTTTGCCTTAGGGGTTTTCCACGTTAGCATAGGACCTTCGGCAGACCAAGTGAGTTTCAGATTCTTCACGCCCTTGGGAGCCTTGTCATCAAGGAAAGGCATCAAAGGTGGAAGTGCTGGATATTTCCAATAATAGTCACGAAGTGTGTGGCCTATGTTGCCTACATTGTCTGCCGCAGTCTTGGCATACCAAAGAACGGTTCCTTTCACATTGTTCATTTGTTGATGCAAACGATGCTTGGCAGGCAATTGATGACTGCGAGGATTCACGGGGTCGGCATGTTTGGCTGTGCGCTCAATATCTTCACCAATATAGAGAGGTCGGTTGCCGGCATTCTTGTTCCACCACGTGATAAGCGTTTTATAATCAGCAGCCTTGTTACCTATCTCCCAATAAATCTGAGGCACACAATAGTCTATCCAACCATTGTTCACCCATAGCAGCACATCTGCATAGAGATCATCGTAGTTTTGCAGACCATTAGTGTTGGAGCCATTCGGATCGTTGCGCTTGTTGCGATATATGCCAAACGGAGACACGCCGAATTTAACCCAAGGCTTGATACGATGAATAGTCTCCCCTAACTGTTTGACGAAGCGGCTCACATTGTCACGTCGCCAATCTCCTATGTTACGCAGACCATTGGGACGTTGTTGGTAAAACTGTTGGTCTGGGATCTGCACTCCTGGCATAGGATATGGATAAAAATAATCATCTATGTGGAATCCATCAATATCGTACCGCTTCACGATATCTGCTGCCACCTTACAAGTATAGTCGGCCGCCTCTTGCAATCCAGGATTCAAAAGTATAAGTTTATCATAATTAAAGCAGAGGTCCGGACGCTTGTTGACGATACTCTTAGGCGAAACTGCCTCGCGAGGGGTTGCACTATGCTTGGCACGGTATGGGTTTATCCAAGCATGGATTTCCATGCCGCGCTTATGGCATTGTTCTACCATCCATTGCAGCGGATCCCAATAAGGAACAGGAGCTTTGCCTTGCACACCTGTGAGGTAGCGGCTCCATGGCTCTAAATCACTTTGATAAAGAGCATCACACTCAGCACGCACCTGAAAGATAATCGCATTCACGCCATCTTTCTGCAATTCGTCAAGCTGCTGAGTAAGCATCGACTGAACTTGCTTGGTAGTCTTTCCCAAATACTGCCCGTTGACACACTGTATCCAGGCTCCACGGAACTCACGTTTGTTTTGTGCCGACATAGTCAACGACAAAGCCATCATAAGACATGCCAACATCAGTTTCATTTTGTTATTCATCAAATTTAATTAATTTAGGTATCAACATATTTTTTTTATTTTTCGTCCCTCAACTTAGGCAGCGAGATGTGATAGCGTACAGCAAGTAGCCGAATGGCGCAAACCATTAAGAAAGCCACGATTACCGTCACGTAGAGACTAACTCCTAGGTAGCTTAGCAACCAATATGCCATGCCACCCGCCACACAAGCCATCGCATAAATTTCCTTGCGGAAAATGACAGGCTCCTCATTGAGTAGAACATCGCGTATCACACCACCAGCCGCTCCTGTAATGCACCCCATGATGATGGCTACCCAAAAGGGAAAACCACAATCAAGTGTTTTCTGGATACCAGCAATGTTGAAAAGCGCAAGTCCCAGAGTATCGAAAAGGAACCAAGTGTTGTCTAGCCGCTTCAGATAATTATGGCACACGATAACCACAAGCTGTGCCATCATCGTACATAAGATGTAGATAGGACTCAGCATCCAAAAAGGACGCAAGCCTAACATCACATCCCTGATGGTTCCACCACCAATAGCCACAGCGATGCCACACACAAATCCGCCCAACCAGTCATAGTGCTTACTTGCGGCAAGGCGGATACCCGACAGGGCAAAGGCAAAAGTTCCGACAAACTCGATGACACGCTGAAGCGTAATCACGAATTCAGGGTCTTGTTGTATAGTCATTCTTTCTCGTTATTGTTGTCTTGTTAAATATTCTTTATTGGATTTGATCTTAGGAAGCTATTCTACTGGTCTAGGAATCCATGTTTGCGAAAACTAGTCGCTAGTTTTTAAACCTGTCTCCCCAACAAGTAACCATCCAATTGTAAAGCCTCTCTTCGTTTGGCGAATGTTGTGCATGCCAAAAGCGAGCATGGCTTAATTCTTTAGGAAGATACTGTTGCTCCGTAAAGTGACCGGGATAATCATGAGGATATCTATAGCCATCATGATACCCCAGTTCTGCCATCAACTTAGTAGGCGCATTGCGAATATGCAGAGGCACTGGCAGGTTTCCCGTCTGTCTCACGGTCTTGATGGCTTCGTCTATGCCCAAGTAAGCACTGTTGCTCTTTGGGCTTGTGGCTAAATAGACCACAGCTTCTGCCAAGGCGATTCTAGCTTCAGGCCACCCAATCTTCATCACAGTGTCAAAGGCAGCATTTGCCAAAAGGAGAGCGTTTGGATTGGCTAACCCTACATCCTCACTGGCACTGATAACCACACGTCGAGCAATAAACTGCGGGTCCTCACCTCCTTCTATCATCCTAGCCATCCAATAAAGAGCAGCGTCAGGATCACTGCCACGAATACTTTTAATGAAGGCTGAGATAATATCATAGTGCATGTCACCTTGCTTGTCGTAAGCCAAAGGATTCTGCTGCAGCTGTTCTTCCACCATCTTGTCGGTGACGACCACTTCGTCTCCTCCCGCTGACTCCACTACAAGCTCCAAAATATTGAGTAACTTGCGTGCGTCTCCACCACTAAAGCGCAGGATTGCACCTGTTTCCTGCAAGGTGATATGTTTCTGCTTTAACTCGACATCCTCCGTAATAGCCCGATGAAGTAGTTCTTCCAAATCCTCCTTGCCGAGCGACTTGAGCACATAAAGCTGGCAACGTGAGAGTAAAGGACGAATTACCTCAAACGAAGGATTTTCCGTGGTAGCCCCAATCAGCGTGACAATGCCCTTCTCTACTGCCCCCAACAGAGAATCCTGCTGACTCTTGGAGAACCGATGAATCTCATCTATAAATAAAATTGGCGAAGCCGAATCGAAAAACCTTCCATTCTTGGCTCGCTCAATGACTTCTCGCACATCCTTCACACCGCTCGTCACGGCAGAAAGCGTATAGAAAGGCACCTTCAATGTCTGGGCTACAATCTGGGCAAGCGTTGTCTTGCCCACTCCTGGTGGCCCCCAGAGAATGAAGGAGGAGATGCGTCCTGCTTCTATCATCTTACGCAGAACAGCACCCTCACCTACTAAATGTTTTTGCCCCACATAGTCGGCAAGCGTGCGAGGCCTCATTCTTTCAGCTAATGGTTCGCTCATTTATTATACCTTATTATATTAATTATCTTATGCAAAGGTAATAAAAAAAAATGAATAGAGCAAAAAAGCAAAGAAAAACATAAAAAAAACGGCAAGAAAATTTGGTTATTAAAAAAGAAGTATTTACTTTTGCATCAAAATTCAAACAACAATGAAAAAAGAAAAGACTTTAACTCTCAAGACACTTACTAAGAGTGGTGTTTGGGATATCCAAGAGAACGACGTTTTCCGCCTTTGGGAAATGGCAGAGAAAGACAATGACTTGAAAGACAATCAGCGCAAGTATCTCGAAACTATACGCAGCGCATTCGAGATGGAACCAATCACGGTGGATCGCCCAGAAGTGATTGACAAACTAACAGAACGAGGTTTCAAGGTAGGTACATTCCGCATTGATGATGCCAATGTGAAGTACGCCATCAAGAAACGTCCTATCATGCGAGTAACCGACCTCACTTATGAAAATATCAGCCATATCAGTGCTGCTAAGCTCATCGAGGTTCTGGAGCGTAACTTCGGTGGCGGTTGGGAAAGCCTACCACAGAGCATTCAAGACATTATCGAGAGTGGTTTTGACATCAGCACCACTACCCTTCCAAAGGATCGTTTGAAAAAGCCAGGAGGTCTCTATGAGAAGAAGCTCGCCGATGACTACGAAGTACTCGTGGTACCTAAAGGAACTTGGGTGGAAGCTATTTTCGCCAAAGAAAAACCTAAGGTGGAGAAAGTCCGCATGAGATTCCAGGACGAAGATGAGTTGGATCGTGAGGACGATTTGCTTGACCCTGACGAGGAGGACGAGGATGCACCAGAAATTGAGGATCATTATAACGACCCAGACGAGGACGATGATGCATTTGACGATGACAAGCTCACAGAGGAAAGTTATCGCACCACATTCGAAGACCCAGAGAACCTCGGTCTTGACGATGCCGAGGATGTAGCTGATGACGACTACTAAAATTGGGTAGAAAGAACATTTCACATTATTAAATAATAAAGGCAATGAACGCATTAATAGGATTTATCGCATTAATCGTGGTGGCACTCATCGGTTGGGCCATCGCAGAATTCAAGTACAAGGCTTTCACCTTCACACGTTCTGAGAAGGATATCGAGGAGGAGAAAGAACTCGAAGAGCATCATCGTGCCGACGGATTCAAGGAAATGAACATCCGCGACATCATGCGCAACAACTCAACCAAGGGTTATAACGCTGTAGGCTAATGATACAATACATTCTTACTGCGATTATATTGGCGGCATGCATAGCGTATGCCGCCTTTCGCATTTTTATGGCCTGCAAGAAAGCTTTAAAGAGTAAAAATTACCGCTGCTCTGGTTGTGCATTCTACGAGAAATGCAAGAACAAAGAATTTACTAAACATAAGTGCTCAATTAAGCAAGAATAGCCTGTGCTGATTTTCAGGTAGTTACAAAGAAAGTTGATTTTTTTTGAAAAAAAACTTGCAAAAAGATTTGGTGGAATGAAATAAAAGTAGTACCTTTGCACTCGCAATTCAGAAATGAATGCTTAACTAAAAGGTGTCTTAACCGAGCGGTTAGGTAACGGTCTGCAAAACCGTGTAGAGCGGTTCGACTCCGCTAGACACCTCTAAAGAAAAGAGAGCACATCACTTAGATATGCTCTCTTTTTGTTTTATATACATTCTAATCGAGATAAATTGAATTATATATCTATCTTCACAACAAAGGTGATATATCATTCTTACTTGATACACCACCTTTATTATTACATTCAATCGTGTTATGCCTTAATAGACATCATTCACACTAAAAGTTATTTCTTTTTAAGTTCCAACTTAGGAATTTTTACTTTCTGCCCTTCTTTTAAGTTCCCTGGTCCATTTAAAGCCTCCAAGTAACATTCCATGCCTGGCCCCAAATAGCGCTTACTGAGGGCTGACAACGTTTGACCTTGCTTGGCTATAACCACCTGTTGCACTCCCACAATGCGATACGCACCAGTTCTAACGCGAGGATCATTGTCGTACTTTGCATCTTGCACTTTATCTTGTGTCGACTTGTCTTTCGCAACAATCTTATCATCTTTTTTTTCGGTTGATAGCTTTTCTGACTTTTCGGTCGCCTCTGCTACCTTTGCAGCCTCCGCGGCAGCAACTACCTCCGCCTCCTTCACTATTCGAAGGCTGTCTTCGATTGCCTTCTTGCGCAATAAACCGTCCTGAGATGGAGACACAGGCTCCTTTGCGACTCTCTTCGGCGATTCACGCTGATGCTGTTTGAGAAGTAATGCCAGTTCGTCACGTTGATTCTGCATTTTTCCATAGTTGAATGCTAGATATCCCATACTGGTTACCAGCACTACAACAACCACGATTGCTACAACAACTATGTATCGAGGAATTATTAAATGATGCTTGTCAGCAGATTGCACCTCTGCTTCTATAGGCTTTGGTTGTGGCTCTTCTTCAACAGTTTCTTGCTCCGTATTAATTAAAGCAGAAGCCTCTTCTAAAACCGCAGAAATACGAGAGGAAGATTCAGGTGGGAGTTTATCGGTATCTGATTCTACGCACTTTGCAGCTGATGTCTCCGACGAATCTTCTTGTGGAAGTTGGTTTGAATCTTGTGGTTCTTGTGGTTCTGATACAACCTGAGGGGCAATAGTTTCTTGAGGTTCAACGATTATTGCCTGTGCTTCTGCGTGAGGAGACTCTACTTCCTGAGCTTCCTGAGTTTCCTCAAACTTTTTATCAATGTCGTCAAAGTCAACTCCATCGTTTACAAGAACGGTTTCAAATTGAGCAAAAGGCTTATTGATTATTTCTTTCAAGATGCTATCAGGGGTGAAAGAAATCTTGTCGCGCCCTTCTATAACAATACGTTCGCCCGTATTGACGTCCACGCTCTCACGGTCTTTTACAGCCTGGACCTTAAAAGTTCCAAACCATTTAATTTTAACCTGTTTGTCGTTTTTCAGCCCCTCGTCGATTACGTCAAACATCTTGCGGATGAAAACTTCTGCCTCAGTTTGCCCAAGCACATTTTTGTTGGCGAGTTGGCGCGCCAACTCGCCAATGTTAGTTTTACTCATTAGCGTTTCCTCCATTCTTTAATTTTTCCTTGACAGATGCCACCGGACGGAATGCCAGTACTAGTTTGGGAGGTACTAGCTGACGCTTTTTAGTGGTAGGATTCACCACTACTCGCTCCATGCGCTTCTTAATTTCAAAGGTACCGAAGTTTGGAATGGAAACCACGTCCCCTTCTTCAAACTGAGCTATCATTGCATCAATTACTTTGCGAACCAGTCGCTGGGTATCCTCCTGCGAATACCCAGCCTGCTGGGCTAACTCAGCAATATACTCTTTGTTGTTCATGTTATTTATTCTGAAGAATCATTACCTAAATCAAAGCCCATATCTAAGAAGCTTATTGTTTTACCACCTCTCCATAGAGGTCAAACTCCTCGCTTTGGGTTATCTTCACATTGTAAAAATTACCTACACGTAGACGTTTTTCATCAGCAGGAATGAGCACTTCAGGATCAACTTCAGGTGAACAATACTCTGTTCTACCGACATAGTAATCACCCTCCTTGCGGTCGATGATGACAGGCATCACTTTGCCAACCTTCTCAGCTTCCACCTCTTCGCTAATTGTTTGCTGCAAGAGCATCAACTCGTCCAAGCGGCGCTGTTTTACCTCCTGCGGAACGTCATCCTCATAGTTCTTGGCACTATAGGTTCCTTCCTCCTCGGAATAGGCAAACGCTCCCATGCGCTCAAAGCGCTGCTCACGTACAAAATCCATCAACTCATGAAAATCTTCCTGAGTCTCGCCCGGGAAGCCCACCATCAGCGTGGTGCGAATATGGATGCCCGGCACACGTTCACGGATAGCTTTCAGCAGATCGAGGGTTTCCTGCTTGGTCACATGGCGATGCATGCGAGAAAGCATGTGGTCGCTGATATGCTGTAAGGCTATGTCAAGATATTTACAAACGTTAGGTTTTTCGCGCATTACGTCGAGCAAATCCATCGGGAACTGGTTCGGATAGGCATAATGCAAGCGAATCCATTTCACGCCTGGAATGTCAGCCATCTCGCTGATAAGTTCTGTGATGTGATGCTTGCCATCAAGGTCTACACCATAATAGGTCAATTCCTGGGCAATGATTTGAAATTCCTTTACACCGTCATTTACCAAGTCACGAACCTCCTGCAATATCTCCTCCTTAGGACGTGAAGTGTGCTTACCCGTGATGATAGGAATGGCGCAATAGGCACAATGACGATCGCAACCTTCGGCAATCTTGATATAAGCATAGTGGCGGGGAGTGGTAAGATGACGTTGTCCATCGTAAGAGGCTACGTCTGCCTTACCTAAATCCTTCAACAGTTGCTTATAGTTGAACTTGCCATAAAACTTATCAACTTCAGGCATTTCTTCCTCCAACTCCTTTTGATAGCGCTGTGAGAGACAGCCCATCACGTAGAGCTTGTTGAGGCGACCTTCTTCCTTAGCCTGGATAAATTCCAGGATGGTGTCGATGCTCTCCTGCTTGGCATCTTCTATAAAACCGCAGGTGTTGATGACGGCAATCTCACCCTGAGGACGCTTGGGGTCGTGAACACAATGGTAGCCGTTGGCCTCAAACTGCTTCATGAGAAGTTCGCTGTCCACAAGGTTCTTGGAACAGCCCATGGTTATGATATCTATCTGATTTTTCTTCATTATCTATTTTGAAACGTATAATTTTATTCTCGTTACCCTTTTTAAAGGGGAAACAAATCACTTTCTTTTGTAAGTTAAGCGGATTCCACTCTTTTTGCAAAGGTGACAAATGATGGTGCCGATAGTACGGCTTAGTGCTTGAAGAGTGAGTCAACAAACTCCTTCTTGTTGAAGAGTTGAAGGTCTTCCATGCCCTCCCCCAAGCCAATATACTTGACTGGCACCTTGAGCTGGTCGGATATTCCGATAACCACACCACCCTTGGCAGTTCCATCCAGTTTAGTGATAGCGAGCGAAGTGATGTTGGTAACAGCAGAGAACTGCTTGGCCTGCTCAAAGGCATTCTGTCCTGTACTACCATCAAGCACGAGCATTACCTCATCTGGAGCCTCAGGCAATACCTTCTTCATCACTTCCTTGATTTTCTTAAGCTCATTCATCAAGTTTACCTTATTGTGGAGACGGCCTGCGGTGTCGATAAGAACTACGTCTGCCCCATTCGCCTTAGCACTCTGCAATGTGTCGAAAGCCACACTGGCAGGATCGCTGCCCATCTGCTGTTTCACAACGGGCACTCCCACACGTTCGCCCCAGATGGAAATCTGCTCTACGGCTGCGGCGCGGAAGGTATCTGCGGCTCCGAGGTAAACCTTCTTGCCAGCCTTCTTAAACTGATAGGCAAGTTTGCCAATGGTAGTAGTCTTGCCCACACCATTCACCCCCACAACCAAGATGACGTATGGTTTGTGGTCGGATGGCAAATCCCAGTTTTCGTTATCGTCGGAATGATTCTCGGCGAGGAGATTGGCTATCTCGTCGCGTAATATTTGGTTTAGCTCACTAGTCGAGACATACTTGTCGCGTGCCACTCTTTCCTCGATGCGATGAATAATCTTGACCGTGGTCTCCACACCCACATCGGATGTGATGAGCACTTCCTCCAAGTCATCGAGCACATCATCATCAACGGTAGACTTACCAGCTACGGCACGTGCCAACTTGCTAAATACACTCTCCTTGGTTTTCTCCAAACCTTTGTCAAGAGTTTCCTTTTTCTTGTTACTGAATAATCCGAATAATCCCATAATTATAGCTATAATTTCTTTGTTTCCTAATACAGAAGTAAGTCCGAAGGCTTACTTGGATTGATAAATGTACTTAAATACACTTGCAAAGATACAAAAAAAAACGAATTCATCCGACTTTTAGCAGAGAAAAATGCACAAAAGTCGATGAATTCGTTCCATTTACACTTATTTCATGTTATATTCTCTTGGATATACCCCATTATATCCCCAAGGATATGTTAAATACCATTCCTCGGACATGTCTCATATTTACAGGCTGTTGGTCAGGCTCATCAATGCCAGCAAAGCCTCGTTGTATTCGTTGATTACGTCAGCATGCTTCATTCGCATGTCGATAGTCTCCTGCAAGGCGTTGACATACTCCACGTAAGAAATCTCACCACTTTCATATTCCTTGGTACTGAGATTGGCGATTTTCTCTGCCTTTTCATCATTCTCATCCTCATAATACTTCAATCGACTCTCGGCATTGTTCAAACGTTTAACGCAAAGTTTGAAGTCGCGTTCTTTCTCATGTTGCTCCTGTTGCATCTCAAGTTGGGCAATTTCACGGTCTTTCTTTGCCGCCTTTACCTTTGCCTTGGTAGCCCCAAAGAAGAGGGGTACACCCACGCCAACCTCGAATCCGAAGAAATTGCCCTCAGTAAAACGAGAGCGATCAACGTGGTATGGATTCCAACTTGAGATGACACACTGTGTACGGATACTCAACGAAAGGGATGGTGCATAACCTGTCTTGGCGCATTTCACCTCATTGTCGAGAGCCGCAATACGATCTTGCTGATATTGCGCATCGGCTGTCTGCTGATAGTTGAAGGCTGCGGCATTCTGCTTGGCTGCCAGCACGAAGAGGTCGTCCTCAGCTGGTTTGATTGGTTGGTCGGTATTAAGAAGCGACATGAGGAGCGTCTGTTGCGTCTCCACCTCGCTCTTCACGTTGGCCATTTCCAGATGATTTTCGTTACGCATGCGCTCTGCCGAGAGAAACTCCAGCTGTCGCGCCTCACCTGCCTTGTAACGCTTCTCAGCAACCACACAATAACGATCAAGGATACTGTCCTGACGCTGAAGGATATGTAGTCTGTGTGAATGATAAAGCATGGCATAATAGACAGTTGCAATATCCGTCTTCAACTGTTGGTTGACCACGCCCAGACGACTCTTTTCGGCCTGGGTCTCCGACTTCAACTGTCGGCGACGTGCCGTATAGACAGTTGGGAATTCGATACCCTGCGAAAACGTAAAGCCGTTGTCGGTATCGCCTCCCGTAGAAGGATTCTGCGAGAAAGCAATCTCCGTTTTGTCCACATCCCAAGCACTTCCCTGCATCACCTTGGCACGTTCCACCGACTTACGCACAGCTTGAATCTGCAGGTTCTGCTGACTAGCCATCTCGAAGCATTGCTGCAACGACATCTTGGCTCCTGGCACTGTGGCATCGAAGAGGTGAGCACTGGCCATTTGTGGCGACGCTAAGAGGAGGCACAAAGCTACTCCTAAAACTTGTTTCTTGTTTCTGTTCATTAATTTTAAATTCATCATGTTTTCATCTTCCGAGCTAGTCGGAATACTGTTTTTTATTTATGTATTTGGGGAAGATTTGGGTGAAGACTTTCTCCCAAATACTTCCCATTTTCATTTCTTGGTAAACAACTTGTAGATGGCTGGCAGCACAAGCAAGGTGAGCAACGTAGAAGTAACAAGACCTCCAATCACTACCGTAGCCAATGGGCGCTGCACCTCGGCGCCATCTCCCTGCGACAACGCCATCGGCAGAAAGCCCATGCTAGCCACAAGAGCCGTCATCAAAACTGGGCGCAAGCGAATCATGCAACTCTCCACGATGCGATGGTGGATAATCTCCGCCACACTGACCGCTCCCTCTTTGGATGGGCGAACACCGGCTCGTTGCAATTGGTTCATCTGACCTATGAGAACAATGCCATTCAATACAGCCACGCCGAAAAGAGCGATGAAGCCCACGCCTGCGGAGATACTGAAAGGCATTCCTCGCAGCCAAAGCGCCCACACACCTCCGATTGCCGCCAAAGGAATGGCAGAGAAGACGAAGAGCGACTCCCTAAGGTTCTTAACCGTGGCATAGAGCAGCAATAGGATGACGACGAGTGCCGCAGGGATGACCACCAACAATCGCTGGGTGGCAGACTGCAAGTTCTCAAACTCTCCACCATAATTATAATAGTAGCCCTCAGGCATCTTCAACTTCTGGTCGAGAAGCTTCTGGATTTCCTCCACGGTGCTCTGCACATCCCTACCCTTTACATTGAAGCCTACGTAGATGCGTCGTGCGCCATCCTCATGGGATACTTGCGCCGGGGCTGGCCGATACTCGATGCTGGCTATCTGTTGGAGCGGCACTGCAGAGCCATCGTCCAAAGGAATGGCAAGCCCCGCCAACGACTCAGCGCTGCGATCTGCAGTGTCCATTCTCAGCACGACATCAAACTTCTTGTCGCCCTCGTATACAACTCCTGCCACAGCACCAGCGAACGTAGTCTCCAGCACTTTGTTGATATCATCTACATTCACGCCATATTCAGCCATGCGCTCATGATTATATACCACTTGTATCTGCGGCAGTCCAGAGACTTGCTCAACGAAGATGCCGCTTACACCCCTCACATTTTTGATGAGTCTCTCCACCTTCTGCGCCTGTTGGGTGAGTACATCCAAGTCATCGCCGAAAATCTTGATGGCCACATCCTGCTTGATACCCGTCAGCAACTCGTTGTTGCGCATCTGTATCGGTTGTGAGATTTCCGCCTCCAATCCAGGAATGGTCTTCAGCGTCTCCTCCATCTTCTCCATCAGCTCTGGTGTGGTCTTTGCCGAAGTCCACTCAGCCTTAGGCTTGAGAGCCACCATGATGTCGGCTCGCTCCATAGGCATAGGGTCAGTAGGTATCTCGGCACTACCAATACGGCTCACCACTTGCTTAACCTCTGGGTATTCCGCTTTAAGCAGTTTTTCCGCCTTGCCGCAACATTCCACCATCTGCGAGAGCGAGGTACCTTGTGCCATACTCGCCTCGACGGCAAAATCGCCCTCCTCCAGGCTCGGTATAAACTCACCGCCTAGAAACTTAAAGCCTACAACCGACACGCAGAAGAGTGCTACGGCGGCAGTTATCACGTCCTTATGACGAGCCAGCACCCATTCGAGAACTGGTCGATACCAACTTTGCAACTTCCCGATCATCTTGTCGGAGAAGCTCTTATGCTCGAACACCAACTTGCCATTGGCATCCCTTACCTTTGCCTTCACCTTGCGACTCAAGAAGAGCGAGCTTGCCATCGGCACGTAGGTGAGCGAGAGGATAAAAGCCCCCAATATGGCGAAGAACACAGTGAGCGCCATCGGACGAAACATCTTTCCCTCGATGCCCACTAGCGTCATTAGTGGCACATACACTATCATGATTATGATCTCGCCGAACGCCGCACTCTGGCGGATTCGGGATGCCGAATAATGCACCTCCTCGTCCATCTCTGCCTGCGACAAGCGGAATCCGCCTCCAGCATTGCTTCGAGCCAGATACGCCGCACGCACGGCAGGCTGAGAAAAATCACCATTGTGTATGTGGGTAACCACTGCCTCCACGATGATAACAGCCGAATCCACTATCATACCGAAGTCGATAGCTCCGAGCGACATCAAGTTGCCGTCTATGCCGAAAGCCTTCATCATGCCGAAGGCGAAAAGCATGCTTAATGGAATGACTGATGCCACCACCAGTCCTGCACGCCAGTTGCCCAAGAAAACGATGAGCACGAAGATGACGATAAGACCACCCTCGATGAGGTTGTGGGCGATGGTTCCCTCCACACGGTCCACGAGGTTGGTGCGGTCGATGAATGGTTCGATGACTACCCCCTCTGGCAAAGACTTCTGTATCTGGGCGATGCGCTCCTTCACGTTCTTGATGACCTGTTGGAAGTTCTCGCCCTTGAGCATGATGGCGATACCAGCCACCACTTCGCCCTCGCCATTGCGAGTCACGGCTCCGAATCGGGTGGCATGTCCCTGTTGCACCTTTGCCACATCCCCCACCTTGACCGGCGTACCATTCACCGTCTTCACAGGGATGTTGGCGATATCTTGCAGACTTTTCACCACACCGATGCCTCGGATGAAATACTGGTTGGAGTTCTGCTCGATATAGCTGCCACCCGTATTGGCATTATTCCTTTCGAGGGCATCAAACACCTCGCTCACAGTCACGTTGTTGGCGTTAAGTTGATCGGTATTGATGGCCACCTCGTATTGCTTCACGTATCCACCCCAGCCACTTACCTCGGCCACCCCAGGAGTACCCGAGAGTTGCTTGCGTACTATCCAGTCCTGTATGGTGCGAAGCTGGGTGAGCGAGTATTTGTCTTCATAGCCTTCCTTGGCACGTACAGTATAGTGATAGATTTCACCTAGTGCCGTCGCGATAGGTCCCATCTCGACATCAGTATTCTTGGGCAATTCTTCCTTCACACCACTCAGCACCTGGCTTACCTGCTCACGAGCCCAATAGGTATCTGCGCCATCCTCAAAGACGAGGGTGATGACCGACAGTCCGCTTCTGGAGATACTGCGTCGCTCTTCCAAACGGGGAATATTGGCAAGAGCCATCTCGATTGGCGTTGTGACATATTGTTCCACCTCTTGGGCACCGAGCGAAGACGCTTGCGTGATGACCTGCACCTGGTTGTCGGTAATGTCGGGAGTGGAATCGAAAGGCAAATGAACGAGCGACCAAACGCCCCATACGATAAGAGCAATCGTCATGACTCCTACCACCATCTTATGGCGGATGGAGTAAGTGATAAGTTTCTGAAACATAGCTTTTAGTCTAGCATTAATTTAACTTAAACGACAAACTGAAAAGCTTAGTCTTCCTCTCCATGCTCGCCCGTGAGCGATGCGAGATAGAAAGCGTTGCCTGTCACTATTTTCTGTCCATTCTTGATGTGCTTGCAAAGTTGCACCTCCGTATATTGACCGTCGCTCACGCCTGTGGTCACTTCATGGCGAGAGAAAGAGTATTCCCCTTTCTTTGGGGCACCATTGAGTGCAAAGATATATTGCTTGCCATCGGTCGATACGATAGCCTTGCTCGGTACCGCTTGGCAATTCTGAGAGCCGGTAGCTATCTTGCCGCTCGCATACATGCCTTCAAACAACTTAACTCCTTGAACAGGAGAAAGTTTTACATGGACGGCTACACTTTTACTTCCATCATTGAAGTATTGATTCATGCCATATACAGTGCCCGTTAGCTTCACTCCTGGTTGATTGGTGAGCGAGAGCCAAACACGATCGCCCGCCTTCACCTTCTGGAGGTCTTTCTCAAACACGTTGAGGTCGCACTCCACCGCCTGGTTGTTGCGAATCTTCATGAGTGGAGTCTGCATGTCGGCAAAACTACCCAGACTTGCTGTAACCTGTGAAACCATACCCGAGATGGGCGCACGCAAAGGGAAAGAGGTGGTAAACCTCCCTTTGGCAACTGCCGCAGCAGAAATGCCCATCTGCGACAGCTGTTTTGCGATGCCCATCAAGTTGGCGTGAGCCACCTGATAATCCTTTATCGTCTGCTGTAGGTTTTTCTTTACGCCAGCCCCACACTGCGCAAGCGATTTTTGTCGTTCCATCTCCGCCTTGGTAAGTTCACATTCCTTCACTGCGGAATAATATTCTCTTTGCAGACTCACCACATCGGTGTTTTCCACCATGGCTACCACCTGCCCACGGCGCACCTGTTGTCCTTCCTTTACATAAATCGACTTGACAACACCTCCCATCAGCGAACTGACTTCACCCAGGTTCTGCGCACGCAATACCAACTGTCCGGTAGCATCGATGGTAGCGTCCATCTCCCGCTGTTGCGCCACGCCCATTTTTAGGTCAGCCGCATCCACTTGCTTTTGTGAAAGTGGAATGTTATCAAAGTCTACCTCTTCCTCATGTTCCTCCTCATTGGCATGAGCCTCCACCCCATTTTCATTATCTAAGAAGGTGAATGCCGCCAAAGCGACCGCAGTCACTGCGGCGATCCATATAATTCTTTTCATTCTGTTTTCTCCTTGTTTGCGTTGATACTAGACATATTACCAAGTAAAAACACCTGATATATTTTCTAAGTTATTTCTAGGTATACCAAGTTTACTTGAAATATAAAAATAGACTGTTTATCAAGCAACAACAGGAGGCCCTCGCCTACTTTTTTGTGGCAAACTTTCACTAGGAAGAGGACATGCCACATGCTGCCAATGCGCAACAACAAGCGCATTGGCAGGAAAGGTATAATATGGTAAGGGGCAATCCAAGCATAGACTGCCATCGAAAATTTGTTTTTGGATACTCTTCACCACCTTGGCATTGGTGAAGAAACTATGCATCTGATGAACCCGACAATTCGCAGGGTCACCCTCGCTTTCCTGGTCGTGGTGCTCTGTGTGCTCATCGTTCACATTGCCATCTTGCTGACATTGCTCCTCTATCAAGCAGATACGCCCCATGTGGTGATGATGGGTCATCACCGTAGAAAGCAGCACGCTCAGCGTCGCCACCCAAAGGCTGAAGATATAAAGTCGTCTTTTATGCATGAAATCGAGAAATATGAGAGCCTGTAATAGAGGAACTTTCGTTTATACGAAGTTTGCCAAGATGCTCTTTTCGTTGCAAAGTTACGACTTTTCAGTGCAATCGCCAAGTTTTTCTTCAAAATTCAAGCATTTTTTTCTTAAAAAACTTAAAACCAAGTACCTTTGGCTACACTCCGTAGGTATTTATTATTAAAAAATGAGTAACTTTGCAAATGTTTTCGAGAAAAAATAAGATTCATAAACATAAAATGAAAAAAGTATTATTAGTTTTCCAGTTACTCCTAGTAGTAATCTTGGCCAACGCCCAGATGATGAACCCGGTGAAGTTCTCCAGTTCCCTGAAGACAAACGGTTCAGCTGAGGCAGAGATTGTATTTACTTGTAAGATTCAATCGGGATGGCATGTATACTCCACTGGTTTGGGGGCAGACGGTCCTATCTCCGCCTCTTTCCACGCAAACAAGATGGATGGTGCGCAACCTGTTGGCAAGCTTCAGGCTCGCGGTCGTGAAATCAGCAAGTTCGACCCTCTGTTCGAGATGAATCTTCGTTATTTCGAAGGCAGTGCCACATTTGTGCAGAAGATCAAGTTTACTAAGCCAAACTACAACATTGATGCCTATCTAGAATATGGCGCATGCAACGAGCAGAACTGTCTGCCACCTAGCGAGGCTACTTTCAAGAAGAGCGGAAAGTCGCCTGCCGTAGATGGACAGGCAGAAACCGACAAGGCAACCGATGCCGACCAAGACCCAGCAGCCTTGGCACAGGCAAAGGCTGACAGTTTGGCAAACCTAGCCAACTCTGCAGCAACCGACAGTTTGTCGAAGGACACAGCCCAAGTTGTCACAGCCACTTCTGCCGACACCCAGCAGTGGTGGAAGCCTGTCATCAAGCAACTCCAGGCTTTTGGAGGTGCCAACGATATCGCCAACCATTCGCTTTTCTATATCTTCATCATCGGTTTCGTGGGCGGATTGCTCGCCCTTGTCATGCCTTGTATCTGGCCTATCATTCCGATGACGGTAAGTTTCTTCTTGAAGCGTGCCAAGGACGATAAGAAGAAAGGTGTACGCGATGCTATCACCTATGGACTGAGCATCGTCGTCATCTATCTCGTCCTCGGCCTGGCTGTGACTGCCATCGCAGGGCCTAGCACACTCAACGCCCTCAGCACAAGTGCCGTGTTCAACATCATCTTGTTTTGCCTTTTGGCTGTATTCGCCTTTTCGTTCTTTGGTTGGTTCGAAATCAAGTTGCCAGACAGTTGGGGAAATGCCGTTGACAACAAGGCTTCCAGCACAACGGGTATGATTTCCATCTTCTTAATGGCTTTCACCCTCGTATTGGTTAGTTTCTCTTGCACGGCGCCTATCATTGGTCTCCTCTTGGTTCAGACAGTAACCTCAGGCGATTGGCTCGCCCCTACCGTCGGCATGTTCGGCTTTGCCTTGGCACTCGCCTTGCCTTTCACCCTTTTCGCTCTGTTCCCATCCTGGTTGAAGTCGGCGCCTAAGTCTGGCTCATGGATGGAAACCATCAAGATTGTGCTGGGCTTCGTAGAGTTGGCATTCTCACTCAAGTTCCTCTCGGTAGCCGACTTAGCTTACGGCTGGCACATCATGGACCGTGAGGTGTTCCTCTCCCTTTGGATTGTCATCTTCGGATTGCTCGGTCTCTACCTCATCGGCAAGTTGAAGTTCCAGGTAGATGCCATCGGTGGCGACATCAACAAGCCTATGCCTGTGGCTTGCATCATGCTCGGTCTTTGCTCCTTGGCGTTCTCCGTTTACATGATTCCTGGTCTTTGGGGCGCACCATGCAAGGCCGTAAGTGCTTTTGCACCACCAGTCAACACCCAGGATTTCAACCTCAACACAAAGACCGTGGAGCCAGCCTACAAGGACTATGAGACTGGAATGGCAGCAGCCAAGGCAGCCGGCAAGCCTGTGCTCATCGATTTCACAGGCTATGGTTGCGTGAACTGCAGAAAGATGGAAGCATCTGTATGGACAGACCCTAATGTGGGCGACCTCCTGACAAAAGATTACGTGCTCATCTCCCTCTACGTAGACGACAAGACCCCACTTCCTCAGCCAATGGAGGTCACATTCAATGGCGAGAAGCGCACACTTCGTACCGTGGGTGACAAGTGGAGCTACTTGCAGGCAAGCAAGTTTGGTGCTAACGCTCAACCATTCTACGTGGCTGTAGACAATGAGGGCAACCCACTGAACTCAGCCTTCAGTTTCAAGGAAGACGTGAATGCTTACCTCGACTTCTTGCACAAGGGCTTGGATAATTACCGCAAATAATTCAGCAATTGCGACCAACCGATAACAATGCGGAAGAAGTAAAGCAGATAATTGTAAAATAAATTCAAAAAGACAAAAATAAGCCTCTCCTGCCGATAGACAAAGGCAGGATGGGCTTTTTTATAAACTACGGGCAGAGAAATATTTTTTCCTCGGCAGGCAAAAATTATTGCCTCGTCACAGAAGGATTTTTTCTTGGCGAGAGATATTTTACGCTGTCTTCCTGTCCATTTTTTTCGTATAACCTGCAAGTAAGGAAGCGTTCGCTGCAATTGTGGCACGAAATTTGCAGTTTATCGAAACTATAAACGTGTAACTAATTAAATAAGGTATTTATGAATACAAAAGAAGTTCCTGTCCTGCTATTGACAGGTTATCTTGGCAGTGGTAAGACAACCCTGCTCAATAAGATTTTGGCCAATAAGAAAGGTATCAAGTTCGCTGTCATCGTCAACGACATCGGCGAGGTTAACATCGATGCCGCTCTCATTGAAAAGGGAGGCGTAGTTAATCAGAAAGACGATTCGCTTGTCTCTCTCCAAAATGGTTGCATCTGCTGCACCCTGAAGATGGATCTAGTAAACCAGCTCAAGGAAATCGTGGACATGAAGCGCTTCGACTATATTGTAATCGAGGCTTCCGGCATTTGTGAGCCAGCCCCTATCGCCCAGACCATCTGCTCCATCCCATCCATGGGACCAGAATACATCAAGAATGGCGTGCTCCGCCTCGACAGCATCGTAACCGTAGTGGATGCGCTCCGCATGAAGGATGAATTCGCCAACGGTTCCGACCTGGTGAAGAAAGACCTTGACGAGGAAGACCTCGCCTCATTGGTTATACAGCAGATTGAGTTCTGCAACATCATCCTGCTCAATAAGGCAGCCGACGTAGAGCCTAAGGAACTAGAGCACTTGAAGCAGATTATCCGTGCCATCCAGCCTAAGGCAGAAATCTACGAATGTAACTACGGCGACATCGACCTCGACCTCATCGTCAACACCCATAAGTTCGACTTCGAGCAGGTGGCATCTTCCGCTGGTTGGATTCAGGAAATCGAGTCGGAGAAAAATGACGAAGAGGATGAGCACCACGAACATGAGCACCATGAAGAGGAACATCATCATGACCTTGAGGACGAAGATGAGCATGAGCACCACCACCACGACCATGATGATGAACACGATGAACATGGACACCACCATCATCACCACCACGAACATGACCACGAGGGTGGCGAAGTGGAGGAATACGGAATCGGAACATTCGTTTATTATCGCCGCAAACCATTCGATTTGGGACTCTTCGATGAATTCGTGGCAAGAAAATGGCCTCGCGACGTGGTTCGCGCCAAGGGTATCTGTTACTTCAGCGACGAGCGTGACATGTGCTATGTATTCGAGCAGGCAGGCAAGCAGAAGACGATCAAGCAGGCTGGTCAGTGGCTTGCGACCATGCCTAAGGACCAACTCGACGAGTTGCTCAAGAACAATCCTCAGCTCCGCAAAGAATGGGATCCTGAATTGGGCGACCGCATGATTAAACTCGTATTCATCGGTCAGCACATCAAGGAGCAAAAAGATGCCATCATGGCTGAACTTGACAAGTGTTTGGCCTTGTAACCATCCTTAAGTCATCGCTTTTTTAAGCAAAAAAGAAACAAATGGCATCATAGACAAAAAGGGGCATTTATGAGGTGAAAAGCTTGTAAATGCCCCTCATTGTGAACAAAATAGAAGAAAACGTACTAGTAATTTGCATTTTTTCAACCATTCTTTACTTTAATTCGTTTTTTTTTGTTAATTTTGCACCCGATTAATAATATTAGTGAAACGTAACTGGAAATGAACACAGATTTTCGCCCTGCATACATTAAGGATTTCGACGCTTGCTGGAACATCATCGACCAAGCAAGAAAAATGATGATAGCCTCTGGTCGCCACCAGTGGACAGAAGATTATCCTTCAGAACAAAACATCCAAGACGATATTAACAATGGTAACGCCTACGTTTTGACCGTAGACGGAGAAGTTGCCGTATATGGTGCCGTCATTTTGAACGGCGAGCCACAATACGATTTTATTGAAGGCCAGTGGATCACCACAGGCAATTATTACGTCATCCACCGTTTCGCTACACTTAAAAAATACCAGCGTGAGGGTCTCGCGCGCATTTTTATTAATAAGGTGAATTCCCTCTGCGAAGTTGAGAAAGTGCCAAGTATAAAGGTTGACACCAACTACGACAACCTCCCTATGGTGAACCTTCTCTCCTCTATGGGCTTCTGCATTTGCGGCCGTATCAACTATGGCAATAAGGGAATGCGTTTCGCCTTTGAGAAAATCACCATTCCACAGGAATGATACACCAACTAAAATTTTTGCTTGGTTTTAGTTTCAATCATACACCCCTATAAAACGGAGCTTTTAGGATGTCTGTTAGATTCCGAAAGTTTCTTAAATCCTTAATTCTTATGACAATGGACGAAAAACTAACTTTGATGAAAAGCTTGGTTGAACAACTCAACCAAGCATCAGATGCCTATTATAATGGTAAAGGCGAACTGATGACCGACTACGAGTGGGATAGCAAGTTCGACCAACTCAAAAAGCTGGAAGAGGAAACGGGTGAAACCCTACCCGATTCCCCAACCAATCGTGTCTCAGAAGATTCTATAGCAGGTCAAAAAGAGGAGCATGAATTTGCAGCACTCTCACTTGCCAAGACAAAGCTCGTAAGCGACCTCGTGAAATGGGCTGAGAACCGACCTATCTGGATTTCGTGGAAGCTGGACGGACTCACGCTTGTAGTAACTTACGACAACGGAAAGCTAACCAAAGTTGTAACTCGTGGCAACGGACACATCGGTACCAACATCACTCACCTGGCACCAGCCATCAATGGCATACCCAAAAGTATCAGCGAGAAGGGACATCTCGTAATACGTGGCGAGGCTGTCATCTCGTATGCCGATTTTGAGCAGTTCATCATCGAGAGCGAAGGCGACTACGCCAACCCTCGCAACTTGGCTTCCGGTTCACTCGCCTTGCGAGACGTTGAAGAGGTCAAGCAACGCCATATTCAATGGATACCATTCACTCTCGTGTATACGGAGCATGACATCACATCTTGGGGAGCACGTATGCAGAAACTACAAGAATGGGGCTTCAAGCCTGTTGATCGTGAGCGCATCGAACATCCTACCCTGGAAAACATCCAACAGGAGATAGACAAGTTCACGGAGAAGGTAACCAGCAAGTCAAATCCTTTCCCTGTAGACGGACTCGTAATCTGTTACGACGATACCGTATATGCTGCCACAGGTTCCGTAACAGGACACCACGCCACTCGTGCCGGCTATGCCTTCAAGTGGCAAGATGAGCATGCTGACACGGAACTAGACCACATCGAATGGTCGTGCGCCGCCAATACCATCACCCCAGTGGCTGTATTCAAACCTGTAGAGTTGGAGGGAACTACTGTGCAACGTGCTTCTCTCTGCAACGTGAGCGAGTGCGAGCGACTTGGTATCGGAGACAAGGGAACTAAGCTCCAAGTCATCAAAGCGAACAAGATTATACCAAAGATCATCAAGATAACGGAACGAATAGGAGTATTCGAAATACCTAGCGAATGCCCCGTCTGCCATGCGCAAGCGAAAGTTGAGGAGAGCGAAAGCGGCACCAGGACCCTTCATTGCACAAACCCTGCCTGCGCAGCCAAGCAGCTCAAGAAGTTCACAAGATTCGTGAGTAAGGAAGGACTGAACATCGACGGAATCTCAGAGCAGACGGTATGGAAGTTCATCAACGAGGGATACATACGTGAATACGCCGACTTCTACCACCTCCGTGAACATGCTTTCGACATAGCAACCTTCGAGGGATTCGGAAGAAAGAGTGTCAATAACTTGATGGAGAGCATCGAGAAAAGCCGTCATACGGACGGTCGTCACTTGCTCTATGCCCTCAACATTCCGCTGTGCGGCGGAGACGTGGCAAAGAAGCTCATCGAGCGTTACCCTATCAAGGAACTCATCGAGATTGCCCACGCCACCATGTTCGACGATGAGTTTGCCAGCATCGACGGTATCGGACCTGAGAAGAGCGCCAAGTTCATCACCTGGTTCCGTGACAACGACAATTACAATAAGGTGAAAGCCTTGCTGGAGCAACTGACCATTGAGGAGCATGAGCCTGAAGAGAAAGGAACGCTCTGTAATGGACAGACCTTCGTGATAACGGGTGACGTACATCACTATAAGAATCGCAACGAACTGAAAGCGTATATCGAGAGCCAAGGAGGAAAGGTGACCGGAAGTGTAAGCAAGAGCACCAACTTCCTCATCAACAACGATGCCGCTTCGCAGAGTTCAAAGAATAAGAAAGCGCATGAGCTCAACATCCCTATCATCACTGAGGATGAGTTCATCGAGAAGTTTGGAGAAAAAGAAGACAAATAAAGCCAGCAAGACAAAAAACTACAAACGGAAAAGGCTCCCGCATTTCAGGGTTGACTGCTTATCAGTCCATCTCCCCAAATGCGAGAGCCTTTTTATCGTTTAGTGGATTCCCGTATATTGTCCCATGAAAAGAATGGCTCCTGTATGGTTGTCCTTGATAATATACACGAAAGGACGATTGGCATGGAATGCCACATGTCGAAGTTCCATTGGGGCTGCGGCAGTCAGCATCACGGCGGCAGTAACGGCAGCCGCCTTGGTTCCCTGCTCACTCACCTCTATCTTCGCCTTCTGCAACATCTTGCTGACGAAGAAATCGCCATTGGCAAACTTACTGAAGTTTGCCTGACCAGCCACAAACATGGATGGAGCACCGAGACTACTGATGATGCCATTGAGCGGAAGTTCCATCTCAGTGGTAAACTTCGGCAACTTCAAGTCCACAATACTGTTCTCCATGTTTTGGGAAAGCTTGTTCAGCTTTTCGGCATCGAGCCCTCTCATCATATCCGAGATACTGCTGTCCTCGTTCGGCAAGAGTACAGTCATGCTATAGGTTCGGTTGCCGTATGGCAACTCCACAGCCTTGAATCCATCCATCTCTCCATAATAGAATTTCTTGTTTTGATGCATCATGTCCACCTTTTGAATATCCCGTGTGTAACCACGGAAATTTTCCAGTTTGGTATCGTTGGCATCAAATTTGTTCGTCCAAGCCCCGTTGAAGTAGATGGCATTCATCAGGTAAGACACGGCACTAGGTTCCACTTGGTCGATGATTCTCGGAATCATCCCCTTGGTTTGTTCCTTGCACCAACCGTTGATTTTATCGGTTGTCGTATGCGACGAGAAATCAAGGCTCTCCACACCGGCATGATAGCTTTCGCCTACGTTTTTGACAAAAGTGTCGTTGAGTTGATAGTTCTTGTTGACAGCTACGTAGTTTGCTATCGAAACCACCGTCTGCTTGTCTCGGCGACCAGCCATCTCTATCAGCCCCCTGTAAAGTTCATTGAGTTGCTTCACGCTCATCCCTTCACATCCAATGGCTTTCAATATCTCTTGCTGTGTGTTACCATCAGCACCATTCGCCAGCATTCCCATCAAGTAAGCCACGCTTAGCGGAGAAACAACCTCGGAATCCATCCCCTGAATTTTCTCGAAGAGTCGGATGGCAAAGGCATTGTTGCCATCTATGATTTTTCGCTGGTCATCGCTAAGGATGCCAAAGCTAGGATCCATGTCATCAGAAGGAAATGTGGCAACACCATTGTCAACCGAGCCAGCAGATGGCTTGGAATTATCCTTTTGCGCGTTCTTACTTGTAGTACAAGCTGTAAAGCCCAATGCAGCCATCGCAAGAAGAGCTGCACTCATCATTTTCTTATCCATAATCTAACTATTTTTGTTTGTTGTTACGATAACATAAATGAAGAAAGGCAGCTTTTCTTGCATGAGAAAAGATTTTTTTAACGATTATTTGGTTACTCGGAACCAATCAACGTCTATCCAGCCACGGTTAGTCTTGCCGGCAGGTTCCTTGGCTACGAAACCCATCTTGGCACCTATCCACTTGCCTTCACGCATCGTGAACTCATCGCCAACCTTCTGGTATGACTTACCATCCTTGCTGAAATAGAATTGCATCTTCCCAGCCTTCACAACCATGCGCATGTATACCGCCTCATGGATAGCAGGCTGGTAGTCGATCTTATCAGCAGAAGTTGGCTTCAACGTCTGGAGTACCTTGACCTCCTCAGCACCGTTCTTATCTGCCTTATGGCAAGTAATCTGCTGGAGTTGGAATTCATCGCCCACACGCTTCACGACCAAGGCAGAATAATCCAATCCCATCATGATGATACCGCCCATCTGGTTCTGGTCCTTGGCGGTAAGTTCCAACTTGGCAGAGGCGGTAAATTCATCGGCTGGAGTCTTTTGAAGCAAGAGGTTTGGGGTATGCCAGATGGTCTCGTCGCTCTTGTTGGTATAGATGCGATACTTGCCCCAAGGAGTCGGCATTCCGAACCACTGCTGATAGTTGGCATGCCACTGCCACTGCAAGCCGAGCTTAGGCTGACTAAACTCATCGCTCTCGGCAGGATTCATGTTGACATGGCTACTAGCTTTTGGCATCTTATAAGTCTCGTAAGGTTCGCCGCAATATCCCTTGCTAGGCACCTTGCCCATCACTGGCCAGTTGTCCTTCCATGTTACTGGCTGCAGATGGACCACTCGTCCATAAGCCTCCTTGTCCTGGAAATGGAGGAACCAATCCTCGCCATATTTCGTATGTACCCAACCACCTTGGTGAGGGCCATTGATTTTGCTCTTGCCCTGTGCCAGCACCTTCTTCGCCTCATAAGGTCCAAAAGGAGACTTGGAGCGCATGGCTACCTGGAAACCAGTAGGAACACCTCCTGCAGGGAACATCACCCAGTACCAGCCGTTGCGCTTATAGAACTTTGGTCCTTCGCAAGTGCGGTACTCGGTACCATTGCCATCAAAGACAATGACTGGGTCGCTGATGGCCTTGGTTCCATCTGCATTCAACTCACGCACGGTAATGACTGAGGCAAAACGATTGCGGGAGTTAGCCCAACCATTCACAAGATAAACACGACCGTCCTCATCCCATAGTGGAGAGGTGTCAATCATGCCTTTACCTGGAATCACGCACACAGGGTCGTCCCATTTCCCCGCAGGATCTTTGGTTTTCACCATGAACACACCATAGTCTGGATCGCCCCAGTAGATGTAAAACTCACCATTGTGATAACTAATACATGGGGCCCAAACACCATTGCCGTGCGAAGGCTTATCAAACTCGCTCTCTGGTTGAAGTTTTGTTACAGCGCGACCGATTATCTCCCAGTTAACCAAGTCCTTACTATGAAGAATTGGCAAACCAGGAATACAGTTGAAGCTGCTCGCCGTCATGTAAAAGTCATCTCCTACACAGACCACATCAGGGTCGCTGTAGTCAGCGTTGATTACAGGGTTCTTGTACATGCCATTGCCTAGGTCTGGATTCCAAACCTGCGATACATAAGGCTGCTGACTAAGAGCTACGGAAGTCTTGGTTACAGGCAAAGTCTGCTTAGTTGTAACAGACTTACCTGTGTTGGTTTGTTGTGCCAACGCTGCCATCGAAGCTGTGGCAAACGCCAGCAAAAGTAGATTACGTTTCATTGTTAGTTTGTTATATCTGTTAGTTATATATGTTATAGCCTGATAGAGGTTTATCAGAGGATGGCAAACCATCCGATTAATGGACAGGCGCATTCTCCGAAGGTTTGCCAGGCAAGAGCTGAAGATGATACTTATTGCCGTCAAACTCCACTCTCATCAATCCTGGGCGGCTAGCCCTAGGTTCTTGTTGGGTGTCGAGAAGATACTTATTCAAAGCCAAAGCAACATGCCCCATGGTTCGACGCAGATTAAGTTCGATACAAGGCACCAACTGATAACCTTTGTCACCAGAAGCAATCATCATATCAACGCCTAGTGGACCACTGTAGATATTCCTAATAACGGGCTCGATCGTGGTTATAAGTCCGTCTCTAGCAACAGCTAAGGCCTTCTCGTTCACGTAAGGCTTCATCATTTCGATCTTTTCTTCTTCTGTCGCAAGCAAGTTACCGGTATAAGCATTCTTAACCGTATCAAAAAGCGACAAGCCGCAATAGTGCATCTTACCATCACGCATTTCGAACTCCATGCCGAAATCCTTCACCTTATTATAATAAGGCTCTACGGTAACTCCCCATTGATGGAAAATGATGTTCTTCACCCATCTCTCAAAGGAAGTATACTCCACGCCCTGACGAAATTCATCGGAAGAAACATATCTCACGCCACGACCACTGCTGCTCCAAGGAGCCTTTACCACAGCCTTTCCCCATTGCATGATCAATTCCTTGACACGTGCTGCATCCTGAGCGTACTCAACACCCTCCTGTAGATGTTCTGCAGCCCACTGGCGACTGCTTATCGCGCGTACCTTATTTAATATATCATCTGTAGGAAGCATAATCTCTGGGCAACCGACACGTTCTAGTTCCCCCTTCAGCGCAACATCCCATCCCCAAGGATGAACGGCATCAAGAAATCCCGTCTTCAGGAAATGCTGCAACTGAACCTTGGTGATAAACTCCACCTTGTCGGCGAGGTTACCACCCAAATGGCGCACCTTGTCACGTGCATCGTCTATGTCGTCCACCAGCACCATGTCGCCTTCATCAGCCCAAAGGGCAGGAATGAAAGCCAGGTCAGACCTCAATTGTCTGCCTGCATGAGGCGCAGTGAACTGTCTTAAATTGGCAGCTAAGGCCAAGTCGTGTTCTGGATTGAAGATATGTAGTTTCATGCTGCAAAGTTATAAAGAAAAGCCGAAAAAACCGCAGAAATAACCGAGTTTTACTTAGACAAGTGCTAAATAATGAAAAAAAAGTTACTTTTTGCTATCTAGAGTTTGCAAATTAGAAATATTTAGTTACCTTTGCACTGAAAAAACAAATTATTATAGATATAACTCATGGAAGAAGCATTCTTCAGAACACATACATACCTAGTTGAGCATACCAACGCCCCAGTCAGACGAACCCTCATGGATGAGATTGACTGGAACGACCGAATGATAGGCATCAAGGGTACCCGAGGCGTAGGAAAGACCACATTCCTACTGCAATACGCCAAGGAGCACTTTGGCCCTACAGACCGTAAGTGTTTGTTTGTGAACATGAACAACTTCTACTTCCAAAGTCGAGGCATAGCAGATTTCGCAGGCGACTTCGTAAGACAAGGCGGCAGGACACTGCTCATCGACCAAGTCTTCAAGCAGCCAGACTGGAGCAAGGAGCTCCGCAAGTGCTACGACATGTATCCTGAGTTGAAGATCGTGTTCACAGGTTCCAGTGTGATGCGACTGAAAGAGGAGAACCCAGAGCTCAACGGCATCGTCAAGAGCTACAACCTGAGAGGTTTCTCCTTCCGAGAGTTCATCAATCTCCAGACGGGCAACGACTTCAAGCCCTATGAACTGGACGACATCCTGCGCAACCACGAGCACATCATCAAGCAGATACTGCCCAAGGTGAGCCCGATGAAATACTTCAAGGACTATCTGCACCACGGCTTCTACCCATTCTTCCTGGAGCAACGCAACTTTACGGAGAATCTACTAAAGACGATGAACATGATGACCGAAGTGGACATCCTGCTCATCAAGCAAATAGAACTGAAATACCTCACGAAGATCAAGAAGCTCTTCTATCAGTTGGCGGTTGAGGGTGCCAAGGCGCCCAACGTGAGCCAGTTGGCGGAAAGCATCAACACGAGCCGCGCCACGGTGATGAACTACATCAAGTATCTAGCCGATGCCCGTCTCATCAACATGATTTACCCGGAAGGACAGGAATTTCCTAAGAAGCCTTCCAAGGTGATGATGCACAACTCCAACCTCATGTACGCCATCTATCCGATACAGATAGACACGCAAGAGGTGATGGAAACCTTCTTCGTCAACTCGCTTTGGAAGGACCACAAGGTACACCAAGGCGGCAAAGACCACTTCTATATGGTGGACGGCGACAAGAAGTTCAGAATCTGCGATGCGCAGGCAACCAACAAGGTGCGCAACAATCCAGATACCGTCTATGCGAGATACAACACAGAGGTGGGAAAGGACAATAAGATTCCACTCTGGCTGCTCGGATTCCTGTATTAAGCGAGGAGATAGAAGTTGGGAGATTTCCTGGAATACACTTCGTAAACTTATAAAGTTCGAATAAGAATTAAATACAAAACATTTTTAATATTTTATCTAAAAGTAAAATGGCTAAAGAAAAAAAATTTATCACTTGTGATGGTAACACAGCTGCCGCTCACGTAAGCTATATGTTTACTGAGGTTGCTGCCATCTACCCTATCACTCCATCATCACCAATGGCGGAGCATGTAGATGAATGGGCCGCTAAGGGTCGTAAGAACCTCTTCGGTCAGAAAGTTTCTATCCAGGAAATGGAGTCTGAGGGCGGTGCAGCTGGTGCTGTTCACGGTTCTCTCCAGGCTGGTGCCTTGACTTCAACTTACACTGCTTCACAGGGTTTGTTGTTGATGATTCCTAACATGTACAAGATCGCTGGTGAGTTGCTCCCTTGCGTATTCAACGTGTCAGCGCGTACATTGGCCTCTCACTCTCTCTGTATCTTCGGTGACCACCAGGATGTAATGGCTTGCCGCCAAACAGGTTTCGCTATGTTCTGCTCTGGTTCTGTTCAGGAGGTTATGGACCTCTCTGC
>ERZ808270.81-NODE-81-length-63417-cov-6.351993_pt1 | contig 63417 bp, 54 predicted proteins | sample MGYA00521082_ERZ808270 | MGnify/ENA primary metagenome ERZ808270 (study PRJEB31516, sample SAMN03275594) | gut metagenome | biome: mammalia-associated habitat; material: feces | host: Papio cynocephalus | place: Kenya | collected 2012-07-27 ... | reverse complement strand
CGAGTGCTTTTACAAACAAATAAAGTAAATTTGCACTTGCTTGTTGAATTCACGGAGTATTACATTGTAAGAGGAACGCAAAAAGCCTTTAAAATATATCCTTTTGTGAAAAAAAGAGGAAAGGCAACAGAAGCTGTAGGCAACTGTGTTTTTGAATATGACGAGAAAATAAAACCTATTATTTTAGGAGAGGACTATAATAAAAACCATGAAATGGTATATAACGATATTAAGTTGCAGTCAATATTATCCTTTGTGGCAACGCTTGCTAATATTAGTGTCGATGATTTACTAAACATCACAAAGTATGGAAAACCGAGAGTGACTATATTTGAAATATTGGAAATGATAAGTGAAAAGAATAAGAAATAGCGAAGTTTGCGATATGCCCGAAAGGGAGATTTGTAAAGTGGGGATGTTCCGTTTGGGACATCCCCACTTTACATGTTAGAACAGAATCTCATAGCAGTTTCATTGCAATTGTCGGGGGCGAGGGCGCCCCCTCTCCCAGTTATCTGTGTGACAGCCTTCTGTACACCCACCAGTAAGCCGGAAACAGGAACACGTCGGCCATGCACCATGCTACGGGGTCGCCCAGGCAAACGCCAAGCCACGTCAAGGCTGGCACAAGCCACAGGCTCACGCCACAGCGGGCTATCATCTCCATCACACCGCTCATCATCGACAGATTGCTGAACCCCAAGCCCTGGATGGAGTAGCGCAGGATGGTGAGCATGCCGAGGGCAGGGTAGAAGTAGTTGGTGATGCGCATATACTCTGCCGCCATGCCCACCACTTGCCGCTCACCGCCGTCGACGAACAGTCGCATCATCCAGTCGGCAAAGGGATAGATCACGGCAAGGGTGAAGAGGAAGAACACCATCGTCAGTTTGGTGGCGGAGCGCACGCCCTTCGCCACGCGGTCCATCCGTCCGGCACCGAGGTTCTGTCCGCAGTATGTGGCCATGGCCACGCCGATGTTCTCAAACACGCAGGTGAAGAGATACTTTATTCGCATCGACGCCGTGAACGCCGCCACGCACGCTGTGCCGAGGGCGTTGTTGGCGCTTTGCAGCATGATTATGCCGATGCCAGTGATGGAGAACTGCAGTCCCATGGGCACACCGTTGTTCAAGAGTATGCTCGTGAGTTTGTTGTCGAACCGCCGCTCCTCGCCTTGCGGTATGAGTAGACGCATGCGGCGCTTAATGTACAGGGAGCACAACGCCACCGACACAGCCTGCGACAGCCATGTGGCCAAGCCTGCTCCCGCCACTCCGAGCCCAAGCACGAGAATGAGCAGCACGTCGAGGGCAATGTTGACCGCCGATGCCACAAGCAAGAAGTAGAACGGTTGGCGCGAGTTGCCCAATGCGCGTATCTGTCCCGACAGGAGATTGAAGCCGAAGGTCAGCGGTATGGCGGCAAACTGCATGAAGAGGAAGGTGTAGGCGTCAGTGAAGATGTCGCTCGGGGTGTTGACCATCTGCAATATCATGTGGCAGAACATGAGCGACAAGGCCGTCACCACGGCGGCAAACACCGCCGACAGTCGCCAGGCATTGCTCACGTAGCACCGCATCTTCACGTAGTCTTTTGCCCCGAAGGCCTGCGCCACGGGGATGGCAAAGCCTGCGCACGCACCGTTGCAGAAGCCCATGATGAGAAACATTATCGACGACGAGGCTCCGACTGCCGCCAGTGCCTCTACCCCTATCCATCGGCCTACAATAGCAGCGTCGATGACGAGATACATCTGCTGGAGGATGTAGCCCATGACGAGCGGCAAGGCAAAGCGCACTATGCCGCGCATGGGCGAGCCTACTGTCATGTCGCCCACGGCGGCACGGCTTGTTGATGTACTCCTGTCGTCATCGACAGAACTTTCAATGGTTCTTTTCATAATTGCTTGTTCCTATATTTTTCACAAAATATTTTTGATTGGAATTTAGTTTTTCAGCATCATCACCTCGTCTTCTGTGAGTCCGGTTGTTTGTATGATTTGTGGAATGGCAAGACCGATGGCAAGAAGATTCTTTGCGATTTCTATATTCCTTTCTTTTGCACCTTCTGCACGTCCTTCTGCACGTCCTTCTGCACGTCCTTCTGCGCGTCCTTCTTTCAATCCTTCTTTTCTTGCGGTATTCATTGTAGCCTGATAGTCGCGCAGGTTCTTTATGCTCTCATCGTATTTGTCGCGGTCTTCCTTGCTAAGAGCAGAAATATCGGCAATCTCGGCAAGTTTTTTGAAGACGGCATTGCGTGCCAAAAATGGCATTCTTTCAAAAGTACTCATATTTTTTAGAATAAAAATCCAACGTTCAAAATCGTTTTCACACTCGTTTTCTTCTTTTTCAAACAGTGGAAGCATCAGATACACAAACCGCAACTTGTCGGAATATACACTTGCGTTTTGCATGTCCATAAGTGCCACATCAGTCCTAAATTTTCGACTGGAAGGTACTCCTTCCTTAAAATTTAGAAAACAGATGGTATATACGGGATGTAGTTGGTAGTCCCATTCTGCTCCTTTCACTCCCTGATTTACTATCGTGCGTGCAGCATAGAACAGTGAGCGGTCGGTGAAGTACTCCTGAAATCGGTTTTGCATCTCCACTATCACGTGTTCTCCTTTGTCGGTTGTGCAGTAGATGTCGTAGATGATACCACGCATCTCGCGAAGCTCTGGTGGTTGCTCCTTGTCGTGGAATGTAAGGTCGGCAATGTGTATCTCGCCGTCAAGCAAGTCGTTGAGGAACTTTATAAGCAGATCCTTGTTTATTTCCTGACCAAAGATTTTCTTGAATCCCCAGTCGGTGAAGGGGTTGATGAACTTTGCCATAAGAATGAGTGTTTATAGTTTATGCAAAAATAAAAAATAAATTCTAAACTGACAATTATAAACACTTATTTCTACTGCATATTCCGATGCTTTTTGCTAAATTTGCAACTACAACATGCAATAATCACGTTAAATAAATAGAGTTTGTTACGTATAAAAATGAATATTATGAAGAATAGATTTATCAAATGGAGCTTGCTGGCCATCGTGCTTGTAGCTATGGCCGTCTTAGGCGGCAGTTTTTACATGCTCGACTATTCGCTTGGCTATAAGCCACAGAATAGGAAGTCGGCAGAGGAGCAACGTGGGCGCATCCGCAAGGAGTGTCCGTGGACAATGGCGTGGATGGACTCTGTGTATGAGAACCATTGCATGAAGGACACATTCGTTATAATGCCGTCGGGCTATCGTGCCCACGCCATTTATCTTTATGCTCCTAAGAAGACTGAGCGCACGGCGATTGTTGTGCACGGCTACAAGGTGCGTGCCGAGGGAATGCTCCACATCGCCTATCTCTACAACCACGATATGGGCTACAACGTTCTGCTGCCCGACTTATATGGACATGGACAGAGCGATGGCGACCATGTGCAGATGGGATGGCTTGACCGTTGGGATGTGATAAAATGGTCGGAAGTCGCCGACGGTATTTTCTCACACACTCAGCAGGTGCTCCACGGTATTTCGATGGGAGCAGCTACCGTGATGGCAGTGTCGGGCGAACGGACTCCCGACTATGTGAAGTGCTTCGTCGAAGATTGTGGCTATACGGGTGTGTGGGACGAGTTTGCTGCACAATTGAACGCTCAGTTCAGCTTGCCGACGTTCCCTCTGATGAACACGACGTCATGGCTTTGCCAAGAGAAGTATGGCTGGTCGTTTGCTAAGGCACGGCAGATTGATCAGGTGGTGCGTAGTACTAAGCCTATGCTCTTCATTCATGGCGACAACGATGACTTCGTGCCGTCATGGATGGTGCATCCTCTGTATGACGCAAAGAAGCATGGACGCAAGGCGATATTCATAGCCAAGGGTTCTGAACATGCGATGGCTTACAGAGACCATCATGCGGAATACACCAACGAGGTCAAAAATTTTGTTGAGAAGGAAATTCCATCTTGTATACATTAGTTTCCTTCTGCTCGAACCCAGCACTCTGATATAAGGCGTTTGCTGCTACTCTCGACGGGCGCGACGTGAGCATCAGTGTGCAGGGCTTTGTTTTTTGTACATCTTCTATAACCTTTTCTATTAGAGTGCGTCCGAGTTTCATCCCTCGGAACTCCTTGTCAACCACGACATCTTCTATCCATGCTCTGTATCCGGTCGGAATCTGATATGTGGCGAGAGTGCACATTCCGGCAATCTGTCCATCCACGCTGACGAGATACAGGTGACTGTTATGGCTGTCGACAAGTTGCTTGAACTCATCAGGTGTCAAAGGCTTGGCGGTAGAGGAAAGTTGTGGTAACAGTCGGTTTACGCTCTCCAATATTTCCTCACGCGCTTCTTTGACTTCAAAGAAATCTATTCGATTTTCTAATTTCATATTCGTAAGATATTCAAATCTTATTATACAACTCAACTTTTGCAAGTTCAGAAGTTATAGAATTTTTTTTAAAGTTATTACTCACTTTGGGCGTTAGAAGTTCTTGCTTAGGCAAGCGGTAGAACCGAGCGACGGCAAATAGCTTTTTGGTTGAATATTTAGCCATAAAGCATACGGCTTTAACTTCTCTAACTTCTTTAATTTCTATAAATTCCCCATTTGCGAAACTTCTGTATACTGGAGCTGGACACCCTCTCACAGTTATTCGATAGTCCAGTCTTCAATGTTTCCTTTTGTAGCGTCGAAGTTGATGCCCACCTTTGTCACAGGCAGTCCGCAGAGTGCGAACCGACGTGCATACTGGTTGATGTTGATCTGGCGCATGGCTGTGCGTGCGTCCTTGTTGAGTTTCAGCTCGATGATGTAGAGGCGTGTCTTGGTGAGCATCACGATGTCGACGCGTCCCTTATGGGTGTGGACCTCCACGTCGACAAGGAAATGCGTGAGCAGTGTGAAGATGATGTAGAGCATCTGCTGGTAGTGACCCTCGTAGTTGACGACGTTGCAGTAGGGCACCGTGTCGAGGAATTCCTGCAGCAGTTGCAGCGCTCCGTCCATGTCGTCGCGGCGTATGAGTAGCGACATCTTGGCTATGGTCACGTCGCCGTTCTGCGCATAGATACCGTCAAGATAGTTGGGCAGCAGACTCTCGTACAGTCCCACGCGTATCTCCTTGTTTGGAATGTCGAGCGTATAGAGTTGGGTTTCGCGGTCGTAGTCTTTTATGGTGACGTAGCCGCTTTGGTAGAGTAGAGGCGTGATGGTCTTCATGTTCTCCGTCGGCGCGTCGAATGCAGATGCTGAAGCCTCTGTTGGGGCGATGTTTGCCGGGAGGACATCAAACTTGCTCAGCATGTTGATGAGATATGTAGGCGTGCCTGAGCCGAACCAATAGGCTCCGAAGTTTTTGTCGGCAAAGCAGTTGAGCAAACTGTACGGGTTGAACACGTCGGGCGATACGGCGGCAAAATGATAACCGTCGTAATTCTCCTTCAATTTGTTTACAACGTCGTCACGTGTTATATTCTGTGCCTTAGCCAACTCGTCAATATCGTCTGTCATCTGCGTGAGCAACTCTTCCTTGGTTATGCCGCAGATTCCGGCATAGGTTTCATCCATTGAAATGTTCTTTATGTTGTTCAACTCGCTGAATATGCTCAGTTGCGAGAACTTCGTAATGCCCGTGAGGAAAACGAAGCGCAGCTTCGGCTCCGACAGTTTCAGCGGACTGTAGAAGTTGCGCATGAAGTTGCGCAGCGTGTCGAGTTGTTCGCGCTCATGGGCAACGTCGAGCATAGGTGCGTCATACTCGTCGACGAGCACCACCACCTGTCGCCCGGTCTTTTCGTATGCGGTGTTGATAAGGTCTATAAGGCGGTTGTTGGCACCTTTTGCCGGATTGTCAATACCCCATTTCTTCTCCTCGTCTCTCAGACGATAGTCGAGATATTCTTCGAGCTGTTCCCGCTCCATGTGCTTTCCGCCGCTCATGTCGAAGTGCAGCACCGGATAGGTAGTCCAGTCATGCTCCATCTTCTCAATGGCAAGACCCTTGAACAGCTCCTTTCTTCCCCCAAAATAGCTCTGCATGGTAGACACGAGGAGTGACTTTCCGAACCGTCTCGGACGGCTCAGAAAACAGAATGTACTGTCGCAGTGGGTCATACGATATACATACTCTGTCTTGTCGACATATAGTCGGTTTTCCTTTATAATGCGCTCAAACGTCTGGATTCCCAAAGGATATAGTCTTCTTGCCATGGCCTTGTCGTCTTTTTTGTTTAAATGTAAAGTGGTGGACATTCTTTTGCAAACTTACAATTTTTATCCGAGACTGCCAAATATTTCAGGCAATCTCAAGCGACGGTTTGTTCCGTATAGTACGGATAAAAAAACTTATTGTTTCCCCTTGTTGATAATGTATATTCCTGCCGTAGCCAATGTTCCTGCTACGACATATTTCCAATAGAACGTCTCGCCGAGGCACAGGCATGATGTGACGGCTCCGACCACGGGAATGAGCGAGTTGAATATTGCGACCTTGCCCACGGGGTTGCAGCTTAGCAGTTTGTTGTAGAGCGAGAAACCTACAGTGGATATGGCGATGAGCAGGAGCAATATAACGAGTCCAGTGATGCTGACCACCGGCAGCGTACCGCCAGCCGCCAATCCCGGCAGCACAAGCAACGCGCCACCGATGCTGAGCGAATAGCCCGTGCCGACAAACACGTCAACACGCTTGCTCAAGCCTCTCGTGAGCAGCGACGCGCTGGCTCCGCACAGAGCGTTGAGAATAATCATTCCGTCGCCGAGCAGCGTAAACCGTCCGCTGTCCTTGCCGCCAAGGTTAAGGGCGAGTATGCCTACGAAGCCAATGACGCAGCCGATGGCCTTGCGCATGGTCATGCGGTCGCTCTTGAAGAACATACAGGCAAAAATAACAACCGTGAACACGCTCATCGAATTGAGTATAGCCGAGCGTGCCCCGGCATTGTGGGAGAGTCCGAAGTAGAAGAAGGCGTAGTGCAGAGTGGTGTTAAGGAGCGAGAAGAGCAAGATGAACCACCAGTCGGCTGTCTTCCTCACGCCGAATTTGCGTCCCGTCGGTTTAGCAATGGCGAGGATGATGAGACCCGAAATGAAGAATCTTATCCCCGCAAACAGCATCTTGCTGCCAGTCATGTTTGGCAGAATGCCAAACTCGTTCATCCCCAGTTTTATCAGCGGATAAGCCCATCCCCATGCTATTGCGGCTGTCAGGGCGAACACCACGACCCACACGGGTCGTTGGAATATGGAGGTCTTGTTCATTATTGAATATAGAAACTTAGAATGTTGTCTACAAAGGTACAAAATAATTTCCGACCTCATAATACAAGACCAAAAAACAATGATTTGTGGAATAAAATAAGTAATTTTGTACAAAAATACAAATATGGAACAACTAACATTAGATACACTTGCAAAAGCCGCAGAAGCATTTTGTAGACAGGAAAGCGGCATATACAAAAAAGAACTCTTTGGAGTGACAGACGGAAAAGCCGTAGGGACTTTGGTTGAACACGCTTTTCAAGAGTTCCTAAACAAACGATACGACATGAGCATTGGCAACAGTGCATCAGGTCTTGACTTGCCATCTGTAAACACAGACATAAAAGTAACTTCCATAAAACAGCCACAGTCAAGTTGTCCATTTAAAGACAGCAAGCAAAAAATTTATGGATTGGGGTATAATCTTATTGTGTTTGTTTACCAAAAGCATGATGATAGTAAGAAAAAAAAAGGAATGCTCGATTTTGTGTCATGCACTATAATAAGAGCAAACAGGACTGGAGACTACCAAACAACAACTGGACTAAGAAACATTATCAGTAACAATGGCAATGCAGATGATATATTTGCTTTTCTTTCCGACCATAAGATTCCTGCTGATGATGTCACACTTATGAACATGGCAAAGGACATTCTTAGCAACCCGCCAGAAATTGGATACTTGACAATTTCCAATGCCTTGCAATGGCGATTGCAATATGGGCGCATTGTAAGTTTAAACGAAAATGTAGACGGTATAAATACTATCATTAAATTATCAACCAATGAATAAAATAAATATTAAGAAAAGTGAGTATGGCGATTGGCAAACTAACTTTCCGTTGGCTCTATCAATATGCAAATATCTCAAGAAGCAAGGTGTTGATCCACAAATTGTTATTGAACCAACATGTGGCATAGGGAACTTTGTGCTCGCAGCCATTGAAGTATTTGATAGTGTCGAAGAAATATACGCAATTGAAATAAATACGGGATACACACAGGTACTTTCCGAAAAACTGGCACACAAAAATAGCACAGCAAAAATACACGTAATAAACGACAGCATATTCAATGTTGACCTATCACAAATAAAGAAGAACATAGGAGACAAGAAGATTCTCGTTATTGGTAATCCACCATGGGTTACAAACAGCAAACTCGGAGAATATGAAAGTGGCAATATTCCATCAAAATCCAACTTCAAACAAAATAAGGGACTTGACGCAATAACAGGCAAAGGAAATTTTGATATTGCGGAATTCATCACTTACCAAATGATAGAAATGATAAGTGGTAAATCTGGCACATTGGCTTTTCTGTTGAAGAACTCTGTCATAAAAAACATTGTACTTGAACAAAAGAAATGCCGACACGCCATCAGTGACATATGCCAGTACCACATTGACACACACAAAGAATTCAACGTATCTGTTGCAGGGTCGTTGCTAACATTGAAAGCAGGAAGAAGTGTATGCAGGCAATGCAAGGTCTTTGACTTTTACACAAAAGAATATTGCAAGACATTCGGATGGGTGGATTTATCATTCGTGTCGGATTGCAAAAAATATGAAGAAACCAAAATGGTTGATGGGGTGTCGCCAATGAAATGGTGGTCGGGACTAAAACATGACTGCACAAAAGTCATGGAATTAACAAAAGTCGGTGACCACTATACGAACAATATGGAAGAGTCCGTGAAGATTGAAGACGACCTCGTTTATCCACTTCTGAAAAGCTCAGACATAAAGGGCGAAAAAATATCTAGTTGCAGAAAATACGTCATCGTAACGCAGCACCACACATCCGATAACACATCATACATAAGGGAACGCTTTCCACTCACGTTTAACTATCTGCATGAACACATCGAATATTTTAGGAACCGCAAGAGCACAATATACAAGAACCGTCCTGACTTTTGTATTTTCGGTATTGGCGACTATTCATTCAAGAAATACAAAATTGCGATATCTGGTCTATACAAACAGACAAGGTTCTCACTTGTGGACTTAATAGACGGGAAAGAAGCAATGCTTGATGATACATCCTATCTCCTTGGATTTGATGACAAATTTCTTGCCACGACAACACTTAAGATACTCAATAGCAGCCTTGTGCAAGAATTTATCGAGTCTGTTTTCTTCGAGGATTCAAAACGCCCGATAAACAAAGACCTGCTTATGAGGATAGACCTACTCAAAGCACTCCATTTGTTGGGAAGCGTGCGCCTCGGACTTAGTGATAAGGAATATTGTGAATACAAGAACAAGATTTGTCCGCAACCAGAATTAAGCCTTGTATGGTAATAAATTCTGCACACTTTATTTTCTTGTCATTTTCATGTCTGCCAGCAACACAAATGCAGATGTGAAGGATTACAAGCTTTATACATGGAATGAAAGCGGGAAGATGAGCGACCATGTACCTTTGATGGTTGAAATATAATTATGAATGACATGAATAAAACACTTGCATTAGCCCTTTCGGCATCTACATCGCACTGGCAGACGGTTCCCGATGCCGATATTCAGCAGCAGATGCTTGAGGAGGAGCGTACTTTTCTCTACAATATGAAGCCCGGACTGCAACATGCGCAGATGCTCGCCGTGCGTGCGGCAATCGAGGGCGATGACGCTGCTTTGACGCAGATACGCCAAAGTCGCAACCAGGCTCCTGCTCTGCCCGAGGGGGTAGTGGCAACGTATCCAGTGCCCGACATTTGCGTGTTCTCTCCTGCTGCTGCAGCTACACGCAAACGTCCTCTCATGCTCTATCTGCATGGCGGAGGATGGTGCTTTGGCAGCATCAACAGTTGCGCGCGCTTTTGTGCTGCTTTGGCATTGGAAGGCGACTGCTGCGTGGCAGCCCTCAGCTACCGTCTGTCGCCCGCCTTCCCTTTCCCAGCTCCGCTCCGCGACAGCACGCGTGCTTTTGACTATCTCAAGCAGCATGCCGCGGAGTGGGGGTGCGACTCCTCGCAGGTGTCGGTCGGCGGCGACAGTGCTGGCGGTAACCTTGCTTTGGCTACGGCCTTGTCGGTGAGAGGCGTGTGCAAGGTAGTGCCCATCTATCCCGTCGTGAAGCTGTTCACCGAGCAGACTGCGTCGTGGCGGAAGTATGCCACGGGTTATGGCGACGACGCTGAGTTGCTCAAAGCTTTCTTTGAGGCTTATGCCGTGGGCAATGAAAAGAACCCTCTCGTGTCGCCTGGCTTGGCGAGCGACTTTATGTTGCAGTCGCTTCCGCCCGTGCTCATCATTTCCGCCGGTCACGACATTCTCTTCGACCAGACGCGTGAGTTTGCTGAACGTCTTCGTCTCCTTCACCATCCGCTTGCTTATCATGTCTACCCAACGGCAACGCATCTCTTTATTACCGTACCCGGACAGCCTACGGCGTTCAGTGAGGCTGTGAAGACAGTCGCTGCGTTCTTGAACTAAAATAACTATATTAGAGCAAGGAAGAGCAAATATTGTACATGGAGTAAAAAAGTGTTACAAAAGGTTTTTGTGTTTTAGAGTGTCGGGCAGCATGAGAAACGGCGTTTATTGCATTGCATGGCATTGATTTTATGGTCGAAACGGGCATAAACATCCCATTTCCAACGTTTTTCTCCTTCTAAAATGCTTCTTCATGCCTCTTAAAGTGGCGCTTTTTGTGTTTTAAAGTGGCACTTTAGCCTCTCTAAAGTGCCACTTTAGTTGGCGTACAACATTGCACGCTAATGCGTCTACTCGTACAAGTGGCTGACGCACAACATCTTCCGTCTGCATATACAAAACTGCGATAAATACGCCAAGAGGCTATACAATCTGTTCAGATGGCAGTTTTAGGCAATCAGAGATGCAAATATCAGACAAGAATCTGTTTTCTCATCATTCAAAAATTCGGATGAGCCTTATATAGAAGTACACTTTACAGTGTCTGCAATTTCTCAATAAGTTGTTCGGCGTGCTTCACGGACACTATCTCTTGCTGCTTGATGAGCTCAGGACTCGTGCGGTTGCCGTAGCTGACGCCACCCGTGAACACGTATCCGCAGTATTCCATCTGTGTTAGACGGCACATTGCTTTGTAGCAAAGAAGGAAGTCGTCGATGTCGTGGCCCATGGCTCCGTTTTTGGAGTACATCTCGGCAGGAGCTCCAGTAGTGAATGAAAGCACGATTTTCTTGCCTTTCAACTTGTCGCCTTTCGAGCCGTGGGAGAAACCGTGCAAGAAGGTTTGCTCCATCCAACGCTCAAGGATAGACGGGGCAGAATACCAGAACACGGGGAACTGCAAAACAATAATGTCAGCCCACAGCAATCGCTCCTGCTCTGCTGCCACGTTGATGTGGAAGTCAGGATAAAGCTCATCGAGCTTAACGATTCTTGCCTCAGGCAGTTGCTCGGAAATGGTGTTGAGGATTGTCTTGTTGGCTACGCTTGTGCTAAGGTCTGTATGACCACTGATAATTAAAACATTCTTCATATATATTTATTTCTGTATCTTATTTTTCTTCTACTTCCACTACTTCCACTACTTCCCCGTTGACTCTGAACCTCACGTCCTTTCCTGCGAACGCCATGCCATACACCTTCTCTGGATTGCTGTGATACTGCGGGCGCGGGTCAAGTTCAAGCACCTTTCTCAAGGCAGAAAGTTCGTCTGCGCTGAAAGGAGCGGCAAGCTTGTCGGTGATAATGACGTTGAGGCGGCGCGTGGCACGACTGTCGACAAAACCGCTGCGAGCTTCCGGATGGCTGTCGGCATACGTTACGTAGGGCTTTATGTCGTAGATGGGGGTGCCGTCCATAAGATCGGCGCCGAGGACGTGTATCACCGGACCGTCAGAGGCATTGAGGTCGACATCGGCAATGCGCACCGACGACAGTCCGAGCCTGTTGGGACGGAAGGGTGACCTTGTGGCAAAAACGCCCATCTTTTCGTTGCCGCCGAGGCGCGGAGGCCTTACCACGGGTTTACGTGCCTCATGTCTGTTGGCGGAGAACTCCCATATCAGCCAGAGAAAATCAAAGCCGTCAATGCCGCGCAAGGCATCAGCATTGCGGTATTTAGGCACAAACTCTATAGTGCCGCGTAGGGAGTCGGCGAGTCCGCTCTGCTTGGGGATGCCAAATTTTGTGGCAAACGGCGACCGAAAATATGCGATAGGCTCTATCTCCATGGAATGTGAAATTTTGTAATTTTAATTTACAGTTATGTGGAAACAACCCTGATTCACCTCGTATTTAACGAGGCAACGCTTGTTTTGCCGCATGTCGTGCAGCACCTCCGAGAGCACCCACTTAAGCGAGTCATTGCGTACGCGCCGCCGCTGTGGTCCGTCGGGGTCCTCCACTGTCAAGTAGCGGTTGTAGCAGATATCAAATGTTGTGCCATAGAGATGGCATGAGTTCTGCGTCGCGTTGCCGTTGTGGGAGCGCAGTTTTGCCACGTCGACTTTGCTGCGGAGTACGGATGTTACGATAATCTTGTGGAGTGGTATTTGCTTCGTCTGCAAGCTGTCGAAGAAGTTGCGTCCTATGTCCTGCAGTAACACGGCGGCACGTGGCACGAGGTAAGGAATACTGCTCTTAAGCTTGTCGACATGATAGAATGAATTGCTGCCAACGTAGACAAGTTCCGCCTTGCGACGCTCTGCGTCCTTGCGGTCGTTCACTGCCTTCACGCCGTAACGTTTGGCAGCGATGAGCTGCACATCATTCTGGTCGGGGAAAGCGTCGCCGAAGTTGGGCACGCTATATATGCGGTTCTTTACGGGAGTGCCGTCGGCGGCAAAGAAACGCGACAGCCTGCCCAACGGTTTAGTACTTTCTTCAGGAACGTCGACGATAGACTCCGTCATGAGCATGGCTGAGTCGTTGGTTTCTGTCCTCGCCTCTGACTCCATGGAGTCGGAGGCAGCCATGGAGTCGGAGGCCTTTACTACTGACGCCACATCAGGGTGGACACAGCGCAGCATCGCCAGCAGCACGACCACCATGCCAAAGCCTTGGGTATATCTTTTGGGAGAAATTTTCATCATATTGGATGCAAAATTACTGAAACTATCTCACAAACGACAATCCCTGTCCCGTTTTTTTCCAAAAACCAATCTTTTCTCTTTGCGTTGTCTACTATTTTCATTAACTTTGCAAGCAAAACATTACAAGACAGATTTTGATAGAAAGACATATCATATTAGAGGATATAGACCCCGTGGTTTTTTACGGAGTGGGCAATGGTCATCTGCAAATGATCAAATCGCTTTATCCCAAACTGCGCATTGTGGCACGCGACAACGTCATACGCGTTCTTGGCGACGAGGAGGAAATGTCGGCGTTCGAGGAGAACGTCGAGAAGATGAGACGGCACGTGCTGAAATACAACAACATCGGCGAGGAAGATATTCTCGACATCATAAAAGGGCGACAGACCAAGGCAGACGGCGTGAAAGGCGTAATTGTCTACAACATCTCTGGCAAACCCATCAAATGTAAGAGCGAAAACCAGCAGCAATTAGTCGACGCCTACGAGAAAAACGACATGATTTTCGCTACCGGACCTGCCGGAACAGGCAAAACCTACCTGAGCATCGCATTGGCTGTGAGAGCCCTTAAAGAAAAAACCATAAGAAAAATTATCCTATCGCGCCCTGCTGTCGAGGCTGGTGAGAAACTCGGTTTCCTGCCGGGTGACATGAAAGACAAAATCGACCCTTATCTTCAACCGCTCTACGATGCTCTCGAAGACATGCTGCCGGCAGTGAAGTTGCAGGACATGATGGAGAAGAACATCATACAGATTGCCCCTCTCGCCTTTATGCGCGGACGTACGCTGAGCGACGCCGTAGTTATTCTCGATGAGGCGCAGAACACAACTCCGGCGCAGATTAGAATGTTCCTGACACGAATGGGATGGAACACAAAGATGATTATCACGGGCGACATGACGCAAATCGACTTGCCTCGTGGGCAAAAGAGCGGACTCAAGGAGGCGCTTGAGATACTAAGCGGCGTGGAGGGTATCGGATTCGTTGCACTCGGGCAAAAGGATATCGTGCGCCACAAACTTGTGACACGCATCGTCAACGCCTACGATGCCCACGACAAAGCCCAAAAGCAGGAATCGCACGACAATTGAGGAAATTCAAAACTTAAATATTAAAATAGTTATGAAAGCACTTACAAACACAGATTTTCATTTCGAAGGTCAGAAAAGCGTGTATCACGGAAAAGTACGCGACGTCTATAACATCAACGACGACGTGCTCGTAATGGTGGCCACAGACAGAATCTCAGCGTTCGACGTAATCCTGCCTAAAGGTATTCCTTTCAAGGGACAGGTACTCAACCAGATTGCTGCCAAGTTCCTTGATGCCACAACTGATATCTGTCCAAACTGGAAACTCGCCACTCCCGATCCTATGGTCACCGTGGGACTGAAATGCGAGGGATTCCGCGTGGAGATGATTATCCGTTCTATCCTCACAGGCTCTGCATGGCGCGCCTATAAGGAGGGATGCCGTGAGTTGTGTGGCGTGAAGCTGCCCGACGGCATGAAGGAGAACCAGCGTTTCCCGGAGCCTATCATCACTCCGACAACTAAGGCCGACGAGGGACACGACCTCAACATCTCGAAGGAGGAAATCATCGCTCAGGGCATCGTAAGTGCTGAAGACTATGCCGTTATGGAGGATTATACGCGCAAGATCTTTCAGCGTGGACAGGAGATGGCTGCCAAGCGTGGCCTGATTCTCGTAGACACCAAGTATGAGTTTGGCAAGCGCGACGGCAAGGTTTACCTCATCGACGAGATTCACACTCCCGATTCCTCGCGCTACTTTTACGCCGACGGCTATGAGGAGAAGTTCGAGAAGGGATTGCCGCAGAAGCAACTCTCTAAGGAGTTCGTGCGCCAATGGCTCATCGAACACAACTTTATGAACGAGCCGGGACAGACTATGCCGGAAATCACCGATGAATATGCAGAGAGCGTTAGCGACCGCTACATCGAGTTGTACGAACACATCACCGGCGAGAAGTTTGACAAGACTACCGAGGACGGCGACATCGCAACACGCATCGAGAAGAACGTGGCTGCATATCTCGCCTCACGCAAGTAATAGACAGACGTGCCCGGAAGAGGCAACCAGTTTCCAGTTTGGCAAGCATACAGTTAAGGATGCTTGCCAGACTGGAAATCCGCATTGAGCCCTATACACCTTTATATAAATAATGTAATAATAAAAACCCACACACACATTACAACAACGAATGGTTTACGGACAGGAAAAGATAAAACCCTACAACGACAAGGACGAGAAGGGGGCACAGGTGGAACAGATGTTCGACAACATCGCCCACTCCTATGACAAACTCAACCATCGCCTGTCGTGGAATATCGATAAACTATGGCGAAAGAATGCCTTGAACAGGCTAAAGCCTTTCAAACCGAAGACTATTCTCGACATCGCTACCGGCACTGGCGACTTCGCCATTCAGGCAGCAAGGATGCTCTCACCGCGACATCTTATTGGTGCAGATATAAGTGAGGGCATGATGGAGGTGGGACGTCGGAAGGTGGAGGCTCTCGGACTCGACAAGGTGATAAGTTTCAGCAAAGAAGACTGCATGAATCTCTCCTTTCCCGACAATTCCTTCGACGCCGTAACGGCTGCTTTCGGCATACGAAACTTTCAGAACCTTGACCTCGGACTGCGCGAGATGTACCGCGTGCTTCGACCAAGCGGCCATCTTTGCATCGTGGAGCTGACGTCGCCCGTTAACTTCCCGATGAAGCAGTTGTTTAAAATCTATTCCCACACGTTCCTGCCCGTCTACGGCAGACTCGTATCAGGCGACAATGCTGCCTATTCTTATCTCACAGCTACCATTGAGGCGTTTCCGCAGGGCGAGAGAATGGTAGAGATACTGAAAGGGGCAGGGTTCAGCGAGGCTAAATTCAAGCGTATGACGCTCGGTATCTGCACACTGTATTTCGCCACAAAATAAGACAGACTCTCCCTTAAACAATTTACAAATAGCATTATGGACAAGTACGGCTTAATAGGATTCCCTTTGGGACATTCCTTCTCAATCAGTTACTTCAACGAGAAGTTCGCCAATGAAGGCATCGACGCTTGCTACATCAACTTTGAGATTCCGCAGATTGACAATCTGACGGAAATACTCGCTTCCAACCCCGAGCTGCGTGGTCTCAACGTTACTATACCCTACAAGCAGCAAGTGATACCTTTCCTCGATGAGCTCAGCCCTGAAGCCCGCGCCATAGGAGCCGTCAACGTCATTCGTGTGACACACAAGGGCAAGAATACATTTCTCAAGGGTTTCAACAGTGACGTCATCGGCTTCACGCGAAGTATCGAGCCAATGCTCGAGTCCATACACAAGAAGGCGCTTATCCTCGGCACGGGGGGAGCGTCGCTCGCTGTAGAGTATGGACTGAAGTCGCTCGGGCTACATACACAGTTCGTAAGCCGCACGAAGAAACCGGGCTGCATCACCTACGAGGAAGTGACCCCGGAAATAGTGAGGGAATACAACGTAATCGTCAACTGCACTCCACTCGGAATGTATCCCAAGGCGGACACTTGTCCCGACTTGCCGTACGACGCTATGGATTCCCATACAATCCTCTACGATCTCATCTACAATCCCGACGAGACACTTTTTATGAAGAAGGGTGCTCAGTATGGGGCAAACACAAAAAATGGACTTGAGATGCTGCTCCTTCAGGCTTTCGCAAGCTGGGATTTCTGGAACGGCAATGAATGAAGGTGCACAGTTGCCTCCACATCTTTCAAAAAAGGAAATATAATAATTCTAAATATGGACAAATCTAACAGATACATGATGCGCGGCGTAAGCGCAGCCAAGGAAGACGTTCACAACGCCATCAAAAACATCGACAAGGGACTCTATCCCCAGGCTTTCTGCAAAATTATCCCCGACATTCTCGGCGGCGATCCGGAGTACTGCAACATAATGCATGCTGACGGCGCCGGAACGAAGTCATCGCTCGCCTACATGTACTGGAAGGAAACCGGCGACCTTAGCGTTTGGAAGGGCGTGGCTCAGGATGCCATTGTTATGAATACGGACGACTTGCTCTGCGTGGGTGCTGTTGACAACATTCTCGTGTCGAGCACGATAGGCCGCAACAAAATGCTCATCCCTGGTGAGGTCATCTCCGCCGTTATCAACGGCACTGATGAACTGCTTGCTGACTTGCGCAAGATGGGCGTGGGCGTCTACGCCACGGGAGGTGAGACGGCTGACGTGGGCGACCTCGTGCGCACTATAATCGTCGATTCCACCGTCACTTGTCGCATGAAGCGCAAGGATGTCATCGACAACGCCAACATCCGTCCAGGTGATGTTATTGTGGGTCTTGCCTCCTTCGGTCAGGCTACGTACGAGAAGCAGTACAACGGCGGCATGGGCTCCAATGGACTTACAAGCGCACGTCACGATGTCTTCTCGAAATATCTCGCGGAGAAATATCCTGAGAGCTACGATCATGCTGTGCCAGAAGAACTTGTTTACAGCGGAGGTTATCGCCTCGATGACAAGGTGGATGGCGCACCAGTAACGGCAGGACAGCTCGTGCTGTCCCCAACGCGCACCTACGCGCCCGTCATCAAGCGCTTGCTCGACGAGTTGCGACCTGAAATCCATGGTATGGTTCACTGCACGGGAGGTGCGCAGACCAAGGTGCTCCATTTCGTTGGTGACAACTGTCGCGTGGTTAAGGACAACATGTTCCCCATCCCGCCGCTCTTCCGCATCATTCAGGAGCAGAGCCAAACCGACTGGAAGGAAATGTACAAGGTGTTCAACATGGGACACCGCATGGAGATATATGTACGCCCGGAGGTGGCAGAAAAGGTTATCGCCATCAGCAATAGCTTCAATATCGATGCACAGGTAGTGGGACGTATAGAGGAGGGCAAGCGCTCGTTGCTCATCAAGTCGGAATACGGAGAATTTGAATATTAAAAGATACACACAAGACAAGCAAAAATAAATGGCAGACAACAACAACATACTTGAAAAACTTGAGGGCCTTGAGAGCCGCTACGAGGAAGTTTCCACACTCATCACAGACCCCTCTGTCATCGCAGACCAGCAACGCTACGTTAAACTGACGAAGGAATACAAGGATCTTGAAGATATCATGAAGCTTCGCCAGCGCTACATTAACTGCCTTCATGGCATTTCCGAGGCTAAGGATATTATCATGAACGAGCAGGATCCGGAGATGAAGGAAATGGCACGCGAGGAACTTGCCACGAATGAGGAACTGCAGCCTAAACTGGAGGAAGAGATAAAGATTGCGCTCGTGCCGAAAGATCCGGAGGATGCCAAGAATGTGCAGATGGAGATTAGAGCGGGTACGGGTGGCGATGAGGCTTGCCTCTTTGCCGGAGAGATCTTCATGATGTACAAAAAGTATTGCGAGGCGAGAGGCTGGACGGTTTCCGTGACGAGCGAGAGCGAAGGAACCGTCGGCGGCTTCAAGGAAATATGTTTCGCCGTAAGTGGCGACAACGTATACGGAACACTGAAGTATGAATCGGGCGTACATCGTGTACAACGTGTGCCTGTCACGGAATCTAACGGACGTATGCAGACTTCTGCTGCTACCGTTGCCGTGCTCCCAGAGGCAGATCCATTTGAGGTGTCTATCAACGAAGGCGAAATTAAGTGGGACACATTCCGCTCCTCAGGAGCTGGCGGCCAGAATGTTAACAAGGTGGAGTCAGGCGTGCGTGCGCGCTACATGTGGAAGAACCCTAACACTGGCGAGGTGGAGGAAATTCTCATCGAGTGTACAGAGACTCGCGATCAGCCGAAGAATAAGGAAAGAGCGCTTGCTCGCCTGCGCACTTACATTTATGACAAGGAACATCAGAAATACGTGGACGACATCGCAAATCGACGCAAAACTCTCGTCTCTACAGGCGACCGTTCTGCCAAGATTCGCACCTACAACTTCCCGCAGGGACGCGTTACTGACCACCGAATTGGTATGACCATCTATGATCTCCCGGGATTCTTGGGCGGCAACATCCAGCCGATGATAGACGCGCTCACTGTGGCTGAGAACGCTGAAAAAATGAAGGAGGCGGAACTCTAACTTTAAAGCAGACTGACTATAATATAACGGCTAACAAAAATATACGATGAATAGATCAGAATTAACAAACCAAATAAAGACAAAACGCTCATTCCTCTGCGTCGGACTTGATACCGACCTGAAGAAGGTGCCGACTCATATTCTCAACGATGACGATCCGATTTTTGCTTTCAATAAAGCCATCATCGATGCCACCGCTCCTTACTGCGTTGCCTACAAGCCCAATCTTGCCTTCTATGAGGCGTTCGGTGTAAAAGGACTTGTGTCGTTCGAGAAGACCATTAAATATCTCAAGGCCAACTATCCCCACCATTTCATTGTGGCTGACGCCAAACGCGGCGACATCGGCAACACGAGTGCCATGTATGCGCGCACGTTCTTTGAGGAGTATGATGTCGATTCGCTAACTGTTGCTCCATATATGGGCGAAGATAGCGTGACTCCTTTTCTTGGCTACGATGGCAAGTGGGTCATCGTGCTCGCTTTGACAAGCAACAAGGGCAGCCACGACTTCCAACTTACGGAGGACAAGGATGGCGAACGCTTGTTTGAAAAAGTACTCCGCACCTCACAGCAGTGGGGAACGAAGGAAAATATGATGTATGTTGTCGGTGCTACTCAAGGACGTATGTTCGAGGACATACGTAAGATTGTGCCTGAACATTTCTTGCTCGTTCCTGGCGTAGGTGCTCAGGGTGGCTCGCTTGAGGAAGTGTGCAAGTATGGTATGAACGCCGACTGCGGACTTCTCGTCAACAGTTCACGCGGCATTATCTATGCATCTAATGGTGAGGACTTTGCTGAAAAGGCGGCAGAGAAAGCCAAAGAATTGCAGTCTCAGATGGACGAAGAACTGAAAAAATACGGTATTTAGCACTTTGATGGCATCTTTTTGGCAATAAAGTGGAAATAAATATTGCTAAAAAGCTTTATGTAAATAAAATTTCTTATTTTTGCAACATTGACGGAAACATTTCGTCTATGTTGCAAAAATAGTATAATGCCCATCAACTCTCATAACAAACAGGAAATGGAATTTACAGCAGAACAAATAGCAAGTGTAATTGGGGGAAAGATAGAAGGAAACAAGGACGCCAAAATCCACACCTTTGCGAAGATAGAGGAAGGCGTGGAGGGAGCAATCTCATTTCTTTCCAACCCGAAGTACACACATTATATATACGACACAAAGTCGTCGGTGGTGATAGTCAATAATAACGTGGAGTTTGAGCATCCTGTAAAGACGACGCTTATACGTGTGGACAATGCCTATGAGTGTATCGCCAAGTTGCTTCAAATCTACGAGGCCAGCAAGCCTAAGAAGACTGGCGTGGCGCCGCAGGCCTACGTGTCGCCTACAGCAAAACTTGGAAAGGACTGCTACGTTGGTCCCTTTGCGTGTATCGGCGACAACGCGTGTATCGGCGACAACTGCCAAATTTATCCCCACGCTGTCATTGGCGACAACGTGACGATTGGTAATGGCTGTTTGATTTATCCCAACACAACGATCTATCAAGGCTGCAAACTCGGCAATAACGTTACGCTACATGCAGGAACTGTTATTGGTGCCGACGGATTCGGCTTCGCGCCTGGTGCCGACGGCTACGACAAGATTCCGCAGATAGGCATCGTAACGATTGAGGACAACGTGGAGATTGGTGCAAACTCATGCGTTGACCGCTCCACGATGGGTTCTACAGTAATTCGCAAGGGCGTGAAGCTCGATAACCTTGTGCAAGTTGCCCACAACGTAGAGATTGGAGAGAATACCGTGATGTCTGCACAGGTTGGTATTGCTGGTAGTACGAAAGTTGGCTCATGGTGTATGTTTGGCGGTCAGGTCGGCATTGCTGGACATATCACAATCGGTGACAAGACGTTCCTTGGCGCGCAGTCAGGGGTGCCTGGCAGCTTGAAGGGTGGGGAAGAACTCATCGGTACACCTCCTATGAACCCAAGAGGCTACTTCAAATCGCAGGCTATATTCCGCCGCTTACCTGATATGTATAAGGAGCTCAACGAGCTGAAGAAGGAAATGGAAGCTCTCAAGAAGGGTGAGTAAGCCGCTCAAGAAAGACTAACAAAGATAATAAAAAGACAACAACAAACGATATTATATTATGTCCAAGCAAAAGACTTTAAAAGGAAGTTTCTCTTTGTGTGGCAAGGGTCTACACACTGGACTGAGCCTTACAGTCACGTTCAATCCTGCCCCAGAGAACACGGGCTATAAAATACAACGTATCGATCTCGATGGAATGCCTATTATACAAGCCATAGCAGAGAATGTCGTTGACACACAGCGCGGTACTGTAATTGGAAAGGGGGACATTCGCATTTCAACCATAGAGCATGGCATGGCGGCTCTCTACGCCATGGGCATTGACAACTGTCTGGTGCAAGTGAATGGTCCGGAATTCCCTATTCTCGATGGCAGCGCAGCAATGTATGTTGATAAAATCAACGAGGTGGGCATTGAGGAGCAGAACGCTCCGAAAGACTGGTACATCATCCGACATAAGATAGAGGTGAAGGATGCAGAGTCAGGCTCATGTATAACCATCTTGCCCGATGAGGAGTTCTCTCTGACAGCCATGTGCTCGTTCAACTCCAAGTTCGTCAACTCACAGTTTGCCACGCTAGACTGTATGGACAAGTTCGCCAAGGAGATAGCTCCTGCCCGCACTTTTGTTTTCGTGAGAGACATTGAGCCTTTGCTCAAAGCCAACCTCATCAAAGGTGGCGACCTTGACAATGCGATTGTCATCTACGAGCAACAGACCACACAGGAACGCCTCAATTCCCTTGCTGACATGCTCAAGGTGGAGCGTCGCGACGCTACGGAACTTGGCTACATTCAGCACAAGCCGCTTGTTTGGGAGAATGAGTGTACGCGTCATAAACTTCTTGACATAATCGGTGATATGGCACTCATTGGTAGACCAATCAAGGGTCGTATCATTGCCACACGCCCTGGTCATACTATTAACAACAAGTTCGCACGCCTTATGCGACGCGAGATTCGCAAGCATGAGATACAGGCGCCAATCTACGACCCCAATGAGACGCCTATCATGGATAATATTCGCATACGTGAACTCCTGCCTCACCGCTATCCGATGCAACTCGTCGACAAGGTGATAGCACTCGGTGCAACGAGTGTTGTCGGCGTGAAGAACATCACGGCAAACGAACCATTCTTCCAGGGTCACTTCCCGCAGGAGCCTGTAATGCCGGGTGTGCTTCAGATTGAGGCAATGGCGCAGTGTGGAGGATTGTTGGTACTCAATACGCTTGAGGAGCCGGAACGCTGGTCGACATACTTTATGAAAATCGACGACGTGAAATTCCGTCAGAAGGTGGTGCCTGGCGATACTCTCATCTTCAAGGTTGATTTGCTTGCACCACTGCGCCATGGCATCTCATCTATGAAGGGCTACGTGTTCGTAGGCGACCATGTTGTTTCGGAAGCTACGTTCACAGCCCAAATCGTTAAGAACAAGTAAAAAATATTGACAAGATGAATCAAATCAGCCCATTAGCATTCGTGCATCCTGAGGCAAAGCTTGGGGACGGCAACATTATAGGTCCGTTCTGCTATATCGATTGCAACGTCGAAATCGGCGACAATAACGTCATGCAGAACAGCGTGACAGTACACACTGGAGCCCGCATCGGCAATGGCAACGAATTCTTTCCCGGTGCAAGCATCTCAACAAAGCCGCAGGACTTGAAGTTCCGCGGGGAGGAGACACTCTGTAGGGTAGGTGACAACAACTCAATACGCGAGAATGTTACCATCTCTCGAGGTACGGCGTCGAAGGGTCAGACCATCGTCGGCTCCAATAATCTGCTCATGGAGAGCATGCATGTCGCCCACGATTGCGTGCTCGGTAGCGGACTGATTATCGGCAATTCCACTAAGTTCGCTGGCGAGGTAGTCGTGGACGACAACGCTATCGTCTCCGCAAACGTTCTTGTCCACCAATTCTGTCATATTGGTGGATACGTTATGGTGCAAGGTGGCTCACGTACTCCGATGGATATTCCTCCTTTCATCATCGCAGGTAAGGATCCGATAAAGTACTGCGGACTCAATCTTGTTGGGCTCCGCCGTCGCGGTTTCTCCAACGATACCATTGATCTCATACACAATACCTACCGTACACTCTACTCGAAGGGTTTGCTGAAAGAGGCCATTGAGGAGATACGTAGGACGTTGCCGCAGACGAAGGAAGTGAAGTACATTCTTGACTTCGTGGAGTCTTCCAAGCGCGGAATAATCCGCTAAGTCGGAAAACTACAACACTTATATAAACCTATAACAGGTTAATAATACAGGCTAAGACAGAGACAACAGGGACAACACAGACTGGAAGCAAAAGGTGCGTTGTTCCTGTTGTCTCGTTTTCAATTATGTCATCCTTATTCATCAAAAATAAGCAAATGCCCAAAACTCTAATAGTCATACTCGGTCCCACAGGTGTTGGCAAGACGGAGCTTTCCCTTCAGATAGCCGAGCACCTCCGTGTCCCAATCGTCAACGCCGACTCTAGGCAAATTTTTGCAGAGTTGCCCATAGGTACCGCTGCTCCGACAGCCGAGCAACAACGGCGCGTCAGACATTACTTTGTCGGAAACCACCATGTCGAGGATTATTATAGTGCCTCTATGTATGAGGCTGATGTCATACGACTTCTTGAAGACAAACTCTTCACTCAGTCCGATGTTGCCCTTCTTACAGGAGGCTCTATGATGTACATCGATGCCGTCTGTAATGGTATTGACGACATCCCTAACATAAATGCTGGGACACGAGAGTGGATGAAACGTAGGCTGGCCACTGAAGGCTTGCAGAGTCTTGTTGATGAGCTGAAGGAACTCGACTATGAACATTGGAAAATTGTCGACCGTAACAACCCGCGTCGTGTCGTCCATGCTCTTGAAATCTGCCACACCACTGGACAAACCTACACTTCCTTCCGCAAGCAAGAGAAGAAGCAGCGTCCTTTCCACATTTTGAAGATAGGGATGACGCGCGAGCGCGACGTGCTCTATGAGAGAATCAATCGAAGAGTGTTGGATATGGTCGACAATGGACTTGAGCAGGAAGCGCTTGCTGTATATGATAAGCGCCAACTCAACGCGCTCAACACCGTGGGCTATAAGGAGATGTTCGAGTTTCTCGACGGACTAACCACAATCGACCAATGCATCTCAAAGATACAGAGCAGTACCAGACGTTATTGCCGCAAGCAGCAGACTTGGTTCAAGCGTGACGGTTCTATTAGATGGTTTTGCCCCGATAATATTAAAGAAATCATAAAATTCATTGATTCAAGCCTTATAGGTTAGACAAAATGTGTATTTTTGCAAGATAATAAAACTTGCAAATTACCAGAACAATAACAAGAAAATAAAAGATGAAAAAAATCAAAGCAATTCTCATCTGGTGTCAAGAGAAGGTGAAGGCCTTCTTCCCATGGTATCGCAACCTGTACAGAGGCAAGGCATGGTACATGAAGACGCTCATAGGCATAGCATCGTGCATAGTAGCATTTTTCCTCTATCTCGGAGCTGTGGATATTAACTTCCTGTGGCTTTTTGGTAAGTCGCCTGGCTTCTATACCATCATGAACCCTGATACGCACGAGGCGTCAGAGATTTACAGTGCCGATGGTGTGCTCATAGGTAAGTTCTTCAACGAGAACCGTACTCCTGTCAACTACGAGGATGTTAACCCCGCTTTCTGGAAAGCTCTTGTTTCCACAGAGGATGAGCGTTTCTATAGTCATCATGGTATCGACTACGCAGGACTCGTTGGAGCCGTGAAGGACGCCGTGCTCCATCACGACGCTCGCGGTGCATCCACCATCACTCAGCAGCTCGCAAAGAACATGTTCCGTGTGCGTACCGACTACTCCACAGGTTTGCTTGGAAAAATTCCAGGCGTGCGTATGCTCATCATGAAGTCGAAGGAATGGATTATTGCCACAAAGCTTGAGTTGACTCACAACAAGAAGGAAATCATCACTATGTACGCCAACACTGTTGATTTCGGAAGCAATGCCTTTGGCATAAAGACAGCTGCAAAGACTTATTTTAACTGCACCCCGAAGGAACTAACGACGGAGCAGGCTGCAGTGCTCGTTGGAATGCTCAAGGCAACGACCTACTACAACCCGATTTCCAATCCAAACAATTCTCTGCGACGCCGCAACGTCGTGCTCACCAACATGTACACTCACGGGCAGCTGAGCAAGACGGAGCTCGACTCGCTCTGCAATATCCCAATAAAACTCAGCTATAGCGTTGAGAGCAACTACGACGGCAAGGCTCTTTACTTTCGTGAAGCTCTTGCCAATGAGTTGAAGAACTGGTGTAAGGACAATGGCTACGACCTCTACACGTCAGGCTTGAAAATCTACACCACCATTGATTCGCGTATGCAAAAGTACGCAGAGGAGGCTGCCATAAAGCAGATGAAGCAGGTGCAGCGCAACTTCAATAACCACTGGGGCAATCAGGAGCCATGGCAGGACGAGAACCATAAGGTGATTCCCAACTTCATTGAGGGCATTGCACAGAAACTACCCGTCTACAAGAATCTTCTCTCTCGCTTCCCAAACAACCCCGACTCCATAGAGTATTATCTCAACAAGCCCCACACTGTGAAGCTTTTCGACTATGAGAAGGGTACCATCGAGAAGGAAATTTCTACCATGGATTCAATACGTTACATGGTGCACTTCATGCACTGCGCTTTTGTCGCAATGGAGCCGCAGACTGGCGCCGTAAAGGCATGGGTGGGAGACATAGACTTCAAGTCGTGGAAATACGACAAGGTGACGGCTATGCGACAGCCAGGATCCACCTTTAAGCTCTTCGTTTATACGGAGGCCATGAATCAGGGACTCACGCCATGCGACAAGCGGCGCGACGAGTATTTCTCTATGCAGGTGTTCGACAAGACGCAGAACAAGGAGGTAACTTGGGCACCGACCAACGCAAACGGCTACTTCACAGGCGACTCCATTCCGCTCAAGAGTGCCTTTGCCCGAAGCATCAACTCCGTGGCTGTGCGCCTTGGACAGGAGATGGGTATCACGCGTATCGCAGAGACCGCCCACAAGATGGGTATAGAGAGCCCGCTTGACGAGACACCTGCTCTTGCGCTTGGCTCAAGCGATGTCAACCTTCTTGAGCTTGCCAACGCTTACAGCACCATTGCCAACGATGGCAAGTACGTGAAGCGAACTCTCGTTGTGCGCATTGTTGATCGTAACGGCAAGGAAGTCTACACATCGCCACTTAACGAGGAACAGGTTATTCCATACAAGAGTGCATTCCTCATGCAGCAGCTCCTTATGGGCGGCTTGAGGGAGCCGGGCGGAACGTCAATGAGTCTCAATGGCTATGTCGGCAACTACCGCGACACCGACTGGGGTGGCAAGACCGGTACTTCAAACAATCACTCCGACGCGTGGTTCATGGGTGTAAGTCCAAATCTTGTTGTCGGTGCATGGGTTGGCGGCGAGTATCGCTGCATCCACTTCCGCACAGGAGCTCTCGGACAAGGTTCACGCACGGCGTTGCCTATATGTGGCTACTTCCTTGAGTCACTTTTGAAAGATCCTGCCTTTTCAAAGTACCGCGTTAAGTTTGGTAAGCCGAAGGACGCCGACATCACTTCATCCATGTACAACTGCCAGAGCTACGTCTCACGTGCGAAGTCGGACACGCTCTTAAGGGATAGTGTCAATGTTGAGGAGGAAATTGTGCTCGACGAGGATGGTGCCCCCATAGAACGTCGCGTAACGCCAGAAGCAGGCGATGGCAAAGAACCTTCGTCAGAGCAGACAAGTTCACACAAGAAGCAGAAGGAACAGGCCGTAAACTTCGACGACCTATAAGGCTGTGGTGCTTGCACAGCACCCTACCATACAAACAACGGCTCGATGCATGCTCTATAATAAAAGGGCAAGTGCAACGAGCCGTTGTTTGTGTTTAACATTTATTTTTTTATATCACCACTGCCGTGCCGCTGCATGTTACCATAAGCATAGAGCCACTCTCACCCACTGTCTCGTAGTCGAGATCGATGCCCACAATGGCGTTGCAGCCCATATTCTCGGCACGTTCTGCCATCTCGCGCATTGCAGTATCCTTGGCCTCGCGCAGCACTCTCTCATAGGAGCCGCTTCGGCCGCCGAAGAAGTCGCGAATGCCAGCCATGAAGTCTTTCAGAAAATTGGCGCCGATAATGGTCTCGCCTGTCACTACACCGCGATACTCGCGAATAGGATGTCCCTCAAGGGTCGGAGTTGTTGAAAAAATCATAATATTGTTCCTTTCTGTTTTATTTTTATATGTTAGACGCATTATACAAAGATAAAGTTTACGCACTGTGAAAAAATATTCAAAATAGGAAGTGTAACTATTAATAATATATCCTAAAATCAATATTGCATACGGTTATTTTTTTTATTTTTGCAATCTGTAAAATCTGTGGAGTACTTTAATCCAATACAATAAAGTATCTACTGGAAAAATTTTGATTAGTGCCGAGGTGGGGACGCTCAACCTTCTACAGTTTACACTTGATTATACGCTCATGTCAAATTATATTCATGTGTTAAAGTTATAAATTGCAGCATAGATATTCGTCTCTACAGCATCTACAAACACCAAAAGAAATAAATTTTATGATTGATTTCAAAGAAATGCGCCGCAAGCGCCAACAACTGCCCGAGGAAGATACCATTGATCTTCTTCGCCACGCCACCTCTGGCGTACTGTCATTATTCGACTGTAACGGCTATCCTTATGGAGTACCCTTGAGTTATGTCTACGCCGACAATAAGTTGTTTTTCCACTCAGCTGTCAGCGGACATAAGATTGACGCAATACGGCACACGGACAAAGCATCGTTCACCGTCATCAGCAAGGACGAAGTGCACCCCGAAACCTTCACCACCTACTTTCGTAGTGTCATTTGCTTCGGCCGCGTTCGTATAGTGGAGGATGCAGATGAACAGCTCGCTGCGCTACGGCTTCTCGGTGAGCGCTATAATCCCGGCAACGAGCAAGCCATTGACGACGAGATAAAGAAGAGCGGAGGCCACGTGGCCGTGATAGAGTTGGATATAGAGCGTCTTACCGGCAAGGAGGCAATCGAACTGAAAAGAATAAGAAAACAATAAGAATTCCACCAAACATCAATTACTATGAAAAAGAAAATTGCACTAATCACTGGAGCGACAAGCGGCATTGGAGAGGCTTGCGCCCGTCGGTTCGCCATGGGCGGCTACGACATTATTATGACCGGGCGCAACGCCAAGTGTCTTGACGAGACGAAGAAAGAATTGGAGACGGAGGGAGCAGATGTGCTTGCACTTTGTTTCGACGTGCGCGACCGCGAACAAACACGAAAGGCGGTTGAGGCGCTTGATGGGAAATGGCAAAACGTGGATGTGCTGATAAACAACGCCGGACTGGCACGCGGACTGGAACCAGAATACGAGGGCGACTTCACCGACTGGGACGAGATGATCGACACCAACATAAAGGGTCTGCTCAACATGACGCGCCTTATCGTGCCGGGCATGGTAGAGCGCAACCACGGCCATGTGATTAACATCGGCAGCGTTGCCGGCGATGCCGCCTACGCCGGGGGCGGTGTCTACTGCGCCACTAAGGCTGCAGTAAAAGCGCTCAGCGACGGACTGCGCATCGACGTGGCACACACCAAGGTACGTGTGACCGACCTCAAGCCAGGCCTTGTGGAGACCAACTTCTCCAACATCCGCTTCCATGGCGACAACGAGCGCGCCGACAATGTGTATCGTGGCATTGAGCCGCTCCGTGGCGACGACATTGCCGATGTGGCTTTCTATGCGGCAAGCGCACCGGAGCATGTACAGATTGCCGAGGTGCTGGTGCTCGCCACTCACCAGGCCAACGGCACGGTAATACATCGGGAACTATAAAAAATGCTATAGAGTGACAATAGGAGGTACGGTCTCCGAACAGTACCACGCGACCTGCTCATTGCAGCTTTATTAATCAACGTTGTTTGCGTGGTACGGCTCGGAGGCCGTACCTCCTACTATATTCACTCCAAATACCTGATGAACTAATGATTTTCTGATTCTCTTTATCCAAGTATCTGTGCAGCGTGCTCCTTCACCTTTATCTCCTTCGGACCGATGATTCGCGTGATTACGCCATTCTCGTCGGCAATGAATGTGGTGCGGAACACTCCCATGACGGTCTTGCCATACATCTTCTTCTCGCCATAAACGCCGAGATCCTCAACAAGACGCTTGTCGGTGTCGCAGATAAGCGGGAACGGGAGGTTGTTCTTCTCTATGAATCGCTTGTGCGACTTCGCGTCCTGCGTGCTCACGCCTATCACGGCGTAGCCTTCGGCAAGCAGTCTCTCGTAGTTGTCGCGCAGGTTGCAAGCCTCGCTGGTGCAACCCGGCGTAGAGTCGCGCGGATAAACGTAGAGCACCACCTTCTTGCCGCTCAACTCACTCATTGTCCACTCTTTTCCGTCTTGGTCGACGCCAAGCACTTCGGGTAATTTCTGTCCTTGTTCCATTGCTATAGATTTTAGAAGTTAATTATATAAGAGCATTACTGCTTTCTATTCCCAGTAGCAGTTGCTTTGCACGTAGTCCCCCGGCAAAGCCAGTCAGCGAGTTGTCTGAGCCAATGACGCGGTGGCACGGTATGATGATGCTCATGCCATTGGCTCCGATAGCTCCAGCCACAGCCCTTACGCCCTTTGGGTTGCCTATTCGTCGGGCTATCTCCATGTATGTTCGCGTCTCGCCATAAGGAATATCAAGCAATGCCTGCCACACCTGTTTCTGAAATTCCGTGCCAACATAGCGCAGCGGAATATCAAACTCCTTGCGCTTGCCTGCAAAGAATTGGTCAAGTTCATGCTTGGTTTGCTCAAGTACGGGTGATGGAGAATCTTGAAACTCCGCACCGATGAGCCTCACAAGCCGACGCATGTTACGCTCAGCACATGGCATTTCATTCCAGTCGCAGAGGCAAAGTTCGTCGCCTGCTGACGCCAGGACGAGTTGTCCGCATGGCGAATCGTAGTATTGGATATTGACTTTCATCTTTTTATTTCACTTTCTGTGTATTGGGCAGGAACCCTGCTATGATGCCGAGCAACGGCAGGAAAGCGCTCACTTGGAATATGAACTCTATGCTCGTCTTGTCGGCGAGCCATCCGAAGAATGCCGAGCCCAGACCTCCCAAGCCGAACATCAGGCCGAAGAAGATGCCGGCTATCAGGCCGACCTTATCTGGCATGAGATCGGTGGCGTAGACCACTATCGACGAGAATGCTGAGGCGATGATGAGTCCCGAGAGGAATGTACAGATGATGGTCCACGTGAAGCCGACGAAAGGCATGGCGATGGCAAACGGGGCTGCTCCCAGAATGGAGAACCATATCACATACTTGCGGCCGAACTTGTCGCCGAGCATTCCGCCAGCCACGGTTCCGATGGCGAAGGCAGCGAGGAAGACGAACAGACAGAGCTGGGACGTCTGTACGGAAACGCCGAACTTGTCTATCAGAAAGAACGTGAAGTAGCTGGTGATGCACGCCGTATAGAAATACTTCGAGAAGACGAGCAGGATGAGGATTGCCAAGGCTCCGTACTTGGCGCGGCGCGAGATGTTGTGGTTGAGCAGTGGCTGACGCTGCGGATGGTTTACCACGTAGGCCAATCGAGCCTTGTACCATGCTCCAAGCCTTATCATGATGAGGGCTGCGAGCAGGGCTGCCAAGGCAAACCACGAGATGGCGTGCTGACCGAACGGCAGAATGATTAGTGCTGCCAACAACGGGCCTACCGCCGAGCCGCCATTGCCGCCCACCTGGAATATCGACTGCGCCAAGCTCTTCTTTCCGCCCGATGCCAACTGCGCCACACGCGACGCCGTGGGATGGAAGACTGATGAGCCCAAGCCTACAACGCCGACAGCCAGAAGTATAAGGAAATAGTTCTCGGCAAAGGCGAGCAGCAACAAGCCCACCAACGTGAAGCACATGCCCACGGAGAGGGCGTATGGCCGCGGACGACGGTCGGCATAAAGCCCCGTGAACGGCTGGAGGATGGAGGACGTCATCTGAAACACGAGTGTGATGATGCCTATCTGCGCGAACGAGAAGCCGAACTTGTCCTTCACTATCGGGTAGATGGAGGGAATGATCGACTGTATCATGTCGTTCAGGAAGTGGGAGATGCTGCAGATGATGAGCATCGAGTATACTGTGCCCTCTACCATTGTGGGGGTGCCTTTTAATTTACTGCCTAAAGATTTTAAATTCATAATTTATGGAAGTTCAGAATTTATGGAATTTAAAGGAAATAAAGAAGTTATAGAAGTTAAAGCCATTACCTTATTATAGGTGAGAAGTTAAAGCCATTACACTAATACATCTATGCCCTTGCTCTGTCTTTCATTATTCCTGCCATATTGTCCATTGCCCACGCTATCATGTTTTCCACCACGGGAATGAACGAGCATGCACGATCCGTGAGCGAATATTCCACTCTTGGCGGAACCTCGGCGTACACTTGACGTTTGACAAACCCGTCGGCTTCAAGCGAGCGGAGTGTCGAGGTCAGTACTTTCTGCGAAATGTCGGGGATGGCCTTGTTCAAGGCTCCAAAACGGATGTTTCCGCTCTTGTGCATCACGTAGATGACCAGTAGCGACCACTTGCTGCAAACATGTGCCAAGACGTTGCGTATGGGACAGTCCTTGATTATCAAGTCGGTTGTCTGAGTACTCATATTACACTGCATAATCTATTCATTTTCATCATTACTTTACAAAAGTAACCAACTTTCCGCAAGGCAGTGCAAAAAACATTGTTAAACTATTATAAAGCACCGATTCCTTATGCGCTGACACTCAACAATAGTTACCTCTGGGTAAGTAGCCCACGTCAAAGTGCCCTCTTGCGCACGTCGCTGAAACACAGTACTTTTGCATTGTCAAAACGACAGAAACGATAAAAATACTATCAATAAAACTTTAAGAAAATGAAAGAGACAAAGACTATTATCAAGGCAGAGAACGTGACAGCCGTCGATTTCGGCAAGTTGGCTAATCTTAACGAGTATGTTCTGGAACTTTCTCCGGAGGTGAAGATTCCGGGAAAGGTGTTCGGTGGTGCCTTGGTGGGCGCTACTGGTGGCGAGTTCTCCTTCCAGTCGTTTGCTCCTGGCACTGAGACTGGCTTCCTCCACACCCACAAGAACCACGAGGAGCTGTACTTCTTCCTCAGCGGCAAAGGTGAGTTCCAGGTCGACGGCAAGGTGTTCCCCGTTGCGGAGGGAAGCGTCGTCAGAGTGGCTCCCGCAGGCAAGCGCTCAGTTCGCAACAATGGCTCCGAACCGCTTGTGATGCTCTGCGTGCAGTATCGTGGCGCGACATTCAGCGAGGAGGACGCTGCCGACGGCGTTATCTTGAACGAAAAAGTTGAGTGGTAATCCACCAATTTTACTATGCAAAACGGCAATGAGCCTTCATCTCACACCAATTGAGATGAAGGCTCATTGCCGTTTGTTGAAAATGCTCACGTTTTCATATTTATGGTCCATCCGGAATATGGAGTGATAAATAAGGTTCATCTGGCATTTCGAGTGTAGCAACACATTCTAATAATTGACATTATTGGAATGAACATAAATTTTAATCACTCCAAAAATCGAATGAGCCATATTTATTTGTAACTTTGCATAATCTCAGTTACATTAGAAACAAAAATCAGTTACTTACCTTTGATAGAATAAAAATGAATACCAAGAAAAAGCGTCTGGCAGCGTCTTTCATGGCAATTGCGTTGTTCCTGCCGTCCATGTCACAAGCCAGGGACGTTGTATGGTTTGACGGCACACATCCCGTAGCATACAATATTCACAAAGGATACGACCCCGTGGTCGGCATTGCCGCCAATATGTTTGCCGACGACATGCATGCTGTGACTGGCTTGAAGGCTGTGTCTACCAATGCGTCGAAGGCGGCTGTGAGTGTTGTGCAGCTCGACCGCGTGTCGGCAGCCCTTTGCAGCCGACTCGCAGCCGAAGGCGTCAACGTGGAAGAATTAAAGAAGAAGAAAGACGGTTTCAGCATATCCGTGGTCGGCGGACAGATACTCATTGTCGGTGCCAACGGTCGCGGATGTGCCTATGGACTGCTGGAAATGTCGCGCAAGGCTGGCGTCTCTCCATGGATATGGTGGGGCGACGTGGTGCCGGAGCGCAAGTCACGGCTCACCATCGACGACTCTTTCCGCACAATGCAGGGCGCGTCGGTGGAGTATCGCGGTTTTTTCATCAACGACGAGGACTGGAGTACACGCCCCTGGAGCTATCTCAACAACGACAAGGCACCGTTCGGCGTGATTGGCAAGCGCACCTACCGCCGCATTTTCGAACTGTTGCTGCGTCTACGTGCCAATGCCTTCTGGCCTGCCATGCACGAGCGCACACGGGCTTTCTTCCAAGTGGAGGGAGCCAAGGAGGTGGCCGACAGCTTCAGCATTGCCATAGGCTCGTCGCATTGCGAGGCTCTGCTTCGCAACAATGTCGGAGAATGGAACTTTAAGAAACGTGGCGACTACAACTACATCACCAACTCTGCAAACGTGAAGGAATACTGGTCTGAAAGGCTGCGCGACGTCAAGAACATGCATGGAGGCTCTATGCTCACTATCGGCATGCGCGGCGTACACGACGGCTCGATGGCTGGCGTGAATACCATGCCCGAGAAGCTGGAGGCTCTGCAACGTGTCATCGACGACCAGCAGCAGCTCATACGCAACACGCTCGGCGACCCGTCACGACAGACACAGATATTCATACCCTACAAGGAGGTGCTCGACATCTACCGACAGGGACTGCGTGTGCCCGACTATGCCACGCTCATGTGGTGTGACGACAACTATGGATACATGACACGGCTCTCCGACAAGGAGGAGCAGAAGCGCAGCGGGGGTGGAGGCATCTACTACCACTTGAGCTACTGGGGACAGCCCCACGACTATTTGTGGCTCACCACCACACAGCCGGGACTTGTCTACAACGAGATGCGCACCGCCTACGACCATAATGTGCGCCGTGTGTGGATAGCCAACGTGCACGACCCGAAGGTGGCTGGCTACGACCTTGAGCTCTTTCTCGACATGGCTTGGAACATCAACGGAGTGTCGGCCTCGACACTCGACGACCACTATGCTGCCTGGCTCTGCCGGCAGTTTGGCGAGAAGGCCGGCAAGCGACTGCTGCCCGCCATGAAGACTTTCTACAAGCTATGTGCCGAACGCCGCCCTGAGTTTATGGGATGGAGCGAGTGCGAGAACTATGCAGGACTTCACGACAACGGACTCACGCCCGTGCGCAACACCCAACTGAGCGAGAAGGCGTTCGGCGGCGAGCTCTACCGCTATCTTGAGGACTATGCCGACATAGCCTCGAAGGTTCGCAATATTGCTGCTGACGTTCGCCCCGAGCTGCGCGACGCATATTTTGCCGCAATCGAATATCCCGTGTGTGCTGCCGAGGCACACGCACGCAAAATGTTGTGGGCGCAGAAGGCACGCACCTTTGCGTCGCACTATCCGCTCGACGCATGGCAGGACTCCACAGCCGCGCTCTATCATGCCGTGGCTGAAAGCCAGCATGCCTATATGCAGATACGACAACTTACGGATAAATATAATAAAGGTATGGCCAGCGGCAAGTGGAACCATTTGATGTCGATGCACCCACGCGACCTTCCGGTGTTTGGCGCACCCGTGCTTCCGCTTCAGCTCAGCGACAGCGAGGTGGAGCAATGGCTCGCATACAAGGACCCCGATGCCGACCGGGCGCATCCCGTAGACACCGACGGGGCTATCGCGCGCAACGCCTGCGACTGGCAGAAGGCTTCGGAAGGCATCCATACGGTGCAGATGCTCGGCCACAGCATGAATGCCGTGGCTATGGATCAGGGGGCGAGTGTGGAATATGATGTCTGCACACAGAGCGACTCGAGTGCTGTGCTGCGCGTGGCTCTCATACCCACGCAACCGAACGACGACGGCGACTTGCGGTTCAGCATAAGCGTTGACGGTGCCGAACCGCAGGTGTTCTCACTAAAAGAGCCTTTCCGCTCCAACCAGTGGAAACAGAACGTGCTGCGACAACAGGCAGTCCGCACTATGCAGCTGCCCAACCTGAAAGCTGGACATCACAGAATAGTAATAAAGGCCATCGACCCGCACATCGTACTCGACCAACTGATGGTTGACTTCAACAAGCGGCGCAACTTCTATCTGTTCCCCATAGAATAATTCTTGGATATACAGTAAAATGGCTGCGCAATGAAAATGCAGAACTTGTATATAGGAAAGAATGTGAAGTAGGTCACAAATCTTTCAGCAGCACGGAGCGTTGCTGCTTTAGATAGTCATTGCGAGCTGCGATGACCGATTTCCATGCAGGCGACGCCAGTTGCTTAATGTCGATACTTAGCGGCCATTTTCCGTGAGCTTCAAGGCGATCGATGAGCGTGCCGACACTGAGGCGGGATAGACACTCTGCCGGTTGGTAGAGTGCCACGCCGTCCTTGTCGCCACCCGGAATCTCCGTTAGGATGCCTGTCTGTACAAGATTGTAGAGCAGGTCGTTGACGATGCGGATGGGAATCCCCGTGGCGAGCTTCAATTTAAGTGCCGATAGAGGTTTGCCGCCCTCTGCAAACTGCCGGCAGACGCGGCTTGCCAACACCATGCACAGCAGTATGCGATAGCGGTGGCTGAGGCTCTCGGGGTTTGCCTTGAAAGCGTAGTCCTCCATGTTCTGACTCGCGTAGCACAGCTCAGCCCCGAAGAGACATATTAGCCATGATATCTGCACCCACAGCATGAAGAGCGGCAATGCGGCGAACGAGCCGTAGATGGCGTTGTAGCTGCTCACCCATATCTGCGAATGGATGTAGAAGAGTTGCAAGCCCTGCATGGCAACGCCAGCGAGAATGCCTGGCCATACGGCGCAGCGCAACTTCACCTTTGTGTTGGGCATGAAGACGTAGAGGGCGATGAACACGCACGACATGATGGCGTAGGGCATGAGCTGGAAGGCAGACTGTGCGAGCGGACCAAGCAGCATGGTGTCCTCAATCTGCTTGAATACGGTGGCGAAGAATATGCTTACGCCCGATGTGATGACGATGACGATAGGCACGAGCAGCAGGAGCGATGAATAGTCGGTGATGGTACGGAACACGCCACGCGGCTTCTTGACCTGCCAAATGTCGTTGAAGGCTTGCTCGATGTTGCTGATAAGCATGATGACCGTGAAGAGCATGAAAATGAGTCCAATTCCAAGGAAGAGGCCGCTCTTTGTATGTATGAGATAAGAGTTGACGAAGCCGATGATGGCGTCAGCCACCTGCGGCTGGTTGGAGAACGCCCCACGAAACCACTCCTCGATGTATTTGTTGTAGCCGAAGCCACGCGCAATGCCGAACACCACGGCTAGGATGGGCACAATGGCGAGCAGTGTGGAGTAGGTGAGAGCACTCGCAGCGCTCGTTATGCGCTTGCTCAGGATGTCGGTTGTCAGAAACACGTAAAGTTCCTTCAGCCTCTTACGTATGTTCATGCTCATAAGTAGTTTTAGTTGTTTGCCCATTGAATAATTTATGTTATTTTTGCAAACTTACATAAAATAAACGGATTTACAGGCGCTTTATTGGAAAAACTGTCGTGAAATCCGAAATAAAATATTGACTTTGCGCGATGTCCTATGAAAAATCTTCCTGACAATATTTGCCTAAGCCATCGCTCAAAACTTGCGAAAGAATTGGCAGGTTGGTCTTTATGTGATTTTCCTTCAAGAATTTGCGTGCAACGCAAAAAACTCTGAATATCAGATGAATACGCTAATGATGGGCTAATATGAGCAAAAAAGAAAAAGTCTAAAGTGCCACTTTAACAGCGCTAAAGTGGCACTTTAGGGAATCTATAACGTCACTTTAACAAGACAAAAGAGCTTCTTCTCAAAAGAAAAGACGTATTTTCACCTTTGAAATCAACCTTCTTTGTAGAAATAAAATCCTATCTTCTTGTTTTGTAAGTCAACACCGTCTGTTTTCAGAGAAGGCAAAGCTCCAGATTGATAAAACTTTTTGTAATACTTTTTTACTCTGTGTACAATATTTGCATGTCACAAGACTTATAAAAACGGAGGGTGTGTCAAAACAATAAGCAATGCGGGCTGCACTCGGCTTATTGTTTTGATACACCCTCGTCTCTGTTTTCGTCCTTCTTCAGTCGGCACGTTCCTTAGAAAGGCAAGTCGTTGACTGGGTCAGCGCTTACACTTGGCTGCTGCGGCTGGGGGGTGGGAGCTGCTTGCGTGGTAGGCTGTGCGCCAAATACTGTGTCGGATGCAATTCCGGCAGTCTGTGCGCCTACAGTGGCGGGATCAACCTGGCGCACGTCAAACGCGCGTATGCTGTTGAACCAGCGGCCATTGTACTCATGCGCGTCAATATCGAATGCAACCGTAACTTCCTGTCCTGCCTGGATGTTGAAACGGGCGATGCGGTCGTCACCAAAAACGCTGAACACCATCTTCTTTGGATATGCGTCGTGGGTTTCTATGACATACTCCTGCACTTTCCATTCGCCACGGGCTGACGTGCCAGTCTTAGCTGGCAAAACGGCGATAACTTTTCCTTGTAATTCCATTTCGTTGTATAGTATTAATGTGTATGTATTAGTATTTATGAATGTTCTTCGGATTGCGAAATTAATAAAATTGTTGTAAAACAGAAAACTTTTAAATGAGTTTTTGTCGTAGTAGGATATTTTTTCGTAAATTTGCCAATAAATCAGAGTATAAACTAAAATAAAAATATCAATGCAATTCACATTATCAAGCGGAACGCTCAACGCGCGCCTGCAAACCCTTGCGCGAGTAATAAACAGCAAGAACTCTATGCCTATTCTTGACTGTTTCCTTTTTGAAGTTGCCAACAACACTCTCACTGTTACTGCCAGTGATACGGAAAATGTGATGCAATCGACAATAGAACTTGCAGAAAGCACAGGGGAAGGCAGATTTGCTATTCCAAACCGCACCATTCTCAACGCTGTGAAGGAGCTTCCGGAGCAGCCGCTGAGCTTCAACGTCAACGAGGCTGACTACACTGTGGAGATAGATTATCTCAACGGCTCTTTCAACATCGCTGCGCAGTCGGCAGATGAGTATCCAATGGCACAGGAGCTCGACGGTGACGTGACTACCATAACCATCGACTCTACGCTGCTTGCCGAAAATCTCTCACGCTCACTTTTCGCTACGGCAACGGACGAGATACGCCCCGTGATGGGTGGCGTCTACTTCGACCTTACCTCCGACTATCTTACAGTAGTGGCAACGGACGGCCACAAACTCGTGCGCAACCGCATCCTCACCGTCAGCAACGACAAACCCGCTTCGTTCATCCTTCCGCAGAAGCCTGCACAGCTCCTCAAGGGCGTGCTTCCGAAATGCGACGGCGACGTGGTGGTGAAGTTCAATGTCAAGAACGCTGAGGTGCGTTATGCCGACGGATTCCTCACGTGCAGCCTCATTGAGGGCAGATACCCCAACTACAATTCCGTCATCCCGACGTCGAATACCAACTGCATCAACATCGACCGCAAGTCGCTCATGGGCGCCCTGAAGCGCGTGCTGCCGTTCGCAAGCGAGAGCAGCCAGCTCATACGCTTCCACGTCGAGTCTGGCAAACTCTGCCTGACAGCCGAGGATATCGACTTCGCTACAAGTGCGAAGGAGAGTATCGCCTGCGACTATAACGGAGCGAAGATGGACATCGGCTTCAAAGGCACTGCCATCTACGAGATTCTCAACAACATCGCAAGCGACGAGGTTACAATTCAGCTTGCCGACCCAAGCCGCGCAGGCGTTGTGGTACCTACACAGCAGCCTGAGGGACAGGAGGTCCTAATGCTTATCATGCCGATGCTGCTCAACGATTAAGAACGCTAATGTTAGGATAGAAGATGAAACTTAATCTTACACGCCCCCTTATCGTTTTTGATCTTGAGACAACAGGACTCGACCTTGTGCGCGACCGCATCATTCAGATTTCCTATATAAAAGTGTCGCCCGACGGAACGGAGCAACGCGAGAATATCTTTGTCAACCCAGGCAAACTCATCCCGCAGGAAGTGACGGAGCTGACAGGCATCTCCAACGACGACGTGAAGGATGCACCCTCGTTCAAGGAGCTGGCGCAGCAACTCTACGTCAAGATGAAGGACTGCGACTTCGCTGGCTACAACTCCAATCATTTCGACATTCCTATGCTGGCGGAGGAATTCCTGCGTGCTGGCATCGATTTCGACTTCTCGAAGGTGAGACTCATCGACGCGCAGACTATCTTCCACAAAATGGAGCGGCGCAATCTTGCCGCAGCCTACAAGTTCTATTGTGGCAGGAAGATGGAGGAGGACTTCACTGCCCATCGTGCCGATGAAGACACGGAGGCTACCTATCGTGTGCTGATGGGAGAACTCGACAAGTATGCACCCGGTGTGCAGGAAGAGCCCGACCGCATTCTGGAGAACGATATGGATTTTCTGGCGGAGTTCTCCAAGCAGAATGACAATGTGGACTTTGCCGGACGCATCGTCTGGAAGCCCCTGCTCGATGCCAACGGCAAGCCCCTGCTCGACAAGGACGGGAAGGAGCGCAAGTTTGAGGCGTTCAACTTCGGCAAGTACCGTGGACGCCCCGTCGCTGAGGTACTGAAGACGGATCCCGGCTACTACAGCTGGATGATGACCGGCGACTTCACGTTCAACACGAAGCAAGTGCTGACACGCATACGACTGAAAGGATTTAATAAATAAATATGCTCAAAGGCAAAAAAATAGTATTAGGTGTTACAGGCTCCATTGCCGCCTACAAGTCGTGTCTTCTGATACGCGAGCTTGTGAAGCAGGGAGCGGAGGTACAGGTCGTGATAACTCCGGCAGGCAAGGAGTTTATCACGCCTATCACACTCTCGGCTCTTACACACAAGCCTGTCATCAGCGACTTTTTCTCTCAGCGCGACGGCACATGGCATTCGCACGTTGACCTCGGACTGTGGGCAGATGCCATGGTGATTGCCCCATGCACGGCAAGCACCCTCGGCAAGATGGCTCATGGTATTGCCGACAACATGCTTGTCACGACTTATCTCTCGATGAAGGCGCCCGTGTTCATAGCTCCCGCCATGGACCTTGATATGTATGCCCATCCGTCGACGCGACAGAACATACGCACACTGAAGTCTTACGGCAACCGTTTCATAGAGCCTGCAAGCGGATTTCTCGCGAGCGGACTTGAGGGAAAGGGACGCATGGAGGAGCCGGAGGTGATAGCTCGAAAGGTGTCAGAATACTTTGACAGTATCGATAGCCGTAGCCCGATAAAAGGCAAGCGCATCGTGATAACGGCAGGTCCCACTTATGAGAAGATCGACCCCGTACGCTTCATAGGCAACTACTCAAGCGGCAAAATGGGCTTTGCCATTGCCGAGGAGTGTAGGCGCCGCGGAGCAGAGGTGACGCTCGTGGCAGGACCGGTGGCGCTGAAATGTTCAGAGCGCATACGCCGCGTTGACGTTGAGTCGTGCAAGGAGATGTTCGACGCTGCCACGGAGGCTTTCAAGGATGCTGACGTGGCTGTGCTCGCTGCTGCTGTCGCCGACTATCGGCCGGCGGAAGTGGCGGATAGGAAGATAAAGCGTGGCGATGGCGACATGCAAATAAGCCTCACGCCCAATCCGGACATCGCCGCCACTCTCGGGCGGAGAAAGACGTCTGGGCAGACTATAGTGGCGTTTGCCCTTGAGACCAACGACGAGGATGCCAACGCGGAGCATAAGCTCCACAGCAAGAACGCTGACTTCGTCGTACTCAACAGTCTGCGCAACAAAGGCACGTGCTTCCGTACAGACGAGAACAAGATCGACATCATCAGTCGCGACGGCAAGAAGTCGTATCCGCAAAAGTCAAAGGCAGAGGCGGCGTCCGACATCGTGGACGAGATAGAGAGAGTCGTGGCTTCAAAGTCATGACATGGCACGCAATTGTAAGAAATCAGTATTCTTTTTTATGCTAAAGCGATTATTGGCAAGAGCACTTTACTGTTCGATGATAGCATTGGCTCCATTAGGTAATGCCGATGCACAGGAGTTGAATGCGAAAGTGACAATCAATCATAACCAGATACAGGGCACTGACGCTTCTGTCTTTGATGAACTGCAGCAGACTTTGACGCAGTTCATCAACGAGCGCCAGTGGACCAATCTGCAATTCCAAAAGAATGAGCGTATCACGTGCAACCTTAACATTACCGTCACCAACTACGACAATAGTACTAACGTCTTCACGTGCAAAGCCGTGGTGCAGGCCAACCGGCCAGTCTTCAATTCCACTTACACCACCACGCTTTATAACAATACAGACAACGACTTCAACTTCGAGTACGCGCAGTTCGACCAACTGCAGTTCAACGAAGAACAGGTCGACAATCAGTTGACGGCACTCATTGCCTATTACGCCTATCTTATTATAGGTATGGATCTTGATTCCTTCTCGCCGATGGGCGGAGAGGACATCCTGCAGCGCTGCCTTAATCTTGCCAACAATGCGCAGAACCTGAATTATCCTGGTTGGAAGGCTTTTGACAACAGCCGCAACCGCTTCGCTATCATCAACGACTATCTGGAGGGTGCCATGAAACCTTTCAGACAGTTGCAGTATGACTACTACCGTACCGGACTTGACGAGATGGCTACCAATGTAGAGCGTGGCCGCGGTAACATTACAACGGCTTTGGAGAACGACCTGAAGAAGTGTCACGCCGACCGTCCGCTTAGTCTCTTGCCACAGATTTGGACCGACTACAAGCGCGACGAACTTGCCAATATATACAAGGGCAAGGGCACGCAGAAGGAAAAAGAGTCGGTCTATGACATACTTTTTTCCATCAACGCGAGCCAAAATTCGGCTTGGGAGAAGATAAAGGAATAGAAGGATATTCAAATAACTTGTCAATTCATAACTAATGCTAAAGAAACTCGACATACGCAATTTTACACTTATCGACCATTTGGAGATGCGTTTCTATCCCGGCTTCTCCGTAATCACGGGAGAGACGGGCGCCGGAAAAAGTATCATCATCGGTGCAATTGGCTTGCTGCTCGGCAACAGGGCCGATGCAAGGCAGGTGAAGCACGGACGCGACAAATGTATCATTGAGGCCACGTTTGACCTGAGCATCTATCATTCGGATGTCTTGAAAGAGTTCTTCGACAACAACGACCTTGACTATGAGCCGGAGGAGTGCTTGCTGCGGAGGGAGGTGAACGCGGGCGGCAAGAGCCGGGCGTTCATCAACGACACACCGGTTACGCTGGCGCTTATGCGCGAATTGGGTGAGCAGCTCATTGATGTACACAGCCAACATCAGAACCTCTTGCTCAACAAGGAAGACTTCCAGCTCAACGTCGTTGACATCATAGCGCGCGACAAGCAGCAGCTTGCCGACTATTCTGCTTCGTTCTCACAGTTGAGGGCGGCAGAGAAGCAGCTTCAGGAGTTGCGTAGCCGCATCGTAAGCGACCGCGAGAATGAGGACTTCCTGCGCTTCCAGCAGAAGGAATTGTCCGAAGCCAATCTTGTGGACGGTGAGCAGGAGCAACTGGAGCAGGAGGCGGAGCTTATGAGTCATGCTGAGGACATCAAGCGTGTGCTGCACGAGGTCGACTGCATATTGTCGAACGATGACAACGGAGTGGTTGGCAACACGCGTGTTGTGGCGCAGCAGATGAGCGGCATCGCCGAGATGCTGCCTGAGGCCAGCGAATTGGCGGAACGGCTCAACAACAGCTTCATCGAGCTGAAGGACATCTCGCAGGAGATTGCTTCAAGGATGGACGACGTGGAGTTCGACCCGCAACGCTATAATGAGGTGACGGCAAGACTCGACAACGTCTACACGCTTCAGCAGAAATTTCATGTTAACACCATCGCCGAACTTCTCGAAAAACTTGCCGACATCGACAGCCAACTCGGAGCTATCGACAATTCCGACGAGGCACTACTTGAGATGGAGAAGCGTGTGGAGACTTTCAAGCATGAAGCGGAGGAAAAGGCAGCCATTCTGACGGAGATGAGAAAGAAGGCTGCCAAGGTCGTTGAGGAGGAATTGTCCAAACTTCTTGTGCCGCTTGGTATTCCTAAGGTGAGGTTTAAGGTGGACGTGGAGAATGGAGAACTCTCGTCGACCGGCTCCGACAAGGTGGTGTTCCTCTTCAGCGCCAACTCAAGCACGGAGATGCAGCCCGTGGCACAAGTGGCGTCGGGCGGCGAGATTGCGCGTGTAATGCTTTCGTTGAAGGCAATGATAAGCAAGGCCATTGGTCTGCCCACCATCATTTTTGACGAGATTGACACCGGCGTGAGCGGCAGGGTGGCGGAACAGATGGCGCACATCATGCGCGACATGGGGCAGACCCACCGTCAGGTTATCTGTATCACCCATCTGCCGCAGATTGCAGCAGCCGGCTCCACTCACTACCGCGTGGCGAAGCAGGAAACGGAGAACGGCACTGTTTCCACCATGACGCAGCTCGACGATGAGCAGCGTGTGAAAGAGATTGCCCAGATGCTTTCCGGCAGCGACGTCTCTAAGGCGGCTATCGACAATGCGAAGTCGCTTCTCGGAATGAATACGGGCAAATAGAAAATTATAGTATCTTTGAGTCTAATTAGAATAAGTTAATTATATAATAATGAGAAGAATTTTTACGACTGTTGTCGTTGTGTTTGCCGCTTTTTGTGGAGCGTTGGCACAGCCGGCAGCAGTGAAGAGTGTCGCAAAATCAATATTCCAGTTGACCGCATACGACGCTAACGGCAACCGGACAAGTACCACGCAAGGCGTCTTCGTTTCTTCAGACGGTAAGGCCGTTTGCACGTGGTCGGCATTGAAGAACGCTTCCCGTGCTGTTGTCACGGACGCTAATGGCAAAAGTTATGACGTAAGCCACATATTGGGCGCAAATGAGATTTATGACCTTTGTCAGATTTCTGTGAATGTGCAGAAAGCGTCGCCCGTGAGCTTTGCCCCTGTCGCAGCCACTAAGGGAGGTAAGGTGTGGCTTGTGGAACTTGCCGACCGCAAGACGACTGCGACACAATACGAAGTGGACAAGGTAGAGAAGTTCATGGACAAATATGCTTTCTATGTCTTTGGCTACAATGACCATAACGGCGTGAAAGGCGGGCTCTTCGTCAATGGCAATGGACAGGCCTTCGGAGTGTTGCAGCAGTCGGAGCGTTCGCTGTATGCCAACGCTGTTGACGTGGCTTTCGGAGCGTCCTTAAAGGCTGCCACGTTGGATGTAGGCAATAGTCTTTATGCCAATACCGCCATTAGGCTTGCATTGCCCGACGAGAAGAAGGACGCGCAACTCATGCTTATGCTCGCGTCCGAGCGTAGCGATACGACGAAATATCTCGGCTATATGGACGACTTCATTGCCAAGTTCCCGCATGAGGTGGATGGCTATTCCACACGCGCCTTGTACAAGGTGGGGAAGGGCGACTTCAAGTCGGCTGACGCCGACATGCAGCAGGCATTGAAGCAGGCGACAGACAAGGCTGAGGCCCATTCCGAGTATGCGCGTGTGATGTACCAGAAGCTTGTCTATAGCAACGATACATTGTTCACTACATGGACTCTTGACAAGGCTCTTGACGAAGCGCAGAAGGCATATAGCATTAAGCCTCTGCCTGCCTATAGCCATCGTGTGGCGCAGATAAAATTCTCAAAGGGTGATTATCAGGGGGCTTACGACATGTTTGCCGCCCTTGCCAAGACCAACTTGCGTGGCAGTGAAGTGTTCTTTGAGGCTGCCCAGTGCAAGACGCAACTTGGCGCACCGAAGACGGAGATAGTGGCGTTGCTCGACAGTGCGGTGGCAGTTTGTCCTCGTCCGCTCAATAATGTGGCAGCTCCTTACATCCTTGCACGCGGTCAGATGTACGATCAGATGGGCGACTTCCGTAAGGCTATGGTTGACTACAATGTCTACGACACGTTGATGTATGGCAATGCCAATGCTGAGTTCTATTTCACGCGCTACAAGTGTGAGGTAAACCTCAAGCAGTATCAGCAGGCTCTCAACGATATCGCACATGCTGCTTACGTCGGTGGCAATGCAACGCCTCTTTATCTTGCTGAACTTGCCTCGCTGCAGTTGCGTGTTGGACTGAATGAGGATGCCGTGAAGTCTGCCGACCTTTGCCTGCAACTGACTCCTGACAATACTGACGCTTACATCGTGAAGGGTATTGCCCTGATTATGGAAAAGAAGAAGAAGGAAGGCTTTGAATGTCTTGAAAAGGCAAAAGAGCTTGGCGACGACAGGGCTGAAGGGTATATGGAAAAATATAAATAATATTTATATATGATGTGCTTAAAATCTATCAAACAACGTTTGCTGATGGTGTTCTTCGTGATTGCTGCAACTATCGGTCATGCTTTTGCGGAGAACACATTCCAGCGTGTGACTAAAATTTCTGATTTGGAAGACGGAGACAGGTTTATCATTGTTGCTAACAATTATAATGTAGCAATGAGCAACAATCTATCGAAAACGTTCTTCAGTGCTGTCGCGGTGACTATAAGCGACAACAGAATTGTTGTCTCGGACGAGAATGTGCTTGTGCTGACTTTGGAGAAGGATGCGGACAAGTCTTATCTAAGGACATCGGACGGACGCTATCTTGCCAATAATTCAGGAGATAAAACAAATAGCTGCTGTCTGCAGTCTGCCAAAGATGAGGCGGCACAGGTGAGCATTGCCGTAATTAAGCCTACCTCAGGCTCTGAATATGCTACTGTTGATTTTAGCAAGCCTGTGAGTAAGTCGCTTTTAAACTATAATGGAACGTCTTTCTCCTGCTATCCAAGTAGTAATAAGAATCTTAGCAACCGGCGTATTATCCTATATAAACTTGTAGGCAATAGGACGGCAACAGAGGTTAAGTTTGATGAGTCAAACGTAACTGTATTCCGGGGACAGGAAGACTCCTTCGTAGCTCCTACGGCAAGGGTGATAGCCGAAGGCAGTACGTTGGACAATGCCGCTGTGCGCTATTCGAGCAGCAATACGGACGTCGCCTCCATTGATGAGACAACGGGCAATATCGTGTTGGGAAATGTTGGCAAAGCGAAGATAACAGCCACTTATGACGGGGATGACGTCTACGAGAATTCTTCAGCCTCGTACGACTTGGTTTATAAGAAAAACAACGCAGCATTGTCGTTTTACGATGCTGACGGCAACTGTGCAAACAACACTACGCTGTATGTAATGTCAGGAGAAGAGTCCGATTTCGTCTCACCTAAAGCTGTGCTCTCTCCGGAGGGCTTGGGAGACATCTCCTATAAGAGCAGCGACAGTGATATTGCTTCTGTTGAGCCTGACGGAACTGTTTCTTTCGGCAGTAAGTATGGTTCTGCTGTCATTACGGCGTCTTTTGCGGGCAATGATGATTATTGTTCTGTTTCCGTTTCCTATACATTGTGCAGAAAAACTAACTCAATAACCTACTCTGCCAATGACTATGGCTCTTTTGACAAGCTTGCAACTACAGAGTATGGGAAAAAGACAGACGTTGTTCTTGTGGATGACACGGGTAATGAACATACCTTTAATGTGATAGGGTGTTGTAAAACGAGAAAAACAAAAGGCGTGTTGAAGTTGTTCAGCGGTAGGGGAGTGATTAAGAGTGATTATATAGACGCTCCCAATGGCTATAAGGTGAAGATTTATTACTTTCAGAACTCTTTTTCAAGCCATGTTTATATATATGATGATGCAGGAAACAAGACATGTGAAAAGTTAATAAATTCAGGTGTTGATAAATCTGAAACAGATGGTACGGGATATATAACGAGTCTGAGTATAGCGAACTCGGGCACTTTCCGTATTGAAACGGTAGAAGAAAGCCGCTTGAGCAAGATAGTCATAGAGAAGAATCCGGTCAACACCATAAAACTTGTGGACTCCGAAGACTGCTCTTCACTCATCAGCGACAATATGGGCAAGACGGTTAATGCCGTTGTGTGTCGTAAATTCTACAAGGATCCAGAATGGTTGACGTTATGCTTGCCTTTCTCCGTTGATGCGCAGATGCTGAAGAACGTGCTTGGAGACGATGTGAAGCTGCGCAGTTTTGACCATGTGGAAGGTAATGTGATAAACTTCTCTCCTGCCACTGAAATCAAAGCCGGACGTCCGTACATACTGAAGATAACCAAGGACATCCCCAACGACCGCGTTGTCTTCACGAATGTGAAGATTGAGAATGACTCGCCGGAATCTTGTAGCGACAAAGGCTATTCCATGACAGGAATATTCACGCCGACAAATATTAGAGAGGACGGCTCTGACTTGTTCCTTGGCGACAACAACCTGTTCTATTACCCGTTAAATGGCGAAAACTTGATATATGGTTTCAGGTCCTATTTCAGTATTCCTAAGGAAGCGCGCAATTCCAATTTGTATTACAATCCGAATGAAGATGCCACGGATGTTAATGGGGTATGCGCAAGCGAAGAGAAAGACTGTATGGACGTGTTCTCCATTGACGGAAGACGTGTTAATGCAGATTTGAGCAGTTTACCCAAAGGCATATACATAGTGAACGGAAAGAAACTTGTCGTTTCGCAATGATTGGCAATGGCTGCAACTAAGCGTTGCGGCCATAGTCGTCGAGAGAGTATCTGCGTGCCACGGCCATCGTAACGACGAGAGCTACAATTGACGAACACATCACGCCAAGCACGAGGAGAACCTGCAAAGACAAAGCGTCGATGACGTTCATACCTCCTGCTATAAGCGACCACATCAGCACAGTGCCCGAACCAATGATGCCAACCATGCTCATTGAACGGGCACTTTGCGTTAGCGACAGTGCCACTGCGCGGCGTGCAAGATAGCGTAATGCCTCTCTGCGTGTCGCACCGCTCGCGAGGAGATAATGGAAGAGTTGGCTATGATTGCGTAAGCCTGCATAGTACATGGCGAGCGATTTTGCGAGTGACTCTGACGTGCATGACAGCAGGATGGCTGCCGTAGGAAGCATATAGCGGGAGCTGAACGTTCCATACGACACGATATGCAGTAATAGCATACATCCGCCAGTGAGCACCAGTGACACAAGAAGCCCTGTTGCTACCGGCAACATACTATTGCGTGTCAGAAGACGGCTGCTTATCAAAACGGAGAAGACGGCTGCCGCAACGAGTAATATTAGGAACAGACCATCGAGCCATACATTGTTCCATTGCAGTAGCCAATAGACAATGTATGCGAGAGTGCCGGCTTTCAGTGGCATATACAACAATGGTTTCACAAGTTTTCCACTTATGCCAATACCTATTCCTCGTGCAATGAGCAACGAAGCAAGGATGAAAAAGAGCCCAATGGCCAATACTAACAATATATTCATATCTTGTTAACTATCAAAAATTATTTAAATCTCTATACTTTTGTCGCATATAGACAATAGTGCAGCATCGTTTGTCGATACAACGATGGCTGTGCAAGATTGTTTTTGGCGGACAATGTATTCGGCAATCAGTTCTGCTCCTTCATGACTTTGCTTTGATGTGGGGCTAACGAGAAGCATTATAGGGCGCTTCATCAGTCTGGCAATGGCAATGGCGGCACGTTGTCCTACCGCTCTGTCGCTTGCAATGCCTCTTTTAAGTTGCTCTTTGCCAACCTTGAGTTTAGCCATCTCCTCACGCAGCGTGTCTTGTGGGAAAGAGCGAAATTTGTTGGCTCTCATGGCGGATAGTTCACGCACGACGTCTTGAGTGGATTCTTCCGGGAGATTGTCGGCTGATGGAACATACGCTATGCTACGGCGAAAATAGGGGAGAGCGAAGTTTTGCATTGGTTCGCCGTCAATGCTTACAAATCCCTCCTTGAGTGGCTGAAGTCCAGCAAGTGCCTGCATAAGCATATTGGTGCGCTGACTTTCTCCGCTGACGCAAGCAATTTCTCCTCCGCAAACGCAGAATGAAACGTTATGGAAAAGCAGTCCTGAAGGGCTTTCCATTGCCGCGTTTTTCATCTCTATTGTCATTCTCTGTTCTTTTGTTTTGATTGCAAAGTTACAAAAATCCCGTCAAAAAGCATTATGTGAATAAGCTTTTTGACGGGATTCCCTATGTGTGTGGCGTGCCACAAGTGGCAACGCTAAATATTATTCAAGACCTTTGCCATGGCAATCTTTGAACTTCTTTCCGCTTCCGCAAGGGCACGGGTCATTGCGTCGTGGAGTATTTTCCTTAACAATAGGCGTATGGTTGGCCTCAGAGTTGTCGCGGGTGTCCTGCGATGCAGCTGCACGCTGACCGTCCTCGTCGAGTTCTTCTTTCTCCTCTGTGTAGCCGCGACGTTGCGTGTGCTCCTCGGGAGCAGCCTCACGCACCTCGTTCTGTTGCTGCATCTCTGGTATCTGACCACGTGTGAGGATAGATGCGATGCGGTTGTTCATGTCGTTCACCATAGAGTCGAACAACTTAGCACTCTCAAGCTTGAAGATAAGCAACGGATCTTTCTGCTCGTAGGACGCGTTCTGTACACTGTGGCGCAACTCGTCGAGCTGTCGCAGATTCTCTTTCCAGCAGTCGTCAATGATGTGCAGCATGATGACACGCTCAAACTGCTTCACGACGTCCTTGCCCTCTGTACGGTAAGCCTCCTTGAGGTTGCACGGGATGTTGTAAACGCGCTTGCCGTCGGTGACGGGCACCATGATGCGCTCGTAGATAGCGCCCTGGTTCTCCTCCACCTCCTTGATGATAGGCCAAGCCACCGACTCAATGCGATCGGTCTTGCGCTTGAATGAAGCCATTGCGCTTTGGAATGCGCGCTCTTCGAGGTCCTCACGCTTTGTGTTGTCGAATTCCTCGGCAGTGAACGGACACTCCATTGCAAGAATCTTGAGGAACTGCTCACGGCAACCCTCGTAGTCGTTGGTCTCAATGATGTTAACCACACGGTCCCAGATTACATTGGTGATGTCCATGCCAATACGCTCACCCATAAGGGCGTGGCGGCGCTTCTCATAGATAACGGTACGTTGCTTGTTCATTACGTCGTCGTATTCAAGCAAGTGCTTACGTATACCGAAGTTGTTTTCTTCCACCTTCTTCTGTGCGCGCTCGATGCTCTTGGAAATCATCGGATTCTCGATGCGGTCGCCTTCCTTGAAGCCGAGACGGTCCATAAGGCTTGCGATGCGCTCGGAAGCGAACAGACGCATGAGTTTGTCTTCAAGCGAAACATAGAATACGGAGCTGCCCGGGTCGCCTTGACGACCTGCACGACCACGAAGCTGGCGGTCGACACGACGGCTCTCGTGGCGCTCTGTGCCGATGATGGCAAGACCGCCCGCAGCCTTTACCTCCGGAGTAAGCTTAATATCGGTACCACGACCTGCCATGTTGGTGGCGATTGTTACGGCACCGAGCATACGCTCCTCATAGTGCTTGCTTCCATCCTCTTCCGTTATCTCTACCATACCCTTTGTACTGCGACCTGCCTCAGCCACAATGTCGGCCTCCTTCTTGTGAAGTTTGGCATTGAGCACCTGATGAGGAATCTTGCGCATGGTGAGCATCTTGGAAATAAGCTCGGAAATCTCAACGGATGTTGTGCCGACAAGTACTGGGCGTCCGCTGTTGCGCATCTCGACGATTTCGTCGATAACAGCAGCGTATTTCTCACGAGCGGTCTTGTATACACGGTCGTCAAGGTCCTTGCGGAGAACAGGACGGTTGGTAGGAATCTCTACCACGTCGAGCTTATAGATGTCCCAAAACTCTCCTGCCTCTGTAGAAGCTGTACCCGTCATACCTGAAAGTTTGTGGTACATACGGAAATAGTTCTGAAGGGTGATGGTGGCAAAAGTCTGTGTGGCAGCCTCTACTTTAACGTGTTCCTTGGCTTCCACTGCCTGATGCAGACCGTCGCTCCAACGGCGACCTTCCATGATACGTCCAGTCTGCTCGTCAACGATCTTAACTTCACCGTCAATGACAACGTATTCGTCGTCCTTGTTGAACATTGTGTAAGCCTTCAGCAACTGCTGTAAGGTATGGACGCGCTCTGACTGCACAGCATAATGGTTGAGCAAGTCGTCCTTCTTGTCGAGACGCTGTTGCTCGTCAAGGTCCTTTTCGTTCTCAAGAGCAGAGAGTTCCGAGGTGATGTCGGGAAGTACGAAGAGCTCGTTGTCGTGTACCTGGTTGGAGAGCCATGCCGTTCCCTTGTCTGTAAGGTCGCAACTGTTCAGTTTCTCGTCAACAACGAAGTAAAGCGGTTCTATAGCCTCAGGCATTCGTCGGTTGTTGTTCTCCATGTAGTACTCCTCTGTCTTGAGCATACCAGCCTTGATGCCCTCTTCTGAAAGGTACTTGATGAGCGGCTTGTTCTTCGGCAGAGCCTTGTGTGAACGATAGAGAGCGAGAAAACCCTCGTCGAGCTTCTTCTGGTCGTTGTTCTTTTGTCCTTCAGAGATGAGCTGCTTTGCTTCTGCAAGATATTGTGTTGCGAGACGGCGCTGAACGTCTACCAAGCGCTCAACAAGCGGCTGATACTCTTCAAACATTTGGTCGTCGCCCTTTGCAACAGGACCGGAGATGATGAGCGGGGTGCGGGCGTCGTCGATAAGCACGGAGTCGACCTCGTCGACGATGGCATAGTTGTGCTTGCGCTGCACGAGGTCGGCAGGAGAAATTGCCATGTTGTCGCGCAGATAGTCGAAACCAAACTCGTTGTTCGTACCGAAGGTGATGTCTGCCATGTAAGCCTTGCGGCGCTCTGGCGAGTTCGGACGGTGCTTGTCGATGCAGTCAACAGACAGGCCGTTGAACATATAGAGCGGTCCCATCCACTCAGAGTCACGTTTAGCAAGGTAGTCGTTGACGGTAACGACGTGTACGCCATTACCCGTCAATGCGTTGAGGAAAACAGGGAGTGTAGACACAAGAGTCTTACCCTCACCAGTTGCCATCTCGGCAATCTTGCCTTGATGCAGAACGATACCTCCGAAAAGCTGCACGTCGTAGTGAACCATCTCCCATTTCAAGTCGTTGCCGCCTGCTGTCCAGTGATTGTGGTATATAGCCTTGTCACCGTCGATAGTGATGAAGTCGTTCTTCGGGTTGGCTGCAAGTTCGCGGTCGAAGTCAGTCGCCGTTACTATGGTTTCCTCGTTTTCTGCGAAGCGGCGGGCTGTGTCCTTGACGATAGAGAAAGCGACGGGCATAACCTCGTCAAGAGCCTTTTCATATATGTCGAGCACTTCTTTCTCTAATTTGTCAATGGCGTTGAAGATGCCCTCGCGCTCGTCAATCGGAGTTTCCTCAATTTTTGCCTTAAGCTCGGCGATTTTTTCCTTCTGCTCCTTAGCAGAATCCTGTACATACTGCTGGAGCTGTTTTGTGCGTGCACGCAGTTCGTCGTTGCTCAGCTTCTTTATCTCAGGATAGGCTTCCTTCACTTTGTCCACAAGTGGCTGGATGAGCTTCATGTCCTTAGATGACTTGTTGCCAAACAATGACTGGAGAAATTTGTTGAAATTCATTGTGTATTTTGTTTTTATTTTTATGCTTGTTATTAATATGGGTGTAAAATTACTAATTTTTTTCCAATTAGCACCATTATAACACTTCAAATTGGTGTTTGACTGCAAATGTCCGCCATAAATGACAGGTCTGTCCGCTTTTAAAGGGCTCTACAGGCTATTGCAGTGGTGCCGAAGAACAAGCATTAGGGGCACGTATGCGTATTGCCTTGGCGATAGTGGGCGCGATACGGTCCACTGTCGCTGGTGTCCCAATGTGCTCTGCCTTTATGCCTGTCCCATACAGGATTATCGGGAAAGGAACAAAAGCCGCACGTGAAAAGTAATTCTCTTTAGTATCTTCATTGATAATTTGCCATCCGGGAGCCGTTTCTATCATTATGTCGCCGGAGACGGCAGGGCTGTACGGGCTTGCGTAGACATTGCGCACGCCCGACATCTGTACTAGCAGTTCCTTCGAGCGCGTCATGATGTCGGTGAAGCTGAGATGGCGTTGCTCGATGAGTTTATGGTCGAGGTAAATCTGGTTGCGGTAGGTTGTCTCCACGTACTTCGCCTGCCCAAAAATGGCGCCGAGGTACATGTTGAGTAGGTTTGACGAGCGGTTCATGTAGAAGGTGCCCGTCGGAATACGGAAGCGCTCGTAATCGGGCTGCACATCGTCGGTGTAGCCTGTGCTTGTCAGTACAAACAGCACATTGCCACTGCCTACCTTATCTTCTATTCTCTTTATGAGAGAGGCGAGAGTGTGGTCGAGACGCACATAGGCAATCTCCATCTCTGTCTGCCAATGTGTCACGTCCTCACATTTTGCCGACAGCGTTACGGAGAGCATGTCAGTGATGTTGTCGCGTCCTAACGCCATGTCGTTGACGCACGCCACCGACAATTCGGCTACGTCGTCGTTGTCGCCAGCTGTGCGTTTTTGCGAGAGGCTGTTGAAGGCGCGCACAAATCCTTGGGCTCCCTTAGAGTAGTAGTCGGAGGTGGTCCATCTTCCCGTTTTGTCGTTGAGCCAAAACGCTCCGTCGGCGGCATGTCCTGCCGAGATGACGGCTGCGTCTTTCTCTTTGGCTGTGGAGTACACGAGTCCGGCTCCACGAGTAAAAATCTTCAGTTCGTCGCCGACCGTTGTCGTGGCGATTTTCTGCGGCGATGTTCCGTAGATGGCGTCGTCGGTGCAGAAGACGGGACGTAACGTGTTTCGGTCAAGCCACATTGTGCCTACAATATTATTGTAGTGTGGGGTAGTGCCTGTGGCAATTGTAGCTATGGCTGATGCCCTGTCTACTGGTGAGAAAGGGTAGCTTGCCGCTTCATAGACACAACCTTTTTGGAGAAGTTTCCTAAACCCTCCCTCGCCATAGAGCGGCGAAAAGTGCTCTATGTAGTCGGTGCGCAGTTGGTCGATGGTTATATTCACTACAAGGCGTGGGGCTGGTTGCAGGGTTTGGGCATCGAGTTCTAATCCTGTAAGAGCCGCCAATGCTATGAGTGTGTATATGTATTTATTCATTTTTGTCTGTTGATTGCATTTGTTTTCGCCGCTTTGCGACAAATGGAGAGTATCAATATATTTCTTAATAGCAAAGATAGTGCCACAATTGTAATGCCTTCAGCGTATGATTGTACAAGTCCTCCTATGAGGAACATAATGATTAATGCTGTCCAGGCATAATTCCATCTGCTGATTTCTCCTTTTCTCTCCTTCTTAATGGCATGCCATACGAAAACGGCACAGAATGGATTGAGCAGTAAAATCTGCAAGTTCAGGCTGACTGTCGGATGTTGTGAGAACAGCATTGCAAAGAGAATTATGCCGCAAATGCCAGTTGGCAACATTGTAACAACCTCCATCCACCATAGTGGACGCCGCTTCTTCCACTCAGCGCAAGCCGCGCATAGCACTGTCAAAGCGTAAATGGAGAAACATAATGTTGGCGACGGCATGTTGTCGTCTATCGCTTGGCTTGCGGAAGGTTCAAGCACCCAATAAGATTCTTTTACAAGAGTACGCGATTTCCCGTCTGCTCCTACAATCTTTGCGTGCTCAAAGTCGTTGCACAGGCGTTCGGGCAGAAATTGCTGCTGGCTGAACGTCGTGGGCAAATCAGCCTTGATGCCAAGCAATAGATCGTTGCCGAATCTCGCCCATCGGTGGTTTTCGTTGTAGGCGTGCGTCATTTCACGGTAGGAAGGATAACTGCTTGCCGTGTCGGTGGCGTAGCGTATAGTTCCGTTTGTTCCGGAGAGGATGATGTCTCTTGCACGAGTCGTGCAGTTGTCATAAAAATAATTGTAGCGGTAGACGCGGTTGTCAGGCTCGTAGTTCTGACTCAGTGCATGTGCTATCTTCACTTTTTCGTCAGCGGTCAGATTGAGCACTTGCTGGCGCACGCCGCATCCTGTGCTTTCATATTCCGAACGGAAATACTGGAAGTCCTCAATGCCCATCTCGTAGTCGGTAAGTCCGAAGACAAATCTAAGGATAAAGAATGGCTTGTCGAAAGAGAAAACACCGTAGTTGATGGCAAGGTCTGTGCCGTTTGCAATGTTGCGAAAGCGTATTGCCGTGTGTCCGTAAAGGCTATAGATGTTTTGGCGAGGACCGCATGTCAATAGGCTGATTTCGATGTCGTCACCAGGGTTCCGACTCGCTGCTTTGCTCTTGCTGTTAGCTTGCGTGTTTGCCGCGGAAATAACCAGCAAAACTGCCAGTATTGTATATCTAATAATTCTTTCAAATCGTTTCATGATGCAAAAATAACTTATATTCTTCACTTATCGTGCCTTTATGTCATTTTTTTTCAATAAATTTGCAACCAATTATTCCTAAGGGGATATAATGCGCATAATTACACCTATATATATTATAGCTATGTGCGCATGACTTATGTTCTATTAAATATCGATTAGAGAAAAATGAGGAAAACACTCACGACAGTCTTTTTAACTTTAGCTTCTTTGATGGCAATGGCACAGAGCGGTACAAATTCGCCATATAGCCAATATGGCTTGGGTACGCTCGGTGAACAGTCTGGTGGCTTCAATCGTGGCATGAACGGTCTTGGCATTGCCTTCTATGAGCACAATCAGATAAATAGTCTCAACCCTGCGTCCTACGCAAATGTAGACTCCCTTTCGTTTATCTTTGACGCTGGTATTTCCGGACAGATAACCAACTATAGCGAAAGTGGGGTGAGGGTAAACGCCAAGAACGCCAATTTTGAATATGTCATGGCTCAGTTCCGTGCAGCTCGCCACCTCGGTGTCAGTTTTGGCATACTTCCGTATAGCAACATTGGATACGAGTATTCCAATACAAAGCAGATCAATAAGAATGACGGCAGCATGACTGCAGTCACCACTACCAATACGTATTCTGGTACGGGCGGACTGCATCAGGTGTATGTCGGTGCAGGCTGGAGCCCGGTGAAGGGCTTTTCATTCGGCTTCAACGCCGCTTATCTGTGGGGTAGTTACAGCCGCTCGGTTGTCAATTCGTATTCCGACGGTTATATCAACACGCTCTCCAAATACTACACGGCATCTGTTCATAGCTACAAACTCGACTTCGGAGTGCAGTATACGCAGCCTATAACAAAGAAAGATGCCATTACAATCGGACTTACCTACGGTCTCGGTCACAAGCTCGGAGCCGATCCCGAATGTCAAGTAATATCCTACAACACTCAGACGTCCGTCGGTGACACTGCCACATACACGGTTAGCAACGGTCTTGAAATGCCTACCACCTATGGCATAGGACTCATGTGGAATCACTCCAACCAATGGAAAGTGGGTGTCGACTATAGTCTTCAAAAGTGGTCGTCGGTGGTATATCCCAAGTCGACGACAGACGAAAGACAATATGTGGCTGCAAAGGACCAGTTCTCCGACCGCCACAAAGTTACGCTTGGTGGCGAGTTCTGCTCTAACGAGCGTAGTCGTAGCTTCTTTAAACGCATACATTACCGCTTTGGTGCGTCCTATGCCACGAACTATCTGAAGATTAAAGGACAGGACGGACCGAAGGAGTACAGCGTGAGTGCCGGATTCGGCATACCTATCGTCAACGGCTACAATAACCGCTCTTTGCTCAATATCTCAGCCCAGTGGGTGCGTCAGGACTCTAAGACGTTCGTTACGGAGAATTCGTTCCGCATCAATATAGGACTCACGTTCAACGAGCGTTGGTTTGCAAAGTGGAAGATGGAATAAGCGAAACAGAAAACCTCTAATTCAAATTGAGATCAGCAAGAATTATAATATTGCTCATGACAGCCATTGCTGTTCTCGCTTCGTGCGAGCAGCAAAAGGAGCACACCGCGCCTGCCATACACGACCGCGACTCCGTGTCGATGATGACGAGCTACGGTGTCAACACTCTTATTTCTGACTCTGGCGTCATAAAGTATCGTATCGTGACCGAACGTTGGGAAGTAAACACCGTTCGCAATCCGTCGCGTTGGATTTTTGAGAAGGGTGTATTTTTTGAACAGTTTGACGAGAAGTTTCACGTGCAGTCCTACATACAATGCGACACGGCTTACTATTATGACCAGAAGAAACTTTGGGAGCTGCGTAGCCGCGTACGCGTGCTGACGAAGGATGGCGTTAGATTCTCCAGTGAGCAGCTCTTTTGGGATGAGCAGGAGCATGAACTCTACTCTTACGTGCCCTCAAAACTCGTCACACCGGAGCGCACACTTGAGGGAACATACTTCCGCAGCGACGAGCGAATGACAAAATATTACGTGTCGAACAGCCGCGGTTCGTTTGAGAAAGCTCAGATAGCTGGCAGCGGTGACACACTTACGACTGCTCCCGACACAGTGAAGGCTTCCATTCGTCAACAGGCGAAGCCTCAGCGCCGTATGCAATAGCACATTAATAATTATACAAAGTGGAAACAGACATACCTCTTTTAGTCAGCATAGCCATAACGATGGCTTTGTCGGCTTTTTTTTCCGGAATGGAAATAGCATTCGTCTCAAGCAACAGAATGCTTGCAGAGATGGATCGTGAAGGAAACGGATTGGCAAAAAAGATTACATCCGTATTCTATAGCCATCCCAATGGGTTTGTAAGTACAATGCTCGTGGGCAACAATATCGTACTTGTTGTCTACGGCATTCTCTTTGCGCAATTCTTCGACAATACACTCTTCAGCGGTCTTGACGACGGCATGAAGGTTACGGCAGACACGCTTCTGTCTACTCTTGTGATTCTTTTCACTGGGGAGTTTCTTCCGAAAATCCTTTTTAAGAACAACGCTAACAGGTTGCTGGCAGTGTTCTCCGTCCCCGCTTATTTGTTCTATATAATTTTATGGCCGATAAGTCGCTTCTCCACGTTCCTTGCCAAGTGTCTACTTCGCTTGGTGGGTATAAAGATGCAGACGGAAACCGATGACGACGGATTCTCTAAGCTTGATCTTGACTATCTCGTGCAGTCGAGCATCGACAATGCCCATGATGGTGAGGAAATCAACGACGAGGTGAAGATTTTCCAAAATGCCCTTGATTTCTCCGATCGCAAGGTGCGCGACTGCATGGTGCCACGCACGGAAATTAACGCCGTCAACGTGAACGACTGCACAACCGATGAATTGATGCAGATGTTCGTGGAGAGTGGAAACTCAAAGATTATCGTCTATGAGGATGACATCGATCACATCATTGGCTACATCCACAGCTCGGAGATGTTCCGCAATCGCGACAACTGGCGTGAGAGTGTTTGCAAGATGCCTTTTGTGCCGGAGACGATGGCAGCGCAAAAGCTGATGCACATTTTCCTTCAGCAGAAGAAGAGCCTCGGTGTAGTCGTCGACGAGTTTGGTGGCACAAGCGGCATAGTTTCACTTGAGGATATAGTGGAGGAAATATTTGGTGACATCGAGGACGAACACGACAATGAGAAATACATAGCTAAGAAGATAGCCGACAACGAATATGTGCTTTCTGCTCGTCTTGAGATCGACAAGGTCAACGACATTTTTGGCATCGGGCTCCCCGAAAGTAGCGAATACATGACTGTTGGCGGTTTCATCCTGCATGAGTATCAAAGTTTTCCGAAGCTCAATGAAATAGTGACTATTGGTCATTTCGAGTTCCGGATTATCAAGAGTACAATGACGAAAATAGAGTTGGTAAGGCTAAAAGTGTGCAAGTAAAGGTAAATTTTCGCGCAAAACTGCCCTTGTTTGGCAATAATTTAGTATTTTTGTACGCAATTACGCAACTTCGAAAAATAAAAACAATAAAAACAATAATTAATCAATAATGGCAGCATTAGGAAAAATTAGAAGCAAAGGCGTCGCACTGGTGTGCATCATCAGTTTGGGCCTTTTTGCGTTCATCGCCGAAGAGGCGTTCCGCTCATGCGAGTCGTCAAACGCTGATAAACATCAGCAAGTGGGCGAGGTCTTGGGTGAGAAAATCAATGTTACGGAGTTCCAGAAACTTATTGACGAGTACACGGAAGTCATTAAGATGCAACAGGGTCAGGAGAATCTCAATGAGGATCAACTGAATCAGGTGAAGGACATGGTTTGGAACACGTACGTACAAACAAAGCTTATCGAGAATGAGACAAAGAAACTTGGTCTTACAGTGACTGACGCTGAGTTGCAGCAGGTGTTAACGGAAGGTACCAACCCTATGCTTATGCAGACTCCGTTCTTCAATCAGCAGACAGGACGCTTTGACGTCAACGCTCTCAAGAAGTTCCTCGCAGAGTACAAGGCACAGACCAACACCAATCCGCAGGTGGCAAAGCAGTATGATACTATATACAAGTACTGGACATTTATCGAGAAGACCCTGCGCCAGCAACTCCTCTCTCAGAAGTATCAGGGACTTTTCGCCCATTGCTTCCTCTCCAATAAGATTGAGGCAAAGATGGCATTCAAGGATCAGAACGAGGAGAGCCAGATTCAGCTTGCTTCATTCCCATACTCAAGTATAGAGGACAACAAGGTGACCGTGAGCGATGCCGATCTCAAAGCAAAGTATGACGAACTGAAGCCACGCTTCAAGCAGTACGTGGAGAGTCGCGACATCAAGTATGTTGATGTTCAGGTGAAGGCTTCTGCAGCTGATCGCGCAGCCCTTCAGAAGGAGTTTGTAAACTACGACAGCGAGTTAGCTGCTGCAGCAGATCCCTCAGACGTTGTTCGCAAGAGCACTTCGCTCGTAAGCTATCTTGGTGTGCCAGTCACGAAGGATGCATTCCCCTATGACATTGCGCAGCATCTTGACTCTATGGCTGTTGGCTCAACAAGCAAGGTAATCGAGAACAAGGGTGATAATACACTCAACATTATCAAGCTTATAAGCAAACAGCAACTGCCTGATTCCATTCAGTTCCGTGTTATTCAGGTTGGCGGTGCTACGACAGCTGAGGCTGCAAAGCGTGCCGACTCTGTGTATACAGCTATCAAGGGTGGTGCCGACTTCGAGGTTATCGCCAAAAAGTATGGTCAGACAGGCGAGAAGACATGGATGACCACACGTCAGTATCAGGGTGCTCCGTCTATCGATAAGGACACTAAGAACTACATCGAGAGTCTCAATACAATGGCAGCTGGAGAGACGAAGAACCTTGCCCTCACGCAAGGCAACCTCATTCTTCAGGTTGTAGACCGTAAGGCAATGACCACAAAGTACGTGGCAGCGGTAGTGAAGAAGAACATCTCTTTCTCTAAGGACACATATTCTGCCGCCTACAATAAGTTCAGCTCTTTCGTAAGTGCCAATCTTACGGCTGACGAGCTCGTCAAGAACGCCCAAAAGAATGGCTACTCCGTTCAGGAGCGCAAGGACGTGACAACGGCTGAGCATAATCTTGCTGGCATACGCAGCACACGTGACGCTATGCGCTGGTTGTTTGAGGCAAAGAAGGGTTCTGTTTCTCCGCTATATGAGTGTGGCGACAACGACCATCTGCTCATTGTAATCCTCGACAATATCAACAACGTTGGCTACCGCTCGCTTGACGACGCTCAGGTTAAGGATCTCGTGAAGGCTGAGGTGATAAAGGACAAGAAAGCAGAGATGCTCATTGCAAAGGCTAATGGCGTGAAGTCGATAGCAGAGGCTAAGGGTAAGGGTGCTAATGTTGCTCCTGTCAATCAGGTAACATTCGCCGCTCCCGTCTTCGTTGCTGCCACAGGTGCAAGCGAGCCTGCGCTCAGCGGTGCAGTTGCTGCCACGGCAAAGGGTAAATTCTCCAAGTTGCCAGTTAAGGGCAACGCTGGCGTATATGTATTCCAGGTGGTAAACAAGTCGCAGCGTCCTGCCAAGTACGACGAAAAGGCAGAGATGCAGAAACTTCGCCAGAAGGCAATGCAGATGGCTGGTAACTTTATGAATGATCTTTACATCAAGGCAAAGGTTGTTGACAATCGTTACCTCTTCTTCTAAGATATTTTAAGATTTTTGTAAAATATAACTTTGGGAGGCAAGCACTAAATCGGGTGTTTGTCTCCCGTTTTTTATAGCGAACTAATGAAAAAGTTAAATTCTATAATCATTGTGTGCTGTCTTGGAGCCGTGTTCTGTTCTTGTGGCAAGGTATTGAAGCACATGGATGAGAAGCTCGCAGAGAGCAAAGAGTTGTTTGCAGAAGAGAGTAGGGACGCAGCGGCTGATGCCGACACAGAAGATAAGTATCTCTTGGGAGACAACAAAGGAAAGTTGGCGACAAGCGTCAGTGGGCTTGAAATACCAGCAAAACTGACGCAGACTTCCGAACAGATACTCCGACGCACGGGCTACACCGTTTCTTATAACAAAGACTCGAAGGTGCCCAATTGGGTGGCGTGGCATCTTACAGTTGCTCACTTGAAGGGCACCACAAAACGCAGTGAGTCGAAGTTTCATGAAGATACAGACGTACCAGAGCCTCGCGCCGTTGACTTCGACTATGTGCGCTCCGGTTACGACCGTGGGCATATGTGCCCGGCAGGCGACAACAAGTGGAGCCAGAGTGCTATGGACGAGTCTTTTCTCTTCTCAAACATCTGTCCACAGGCGCCTTCTCTCAATCGTGGCGATTGGAATGAGATGGAGCAGGCATGTCGCAAATGGGCGAAGCAGTATGGCGACATCTACATCGTCTGTGGTCCTATCTTCTACAAGAAGCGTCCTAAGACTATCGGCAAGAATAAAGTGGCTGTGCCGGATGCCTTTTTTAAGGTCGTGCTCTGTATGAAGGGCGAGCCAAAAGCCATAGGCTTTATTTACAAGAACGCTGACGCAGGCTCGCAAGGTAAGAATCGTCCAAAAGGCGACTATGCCAACTCTGTTGACGAGGTAGAGCGCATCACGGGCATTGATTTCTTCCCTGCGTTGCCTGACAAAATAGAAAAAAAGGTGGAGGCGCAGTGTCATCCCAACGATTGGAACATATAATAAAGTATCTTTTCCGTCTTTTATCATTCTATAAAAGACGGAAAAGATACTCATCGGTAGGAAGTAGCTCAAAATAATAATATGAAAGTTTCTTATTTTGAAGGATTATACAAAATCTACGCACCAGTTGATTTTATATTTTCCATATCAAGAATCTCTTGACATTACTTTACCCACTTGTGTAACAAAATGATAAGTTAAATCCGAAATTTGATCACTTATCCAGCTACAGTGAAGATACGAATCTCGGGGGCAGCCTGGAAGTAAGGTGACAGACCCTTTGCCACATCGTTCTTGAACATCTCCGACTCGAGATAAGCCTCTGCGTGCTCCTTGCTGTCGAATCCGTGAAGCACCTGCACGTCCTCGTCGCGAACCAGCAACGCCTTTGTCAGCGCTCCCTCGATAGTATTGAGGAACGGCTCGCGATAGTCGAAATAAACCTTTGCTGCACTCTGGCGGTCACTCTCATTGATCTTCATAGTAATCTGAAGATAAGCATTTACTTTTTTCATTGTCTTTAAATTTTTTGTCCTTATTTTAAATATTGAAAATCCGCTCCGGTTGTTTAAATCTTGGAAACGGCTTCTGTTGTTTATCGGTTGCAAATTTAGCACTTGTATGACATTTACCTATTGTATATTCAAGTGAGTAAATGGTAAATTTGCGCACAGATGTTTGTCGAATCAAAAATAACAAGTAATTTTACCACTGCAAATACTTAATTTACCATTTCAGTACAATGGCTTTATAATCGATGAACAATGAGCTATAATAAAATTTTGAATAAAATTAACGGAGGAGTGCATGTTTA
>ERZ808270.80-NODE-80-length-63467-cov-14.679635_pt1 | contig 63467 bp, 34 predicted proteins | sample MGYA00521082_ERZ808270 | MGnify/ENA primary metagenome ERZ808270 (study PRJEB31516, sample SAMN03275594) | gut metagenome | biome: mammalia-associated habitat; material: feces | host: Papio cynocephalus | place: Kenya | collected 2012-07-27 ... | reverse complement strand
TTCCTTTATTGGTCAGGGTTCTCGACATACCCTTGATATTCCGGTGTAAGTCCCGACATGATTGCAGCATAACATTCATCCATGCGCCTTGTAATATCCTCAGCACCCTTTCCTTCCGGATAAACCGGCTTATGAATAGTTAGCTTCAGCGGATGCCATACCACCCATTTGCAATCGCGAGTACGGGGCATAATATCAAAAGACCCATTGATAGTAACAGGCAGTATCGGTAGCTGCAGTTCGTCAGCAAGCATAAAGGCACCACGACGAAACTTACCCATGTGTCCAGTAAAAGTGCGAGCACCTTCAGGGAAAACAACAAGGCTCATACCTCCTTGAAGAGTGGCACGTGCCTTATCGTAAGTCTCCTTTATCTTTCGCGGGCCACGCTTATCAACAAATATCTGATGAGACTTCTCGCAAGCAAATCCAACAAATGGAATTTTACGCAACTGATATTTCATCATCCACTTAAACTGACGGCCAAGAAATCCGAAGATCAAGAAAATGTCGAAAGCCCCCTGATGGTTTGCAGCTATCACATACGACTCATTGGCCTTCATATTCTCCCTGCCTTCGACATTTACCGGAAGCAGAAGAAGACGAACGATAGCCTGTCCCCACCATTTGCCTGGATAGTACCCCCAGAAATGTCCGCCGCCAAGAGAGCAGCCAATGATAACAGACAAGGATATTATTATAGTCCAAACAAGGAGTAGCGGCAATGCCACACATAGCTGATAGGCTCGATATAAATATTTCATTGTTTCAGATTTAGAGTTTAGAGCTAAAATTTTAGAGTTATCGGCTTGCCGATTTATAATTAAAGAGTTTAGAGTCATGAATAATGAAATATTGAATTTATAAATCTTACATTCTCAATTCTACACTCTACATTCTACACTCTACATTTTTAATTCTCATTTTATTTTCGGATACTTTCTTGTCCATCCGTCCAGTCGCAGCCTCATCACTCCGAAAAACGCCTCGCCGAAGATGCCGCCGCTCATTTTAGACACGCCCTCACGCCTATTGACGAAAATCACAGGTACCTCTTTAATCTTAAATCCAATTTTATACGCCGTATATTTCATCTCTATCTGGAAGGCATATCCCTTGAAACGGATTTTGTCAAGTTCGATAGTCTCGAGCACCTTGCGGCGATAGCATTTAAATCCAGCCGTAGTGTCGTGAACCTTGAAGCCCGTAACGAATCTTACATACTTTGAAGCAAAATAGCTCATCAGCACCCTACCAATAGGCCAATTTACAACGTTTACTCCGCTGACGTACCTTGAGCCGATTGCCACATCATAGCCCTCGTCGTGGCATGCAGCATAAAGACGAGGCAAATCCTTCGGGTCATGACTGAAATCTGCATCCATTTCGAAGATATACTCATAAGAGCGTTGCAACGCCCATTTGAAACCAGTAATGTATGCCGTGCCAAGACCGAGTTTACCGGAGCGTTCTACAAGATGCAGTCTATCCTTGAACTCATCATCCATAAGACGCTTCACAGCCGCTGCCGTACCGTCAGGCGAACCGTCATCGATAATAAGTATGTCAAACTTCTTTTCCAGTCCGAACACCGCACGAATAATTTTCTCGATATTTTCTATCTCGTTGTATGTCGGGATAATGACAATGCTGTCGCTTGTACTCATGATAATTCGAATATAAATGTATATTTGAGTACAAAGGTAATAATAAAACTCAAAGTGAGATACTTTTTAAATAGTTTTTAGAATTCTGAATATTTATTTTTTGTGTAATTATTTGCTTTTATGTAACTTCGCAGCGATTTTCAGCTTCGTCATGTCGGCATACTTTTCCTTGTCATGGCTTAGCAAGGGTTATTTTAGATAAAAAACTCACGTTCGGCAATATGAAAACAAGTTTTCATTGCGCTCTCTTAATCGTTTTTTAAGGTAAAAGATGGACATTCAAACGATTCTTGAATTATATTCGGCTGCCCCGCAGACGGGAGCACTTCTGAAAGCTATCGGCAACGAGAGCATAAACACCATTTCCATTCGCGGACTACAAGCCTCCGCCACACCGGTTGTTTTTGCCTCCATAATGAACAGCCTGCCCGGCATCTGCCTTTTCGTGCTCAACGATGCCGAAGAGGCAGGGTATTTCTATCACGACCTGACGCAGATGCTCGGCAATGAGAACGTTCTATTTTTCCCTTCTGCCTACAGGCGTCAAGTGAAATACGGACAGCGTGATGCAGCAAACGAGATTCTCAGGACAGAAGTGTTGAGTCGTGTTAAAGACACTCCACGCTCCAAACTCCCCACTCCACACTCCACACTCTTCATCGTCTCTCATCCCGAGGCATTGTCGGAGCTTGTCGTATCCAACAAGCATCTTGATGACAGAACGATATCGTTGCATGTAGGTGAAGAGAAAGACATTGTAGAGATTGAGAAGGCGATGCGTTCATTCGGATTCAAGGAAGTAGACTACGTTTACGAACCGGGACAATTTGCCGTAAGAGGCAGTATTCTCGATGTTTATTCATACAGTCATGAATTTCCGTTCCGTGTGGATTTCTTTGGTGATGAAATAGACTCGATAAGAACATTCGACGTACAGTCGCAGCTCTCTAAATCAAAGGTGGAGTCTATGGATATCGTACCGGAACTTGCCGGACTGAAATCCGAAAAGATTCCGTTCCTCGAATTTCTTTCCGACGACACGCTTATAATAATGAAGGACTTAACATTTGTTCACGATGTCGTAGAAAAGACCTACCGCGACGGTTTCTCACAGCAGGCAATAACCGAAAAGCTTGAGGGAGCCACAGAAATGGAACAACAGGAGATTATCCGGCAGATGAAATCGGAAAATACACTCTGTTCCGCAACACAGTTTACCAAAGGGCTCGTAAGATTCAAACGCATAGAATTTGGCAGCAGTCAAACGGCAACGCCACAGGCTACAATAAGCTTCAACACGAGTGCACAGCCGCTATTCCACAAGAATTTCGACTTGCTCACAAAATCTCTCGAAGACTATCTTCTTCAGGGATACAAGCTATATATCCTAGCCGACAGTCAGAAGCAGAACCAGCGTCTGCGCGACATCTTCGACGAAATGGCACAACACAAGAAACTTGCCGACGGCACGGAAGTGCCTTCAGCCCCCATACCTTTCACTCCAATCGACAAAACGTTACATGCCGGCTTTGCCGACAACAACTTAAAGATATGTGCCTTCACGGATCATCAGATTTTCGACCGTTTTCATAAATACAACCTACGGTCTGACGCTGCCCGAAACGGCAAGATGGCTCTCACGATGAAGGAGCTGCAGGAGATGGAACCAGGCGACTACATCGTACATGTGGATTTCGGTATCGGAAAGTTTGCCGGACTCGTCCGCGTTCCTGTAGGCAATTCTTATCAGGAAATGATACGTATCGTTTACCAGAACAACGACAAGGTTGACGTAAGCATACATTCTCTGTACAAGATATCAAAATACAAACGTCACGACAGCGAAAAGCCGCCTCGCCTGAGCACCCTCGGCACTGGAGCATGGGAGAGACTCAAGGAAAAGACGAAGACAAAAATTAAGGATATCGCACGCGACCTTATCAAGCTTTATGCCACCCGTCGCCACGAAAAGGGATACCAGTTCAGTGCCGACTCTTTCATGCAGCACGAACTGGAGGCAAGCTTTTTATATGAAGACACGCCAGACCAGCTGAAGGCTACAAACGACGTGAAAGCCGATATGGAAAGTCAGCGTCCGATGGACCGTCTTGTCTGCGGCGATGTTGGATTCGGAAAGACAGAAGTGGCTATCCGTGCGGCATTCAAGGCGGCATGCGACTCGAAGCAGGTGGCTGTGATGGTACCGACTACTGTTCTTGCATACCAGCACTACCAGACGTTTACAAGTCGACTGAAAGGAATGCCTGTAAGAGTGGACTATCTCTCAAGGGCACGCACGGCAAAACAGACAAAACAGGTGCTTGCCGACCTTGAAGCTGGAAAAATCGACATCATAATCGGTACACACAAACTTATCGGCAAGACGGTGAAGTTTCATGACCTCGGACTGCTCATCATAGACGAGGAACAGAAATTCGGTGTCTCTACAAAGGAGAAACTGAGGAAAATGAAGACAAATGTCGACACACTGACGATGTCGGCAACTCCTATTCCGCGAACTCTGCAGTTCTCGCTGATGGGTGCACGCGATATGAGCATCATACAGACCCCGCCGCCTAACCGTTACCCTGTGTGCACTGAGGTGCATACCTTTGACGCCGAGGTGATAAAAGATGCTATAAACTTTGAGATGAGCCGCAACGGACAGGTGTTCTTCGTAAACGACAGAATAAGTAACCTGCCTGAACTTGCCAATATAATAAGGAAGAATGTTCCTGACGCACGCATCGCAATAGGACACGGACAGATGAAGCCAGAAGAATTGGAGAAGATTATCATGGGGTTCATGAACTATGACTATGATGTGCTGCTGTCTACTACGATAATCGGCAACGGCATTGACATCAGCAACGCAAATACTATTATTGTTAATGATGCACACCACTTCGGACTTTCCGACTTGCATCAGATGAGGGGAAGAGTGGGACGAAGCAACAAAAAGGCGTTCTGCTATCTGCTTGCTCCGCCATTGTCGTCTCTTTCGCAAGATGCCAGACGCCGATTGGAAGCTCTGGAGACTTTCTCAGAACTTGGCAGCGGCTTTAACCTCTCCATGCAGGATCTCGACATGCGTGGTGCCGGCAACCTGCTCGGAGCGGAACAGAGCGGATTTATGGAAGACCTCGGATTTGAAACCTATCAGAAGATACTGACACAGGCTGTAACGGAACTGAAGAATGACGAGTTCAGCGACATGTATCAGGAGGAGATGGCAAGCGGAAAGAAAATCACCGGCGACGAGTTTGTTGACGACTGCGCCGTGGAAAGCGACCTCGAGATGTTCTTCCCCGACCAGTATGTGCCGAGCAGTAGCGAGAGGATGCTGTTATACCGCGAACTTGACAATATAACGAATGACGACGACCTTGAACGATATAAGGCGAACCTCAGGGACCGCTTCGGCGAGATTCCACGCGAAGGTATCGAACTGCTTCAGGTTGTTCCCTTGAGAAGACTCGGCAAAGCTCTGGGATTCGAAAAGATCATACTGAAGAACAGAATACTGCAAATGCAGTTTGTAAGCAATCCGATGAGTGCATATTACAAGAGCGAGGCTTTCGAAAAGGCTCTTGCATATATCGGCAAGAATGCCCGTCGCTGCAACATTAAAGAGAGTCGGGGCAAGAGATACATGACAGTAAATAACATTAACACCGTAGAGGATGCCGTAGAGGTATTGAGAGAAATTAACAAATAAAAGATTATGCTTATACTGACAACTATAATTATCTATTTTTGCGTGCTCATGTTTATGGGCAGAGTAACAAGCCGAAAGTCGAACAACGAGACTTTCTATCGCGGCGAACGCAAGTCGCCTTGGTATATGCTTGCCTTCGGACTCGTGGGAGCTTCGATTTCCGGAATAACATTCGTTTCGGTGCCGGGAATGGTGATTAAACAAGACATGACGTATCTTCAGACTTGTCTCGGATTTATCCTCGGATACTTCGTCGTGGCTTTCGTCTTATTACCTATTTATTATAAGCTCAACCTAACGACCATCTACACATATCTGAAGAAAAGACTCGGACAGCGGTCGTATAAAACCGGAGCCTTGTTCTTTCTGCTCTCTGAAATGACGGGGACGGCATTGCGCTTCTACGTAGTATGCAGCATCTTGCAGAGATTCGTATTCGGACAGTTCGGTCTGCCGTTTGCCGCCACAGTGATAATACTTGTTTTGCTCATCTGGCTTTACACCCGGCGCGGCGGCATCAAGACGCTTGTATGGACAGACACATTCCAAACATTTTGCATGATGGCGGCACTGCTCATTATTATCTTCGAGGTTATCGGAAAACTCGACATGTCGGTAGGTGAAGCGGTATCAGCCGTGGCTGCCAATGCACACAGTCGCATATTCGTGTTCGACGACTGGGTATCTACACAGAATTTCTTTAAACAGTTTATCAGCGGAATTTTCATCGTTGTAGTCATGACTGGTCTCGATCAACACATGATGCAGAAGAACCTTACCTGCAAGACTTTGCGCGATGCACAAAAGGATATGTGTGTAGGCGGTTTCTTCTTCGTCCCCGTAAATTTGCTTTTCTTATCTCTCGGTATTTTGCTTTTGTTGCTTGCCGGCAAGGAAGGAATGGCAATACCTGCCGACAGCGACGAGCTTCTGCCGATGTTCGCTGCCTCCGGCTGGATGGGCAACCTCGTGCTTGTACTCTTCTCCATCGGTATCGTGGCAGCATCATTCAGTGGCACAGATTCTGCATTGACGGCTGTTACTACAAGCTTCTGCGTAGACATAAAGGAACGTCCTGAGGATGAACGTCTGAGAAGAATCAGCCACATCGGCGTCTGCACCCTGTTTGCCGTCTTCATCTTGCTGTTCAGGGCTATCAACTCTACGAGCGTTATTGATGCTATATATATAATACTGTCTTACACATCTGGTCCGTTACTCGGTCTGTTTGCCTATGGCATTCTCACGAAATGCAGTGTCAACGACAAGCTCGCCCCTTATATCTGTGTGGGTTCCCCTGTCGTTTGCTTCATCATAGACCAGCTTACGACTCATATTACGGGATATAAGTTCGGATACGAACTGCTGATGCTCAATGGTACGCTCGTATTTCTCGGACTACTGCTTACAAGGAAGAAAGACATTTAGATACCACCTGTTAGCCTCATAAGAGAGACCACAGCCTGGTTGTATCCGTTTATTGCTGCCGCCCGCTTCATTCTGGCATCAATAAAATCCTGAGCGATACTTATATACTCGAGATATGAAATCTCTCCATTCTCATATTCGATACTGCCGATGCGCATCATCTCATCGGCAGTATTCTTTCCCGCTGTATTGTAATAATTTACCTTTTGCTGCATTCTGCTGACATTGTCAAGACATGTAGCATATTCCTGTTTGCGAAGCTTTTCCGTTTGCTGCATCTCAAGCTCCGCCATCTCCCTTTCCTTTTTTGCCGCCTTAACTTTTGCCTTTGTAGCTCCGAAGAAAATCGGCACGCCTATCCCGACCTCGAAGCCCATGAAATTTCCGCCGTCAAACTTCGTGCGGTCGGCATGGTATGGATTCCATGACGAAATGACAAGCTGATTGCGCAGCGATAAAGACAAAGAGGGAGCATAACCGCTCTTTGCCACCCTTACGCCACGGTCTGCCACCTGCAATTTGTCTTGGGCATATTGTCCTTCTGCCGTTTGCATAAAGTTATATTCCCTACCCTTCCATTCTATCATCACGAGCGAATCTTCTGCCGGAACGATGGAACCGTCGATATTCATCAGAGCCGCCAGTTGTCGTTGCGTAGCAGAAAAATCCGTTTGTGCCGCAACCAGCTCTTGTCTGTTTTCCATCAGCATCCGCTTTGCCGACAGACTCTCTATCTGTCTCACCTCTCCCGTTTCATAACGCTTCGAAGCCACTTTCTGATAGTTTGCCAGATAAGAATCATTCTTCTGAAGTATTCTGATATTCTCCATCTGATATGCAAGCTGAAAATAAAGCGAGGCAATGTCGGCACTCAACTGGCGGCGTGTTATTTCAGCCTTGCTCTGCTCTGCCTTTGCCTCAGCTTTCAGCTGACTGCGGCGAGCGGCATAGACAGTAGGGAACTCTATCGCCTGCGTCAGACTGATGGAGTTGTCCGGACTGCCTCCCGATGTCGGATCTTGCGAAAGCGACAGCTCTGTCTTTTCCATCTCCCATGCCGTGCCCTGCATAATCTTTGCTCTTTCCACTCCTTTTTCGGCAATTTTTATATCGTTGCTGCCTTTCATCGCGAAGTCGATACATTGGTTAAGGGTAAGCCGCCTTGTCTGCTGTGCTGCAGAAGGAAAGGCAACAAAAATCAGACTAACTGCAATTATATATTTCTTCATCGTTTCTTATTTTTTAGTGAACATTTTATAAATGGCAGGCAGAACAAACAGTGTCAGCAACGTTGATGTTACGAGTCCGCCAATCACAACCGTTGCCAGCGGGCGCTGAACCTCTGCTCCGTCTCCATGAGAGAGCGCCATCGGCAGGAAGCCCATCGAGGCGACAAGTGCCGTCATAAGTACTGGACGAAGGCGAACCATACAGCTGTCTACGATACGTCTGTAAATGTCAGTAACCCCGTCGTGCTGCATCTGATTCATCTGTCCTACGAGCACTATACCGTTGAGCACTGCCACACCGAACAAGGCTATAAAACCTACGCCTGCGGATATCGAGAACGGCATGCCGCGCAACCATAATGCCCATACGCCGCCTATTGCCGCGAGCGGAATTGCCGAGAATACGAACAGAGACTCACGCAGGCTCTTCACCGTAGCATACAGCAGCAACAGAATAACGAGAAGAGCTATCGGCACGACAACTACCAGACGGTCTACCGCACTCTGCAGATTCTTGAACTCCCCACCATAAGTATAATAATACCCCTCTGGCAATTTCATCCTTTCATCAAGCAATTTCTGTATATCCTTCACCGTGCTCTGCACGTCGCGCCCCTTTACATTGAAGCCTACATATATTCGTCTTGCACCGTCTTCATGCGATACCTGTGCCGGTGCCGGCTGATATTCTATCTCTGCTATCTGAGACAGGGGAACGCTGCCGCCATCAGACAGAGGAACGGCAAGACTGCGCAGCTCTTCGATATTCCTGCTCTTTCCGTCTATGCGCAATACCACGTCAAATTTCTTCTCTCCTTCGTATACGCTTCCTGCCGTTGCTCCAGCAAATGCCGTTTCGAGAACATTGTTCACATCATCTACGCTGACGCCATACTGCGCCATACGCTGATGATTGTATACCACTTGAATTTGCGGCAATCCTGAAACCTCCTCTACATATATGCCGCTCACGCCCTTCACGCCACTGATTATGCTCTTCACCCTGTTAGCCTGTTGGGTAAGCACCCCAAGGTCGTCGCCAAAGATTTTTATCGCCACATCCTGTTTTATACCCGTTAGCAATTCATTATTGCGCATTTGTATCGGCTGTGATATCTCAGCCTCAAGACCGGGAATTGTTTTCAGCGTTTCTTCCATCATCTCCATAAGCTCAGGAGTAGTCTTGGCTGATGTCCATTCCGCTTTCGGCTTTAAAGCCACCATTATGTCGGCACGCTCCACGGGCATCGGGTCGGTAGGAATCTCCGCACTGCCAATACGGCTTACTACCTGTTCCACCTCCGGGTATTTCTCCTTGAGCATTTTTTCAGCCTTGGTACATGTCTCTACCATCTGCGAGAGAGACGTACCTTGCGCCAGACTCATCTCCACGGCGAAGTCGCCTTCTTCAAGGTTGGGGATAAATTCCCCGCCAAGGAACTTAAAGGCTACCACACTGACACAGAACAAGGCTATGGCTGCCGTTATAACATTTTTATACTGTGAAAGTGTCCAGTCGAGAGCCGGTCTGTAACATGACTGTATCTTTTTTATCAACCTGTCGGAGAGGGTTTCTGCTGTATGGATTTTCTTGCTCAAGAAGAGCGAACTTGCCATCGGCACGTATGTAAGCGACAGGATGAATGCTCCGAGGATGGCAAAGAACACGGTGAGTGCCATCGGACGGAACATTTTTCCCTCGATGCCTGCCAAAGTCATCAGCGGAACATACACTATCATAATCATTATTTCGCCGAATGCCGCACTCTGTCGGATGCGTGAAGCTGAGAAATGCACCTCTTCGTCCATTTCCCTCTGCGACAGTCTTAATGCTGGATACTTCTGCCTGCTGCCGTTGATATGACTTACCACCGCCTCTACAATAATTACTGCCGAATCTACAATCATTCCGAAGTCTATTGCTCCAAGACTCATCAGATTGCCGTCGATACCGAAGAGTTTCATCATTCCGAAGGCAAAGAGCATACTGAGCGGTATGACGCTCGCCACGACGAGTCCGGCTCTGTAATTGCCGAGAAAGAGTATCAGTACGAAGATAACGATGAGTCCTCCTTCTATAAGATTGCGTGCTATCGTTCCTTCTACGCGGTCTACGAGATTTGTACGGTCGATAAACGGTTCTATCACTACTCCCTCCGGCAGACTTTTCTGTATCTGTCCGATGCGTTCCTTCACGTTCTTTATCACCTGCTGAAAGTTTTCTCCTTTCAGCATTATGGCAATTCCGGCTACCACCTCTCCCTCGCCATTGCGCGTTACGGCACCGAAGCGTGTGGCATGTCCGAGCTGCACCGTTGCCACATCGCCTACAGAAACCGGTGTTCCGTTCACGTTCTTCACCGTTATTGCAGCAATGTCGGCAAGTGATTTCACCATACCGAGTCCACGGATAAAATACTGGTTTGAGTTTTCCTCGATATAGCTGCCACCTGTATTGGCATTGTTTTTCTGCAACGCATCAAAGACCTCCGCCACGGTTATTCCGTTTGCAGAGAGTCTGTCGGAGTTTATCGCTACCTCATACTGTTTCACGTATCCTCCCCATCCGCTAACTTCAGCAATGCCGGGAGTTCCGGAGAGTTGTTTTCTCACTATCCAGTCTTGTATCGTTCTGAGATCTGTCAGCGAATACTTGTTCTCGTATCCTTTTTTTGTCCTTACGGTATAGTGGAAAATCTCGCCCAATCCCGTTGCAATAGGTCCCATCTCCGTATCGGTATTCTTCGGCAGTTCCTTCACTGCCTCCTGTAGCATCTGGCTCACTTGCGAGCGAGCCCAATAGATATCTGCATCATCGTCGAATACGAGTGTTATCACCGACAGTCCGCTGCGCGATATGCTGCGTCGTTCTTCCAGTCGCGGGATATTGGCAAGTGCCATCTCTATCGGAGTGGTTATGTTCTGCTCCACTTCTTGAGCGCCGAGTGCCGGAGCCTGTGTTATCACCTGTACCTGATTGTCGGTGATGTCGGGTGTTGAGTCGAAGGGCAGGTTCACAAGCGACCATATTCCCCATATCGCCACCGCGATAGTCATGACGCCGACTACAAGTTTATGACTTATTGAATAGTCTATGAGTTTCTGAAACATATTTTGAATGTAGAATTTAGAGTTGAGAGTGTAGAATTTAGAGTTGAGAGTTGAGAGTGTAGAATTTAGAGTTGAGAGTGTAGAATTTAGAATGTAGAATATATATATTTACTCTAATAATAATTTTAAATTCAATAATTCTAAATCGCAGCGAAGCGAGAACAATTCTACATTCTAAACTCTACATTCTAAACTCATTCAATGGTTATGCTCTCCATGCTCACTCGTCATTGAAGCGAGATAAAAAACGTTGTCGGTTACTATCTTCTGGTTCTTTTGGATATGTTCGCAGAGCAACACCTCGGTGTATCCGTTCTGGCTTACTCCTGTTGTCACCTCATGGCGCGAGAATTCATACTTTCCTTTTTGTGGAATCTTGTTGAGGGCGAAGATATAGTTTTTTCCGTCGCTGCTCACTATTGCTTTTGTCGGCAGGGTGTTATACTCCTGTCTTCCCGTGGCTATCTGTCCTGAAACATACATTCCGTCGAAGAGTCTTGCGCCTCGTGTATTGTTGAGCTTCACATGCACAGAAACGGCTTTCGTCCCGTCATTGAAATAACGGTTCATGCCGTATACCGTTCCTGTGAGGGTCATTCCCGGCTGGTTGGTCAGCGAGAGCAACACCTTGTCGCCGTTTTTCACCTTATTTATATCTTTCTCAAAAACGTTTAAGTCGCATTCTACGGCATTGTTGTCTCTTATCTTCATCAGAGGTGTCTGCATGTCGGCATAACTCCCAAGCGATGCCGTTATCTGGCTCACCGTACCGGATATTGGGGCGCAGAGCGGGAACACGGTAGTGAACTTACCGCGTGCCACTGCCTTTGTACTTATCCCCATCTGAGCGAGCTGTCGTCCTATTCCGGTCATATTGGCAAGTGCCGTCTGATAGTCTTTCTGTGCCTGTTGCATATTTTTCTTCACTCCGGCTCCGCTTTGTGCCAACTGCCGCTGTCGGTCGAGTTCTATTTTCGCCATCTCGCTCTCTTTGTATGCCGAATAGTAGTCGCGCTGAAGCAATACTACTTCTGTATTCTCCACCATGGCAACCACCTGTCCGCGACTTACCTGCTGACCGTCTTTTACAAACATATTCTTCACCACTCCTCCCATAAGGGATGTTACATCCGCCATACTCTGCGGTCGCAACACCAAGGCACCATTTACGCTCAGCATGGCATCGAGTTCCCGTCTCTCTGCAACGCCCATCCTTATGTCTACGGCATTTATCTGCTGTTGCGTGAGCGGAATGCGCTGGTATTCCTCCTCGTCATGTCCGTCTCCATCGTGCTGTGCGGTCTCCTCGTCGTGTGCATGCTTCGTGTCGTCTTTACCTACAAAGAATGTGAAGGCCACTACTGCCGCTATCGTTAATGCTACTACTGTCAGTATTCTTTTTATCATGTCATTTCTTATTGCGTTTATACTCGTTTCTTTTTCTCGGCTGCAAAAATACCTATTATTAACTGCAACCGGGTTGCATTTTACTCTACTTCATCTGTAAGAACTTCTAAACAAATGAAAGCCGAATGGAAGTAAGAAGCTTGCCCAGCAGAGTGTATTCCATTCGAAATGTAGCAAAATTGAGTGGAAATGACGTGAATATGGTGCAATAAAGACAAATAAGCCACACTATTTCGCCTCATTTATGCAGAAAACAATCTCATACTTGAGGTCTTATCATCAAAATCTGTTATCTTTGTAAGCAAAATGCCAATAGCCAAAATTATAAATATTGGTTGAATAAACAAGAAAGGGACTAACAATGAAAGGTTACGCAAAACCATTACATGAATTTATAGAAGGTCATAAAATCCAATTTGTAATACCTGTGTATCAGCGTAATTACGACTGGTTGATAGACAACTGCGATCAATTGTTTAGCGACTTGGTAAAACTAAGCTGCTCTAACAGATGTTCGCATTTCTTTGGCTCTATTGTTACGTCATCTGCGGACAGCAGCTACAATAGATTGGTGATTGATGGTCAGCAGCGTTTGACCACCATTTCACTTCTTTTGTTGGCTGGCATAAAAGCTGTGAAAGATGGTGCTATTGAGATCAGCGAAGAATCAAAATTAGAAGAAGCATACGAAGTTTTTTTAAAAGCTAAGTTCTGTAACTCTGAGCGTAAAATCAAGTTAGTTCCCATAGAGAATGACCGTATTGCCTACGATAAGATATTCAATGAAGAAGACTCTTTTGATGAGGATTCAAAAGTTACTCGTAACTATCGCCATTTTTATGATTTGTTGACAAGAAAGCCACAAGTACTCTCTTTCGACCAACTGCTTGATGCCATTGAACGATTGCAGATTATATCAATAGAGTTGGATAGCGATGATGATGCCCAACTTATCTTTGAAAGTCTGAACTCCACAGGGTTGGCTCTGACAGAGGCAGACAAGATACGCAACTATCTCTTGATGTCTTTGACACCAGAGGAGCAGCAGGTGTGTTTCAAAAACTACTGGCAAAAGATAGAACAGGCAACCGAAAACCAACCGACAAAGTTCTTGCGTGACTATCTCACCATACAGCGACAGTTACAGCGTCCAGTCCGCCAGTCAAACATCTACTACGAGTGGAAAAGGTATATGGACGATCATGACCGCAAGGATGAATTAGTCAAGATGCTTGATTATGCTCATTACTATCAGCAAGTGGCAGAAGCAAAGTTATCTACGACAAAACTTTCAGAAAAGATGCGCCATATCTGCAATATAGAAACGGATGTGACAAATGTCTTTTTCATTCAATTCTTGAGATATGCCTCTGTCAACAATCTTTCAGAAGACGAGATTCTCAAGGTGATTGATTTGGTTGAGAACTATTTAGCAAGACGTATCGTGTGCAATATGCCAGGCAATGCCCTTACTCAGGTTTTTTGCGCTTTGCATAAAGATGTGTTGAAAAGTATAGAAGAATATAGTTCTGCCAACGTGGAACTTGAAAACTCATATTCTGACATATTGGCTTATCACATCATGCGTCGTGATGGTAACTATCAATTGCCAAGAGATACGCAATTCGTAGAATCCATTAAAACTCGTGATGCTTATCACATGTTGAAACCGTTCCAGATATTCCTCTTTGAACGATTGGAGAACTCTGTGCATGGTGAATATAATGATGTTGCAACCGACATGAAAAAGAAGGATGCTACTATTGAGCATATCATGCCTCAAACCCTCAATGGAGAGTGGAAAGCTATGCTTGGAGATAACTTTGAGGAAATACAAGACAAGTATCTTCATACTTTTGCAAACTTAACCTTGACAGGTATCAACAGCGAATTAAGCAACAAACCATTTGAAATAAAGCGTGATGGCAAAACAATAGGGAATGAAGTATATCCCGGATATAAAAATTCAAAGTATCGCCTGACAAAAAATGTTACGTTATGTGACAAATGGACTGAATCTGAGTTGCAGAACCGATGCAATGAGATAGTTGCAACGTTTTTGCGACTCTATCCATTACCACAAACAACATTCAAGCCATTGCCAAAACCAGTGGACGAAGCCTCTTTGGACGAAGAAACATTCTCTCCAACAAATAGAAATCTTAAAGGTTTCCGTTTGTTTGGCAATGAGTACAATGAAACTACTTGGAAAGGGATGCTTCTGCAAGTTGTAAAACTTGTGATGGAGCGATACACAGACATCGTAGATACGCTCTATGATGCCGAAGGTTTCTTCTGGTCTGCCAAGCAAGCAGATACGAGATACTGTACAATGATTGCTCCACAAAAATACTTGTGGACTTCTATGGATAATAGGAGCAAACTTCGTTGTTTACGCTTCTTGTTTGAGAAATGCGACATAGCCGAGTCAGAATTGGTACTGTTGCTTGAACCTGTAAAAGAATAAATGTTATGACAGAAAAGAACAACATACCGCAGTTTGTAAATTGCGACTCTTTCATGGCAGACAAAAACTATGTGCAGTGGTTGTCTGACTTGAAGAAACGTTTTCACATGGCACAGCTTAAAGCTGCTGTCAAAGTGAACACGGAAATGCTCAAATTCTACTGGAGTTTGGGCGAGGACATTTGTGAGAAGCAGAAACAATATAAGTGGGGAACAAAGGTTATTGACAGGCTTAGCCTTGATATGCGTTCGGAATTTCCTAAGAGTGAGGGATTTTCAAGAGCTAACCTTTACCACATAAAACGCTGGTTTTCATTCTATTCCAGTCAAATTGAATTTGTCTACCAGGCTGGTAGACAATTACAGAAAGTGGATAATGCCAATACACCAATCCCTGAGATATTGCTTTGTGTGCCTTGGAGACATCAAACGGTTATTGTTTCCAAGTGCGACACGATAAATGCAGCCTTGTTTTATCTCAACAAGGTCATTGAAGGCAACATGAGCCGTACCGAGTTGGAGAATGTGGTTAAGGCTCAACTATACGAGCATACTGGCAAGGCATTGAATAACTTTGATGTTACATTACCACGCCCCCAAAATGCACTGGCAACAGAGATTATAAAAGACCCTTACAAGTTGGATTTCTTCTCATTGCCAAGCAAGTTCAGCGAAATGGACTTGGAGAACAAGTTAGCCACCAACATTACTCGTTTCCTCTTGGAACTGGGTAAGGGCTTTGCGTATGTAGGTCGGCAGATGGAACTTGACACGCCAAGTGGAAAGTCTTACTTCCCCGACATGGTGTTCTATCATACTCGGCTGAAATGCTATGTGGTGGTGGAACTGAAGATTGTGGACTTTATGCCAGAGTTCATCGGCAAACTGAATTTCTACGTTTCGGCTGCTGACGAGTTGCTTAGAGGTGAGGGAGACAATCCAAGTATTGGTATTCTTCTTTGCAAGGATAAAGATTCGTCTGTTGTGGAATGGTCTCTGCGTGGCATCACTACTCCTTTGGGGGTGGCAAGTTATCAGTTGCAAGAGGTTTATGAACGGACATTGCTTGAAATTAAACAGGAAGCCTCTGAGGAGGAATAATAAGAATGTTTGAAATCTGCCACAACTTGTGGAAGAATTTGGGTACTATCACCGTGAACCGTACTATTGAGCGCATCTACATTGTGGAGGGCAAACACAAGCACACCGAGTTGGTCATCAACGCTCCCAAGACCAAGAGCTCATGCCGTGAGATACCTATGAACAAGGAACTCTTGACGATGATGAAACCTCTGAAAAAGGTGGTAAACACAGACTTCTATGTGATAACCAATGAGGAGAAGCCGACAGAGCCACGCACCTACCGCAACTACTATCATCGTTTGATGGCGCGTCTTGACATTCCTCGGCTGAAATACCACGGACTACGCCATAGCTTTGCCACACGCTGCATTGAAAGCAACTGCGACTACAAGACTGTAAGTATTTTGCTCGGTCATGCCAACATAACAACAACCCTCAACCTCTATGTTCACCCGAATATGGAGCAGAAGAAAAAGTGCATAACCAAGATGTTCAAATCTCTTGGAAAATAAAAAAAAGTTTTTCGTTCATTTTACCCTCACACCCTCACCAATAGCCTTGAAAGTCCCTGTTTATCGGACTTCTGAGGTGTGAGGGATAGTGTGAGGGGTCGACGTTTACCCCTCACACGTTCTTTATCGAAGTAATATTGTTTTTTTACCATTTTCTGGCTGTAATTAAGCTATCATTTGGTATCGGTATTTCTATGTTGCACCAAAAGTGCAGCATAGAAGCACCAAAGGTGCCACTATTTTTTCCATGTTTTCTTTACAGAGCTTCCTGTGACTTAACCAGCCCAATTCATAGAATGATATATATTTTCCAATGAAATATAAAGGACAAGCCAATGCGTCAAGGACTGACATAATATTCCGGTTACTCAAAAAGGGTACATCTCATATATACATACGTCATAAAAACAGAAAGCAACTTAGCTTTCAGCATAAGTGTTTTGAATTAAAATAACAAACAACTCATAGATGAAAAAGATTTTCTTATCTGCTGTTACGGCGATGATGATGATGCAGCAGGGCACTGCATGGGCGGGCGACATCTACGTGTCTACCTCTTTCCATGAACCGGCCAACGAAGGACTGCGCTTTATATACAGTCGCGACGGCATACACTGGGACAGCATACCGGGAACGTTCCTAAAACCGGAGGTGGGCACACAGAAGGTGATGCGCGACCCGTCGATTGTGAAGGGACCCGACGGCACTTACCATTTCGTTTGGACTTGCAGCTGGAGGGGCGACAGGGGATTCGGATATTCATCGTCGAAAGACCTCATCCACTGGACTCCGGAACGTTTCATCGAGGTGATGAAGGACACGACCACCGTGAACGTATGGGCTCCGGAACTGTTCTACGACGATGTGAAGAAACAGTATATGATTATATGGGCTTCGTGTATACCAGGGAAATTCCCCGACGGGATAGAGGAGCACAAGAACAATCATCGTCTGTATTACTGCACGACTAAGGACTTCAAGACTTTCTCTGAATCACAGTTGCTCATCGACCCGGGCTTCAGTTGCATCGATGCAACGATGGTAAAGCGCGGCAAGGACGACTATGTGATGGTGTTGAAAGACAACACCCGCAAACAGCGCAACATTAAGGTGGCTTTCGCAAAGACGCCATACGGTCCGTGGAGCGCAGCATCGGAGGCTTTCACCCCGATGTACAGCGAGGGACCGTCTACGGCTTACGTAAACGGATGGTGGTATATCTACTACGACTGGTACCGCCAGTTTATATACGGAGCGCAGCGCACAAAGGACTTCAAGCATTTCCAGGACCAGACGGGGGCTGTGTCGTTCCCCGAAGGACATAAGCACGGAACGGTGTTCATGGCTCCCGAGGAACTGGTTGACAACCTTATTAAATATAACTCCCGTGCCGTTCACTATACCGGCAACGACATATCATTGCCTGCACGCCACGACGGCGGACTATCGCCTGTTGTTGGAGTGCACACCATCGAGACGATGCGCGCCGAGAAGGGGGCGACATACAATCATCAGCCGATGATTGCATACTGGAAGGGAAAATTCTATATGCACTATCTCACTGACCCTCGACATGAGCATGAGGCCCCGGGAAAGACTATGCTGCAAACTTCCGACGACGGCTACACGTGGTCGGAGCCTAAGGTGCTGTTCCCCGAATACAAAGTGCCCGACGGATTCGAAAAGCCTGAGAAATACCCCGGACTGAAGGCTAAGAACCTGATGGCTATAATGCACCAGCGAGTGGGCTGGTATGTGTCGAAAAAGACGGGTAAGCTTATCGCTATGGGCAACTATGTGGTATCGATGACGCCTAAGGACAACCCTACCGATGGAAACGGCATCGGCAGAGTGGTGAGGGAGATTAAACAGGACGGCTCGTTCGGACCGGTATATTTCATCTATTACAACCATGGATTCAGCGAGAAAAATACTGACTTCCCGTATTATAAAAAATCTAAGGACAAAGCTTTCGTCAAGGCTATCGACGAACTGCTTGCCGACCCTATGGCTCGCATGCAATGGGCTGAGGAGGCTGACCGAGGCGATGATATCCTGCCGCTGAAGACTCCTTACAAGGCGTTCTCCGGATATACTCTGCCCGACGGATGGAAGGTGGGACTGTGGAAACACGGACTGACGACTATCAGCTGCGACGGTGGCAACTCTTGGCGCACTCCGGCTAAGAGGGCACACGGATTTGTTACCTCTACGGGTAAGATATGGGGGCAGCGACTCTCTGACGGTACTTATGCCACGGTATATAACCCGGCGGAATACCGCTGGCCGCTCGCTATCTCGCTGAGCAGCGACGGACTGGAATATACTACGCTTAATCTCGTGAACGGCGAGGTTACGCCGGAACGACACGGCGGAAACTACAAAAACTACGGTCCGCAGTATACTCGCGGCATTCAGGAGGGCAACGGCACTCCTGCCGACGGCAACCTGTGGGTTACTTACAGCAACAACAAGGAGGACATGTGGGTGTCGCGCATCACGGTGCCTGTACAGACCAAGGCTACGACGCATGCTGACACCGATTTCTCTAAATTCTCTAAGCTCGCCGACATGGGCGACTGGAATATCTACTCTCCTAAATGGGCTCCGGTGGAGCTCGACGGACAGTGGCTGAAGCTTTCCGACAAGGACCCTTACGACTATGCCAAGGTGGAGCGCGTGATTCCGGAGACTAAGGAACTGACGGTGGAGTTTGACGTTATGCCGGGACAGGCCGACCACGGTGAACTCGACATCGAATTCCTCGACAACAGCGGACAGGCTTGCTCGCGCATCGTGCTCGATTCGCTTGGAGCCATAAAGGTGAAGGGCGGTCCGCGCTACGGCACGCTTGTGAAGAAATATTCTCCTGGCGAGACTTACCACATCAAGGCGGTGCTCTCTACCGACATGCACGCCGGCACTTACTACGTAAACGGCAAGAAGGTTACACAGCGCCAGTTTGACACTCCGATAAGGGAGATTTCAAGGGTGGTGTTCCGCACCGGACCATTGTTCAGCGAACCTAACAACGAGACTCCTGCCGACCAGGCTTTCGACATGCCGCGTGCCGACGAGAGCGACCCGATGGCTACTTTCCGTATCGCCAACGTGAAGACTGCGGCTGCCGATGCCGACGCACAGGCTGCGGTATTGAAGTTTGATAACTTCAAACCGTATGTTGACAAGTTCAACTCCATGGAGGACGAGAACATCAAGCAGGCTATTCCTAACTCTGAGTCGGCTGAATGGATGAGCCGGAACGTGCCGCTATTCGACTGTCCGCAAGATAATTTCAAGGAGATGTACTACTATCGTTGGTGGACATTGCGCAAGCATATCAAGCGCACTCCCGTGGGCTACGGAATGACGGAATTCCTCGTGCAGCGCTCTTATGCCGACCGCTACAACCTGATTGCCTGTGCCATCGGTCATCATGTGATGGAGACCCGCTGGCTGCGCGACACTACTTATATCAGTCAGATTCTCAACACCTGGTATCACGGCAACGACGGTAAGGCAATGCAGAAGATGGACAAGTTCAGTTCGTGGAACCCGGCTGCCGTGTATGAGGCTTACAAGGTGAACGGCAGCAAGAGTTTCTTGCTCAATCTAAAACCGTCGCTCGAAGAGGAATATGCCCGTTGGCAGAACACTCACCGTCTCGACAACGGATTGTACTGGCAGGAGGACGTACGCGACGGTATGGAGGAGAGTGCAAGCGGCGGAAGAAAGAAGAAGTTTGCACGTCCTACGATAAACAGCTATATGTATGGCAACGCCATGGCTCTCGCCGAAATGAACCGTCTGAGCGGCGATAACGGCAAGGCTGAAGAATACAAGAATGAGGCTGGTAGCTTGAAAAAACTTGTTGAGGAGAAACTGTGGAACAAGGATGACGCTTTCTTCGAGACGCTGAAGGGCGACTCGTCAGCTAACGTCAGAGAGGCTATCGGATTTATCCCTTGGTATTTCAACATGCCGGACGACAGGAAATTTGATGTGGCTTGGAAACAGGCCACCGACGAGAAGGGATTCTCGGCTCCTTACGGACTGACTACTTGTGAGCGTCGCTCACCGCTATTCCGCACCCACGGCACCGGCAAATGTGAATGGGACGGAGCGGTATGGCCTTTCGCTACAAGTCAGACGCTCACCGCCATGGGCAACTATATCAACGACTACCCTAACCCGATTGTTGGCAATAAGGATTTCTTCCATCAGATGGAAGTGTATGTAGAGAGTCAGCACCATCGTGGCAAACCATACATCGGCGAATATCTCGACGAGACTAACGGGGCATGGCTCATGGGCGACCGCGAGCGCAGCCGCTACTACAACCACTCTACTTTTAACGACCTGATGATTACGGGCATCTGCGGTTTGCGTCCGCAAACCGACGGCAGCATCGTGGTAAATCCTCTTCTGCCTGATGGCAAGTGGGACTGGTTCTGTCTCGACAACGTGCTCTATCATGGTCATAACATCTCTATCGTATACGACAAGACGGGCAACCATTATTGCCACGGCAAGGGTCTCGTTCTTCTCGTTGACGGCAAGAAGGTGGCACAGCGCAGCGATATCGGACGACTGGAATACAAGTTCTAATCTTTTCTGAATAGGCATAAAAGCAAATCCCGGAGTTATCCATACAATATTGATGGATAGCTTCGGGATTTGTTTTTGTATAACCTGTAACTGAACTTTCGAAGTTATAATCTTCCCCTCACCCTCCACTTCCGGGGCGGAGCAGTTACTCTTTCTGTTGAAAACAGAGATATTTTTCTCTAATTCAGTAACGACTAATTTGTAAGTTTATTGCGATTAAAGGTAACGACAAATTTGTAAGTTTATTGCAATTAAAGGTAACTGCTCCGCCACCGGAGGGGGAGGCGGGGGAGGGGAAGAACTGATTCCAACAAACAATATACCAGTTATGCGGAGATTATTATAGCTATTCTCCGCATAATTTGCGGAGAATACACCATTTATTCTCCGCAGAACTTGCGGAATAAAACAAAAAAGTGTAAGTTTGCAACTTGGAAGTATATAATAAAAATGTACAAGTAAATATATTTAGTATGTATATATGGCAGAATGAAAATTGGCCACACATGAAATGGCAAAACGACCAGTTGTTGTTATTGTTGGCTGATGCTAATACTTTAAGAGGTAAGCTTATGGGAAGACTCTCCATGTTCGGCATTGCAGCACAAGAAATGTCGATGCTGAATTCCATAACAAAAGAGATTGTTCACTCTGCCGAGATTGAAGGAGAAATATTAAACAGGGACAGCGTGCTATCATCTGTTGCAAGACAATTGGGATTGGAATATGATGGTTTGCCAAAGACAGACAACTATATTGAAGGTGTGGTACAGATAATGCTTGATGCCACGCAACATTATAAGGAGGTCATAAATACTGAAAGGCTCTTTTCTTGGCACAGGGCTCTTTTCCCCTACGGACAAAGCGGCTTATACAAAATAAGGGTTGGTGAATGGCGCACAGGTGACGAGCCGATGCAAGTTGTATCTGGAGCTATGGGTAAACAAAAGATACATTACGAAGCTCCTCCAAGTTGTGATGTTGACAGAATGATGGTGCAACTATTGGATTATATTAATGATGAACATAAGAATATCGACCCTTTGATAAAAGCTGCCGTAGTACATCTTTGGTTTGTCACCATACACCCGTTTGATGACGGCAACGGAAGATTGTGCCGTACGCTGACTGAGATGCTGTTGTCGAGAGCTGACAATACTTCTATGAGATTTTATAGTATGTCATCTGAAATACTTAATCACCGGAAAGATTATTACGACATTCTTGAACATATCCAAAAGGGTGGGCTCGATATAACTGAATGGATAAAATGGTTTATAAATACTTTATCAAATGCCGTACAGAATGCTATTGACAAGACTGAGCACATAATGCTGAAAACAAAATTTTGGGATTCTCATACTGATATTCAGCTTAACAAGCGACAGAAAAAAGTCATTAATCTCTTGCTTGATGGCTTTGAAGGCAAGCTGAACTCTTCAAAGTGGTATAAAATAAACCATTGTTCGCAAGACACTGCAAACAGGGATATAAATGACTTGATTGAAAAGCAGATTCTCAGAAAAACGGAGAGCGGAGGCAGAAGCACAAGCTATGAACTTTGCGAGTTTTAGCAGCAGTCTTTATCTCTAACGTTAACGCATATTTATCTGTTTTGTCGTTTATAGACGATGAAAAGTATGTTGTTTTATCGTTTATAGACGACAAAAAATGTGTTATTTTAAGTAACAAGTCAAAATTATTTTATACAAGCGAAAATGGAGATAATATAAAAAAAACAACAAGTACAACTTATACAACAAGTACAACACGCAGCGTGCGTGACAAGCATGAAAGTTGTTTGGGTTGTATATGTTGTTACGGTTGTTTTAAATATAAATGTTTTGTTGTTTGTATAAACTAATTGTGAATAGCTACTTATCGTTTATAAACGACAAAACACTTATCTTTACAAAAAATATCTTTTAAGCCACAAGAAAAGTATGACAATAGATTTGATAAAATTACTAATAACAGAACCCGTTGGCGGAATTAATTCGACCTGTACGGTTGAAATAAGTTTCTTCATTGACAAATCCTTGTGAGGAACCAGCCATAATATATTTTTCGTCGCAATTAGGAATTTTGTGATTTACGACTACTGCAGATATAGGAATTTTGTGATTTACGACTACTACAGATATAGAAATTTTGTGATTTTTAAAGATAAAAACTCTTGGAATTTTGTGATTTTGCTGTAACTTATGCACACATAATATACTGTATTAAGGGGCATTTCTATACTTTTCCTTATTTCCTCACTTTTCTCTTAAAACGGTTTGTAAAAAGGGAAATTAAGTAATCCTTGAAAGTGCCTACTTGATTATTTACGTTATAATCCAACGGCATTAATTGCAGAAAATTAATCCCTGCCAAGTAAAAATTCACTTAGCAGGGATTTATATTACAACATTCGATTTCTAAAACTCATTGCTACAGAAAAGCCGATAAATGCAGGCTATACCCACCACCAAGGTATAAACCAACGCAGCAATTGTCTTATGCCACGCTTCAATTTCATAACAGTACTGTCATTATTCGTGGAATAGAAAAATGCATTTCCACTACCTAAAGAATGTCCACCACTTCCTGTAAAATGTGCTTGCGTGCGAAATCTGCCATAGACACCACATTCTTTTTTATGTTCTCAATACTCCAATCCGACAAATAATATAAAATCATAAGAGTAGACGGAGCCAAAAATCATCACGGGGAACTGTACTTTTCCAATTATTTGCAAGTATACTTTAAAATAATTACGTATTTTTGCAAAGTATACTTTATAATAATTTTGAATTAGGATATTGTCGGAATGATTTTAGCATATCATTATAAATATTAAATCCAAAACTAAAATAAATAAAAAACAAACAATGAAGAAGAACTCACTACTTATAGCTGCCCTGCTTGCCGCTACGACATGCGGAGCACAGACTTTTGAAACGAAGTATGCACGACCGCTGGGCGACGTGCTTAACGATGTGGCAAAGCGCTTTAACGTGAAACTGAAGTTTAATGTGGACACCACAGGACTGAAGCTCAACTATGCCGACTTCCGCATCCGTCCGTATTCTCTTGAGGAGACATTCGACAATATCCTCAAGCCATTCGACTTCTATGCCCTAAAGCAAAACGGCAACCTGTATAAGATAAAGCAGTATGAATATCCGCGCCGCCAACCGGCAGACGGAGAGAAACTCATACCATATCTCGCCTCAAAATACAGCGACAAGGCTCAGTGGGAAGCACGCCGCGACACATTGCGCCGCGAAGTGAGGGAGCGACTCGGCATAGACCCGCTGCTGGCAAAATGTTCAAATGAGAAACCGCTCGTTTCTAAAATCAGGAAATACGACGGATATACGGTGCAGAATTTCTGCATGAAGACAGTAAACGGACATACCGTGAAGGGTTCTATATATGCTCCTATAGCCAAGGGAAAACATCCGCTGATTATCTGTCCGAACGGACATTTCCTTAACGGTCGCTACGGAAAGGTGCAACAGCAGCGACTGGGTACCCTCGCCCGTATGGGAGCCATCTGCGTAGACTTCGACCTTTGGGGATGGGGAGAGTCGGAAGATGAGGTAGGAGCCGAGGCTCACCATACCGCCGAGGCTCACCAGATGCAGGCTCTCAACGGAATACGTATTCTCGACTGGATGATAAAGCGGAAGGATGTAGACAAGACGCGCATCGGAGTGAATGGCGGTTCTGGTGGCGGCACACAGACCGTTCTGCTCACGGCCCTTGATTCTCGGTACACGGCAGCATGCCCGGTGGTAAGTCTGTCGTCGTGGTTCGACGGCGGATGCCCATGCGAAAGCGGAATGCCGATACAGCTTGCCGGTGGCGGAACATGCAATGCCGAGATTGCGGCAATGTTTGCACCAAAACCATTAGGACTCGTCAGCGACGGAGGCGACTGGACATCTACCACTCCGACCCTTGAACTGCCCTACCTACAGCGCATCTATGGCTTCTACGGCAAAAAAGAGAATGTCTCCGACGTTCACTTGCCCAAGGAGCGCCACGACTTCGGACCGAACAAGCGCAACGCCGTTTATGATTTTTTCATCAAGGTTTTCAAGCTCGACAGTTCGAAGCTCGATGAAAATAAGGTTACAATAGAAACAGAAGACCAACTGAGATTCTATCCTAAGAAGAAATAGAAAAGAAAAGTTCCAATAACCATTCAAATCCGGAATTGGTTATTGGAACTATTATTAACTAAACTCGGATTTAGTTTTCCCCTCACCCGCCTCCCCTTGTCAGGGGCGGAGCAGTTTCCTTTGACTGCTAAAGAACTTGCATATTTTTTTATTCGATAAACAAGTTGCTAATAATAATCATGCGAATCTTGTCAACAACAAATCCATTTGCTTTCAGATAGAAAGAGTAACTGCTCCGCCCCGGAGGGGAAGGCGGGGGGAGGGGAAGAACTAAATCAGAAACTTAAATTATTAAAGAATCAAAATCAAGTACTTAATATCTTGACTTTCCTATGATTAGCACAAAACATCACATAAATTACTTTACTGTTATCTTGTGGCAAACTGCTTTTCCTCCATCACGACTTTCAATAATATACATCCCCTTAGGCAAGGTCTCAAAGCCACAAACATCTTTTAATATCAGTTTTCCACTTACAGAGTAAACATTAAAAGTATCACTTCCGTTATCTCCGCCGATTGCCGAAATTCCGGTTGTCGACTTTGTTACGGTAAGGTTACCGCTGGTATAAGTCAGTTCGTAATTTGCAGCCTCACCGCCACTAACCGAAATAGGATATATACCTACAGGAGAATAAACGTCAGCCTCACAAGTAGCAACAGGCATTACGGTAAAGGCATCAGCAGCCGTCTCGTTATTCTTGAAACCATCGAAAGTCAAAGAGAACGTAGGATTCTCTTCACCTTCCGGACGAGTTGCATCCTCTACACCAACCGTCAGCGGAGCCTGCTTCACGATAAGGAAGCCATCCTCAAACTCCACAGCCTCATCAGTAATCGTACCTCTTGATATATGTATCGTATATCTGCCGGCAGGCGATGTTGGCGTAGCATCACAGGTAACCTCAGGCACACCCTCAACGAAATCGCCATTTATAGTATATCCCATCTTAGGATTCTCATCCCCGTATTTGCGCATCGAATTACGGGCTTTCACTGTAGTGCCGTATTCCACGATATTCTTGAAGTCGCCCCACTGCGAAGCACTCTTAAACTTCGCCGTAGAACCGGCACGCACATAAAGTGAACAACTCGTCTTGTTTATGCCATCGAAAGCTCCAGCTCCAGTGATAGCCACAGGTGTCTTGCTAACCACACGAATCTCGCTCACCGAACCACAATCGGCAAAAGCCCCCTCGGCAATAGATTCCAACTGACTGCCAAAGATGATTTTCTTAATTCTGTTTCTTGAAGAGAAAGCATACGCTCCAATCTTCGTAACATCGCCAGTTATGTTAAGTTTGTCGGCAATTCTCGGCAGAGAGCCAACGACCGTCTTGCCGTCAGTAGAATACAAGATATTGTCTTTCATCAAGAAGTCGGCATCCTTTGCCGGAACAAGTCTAACGGAATCCAAGCGACTGCAATAAGCAAAGGCACCGCTACCAATAGACTTAATCCCGTCTGGCAGCAGCAACGTGCGCAGTGAGCAACCATAGAAAGCTTTCTTAGGTACTATGCTCTCCTTATCGATAAGCAGACCTTTCCCAGCCTCGTTTAGATAAGCATCACCGCCACTCACGATAGTAGCAGCAGTAAGATCAAGAGTTCTCAGTCCGCCCTCCGTCTTCTCTCCGAATTCATCACGGCCAGCCATAGTCCTAAGTGTCTTCAGATCAGTACCGTTTATCTTTCCCTCGATACGCAAGGTGTCATACTGGAAAATCATCTCCCCATTCAAGACAGAGCGCAGAGTTCCCGGAGCATTAACCTTAACAGTGTCAGAAATCATCTCCTTAGCCGGTTCCGGAGTAATATTGATAATAGCATCCTGGTTTCTTGAAAACTGGTATCCCGACGGGTTCAGCAGGGCAATGTCGTAATATCCGTCGTCTTCGCCTTCCCATCCCCAGTTGATATGCACCAGTCCGTCGCTGTCGTATCCGTCGAGAACAAAAGAATGTCCGCCCGACCAGTCGTCGCCACCATATATCACAGGCTGTCGTTTCGTAATCTGGTCATACATCAGTTCCATCCATTCCTTCTCGGAGTAATCTTTGCGCCAAACATATTTTGCATCCGTAAGACCGAAATACTTTCTCAGTCCTTCGGCAGTCTGGTCATGATACGCCCCACTGCCTTCCGGCGAATAGCTCATATTCGTAGACACCCCACAGTCTTTCATCAGCAAAGCCACGGCATCAGCCTGCTGAGAGGTATAGTTGCCTGGAGTATAAACGTCAATCATATTGTCCCAATCGAACTCGTCATTGCCAAAATCGGCAGTAACCGGAGTACCGCAGGTATTGTTAGCAGGATAATATATAGTTCGCATACCTACTCCAGTCTTCGGACCTTTATGATAGTAAAGCACCTGAGCCGTTGATGTAGCCACACACCCGGTAAGACATCTGCCGGCAGTCCCCATCGGACATTGGTTCCAGTAAGGTTCCTCCTGTCCCCATCTTGACGAACAGAGTGCATCCACAGCAACATCATAGCGCGAGGCATCAGGCTTAGTAACGCGCAAAATCGGCGTATTGCTTTTAGCCGCAGCCTTCACAACCCCGTTGACAGCCTGTAGCCACCACTTGAAATTTTCATTAGAAATAGTTGATGAAATCCGGGCATCAGAATATCCCAATACCTCAGGAGCCATATCGTCAGTAGAGACAACAACGAATCCGCCACCGTCTTTTCCAAATATAACATACCCTTCATCACGGGTAATCTCCTTTACAGCCTGTGTAGCCGACGGAGCAGCCGCCTGTCCGGCAGTTCTTTTCAGCATTTTAGCAATCGCCACATCCCGCATCTGTTTATCCGTACGCGGCTTAGCCGAAGCGAAGTCAGCAAAAAGCGCCATTGCAGCAACAGCAATAGCAATCATGCCATAGCGTCGTTTGTCTGATGATATAATGTTGTTTGTCATAAATATAAATAGGAAAAAGTGTTATAATACTTAAAATGCCACATCCGTAACAAGAATTGCGGATGTGGCATTGATTATCTATTGGTTTTCATCTTAGCCACGAGGCTTTATCTGATGACAACCTTCTGGTCGTTGATGATATACGAACCGCTCTTGAGGTTCTTCAGCGACTTCATGTCAGTTCCGATAAGTTTGCCGTCGATAGTGTAAACATTGTAAGAAGAAGCCTTCAAAACATTCTCCACGTTATCGATGTCGGTAGTAATTGCCGTAGCAATTGTTGCCTCAGACTCACCGTCGGCGAATACGGCAGAAACAGCATATACATAAGTCTTGCCATACTCAGCAGTCTCGTCGGTAAACTCAACCTTGTCGGCATCGAGAGTCTTCAGGAGTTTGCCGTCGCGGTAAACCTTGTATCCTGTAACCTTACCAGAACCGGTTTCATAGTTGACGTCATCAATCATGAACATGAAGTTCGTAGCATTTGGAGTATTCTGGTGAATTGCGAAGCGAGTTGCTCCATCAGGAATATCAACAGTAACCTCTTCCCATGCACCGCTGCTTGCAGTGTGTGTGTCGCCAATCTTCACGAACTTGTCGATGTCGGTTCCATCCTTAGAGTAGAGTACATCGAATGTTTCAGGATACTCCTGAGATGATGTATTGTTGTTTGAAATCCAGAATGAAACAGTCTGCTTCTTTCCGCTCAGTGTCGGACTGATAAGCCAGTTGTCTGCATCGAAGAATTCCTCGCTCTCGCTATTCGGATCATACTTGTAGAACGAAGCAATATACTTGTTGCCTCCATGAGGAGTCAGCGAAGGATTTTTTTCGAGTACATCCTCAGAAATCCACTCGTTGAGAGGTTCTACCAATGTGAATGCAAAGCTCTGACCCTGAGTTGGGTAAGCATAGTTTTGGAACAAGCCTCCGTTCACAGCACCCTCCGGTGTAGAAGTTCCGGTCTTAGCCGTCCATTCGCCGAATTTGTCTACAGCCCAAGCATCGTAATCCTCGAATCCGTCGGAAACAACCTGTGCCTGTTCTGTTACGGCGCTCCATGAAACCTTGACAGTAGCATCGCCGTTGTCGGTTGCCGTTACAGTCTCAGGACGCGGTTTGTTAGAAACGGCGTATGCAAGAGTAGTCGACTTCGTATTGTCGTCAGGATTCAAGTCGTCGGCGTATGTCACCTCAGCCTTCAAATCAACAGATGTACCCTCGTCAAGAACACTTGTTGCATAATCGAACGAGTAGGTCTTTGAAGCAAACGGAGCGAGAGTTTCCTTCTCCTCCTTGCTGTCAACGAGCTTGTCGCCAGCATAGAGTTTCACGGTGTAGTTCTTGGCATCGTTGCTTCCGAAGTTAGTTACCGTCACGTCAACCTTTGCCGTCTCTCCCTTCTTAACCTTAGTAGGAGCAGAGATGTCGCTCAGAGTAACATCGCTCTCAAGGATGTCGCGAACGTAAACCTCATCAAGCAATACGCTTGTTTCAGCCTTAGCCGAAGCTGTGAACTTAACCATAATATAAGGTAGAGAAGTGTAGTCGCTCTTCAATGCAACCGACTTGCGAATCCACTTGCCGGCATCGGCAGCAGGAATCTGAGAGTAGTCGATAGTAGCCAGCTCATCACTTGTTCCGTCAGGCTTCTGTGCAGAAACGACAATCTTGGCGTTGCTGTCGGCAGCAGCCTTGTGGCTGAATACAATCATCGGATTGGTAGCACCTGCAAGGTTAATCTTTCCGGATGCGATAGTTGCATTGTCCTCATCTGCAGTAGAAGCATAGATGAAGCTACCGCCGTCGTTGTCAGAAGAGTCATCCTTTGTCATGCCCATCTGAGAATTGCCGCTACGGCTTGTCCACCACATGTCGTAAGCAAGGTTACCGCCTGCAAGACTCTCGAAGAACGGGATATTGTATGGCTTACCTACTACGATGCCCGGTGTGAGCATGATGCTACTCTCGCCCTTGTCGTTGACAGCCGATACTCCGAACTGTACGAGATCCTGATCGCCTTCAGTGGTGTTATAGTCCATATCATACGACGTAGCGCCTTCATCCGTTGTTCCGGCGAGCTCCGTGTCGTACCCGTATGTACCAGCAATGAGGTTGTATACATTATGTTTCAGTGTCTGCGGGTCAACATATCCTCCGTTGGCACCTTCCTCAGATTTCTTCCATGATATATTAACAGATGTAGAGTTGTCGGCAGTGTTCAATCCAGATGGATCTCCCGGTTTGTCGATACCCACATATACTGTAACCTTCTTAGACTCACGACCAGTTCCGTCAGCATTCGAAGTAACGGCACTGTAGGTGTTGAATCCCTCAGCAGGTTCACGGTCGAAGAACGAAGCAACAGAACCGGCAGCAAGGTCTTTGTATTCCTTAATCACCTTTCCGTCGCGGCTTACAGTAACATTGACCTTACCGGAAAGTGCAGCACCTGTGATGTCCTTTGTAGGAGTGCGGAAGCTGATAGTAGCGCTCTTTGCTCCCTTTGCACCCGGTGTTACTGTCAACTCAGATATAGAATCTGGAGCTGTCGTTGCCATACCAGCACCTACGCTGATGTCGTCAACATCAAGATAGAACATGTCGGCATCGCTGATGGCATGGAATCCTACATAGAGATTGCCTGTTTCGTCGGCAGTAATCTCCTTTGAGTATTCTGTAAAGCCCTCTGTAGTAAGGTCGGTAGCCGGAAGTATCTCTTTTGTCATGCCCTCTGCGGTACTGCTATTGCCATATTTCACCTCGATACGCTCTGGCATCGAGCTCAAATATGACTGAGCCTTGAAGCTTACCTTATATACCTTACCCTTCTCTACCTTTATAGGTGGAGTGATAAGCCAGTCGTCGCCAGCGTTGGCACCACTGTATGCATATCTTGCAATACCGTTTCCTGCACTGTCTACGAAGCGCGACCAAGTGCGCTCATCGTTGTTAGCATCGATGATGTTGAAGAATGCAATAGACTCCTCGCTCTGGAAGTCCTCAGAATATGGCGGAGTGATGGCTTCACCATGAGTTTTATAGTCAGTACGTGTCTCCTTGCTCGTCGTTCTGCCGTTAGTAGCAGTAATACCGTATGAATAAGCGGAGAGTTTCCCGTCAGGAACCGTCTCAGTGAATTTCGTATCAGTCAAGCCTTCGGCAACGACCTTCTTGTCGGGATAACGAACAACATCGTATTTGATGTCGCCGATATATCCGTTGTTTATACCTGCTGTAACTGGCGACCATGAGAGGTCAACCTTACCTGTAGCATCGTCGATAGAGAAATTTACTCCGTCTACAGCTTTCGGCGTGTCGTAACCAACATACAGTGAAGTCTTGGCAGTAACACCCTTACCCTCAGCATTTGAAGGAGTGATGACGATTGTCTTCTTTCCGTCGGCAGCAAATGTAACGTCTTTTGTTACCGCGTCTCCTGCTGCTGCAGAACCAGAGGCAAGAGTTTCGGTGCCGGCTGTTATTGTATAGTCAACGTTGCCTGTAAGAGCGTCGCCCTTGGCATTTGTCGTAGGAATCTTGAAAGATACGGTACCCGTCAGCGAACCATCCTTGAAGTCTGCCTTCAAGTCGGTAACTGCAGCCGGTGCTCCGTCGGCTATAGCCTCTGGAACAGTGAGTGCTACAACAAGGTTCTGGTTAGTGAAATCTCCCACTTTCTCTGCAGCACCTGTCGTAAGGTTAACGGTATACAGTGCCGGTGCCGGAGTTCCCGTTATCTCTGTTGTTGCCCAATAGAAGGTGTTTGTCTTCTGGTCTATTTCACCGCTCTGATAGTAAGCTCCCTCATCATCGGAAATTGTCAGTCCGGTTGCTCCCACGAGGGTTTCTGCTGCTGTCGATGTATCGATAGAATAGAGGTTACCGTCGGCAGCGATACCATAGAGCTTGTTGTCGCTTGTGATACCGAGGGCAACATACTGGTTCTGCAGTGTTCCGATGGTTGTTCGCGTAGCATTGGCATAGTCGGCAATACCGAGTTCATAACCATTCAAATCTGAATTATAGAACTCTCCGTAGACTGTACCGTTTGGTGCTACTGCCGTTTCTGCAGCAATAAGAGTATAGTCTTCAAGACTTACAGCCTCTCCATCCTGCTCCCAAGTGTTGGTGTCGAATGTGTAGAGTGATGCAAAGATATATCCCCAGAACGAGATATAGTTTACGTAATAGAACTTGTCGCCGACTACTGCTCCTCCTCCGTTGGCGATAAGATTCTCGTTTACACCAAGCGGACTTACTGCGATGTTGTTTACGGCATTGAAGCTATAGAAGCCATAAGCCTTGTCATCATCGCTCCAAGTGTTGTCGTTGATTACGTTACCCCACAACTCTCTTCCGGATGTGTATTTCGCTGCCTTCAGCGGAACTCTAGGCGAGAGCTGCATCGGTGAAATCTTTTTTCCTGCAGCCACCTCGCACAGACCTGAAGTATTCAGGCGATTCAGAATCCTCTGCTTGAAGAGTAGCGGATGCTGTGCCTGTACTTTCTTGTCGAGTTGGCGCTGCTGTGCAGGTGTAGCCTTTTTAGCTGTTTGTAACACGGAAGCCGGAATTGAGCTTCTCAAACCAAGTTCAAGTTTCTGAGCGTCTGTCTTGATCGGCAATAAAAGCATTGCCGCTGTCGCTCCTGTGATGATGAAGTTGAGTTTACTGTTCATAAGCGATAACTTTATGATTGGTTAATGTTCACTACCATGTACCTTTTCTCGCCATGGCAGAGTTGAAGCAAGCTTCACTCTGCTCATTTGGCTTAACGAAAACGTTCCTTTTGTTACTCAAAATTTCGATTGCAAAAATAAAGCTAATTTTAATTAAATGCAAGCTTTTGAAAGTTTTTCTTCTATTTTTATTGCAATTTCATCAATAAATACCACAAATATGGTACAAATCGTTTCCATATACCTTATATAATTAAAGAAAAGTTGATTTACAATATGTCATACCGCCATTAAGAATGGCTATACCATAAATCATACCGGCAGTAGCGTTTCTATCAAACGGCAGTAGCGTTTCTACCAAACACCGGCAGTGTTTCTATCTTGCACTAAAGGTGCATCTTTGCTTTAATTTTTTGATACTTCTTCAACAGTTCCGGTAAGCCATAAGAAAGTCCAGTTTCAATGGGATTCTTACGAAAGCCTAAAGCGGAAGACATGAATGTCGCTCTTATATACAAGAAAAAGTTTTTTTCCGGAAAAGTATCATTGTATCATTTTTTCGCTTTAAATTAAATATAACTTACTGTCTGTCTGTAAAATACAAGAATGATACTTTTCTTTTTGTTTTACAAGATGTATCATAAAATGTATCATCTAAGTATCATTGAAGAATTTGTCATCAAACCATCATTTATGCACCATATAATCCCTATAAATAAAAGTCAAATATATTGCCCATTTTTATGCCCGCAGAGTGGGCAACCATTGCCCACGCCCTGGGGCATCAATGCCCAAGCTGTGGGCATCGGTGAAAAATGCATTCATGATACTTTTAATGATACTTCGATGATACTTATCAAGGCAGACAAGAATTCAAAGTTTCTGTATTTCACTGATTGTCAATTTGTTAAAACACCGCATTTCCAGGACAATGATACTTTGATACTTTTTTCTGAAAAAAAATTTTATACGTACAACCTAAGTCCTAAATTCGGTTGTTACATCCTAATCCAAAGAAGGCAGAGAGGAAGAATAGAATCAGAAATGCCGCTATATAATAAGGTAGGAAACAAAGGGTACAATAAAAAGACTGAAACGTCTATATCTATAGACACATTATAATGTAATTCCGGAATTATGAAAAGAATATTTTTATCTACAATGACGGCAGCACTGTTGGTGAACAGCTATGCCGCCACTAATCCTACCGCAAATGGTATTAGGATTGTCGACCTCAGAACGGAGAGAATGGTTGCTCCGATGAGTATCGACACCCCTACCCCACGGCTGGGATGGAGAATCGAAAGCGACAAGAATGATGTCGTGCAGAAGACATACCACATCATCGTTTCTTCTACTAAGGAGAAGGCTATGAAATGCGACGGAGACCTGTGGAATGTAAAGGTTAATAGCGACAACTCGCAATGGGTTGAATATGCCGGCAAACAACTGCGCAGCAACACTACTTGCTACTGGCGAGTGAAGGTGGAAACATCGAAGGGGGCATCGGCATGGAGCGATGTGGCGATGTGGAACGTGGGACTGCTCACGGAGTCTGACTGGAGCGGACAGTGGATTGGATTTGACGCCGCTAAGCCTTGGGACAAGGAGGAAATTCACAGCCAGCTCTCGACAAGGTATCTCAGAAAAGAGTTTTCGCTCGACAAACCGGTGAAGAAAGCTACTCTGTATATCAGCGGACTGGGCATGTATGAAGCTTATATCAACGGAAAGAAAGTGGGCAACCAGGTTCTGGCACCGGCGCCTACGGACTACCGCAAGACGGTTTTGTATAATGCCTTCGACGTGACCGACATGCTGCAAAAAGACAATGCCATCGGCGTGGCTCTCGGAAACGGACGCTACTACACTATGCAGCAGAAGAAGAAACCATATAAGATTACTAATTTCGGCTATCCGAAACTACGCGCAAACATTATAATTGAATTTGCCGACGGAACAAAGAAAACGGTATCTACCGACGCTAAATGGAAACTTAATGCCGACGGGGCTATTCGCTCCAACAATGAATATGACGGCGAAATATATGATGCACGAAAGGAGTTTAAAGACTGGACTACTACCGGATTCGATGACAAGGCTTGGGAGAAAGCCGAACGCGTAGCTATACCTACAGGAACGCTGCGCGGCACTATGATGCCTGGCATGAAAGTACTGAAACAGATGAAGGCACAAAGCATCACTATGCATGGCGACACGGCTATTATCGACCTCGGACAGAATATCGCCGGATGGCTGAAAATGAAAATCAGTAATGCGACGAACGGAGATTCTATAAAGATCAGATTTGCAGAAACCCTGACGAAGGACGGAAAGCTTTACCGCGATAACCTACGTAATGCTCTGTCTACCGACTGCTACGTGGCTGACGGTACGGAAAAGGGAAAATGGTGGAACCCTACTTTTGTTTACCACGGCTTCAGATATGCTGAGATTACAGGACTGAAGGACCCCAAGAAAGAAGACTTCATAGGTGAGGTGGTAAGCGACGAGATGGAGGAAATCGGAACGTTCTCTTGCTCTGACTCTATTCTGAACAAGGTTTACCATAATGCAAAATGGGGTATCCTTGCAAATTATAAAGGGATGCCCGTAGACTGTCCGCAGCGCGACGAAAGACAGCCGTGGCTCGGCGACAGGACAAGGGGTTGTCTGGGAGAGTCGTTTATCTTCGACAACAACCTGCTCTACAACAAATGGGACCGCGACATAACCGAGGCCCAGCGCGAGGACGGATGCATACCTGATGTTGCTCCAGCTTACTGGAACTACTATTCTGACAATATCACATGGCCGGCTGCCTTGCCGTTTTCTATGGAAATGCAATACGACCAGTTTGGCGACCGCTCGGCTATCAGCCGTTACTACCCGGCGGCAAAGAGATGGATTGACCACATGAGCTACCAGTATGAAAAGGACGGACTGATGCCACGCGACAAATACGGCGACTGGTGTGTGCCGCCTGAAGACATTAAGATGATTCATAGCCGCGACCCGAAACGCACAACCGACGGGACGCTGATTGCTACGGCTTATTACTATCTGCTGAACAAGAAAATGGCACGCTTTGCCAATATTCTCGGAAAGACAACAGACGCTGACGCATTCTCGAAGAAAGCTGAGGAGGTGAAGGAGGCTTTCAACAAGAAATTCCTTACCGTCAATAGAAATACGCACGAGGCTGACGGCGGACTGCTTTACCCGGACTCCACGTTCTACGGTAACAACACCTGTACGGCTAACCTATTGCCGTTTGCCTTCGGAATGATCGACAACCCGTATGTGAAGGAAGAGGTAGAGAAGAATATTCTGAAGAATATCATAACCCTGAACAAGGGGAGAATATCGTGCGGCGTTATCGGAGTGCAGTGGCTTATGCATGGTCTTACGGATATGGGAAGAGGCGACGTGGCATGGCTGCTCGCTACGAACAAGGCTTATCCGAGTTGGGGATATATGGCTGAAAACGGGGCTACTACGACTTGGGAGCTCTGGAACGGAAACACGGCAAGTCCGAAGATGAACAGCGGAAACCACGTGATGCTGCTCGGCGACCTCGTGTCGTGGATTTATCAAGACCTCGGTGGTATCAACAGCGACCCGGAGAAACCGGGATACAAGCATATCATATTGAAGCCAGACTTCAATACCGACGAGATTGACGACATCAACTCTTCGTATATGAGCATTTACGGAAAAATCGTAAGCAAATGGAGAAAGGAAAACGGCTACGTGAAATGGAATGTTGAGATTCCGGCAAATACGACGGCTACGCTTTTCATGCCTGACGGTACGAAAACGAACATCGGCTCAGGTAAGTACTCCTTTACGGAAAAGCTGCCTTTGAGAGACAAGGATATCGTCTGCGACGAGTTCCTGTACACTAAGGCTTCGTTCCCGGAATGTCATTCGGCTACTATCGCTGAGGCGACTAACGGAGACTTGATTGCTACCTACTTCGGAGGTACGAAGGAGCGCAACCCTGACGTTTGTATTTGGGTAAGTCGTAAGGCTAAAGGAAGCAAAGTGTGGACAAAGCCGCAGATGGTGGCTGACGGAGTGATGAACGACTCGATACGCAAGGCTTGCTGGAACCCTGTGGTTTATCAGATTCCAAGGGGAGACCTCGTTATTTACTTTAAAATAGGAAGTAAGGTGAGCGACTGGACTGGATGGATGGTACGCTCTAAGGACGGCGGTAAGACATGGTCGAAAAGGGAACCGCTACAGAAAGGCTTCCTCGGACCGGTGAAGAATAAACCTGTAATGAGCAAAGGGAGAATCATCGCTCCGGCAAGTATCGAGGATAACGGATGGAGACTCTATTTTGAATATTCCGACGATATGGGAAAGACATGGAAACGTACGGATTTCGTAGAGGCTGACAGCATCGAGGTCGACGGAAAGAAGAAGCTGAAGGACCTTGCCATTCAACCGAGCATCATATTCTTGAAGGACGGTCGACTGGCTGCCGTGGCTCGTACAAGAAGTGAACATATTGGCATTACATTCAGTTCTGACAACGGGGAGACTTGGTCAAAACTGCGACTTATCGAAACTCCGAACAACAACAGCGGACTGGATGCCGTAACGCTACGCGACGGACTGCAGGTACTTATTTGCAACGACAGGCCGATTCCGCACGGAATTAAGAACGGCAAAGGACTACGTACTCCACTATCGATAATGACTTGTATGGACGGCGAGCACTGGAACCACAGAATTACACTCGAGGACTCTCCTGTAAGCCAATATTCTTATCCGTCGATTATTCAGACTTCCGACGGACATATCCACTGCATATACACTTGGCGCAGACAAAGAATTAAACACGTGGAAATTGTTATGGATTAGATTAGGGATTATTAGTATATAGATTGCATTAGTCTTATCTGTTCTATTAGTCTTATCTATCCTATTAGTCCTATCAATAAATTAAAAAAATGAGAAAAATATTATTTGCGATAACATTCGCACTTTTATCATCAAGTCTAAATACCGTCGCAGCCTCCTCCCCCCTTGGAGGGATTGAGAGGGGCTCCACGGCCTCCACTGAAGGGACCTCTTCCGTTGCCGGTTTCTTCCCCCTGCGAAACAGCGGACGAATAGTATATAACTTTAATCAAGGTTGGCGCTTTCATCTCGGCGATGTCAACGGGGCTGAAGCACAAGACTTCAACGATTCTAAATGGGAAGTGGTATGCGCTCCGCACACCTCTCGTCTGGAGCCCTCAGAGGCAAGTGGCGGCAGAAACTACCAGGGCATAACATGGTATCGGAAACATTTTTCTGTTCCTTCTGACATGAAAGGGAAGGACATTACCGTTTATTTCGAGGCCATCATGGGCAAACAGGATATCTTCGTAAACGGAAAGAAGGTTCTCTCCCACCTCGGGGGATATCTGCCTATTATCGTTAATCTGACAAAGCTCGGAGTGAAGGCTGGCGATAACTGTATCATAGCTGTGAAGGCTGATAATAGCGACGACAAAAGCTATCCGCCAGGAAAGAAACAGGCAGCCCTCGACTTCTGCTATCATGGCGGAATGTATCGCGACGTATGGCTCATCGGCAAGTCGCCGGTTGCCATTACTGATGCCAACGAACAGAATGAGGTTGCCGGCGGAGGAGTGTTCCTCCACTACGACAATATCTCGGAAAAGAAGGCTGATGTTTTTGTCAATGTTGAGGTTGGCAACAAGTCTAACTCCACCGTCTCGCCTACTGTAGTGGTAAGGATAAAGGATAAGACGGGAAAGATTATTGCTACGCTGAAACAGAAGAACAATGTTTCTGCCAACAACTCTACGCTCTACACTCTACATTCTACATTGAAGAATCCGCACCTGTGGAGCCCGGAGTCGCCATATCTTTATAATGTAGAAATCAGCGTATCGAATGGCGGAAAGGTTCTTGATGGGGGTATTGTACGCATGGGTATCCGCAACGCTGAATTTTGCGGAAAGGATGGCTTCTGGCTCAACGGCAAACCATATCATCAGCTCATCGGTGGCAACCGCCATCAGGATTTTGCTTATGTGGGCAATGCTCTGCCAAACTCTCAGCAGTGGCGCGACGCCAAGCGACTAAAGGATGCCGGAATGACTATCATCCGCACGGCCCACTATCCGCAGGACCCAGCTTTTATGGATGCCTGCGATGAACTGGGGCTGTTTATCATTGTGGCTACACCGGGATGGCAGTATTGGAACAAGGATCCTAAGTTTGGCGAACTGGTGCATGAGAATACCCGTCAGATTATTCGTCGCGACCGTAACCATACGAGTGTGCTGATGTGGGAACCTATCCTCAACGAGACTCGGTATCCGGAGAACTTTGCACTGAAGGCACTTGACATTACAAGAGAGGAGTTTCCTTATCCCGGACGATCTGTTGCCGTGGCTGACATGAACTCGGCTGGAGTAAAGGAAAATTATGACGTGGTTTATGGTTGGACTGACGACATCGGCAAAGAGGGCACACCGACAGACAAGTGTGTGTTTACCCGCGAATTTGGTGAGATGGTAGACGACTGGTATGCTCACAACTGCTTGAACCGTGCGGCACGTTCTTGGGGCGAAAAGCCAATGCTTACAGCGGCTCTATCGCTCTGCGACACTTACGGCGAGATGTTCCACAACCAGCGACAGTTTATTGGCGGTTGCCAGTGGCACCCGTTCGACCATCAGCGCGGATATCATCCTGACCCATATTACGGAGGTATCTATGATGCTTTCCGACAGAAGAAATATGCCTTTGAGATGTTCCGCTCACAAGACCGCACGGCGGAACCTATGGTGTTTGTGGCTAACGAGATGACTCAGTTCTCCGACAACGACGTGGTGGTGTTCTCTAATTGCGACAGCGTGCGTCTCACTCAGTTTGAGGGCGACAAAGTTATGACGCTTCCTGTGGTTCATGATGCAAACGACAAACCTTGTGCTCCGGTGGTATTCAAGGACTTTTGGAATTTCTGGAAGGCTCGCGAATACAGCTACAAGCAGCGAAACTGGCAGCGCGTTAGTCTGCTTGCCGAAGGAATTAAAAATGGCAAAGTGGTTTGCTCGGAAAAGAAGATGCCGTCGCGCCGTTCCACAAAGATTCGTCTTTATGCCGACAAAATGGGAAAGGAGCTTACTGCCGACGGTAGCGACTTCATCGTTGTGGTGGCTGAGATTACCGACGACAACGGCAACGTGAAACGTCTTGCAAAAGACAATATCGAATTTTCGGTAGAAGGCGAAGGCAGGATTATCGGCGACGAGTCTATCCTTGCCAATCCGCGCGCTGTGGAATGGGGAAGCGCACCTGTGCTCATTCAGGCAACCGACAAACCTGGTAAGATAACTATCCATGCCCGTAGTGCTTTCACCGGTGTTTATGCTCCGGCAGAGGCTACGCTCACGATTGAGAGCGTTCCGGCACTGTTGCCGAAATGTTATACTGATAAACCTACTGCAAAATATTATAGAACGGCAACATCTTCATCAACTGATACGAAGCAGATGACCGACGAGGAACGGCAGCGCACACTTGAGGAAGTTAACAGACAGCAAATGGATTTCGGAATACAATAAAAAGACAAGAGCCACGACATCGTTTATAATGCCGTGGCTCTTTATTTTCCTATATAATTTATAGGCAATATGGATTCCTATAATAAAATACAAAAATCATTTTCTCTGAAGGAACACTAAATTCTATCTATAACAAGAAACACAGTTTCTGACTTTTGAACTTCTCAAATCAAAGCAATTCTTTGATTTTATCCTCTGAAAGTCCTGTTATCTGCGAGATTTGCGACAATGGAAGTTTTGCAGCAAGCATTCCTCTTGCTATCTCTATATTACGCTTGTCTATTCCCATAGCAATCCCTTCCGTACGACCTTCTGCAATTCCGGCTGCTCGACCTTCTGCAATTCCAGCTGCACGACCTTCTGCAATTCCGGCTGCTCGACCTTCTGCTCGACCTTCTGCTCGACCTTCTGCTCGACCTTCTTCATATCCTTCGTCGCGACTTGTATCAAGCACGCTACGCTGATAACGGAGCGACTCCATGTGTCGCTCATAATCGTTGCGTTCAGCAATACTCAGAGAATCTACACGCAGACATTCACGTGCCTCACTAAGTCCTGGTGCTGTTGCTTCGGGAGCTATCGAACCGGTTTTCAAGAATTCTATCCATTCGTCGAGTGGAGTCGTCGCCACTTTGTCAAAGTCATTGACACGAAGCACATAATATTCAGGGAAAAGATCACCGGCTTCTTTCTGCTGCAAGGCTTCGCTTTTATGCAATCCAAAGAATCGCTCATTCTGGCGCACTGACAATTTCAGTATATCGTTTGAATCATGCAGTCCTCTGAAGTCGGTTTTGCCATGATACACATAGTCATTGCCCTGCCCCAATTCAAAATACACGATATTAATGCTATACACTTTGCGCACCTTGTCGTAGTCGTTGCCAAGGCTGATATAATCCGTTATAGCCTTCGACACTCCATACAGCATACGATGGAAGTATGTTAGTTCACGGTTATTTTGTATTTCGATGATGGTAAGCTCTCCTTTATCGCTCTCAGCAAGCACATCAACGCGGTTGAACTTGTCGTCTTCCGTTTCTTGATTTGATTCACTCTCAAGAAACTTCAAAATTGTATACTTGCGACCAAGAAGTGAAGTCATAAGTCCCTCAAGCACGGCATGGTTCGCCTTGTTGCGAAGCATGCGTTTCATAGCCCAGTCAAATCGTATATAATTTTCCATAATGCATATATATTTCTATTCGATACCTTTTAAACTGCTACAAATTTATACATTTTAGTTCAAATTATAGCCATAACGAACAAAATATAAACACTTTTTTATAACTTTGCACAAACTATATGGCATCTCGGGATAAGTAATGAATAAATTCTGAATTACAACTCTTATATTGGTAATTCTTATTATCATCTCGATTTGCACTATCTTCACAAATACATTTAAACAAGAAAAACATGACAAGAGAAGAAACTGTACTTAGCTATTTGCGTGAACACGACATTCCGTTTACTAATTATAATCACCCCGAAGGCAAAACCATTGAGGAAGCAAGGCGCTGGTGGAAGGATGACGGCAGCATGCACTGCAAGAACCTCTTTTTTCGCAACCATAAGGGTAACCGCCACTATCTGGTATGCTTCGACTGCGACCACGACCTTGCAATACACGACCTTGAGCACTTACTAAAAGAATCGCTCATCGCAAAGGGCCTGCCGTCTTGCGGCAAACTGTCGTTTGCTTCACCGGAACGAATGATGAAATATCTTGGACTGGAACCGGGTAGCGTATCTCCTTTCGGCCTCATCAACGACGCGGAAAACCATGTGCATTTGTTTCTTGACGAGAACATCAAGAATGCCCCTACCCTATCTTTCCATCCCAACGACTGCCGCGGAACGGTTGTTATCAAGAGGGATGATTTTGAGCATTATCTCAAGATTGTGGGCAACGAATATGAATACATCAAACTCTATTAAGCCTCTTCAAAGTTCCACTTTCGTCTACCCTCGGGAAATCAAATCATGACACAAGAATATCATAAACTAAAGTTTTTATAACAAATATTACAGACATTTTTACCTTTTTCCCGTATTCTGCAAGATTTGCACCATAAAAGTTTTCTCGATTAGAAAAATTAGATTAAATTTGCACTATATATTAAATATGTCAAAACTGGCATAACCTATAAGCCTAATAACAAAATAACAATCATTGCAGTGACGGAATCTTGCTACCTAAAAGAACAAGTATGCCGGCACACAAAAGCAACCAAGAATTTAACACTAACAAAATCAAATAACTTTAAAGTTTAATTTATGACAACAAAACAACTATCACTACATTGCAAGACGTGGGGAATGCTGTGTCTTGCAGGTGGAGCGCTGACGATGGCATCCTGTGCACAGGATGACTTGACTGGCGAGAAATTCGACAGCGGGGTGTACAACACGCAACTCGAAGCACCATCAGTTGATGACATTACAATTACTCCAAATTCCGACGGGACTGTACAGACCATCGCATGGCCTGTTGTAGACGGTGCCGGAGGCTATCACGCAATTCTGAAGAATCTCGACAATGACGAAATTCTAAAGGATACTCTAATCGACGGAATATCGTTTACTGCAAAACGTATGGAAGACACAAACTACCAGCTGTCGCTTGCCGTGCTTGACAACGAAGAAAAGCACAACAAGGGAACAGAAGCTGTGGAAAAGGCTTTCAATACATTTACCCCTACTTTCCAGACAATTCCAACAGGAACAGAACTGTCACAATATTTTGCAGATAATCCTGTCCCTGAAAATGCAACAACAGAGATGCTTTGCTATGACCTTGAACCAGGCGGTGAATATACCTTGGCAAACAATATTGACTTCGGCAATAAACAGGTTACATTACGTACCACAAATGCTACGAACCATGCAAAGCTCGTGTTCACAGGAAAAGTAAGTTTAAAGACCGGAACAGTATTTTCACTGAAGAACCTTGATATCGATGCATCTCAATCAATGAATCCTGTCATTTCTCTTAGCGAGACACCAGACGAAAACATTAAAGGACTAAAACTTGTAGATAACAAACCTACAGACTACTATTACATCCTCGGTGCTCTTACAATTAACGGATGTAACATAACCGGAGTAAACAACAATCTTGTATACGACGGCAACATGAAATACTGTCTTGAGAGTCTTGTTATCAATAATTCAACAATACATCTAACTCTAAACAGCGAAACAAGTGTTAGCGGAAATTCCGTAATTTACTTTAAGGGAGGATATGCCAACACTTTACAGGTTGCAAATTCTACATTCTGGAACAACGGCAACAGCGATGCAAAATACTTCGTTCAGTATAACAACAATGGCCGTGCTACCCGCGCTGGATATACAAATAGTTGGGTGAATTTCCTCAACAGTACATTCTATAATATAGCAAAAGCTGGACAATGGGCAAACTACGGAGGATTCAACGGACAGAAATGCTCTTGCTTCGACGTTGAAAAATGTATCTTCGTAGACTGTGGAAACAAACAAGTAATACGACGCATCTTGGGCGGACGCGGACCTGCTACATATGCAACAGCTATAACGAACTACAACACATATATGTTCAACGGCGAATTTGAAAGTACAGGTGGCATTGTTGAAACATACGACCTCAGTGGTAATGCAATAGAAGAAGACCCGAGCTTCAAGGATGCTGCAAACGGCGACTTTACCGTGAGCGGAGCTGCACAGATTGCAAACAAGACCGGTGACCCTCGCTGGCTTCCTTCTGCAGAATAACCAGCCATAAGGCTTAACTTATAATCGAAATAAAAAAGACACAGAATATGAAAAGAAAAACTTTGATAAGTTTATGCTTCGGCTGCATGGCATTGGTATCAACTCCAATCTATGCCCAGCAAAACCAAACTATAAAAGGTACCGTTGTTGACCAAAACGGTGAACCTATCATCGGTGCATCCGTACGTATTGTCGGAAAGAAAGGCGACAATGTTGGCGTTATCACTGATATTGACGGTAACTATTCCATCACGGCTCCAAAAGGAAGCAAAGTAACCATATCATATATAGGATATTTACCACAGACTGTAACTCCTGGCGGAAAGACCCAGCTGAAAGAGGACTCTCAAAATCTTGAAGAGGTGGTGGTTGTAGGTTACGGCACTCAGAAGAAGGCTCACCTGACGGGTTCCGTAGGCACTGTTCCTATGGACGACATCAAGGACCTCTCCGGAGCAAGTCTCGCTTCTGCCCTGTCGGGTCTTATCAACGGTGTGAGCGTTAGCGGAGGTGACCGTCAAGTGGGCGAGAGTTCGAGTATCACAATCCGCGACGGTGGCGTGCTACACGACTTTACCGGCAATGCTGCCGGACCTTTGTATGTTATCGACGGCTATGTCTATCCTAACGATATAAAGAACCTCGGAGAGGAGGCTTTCAATAACCTCGACCCTTCTGAGGTGGAAAACATCTCAGTATTGAAGGACGCATCGGCAGCTGTCTACGGTGCACGAGCAGCCAACGGTGTTATACTCGTAACAACAAAAAGAGGAAAAATGGGAGCGCCGCGCATCTCTTACAACGGAACTTTCGGTATCACGGATGCCGTGTCTACTCCAAAGATGCTCAACTCTTACAACTACGGCCGTCTGTATAACATCATGACGGACAACGACCCGAGAAGTACATCGCTCAACCGCACGACATCTCTTTTCCAAGCCGACGAACTTGAGGCTATGAAGAGCCTCAACTATGACTTGCTCGACAAATACTGGGACACGGGTGTTACACAGCAGCACAGCGTGAACGTGAGCGGTGCATCTGACAAAGTGAATTACTTTGGAGGTATCTCTTACTTCACACAGGACGGTAACCTCGGCAAACTCGACTACGACCGATGGAACTACCGCGCAGGAATCGACGTAAAAATAAGCAAGAACCTGAAGGCTAATCTCAACGTGAGCGGAAACTTCAGCAAACTGAATAAACCGAACAACTCTATCGGAAGCGGTGGTTTAGAGAACGACTACCGTAACTTGTTGTATCGTCCACACTATATTCCGGAAACGGTAAACGGCATGCCTATCCTCGCATACGGTCCGAGCAACTCTCAGGTAAACGAGTCGCAGATTTACTCCTACAACCTGATGCAGAACAACGGCGACTATGCCGAGACGAAAACTAACAACATGACCATCAACGCCGGATTGGAGTACGACTTCGAATGGAGCAAGATTCTGAAAGGTCTTAAGCTGAAATTCACATATTCAAAGAGTATCAACAATGACAAGGGCAACCAGTACGGCTCTAAGTTTACTCTATACAAGATGATGAACCGCACGGGAAGCGGACAGCATCTGTACACACCGATTGCCGGTGAAGACTACAACGGCTATCTAACGTCTGACAATTTCGAACCTTCCACTTTCGACAACGGCGACTATATCTCACGTACCATGTCGAGAATGGACAACTATCAGATGAACTTCACTGTAAGCTACGGACGTAAATTCGGACAACACGACATCAATGCCCTCTTCTCTATCGAGAAATCTGAATCGGAGCTCGAGGATTTGGGTGGTCATGCCACACAACCTTATTCATTCACCAACTTCCAGTCTAACGGTGCATCTGGCACCAAGACTCCGAGCTGGACAAGAAGCGAATCTGGAAGTCTTTCATACATCGGCCGTATAAACTATGCTTATGCCGACAAGTATCTGTTTGAGTTCCTTATTCGTTCCGACGCTTCCACCAAGTTCGCCCCGAAAAACTATTGGGGAGTCTTCCCGTCAGCCAGTGTTGGTTGGGTAATGTCGCAAGAGAAGTGGTTCAACAAAGCTCTTCCGTGGGTTGACTTTCTGAAACTGAGAGGATCATTCGGTCTTACAGGCCGAGACAATACTACGGCATGGCTCTGGATGCAGCACTATGGCATATGGAACAAGACAAGCGACAACGCCGTATTCGGCGAAGGGACGACAAATACCGGACAGTCTATCAGAATGGACAACGGCAATGCTGACGTGAACTATAACGTGCACTGGGACAAGTCTTACAAGGCCAATTTCGGTATTGACTTCAACGTACTCAACAGCCGTCTTGCCGTTACACTCGAGGCTTACAAGGTTTGGAACCGCGAGATGTTCATGAACATGTCGCAAACTGTTCCGGCTACGGTTGGCTGTCTCTCGGCTTCGACAAACCTCGGAGAAATCAACAACTGGGGATATGAGGCAAGTATCACATGGAGAGACAGGATTGGAAAGGACTTCAAATACCGCATCGGCGTAAACTTCGGATATAGCGACAACAAAGTATTGAAGAGCGACTTCGCAACCGACTATAAATACCGCACCGTACAAAAAGGCGACCGCTTTGATGTAGGAACATGGGGTATGGAATGTCTCGGAATGTTCCGTAGCTATCAGGAAATCCAGGAGTATGTAAAGAAATACAACATCACAAGCTACATGGGTATGGCTCCTGACCAGATTAAACCTGGTATGCTTATTTACAAGGATGTTCGCGGTGCAGGTGGCGAAGGTGCTGCTGATGGTGTAGTTGATGCAAACGACGATCAGGTACGACTTTCCTACCGTGCAAGTAATCCTTACGGATTTACCACAAATCTCAATGCTGAATGGAAGGGACTTTCCATCACGGCACAGTTCAGTGCAAGCTGGGGTTCTAAGACAGTTATTCCATCTTCTGCATTGAAGACATCTTACGGCATTGAAGCTCAGAACATGCCTTCGTTCTGGAATCCGGACAAGGTGTTCGTATACAAGGATATAACGGACGGCAGCGGAAATGTTGTAATGTCAGAGAACAGCAACGGAGAATTGCCTAACCCTTCATACAATATCAACAGCGTAGCTTCAAGCTTCTGGACAGTAAGCGGCACAAGAGTTACTCTCAACCGTCTGACTCTTGCTTACAAGTTACCAAAGATGTCTTGGTTCAAGACTTTAGGCTTGGAAAGCGCAAGGGTTAATGTTACCGGTCAGAACCTTATTAGCTTCTACAACCCGTATCCAGACAACTTTATCGACCCGATGTGTAGCTACGGTAGCTATCCTAAACTCCGCAAATGGACTATCGGTGTGAACTTAACTTTCTAAACTAAAAAATGAAATACATAATGAACAAGAATATAATTAAAGTTTGCAGCATCGCATTCGCAGCTTCTTTACTTGCATCATGTAGCGACAGCTTTCTTGAAAACAAGAAAGACAATAACAACGTGAACAAAGAGGTCTACAATGACTTTACAGGAGCTCAATTGCGTGTTAACTCAATATACGGTCAATGCCTGCCAAACCCTAATACAGCATCGGCTTGGAACAACAATTGTACAGGTCTTGCATCCGACATCCAGTCGAAAGCAACTGAGGAATACTGTGGTATCAGCAGCAGTAGCGAACAAAGTTTTGTGAACCCGCTTTATGAACTTGACGCACAAACAGGCAATGTTGTTCCCGACTATTTCACAAATGAGCAGAAAAACCTCTCTAATGTATGGGGGCGCATCCGCAACATCAACGACTGCATTGCCGGACTTGAAGGATGCACTCTAAGTCAGGCTGACAAGGATAAATTGCTCGGACAGGCTTTTTTCTTCCGTGCATGGTGCTATTATCAACTGGTAAAATGGTATGGCGGTGTGCCTATCATCAAGGAAGTACAGGAAACATCTGCAAGTTCGTTTACTCCGCGCTCCTCGGCAAAAGAGTGTTTCGACTTTATCATCGAAGACCTCGACAAATCTGCAGAACTGCTCACAGCAGCTACAACTCACGGCGGTTGGGACTCAAGTAACTGGGGACGTGTAACTTCAGGTACTGCCCTGGCACTTAAAGGCAGGGTGATGAACCTTTGGGCAAGTCCGATGTTCAACCGAACAAACGACGTAACACGCTGGGAAAAGGCATACGAGGCTATCAAGGCAAGTATTCCTGTGCTCAATGCATGCGGAAACGACCTTTATACCTCTGCCGATAATATCAACGCTTCTGCATTTGCTACGCTTTTCGGACAGGTAAGGAATTGTGAGGACGTTTTTGTAACGCTCTTCAACACCGAAGATCCAATGCAGAGCGGTGAGGCTGGCGACAAGGGAAAGAACAATTACTGGGAGAACAATATCCGTCCGGCTAATACAAACAACAGAAGTGGCGGAATGGAGCCATCGGCAATGATTATCGACATGTTCCCTATGGCAGACGGTAAGTTGCCTTCTTCGGTAGATACATACTCTAAACTCGAAAAGTCATCTATGCAATATGACCGTGAGCACCCGTTCATGAACCGCGACCCGCGTTTCTACCGTACTTTCGCCTTCCCTGGCGTACGCTGGACTTACAACGGCGATGCGAGTCAAGGTGGTGTAAACAAAAATCCGCAGGGAGGAGAAGACTATGCTCTATGGAACTATGTGTGGTACACCGATAAAAATGATGTTGGAAACGTAGAAAGCGGTGAGTCTTACGGTGCAGACAACCTGCTGAAAAACAAAAAAGGAATGTATGTAAGAAAACGTACGAGCGACTACGACCTCAACTCTGCCCTCTACGTTTACAATAGCGGATACACCCGCGGAGCTTTTGCACGCTCAGCTTCTCCTTACATTGAGATTCGCTATGCTGAGGTGCTGCTCAACTATGCCGAAGCAGCATGCGGTGCCGGACATCTCGACGAGGCTGTAGCACAGCTACAAAAAATCCGCTCACGTGTAGGTTATACTGCCGACAACAACTACGGCCTGCCGACGAACCTTACTTCTGATCAGGCTGCCTGCATGAGTGCCATACTTCTGGAGCGTCAGATTGAATTGGCTTACGAGGGCAAGCGTTTCGATGATATGCGTCGCTGGATGCTCTTCGATGGTGGTGCAGTAAAGGTTCCTGGTGCTCCTGAAAGTTGGACTCTTACTGGCTGGGGCGGAAACACATGTACATGGCTTGGATTCAAGCAGTTCAACGGACAGCGCCGTGAACGCATGGAGTTCCGCGTTGCCGACAAATGGGGCACGGGAAGCACGACATACGAGTCTGATCCGCTGTTAGTAAACAATGTTGAGCGCTGCGCTCCTATCGATCTGCGCAAGCCGATTGCCGAACAGCAGGAAGTTTTGAAAGGTTGGTATAATGACAACTTGAAGCGCAAAGACAACAAGGGCGATGGCAGAAATGCCGACCATATAACAGACTTGACTATTGACTACCGCGCAAAATATTACTTCCTTGGTTTCTCTCTCGGAGCAATGAACCGTAACGACTCTCGTCTTCAGCAGACAATCGGCTGGACGGACAACAGAAGCGGCAACGGCACTTTCGACCCTCTGGCTGAATAATCCCCACGTAAGATTTAAACATAAAAACATAATAAAAGGCACGCATGAAATATTGCGTGCCTTTTTATTTCATAAAACAAAAATATCTATATACGTTTTCATTCTCTTTACTATAGCGTTGCAACTCTGTCAGTTGAGTATTTTTACTCAGCGCATTAAGTAATTTTACTCAGCGCATTAAGTAATTTTACTCAGCGCATTGAGTAATTTTACTCAGTCCGCTGAGTAAATTCGCTGCAAATATACAAATTAATTAGTATGATTAAACGAAAAAAAAGAAAAATCAAAGGAATTATTCACTCACGTCGAGACACACATAAACCGATTTTTCTTGTTCAAATAAGATATTTGTTGTAATTTAGCAACACGAAAACATTACAAAAACAAGACGTGGAACGTTATATTACATGGATAACTCAGAAAACAGTAATTGAATATGAACAATAAAAAAATTATCCTGATGTCGCTCGCATTCACACTGTGCACGGCGGCATGGGCAGGAGGAAAACAAAAGAAAGAGGTGTTCATCCCCATGGACTACTCTACTTGCGGATACCATGCATCGGAGCGAGGCATTCCCGATGTGAGAAACGTGGTGACGGTGAGAAATGCCGAGGGCAACTGTAGCCAGAGATTGCAAAAGGCCATCGACTACGTTTCGTCGCTGAAGCCCGACAAAAACGGACACCGCGGAACGGTGCTCATAGGCGAAGGCATTTTTTATCTTGACCAACCGCTGAGAATAACCCGTTCGGGAGTGGTGCTCCGCGGTATGGGAAAGAAGAAGACCCGACTCGTGAAGAGAGGTTTCGACCGCGGAGCCCTTGTATATATAGAGGGGCAAAACGCATTTACGAAGGGCAACACACTGAAGATTACTGACGAGAAGCTGAAAGCCGGAAGCCGTACAATTTCTCTCGAAGCCGGCGGCATGCTGAAAGCCGGCGACAGGATTATGATTCTGCGCCCGTCAACGAAGGAATGGATTGAGTCGCTAAAGTGTAACGACTTCGGCGGAGGACTGGACTATACGGGGTGGAAGCCCTCGGATATCGACATGCTTTGGAACAGGACCGTGGTGAAAGTGGTGGGCAACACCGCCACTCTCGACGCTCCGCTCACAATGACAATAAACCGGAAATATGGCAACGCCATGGTTATCACCTCCTATAATAAAGGAGAGATAACGGAATGTGGCGTGGAGAACATGACTCTTGAGTCTGCCCACAACGACTGGAACCCGAAGGACGAAGACCACTGCTGGGACGGAGTGTGGATGAACAACGCCAAGGACTGCTGGGTGCGCCGCACGGACTTCAAGTATTTTGCCGGCAGTGCCGTAAACCTGCAGAAGCAGACACGACGCATAACAGTGGAGGACTGCTTGGCAAGCGAACCGGTATCTGAGATTGGTGGATGGAGAAGAAGAGTGTTCTTGACTCGCGGCGAACAGAACCTGTTCCAGCGATGCGTGTCGAAAGACGGATGCCATGACTTTGCCGCCGACTACTGCGCGCCTGGACCTAATGCCTTTGTGCAGTGCGACGGCGAGGGCTCGCTCAGCTTCAGCGGTAGCGTGGGTTCATGGGCACCAGGACTGCTCTTCGACGTGGTGAACATCGAGGGTAACGACCTCTCGTTCCGCAATCTTGAAAACTGGCAGATGGGAACGGGATGGAACACCGCCAACAGTATGTTCTGGCAATGCACCGCCTCTACCCTATTCTGCTACTCGCCCGACGAGGACGACCGCTCGAGTGCAAATGCCTGCTGGGGCACGATGACAGGCAACGGCGAGTGGACCGGCAGCAACGATGCCGTTACACCGCGCAGCCTGTTTTACGACCAACTGCAGAAACGTGTTGGCGACAGGGCAAACAACGGCTATGTATATAACCGTAACATAACGGCATCGAGCAGTCCTACGATAGAGGTGGCACAACGGCTCGCCATGGAATCGGTAACCACGCCGAGGGTGACAATAGAGATGTGGATGGACTCCATACCATACACAGCCAGTTTGTCGACATCAGGACTGAAGGATATTGACAACATAAAGCTGAAGACCCCAGCCTCAACATTGGCAGAAGCAAAGAAAGAGGAAGAAGGGGAATTCGGCATCACCGACGGTCATATCACCTTCAACGGCAAGCTCATCACCGGCAACCGCTACGCCATCCCATGGTGGAACGGCAGAACGAAGGACAATTTCATACAGAAAGGTGCAAAGCCGGCCATCACACGCTTCGTGCCGGGAAGAGAGGGCACAGGCTGGACAGACCGCATAGACTCGGTGGTAACATTCCTGAAGAAAGACGGCTATTGCATGCTCGACCAGCACTACGGACTATGGTATGACCTCAGGCGCATCGACCACGAGAGGGTGAAACGTGCCGATGGCGAGGTGAGTGCCCCGTTCTATGAGCAGGCTTTCGCCCGCAGCGGACAAGGAAAGGCGTGGGACGGACTGAGCCTCTACGACCTAACTCGACCTAACGAATGGTACTGGCAGCGCGAGCGCGAGTTTGCCGCCACTGGAGCAAGAGAAGGCATGCTGCTCTTCAACCAGAACTATTTTCAGCACAACATCATCGAGGCTGGCGCCCACTGGGTTGATGCCCCGTGGCGCCCGGTGAACAACATCAATCACACGAGCTTCCCCGAGCCTGTGCCGTTTGCCGGCGACAAGCGCGTATTTATGGCAGAACAGTTCTACAACGAGAACGATCCTGCCCTGCGCCCCTTGCACAAGGGATACATCCGCATGTGTCTCGACCAGTTGAAAGACAACGACAACGTGGTGCAGCTCATCAGCGAAGAGTATACCGGACCGCTCCACTTCACCCGCTTCTGGCTCCAGACCATTGCCGAATGGGAACGCGAAACCGGCAAGCACCCGATGATAGCCCTTAGCTGCACAAAGGATGCACAGGATTCAATCCTTGCCGACCCGGAACTGTCGAAACTTGTAGACATCATCGACATACGCTACTGGCACTACAACACATCCGGCATCTGGGCTCCGCCTGCCGGCAAAAACATGGCGCCGCGCCAGTTTATGCGCAAGATGAAAGTGGGCAAGACGGGCTACAAGGAGGCTTACAAGGCGGTGAGCGAATACAAGAAGCTGTACCCACAAAAGGCCGTAACCTTCTTCTCACAACAATATCCACAGTATGGCTGGGCAATACTCATGGCTGGCGGTTCGCTGCCTAATATCCCCATGAAGAACGAGAAATTCCTCGCTGATGCAGCCAAGATGTATGTCATGGCAAACGACGGCGGCGACGACTCCTACGACCTACTCGGCAACCCCAGCGTGGGCTACGTTGTCTACACCCACAACAACCGCGAGCAGTATATCGTGCCTGCACCGGGAAAATACAATGTGTATATCATCAACAAGAATGACGGTAGCATGAAATTAGTCGGAAAAAGAATCAATATAAACGGCAAATATATTCTCCCGGGAATAAAGAGCGAACAAGTATACTGGCTCGAAATTCTATAAAGAGCAACTTTATATTATGAGGCACAAAAATGTTATAGCCTTTAATATTTGATACATGTAACCACAATATTTGACAACAGGTATCGCAAAAGCCGTGCGATACCTGTTTTTTCTATATAAAAATCAATTTTTCCTAATAAAAACCACTTGATTTAGGACAAGAATACGAAACTTTTCACTATCTTTGCAAAGAACAAAATCAATATCAAACAACCTTCCTCGGTCATAAACTGAAGAAGTCTTAGCAAGCAGTATTATCTAAACAATCTATGGTTAACTTAACACAACTTTACGACACTCACATCGACAATCTATTCATGTTCGGCACAAAATTCACGTCCGACCGTGAGCTGATAAAAGATTGCATCCAAGATGTTTTTGTCAGACTATTTAATAAAGGTAAAGACCTTGACAAAGTGGACAACATCGAGTCATACCTTTATGTTTCTCTTCGCAACCGCATCAACGACGAATTCCGTCGCCAGACGCATTTGAGCGATGATGAGATTACCGATTTAAACATGCGTCCACTGACAGAGAGCGAAGAGTACGACTTGGAGCGTATTGACGAAGACAATAACCGTCAGCTCGCCATGTCACAATACATCAGCAATCTCTCTCCACGTCAGCAACAGATTATACACCTCTTTTATATAGAGGAACGCAAATACGACGACATTTGTCAGATTATGGGCATCAACTACCAGTCGGTAAGAAACTTGATGCACCGTAGCATGAGCCGACTGAAGAAAATGGCTGCCAAATAAGCTGTAGCATATATCAGAACATCGCATTATTGCATAAAATAAATCTTTTTTTATAATAATATCTGGGAAAATAGAGTACAGGAGTAGTCATGTTGCGTCTTTAAAGTGATTTTATTAGATAACTGCTCACATTAAGACACAATTAGAAATGGCTAACAAATTTATAAACCAGACAAGGAAACAATATCCTTTGGCAAATGGTAAAGCTTCTGTTGCCCCACTGACTACAGAGGAGAAGGCTGATTTGAAAATGCGCATATTGCTCGCCATCAATGCTAAGATGGCATAAAGCAGTATGCGGAAGAAGAAAACATGACATCATAACTCATAATTTGAGTTTTCAGATAACAAGACAAGTATTACAATAAAGTAATACTTAGAAAGGGAATGCACTTTTAATGCATTCCCTTTTGTTTTACCACACATTTTTATAAAATCCTAATGCTCGAGAATGATAAAAAATTATCATTCTACTCGCTTGATCGGATTTTTGCATTATCTTTTAATAAGATAAGCGGCATCTCGGCAATAAAAATGAATGAATTCAGAATTACAATTCTTATCTTTGTAATTCTTGTATTGCTCTCGATTTGCATTATCTTTTAATAAGATAAGCGGCATCTCGGCAATAAAAATGAATGAATTCATTTTGTATTGCTCTCGATTTGCATTATCTTTGTGCCATACAAAGAGAAAATCTATGAAACGATTCATACATATAATACTTACACTGACTGCTATTGCCATTGCCTGCACAGCAGAGATGCAGGCGCAAAACGACATGATTACCGTGAGATACTCTACAGACGACGGACTGCCTTCGAATACAGTATACACCACACTGAAGAGTAAAGACGGATTCATGTGGTTCGGAACATGGTACGGTCTATCGTCGTTTGACGGTACGGAATTCACACCTTATGTAATTCGGCGCAACCAGAAATCAGACATCCCCCCACGAAAGGTTATCAACATGGTTGAAGACAGACGCAACAATATATGGATACGAACAACCGACAACCGTCTGTACCGTTTTGACAAAACAACGGAACGCTTCAACGATATGTACTCCGAACTGAAGCGCGTAGCCCCCAACCTGCGCGTTATCAAGGTGCAGACGATGGACAACGGCAACACCTTGCTCTACACACGCGACAAAAGTCTGTATGAGGTATATACCGACAAGAACAATGCTCCCGTTATAAAACTTATATACAACGCACGTCATGACATTGACCGTGCCACCCTCCGACTAAAGCATAACGTAATTGGCGAAACGGCAAGATACATCTTCTGGCTCGGACCTAACTACGAAGTTTCTACCGTTTCTAAGGGGAGAAATACCATAGGTAAAAAGATTCTTGGCAACCTTACAAAAATACAGAATGCCACTTGTTTCAACACAGCCTACGGAAAAGTTTTCATCGGCAATGACAAAGGACTTGTTTCGTGTATCGACATCAACAACGGACGAAAATTCACACTGTGTCCCGCTGCAGGCGAGAAGATAACAACAATCACGCCTATCGGCAAAAACATATATATATCAACAGGAAATGCTATCTACCGTAGCACGAAGCGCATTGCAACGGTAAATACTCAAGCAGAAACCTCATTCACCGACAAATACGGAATGTTGTGGCTATACGGAATGAATGGCGGACTGACTCTCTTTAACCCCAAGAACAATGCCGTGCGGCAGTTCCCTACCCCACAGGGAACTGCCCTAAACAGTGTGAAATTCTGTGATGCCGGCACAAACGGACTTTTTATCTTGCTTCGCAACGGAAAGGTGTGGCAATACAACCGCAATACTTCATCAATGAGTGAACTAAACCCTCTCGGCAAAGAAGACTCATTTGAATTACCCGTACACCATATCACACCAGCAATAAAGCAAGACGTAAAGTTTAACGACATAGACCTCGACAGCAACGGACTTCTCTGGCTTTCGTCTATCAATAACGGCGTATACAAGATACGTTTTCCACAAAAACTGTATTCATACCTCTATGCACCACTGCTTGCCAACGACGTGAGTTCCAGCGACAACAGCTACGGCATCCGCTCGCTCTTCCAAAGTCGCGACGGAAGTCTGTGGATTGGCACACGACGCGGAAACCTTTATTGCATCGACCCTAAAACCGGCAAGACAAAAAGAACCGTCAGCGGCATACACGGCAACGTATACAATATCATGGAAGACACTGCCGGAAACCTGTGGCTCGCATCAAAAGGCGGCGGACTGATGAAGGTAGCGCCAAGCAATAAAGTCGACCGCAGTACTACCGTAACCGAATACAGACATAACCCTAACGACCGTTACTCCATCAGCGACGACAAGGTGTACTATACCTTCCAGGACTCTCACCATAGGATATGGGTCTGCACCTACGGAGGCGGTTTGAATCTGATGGTAGAAAGAAACGGCAAGACGGTTTTCATAAACAAGAACAACGAACTGAAATCTTATCCCGGCAACGACCTGTATCAAAGCGTAAGACAAATCGTTGAGGACAAGAACCATACGCTATGGGTGGCAACAACCGACGGACTACTTGCCTTTGACGCTGATTTCAAAAGTGCATCGAAGATACGCTTTAACAATTTCCGCCAGAACAACAACACTACGGTTGTTGACAACGACATATATTCTCTGCTCAAAGACAGCCGTGGCAATATATGGATAAGCATCTTCGGATGCGGCCTCAACAAAGTAGCGTTTTACAATGAGAACACCGGCAGGATAAAGCTTACGCCACTAACGGCAAACAACCAGCAGAGCAACATCGTGTCGACTGTAACCGAGGACAAGAGTCACCGGCTGTGGTTCACGAGCGAAAACGGTCTGTCGTGTATCGACGAAGACAACGGCAACATCCATACCTACGGATTTCTCGACGGTTTTCTAAGAAGTAAAATCGAAGACAACACCTCAATATCGCTCAACGACGGGCGTATGCTTATAGGATGCAGGGAAGGGATTATAGCGTTCAGTCCCGACAAGGTGGAAAAAGCCAACGACTACCCTACCCCTACATTCATCGTCGACTTCAAGGTTCTCAACCGCAGTCTCGACAGTTTCGAACCGTCTATCTGCGACGTGTCGCCCCGTTATGCCAAAGAAATAACGCTCCGCCACAACCAGAACATGTTCTCCATAGAGTTTGCCACTCTCTGTTTCAACGGCAAAAAGAACATCACCTATACATATATCCTCGACGGATACGAGGAACGGTGGCACACGGGCGACAACAGTCGGGTGGCATCATACGCCAACGTGCCGCCGGGCGAATACACCTTCAGGGTGAAGTCTGCCGACGGCAATTCTCCTGAGCGCACATTGCGCATAACCATTCTGCCGCCGTGGTGGGCTACATGGTGGGCATACACGATATACTTCCTCCTCTTCTGCGGTGCGCTCTACGGTGGAATACGCATTGCCCTTACCATGCTGCGGATGCGCAACGAGGTATACATCAACAACAGACTTGCCGAACTGAAAATCCGTTTCTTCACCAATATCAGTCATGAGCTGCGCACACCGCTCACCCTCATACAAGGACCAATCAGTTCGCTACGCCGCGACGAGAAACTCTCTGCCACAGGAAAGGAATACCTGCAGCTCATCGACCGCAACGCCAACAAGATGCTGCATCTTGTAAACCAGATTCTCGACTTCCGCAAGGTGCAGAACGGCAAGATGCCGCTCCATCTGTCGCATGCCGACATCTGCGAGATTGTGAAAGTTATTCTCGATGAATACCGTATGGCGGCAACCGACCGCAACATCCGGCTTAACGTTATAACTCCAGAAGACCCGCTCATGGCTTGGTGTGACGCCGAGAAAATCGGTGTTATAGTAAACAATATGGCGAGCAATGCCTTTAAATACACACAGCCGGGAGGCAATATCACAGTCACCATTTCTGAAGATACCGGCAACAAGCTGTGTAGCATCCGGGTGGAAGACGACGGAGCAAGCATTCCGGAGCAACAGCTTGAAACTATCTTCGACCGCTTCTCGATGGCAGACAATGCCACGTCATCTGACACGCAACAAACGGGAACAGGCATCGGACTGAGTCTTTCCCGCGAATATGCCCTCATGCACCACGGCAAGATATGGGCAGAAAACGTTGCCGGAGGCGGAGCCGCCTTCACCGTGGAATTTCCGACAAATAAAGAGGTGTTCGACGGAGACAATACAGAACTGCTGTTCGATGACAATACGGCAGCAGCTGAATTGCCGGAGTTATCCGGCAGTCCACAGAACTCCCAGAATTCTCAGAACTCCCAGAGCTCCCAGCCTTCAGCCCCCTCCGAGAACATCCTTCTCGTAGAAGACAATGCCGACCTGCGCCGAATGCTCACGCTGCAGCTCAGTCGCCATTACAGCGTAACAGCTGCCTCCGACGGCATAGAGGCTTTGGAAAAGATAAAGCTCACTCCGCCCGATCTCGTCATCACCGACCTCATGATGCCGCGCATGGACGGAGCGGAACTGCTTCGCCGCATACGACAGGACTTCGCGGTAAGTCATGTGCCGGTAATAATTCTCACGGCAAAGAACGGCGACTCCGAAAAGACACATCTTATAGCCGGTGGTGCCAATGCCTTCATAACAAAGCCGTTCAGCAACGAAATGCTCTCTGCTCGCATCCGTCAGCTGCTACAGGAACAGAGCACTTTCCAGCGCAAAATGCTGCTCAAGAGTCAGCAGGCAGAAAACACTTCTACTGATGCTGCCGATGAATACGAGAAGCATCTGGCAAGGAAGGATATGGAATTTATCGACAACATACGCTCCGTTATCGAGGAGAATATGCAGAACGAGGACTTCAATATCGACTCTATCGCCGAAACGGCAGGCTTGAGCCGCTCTGCCTTCTTCAAGAAGCTGAAGAGTCTTACGGGACTTGCCCCTGTAGACCTGGTAAAGAAGATCCGTCTGTCGAAGGCAGAAAGACTTGTTGCCACTACCGACAAGAGCATCTCTGAGATTGCCTATTCCGTAGGCTTCAAGGAGTCGAGCTATTTCGGCAAATGCTTCAAGAAGGAGTTCGGCATGACGCCGCTTGAATACCGCAGCATGAAAGTCGGGAAAAAGTAAGTACATAATATATATTACAGACAAAAAGAGTGTCGCATAAAACTGATTTACCGATTTGGGGTTAATAAAGATTAAAATACCTATTTATATATTGGTATTTGAAATAAAATAAATACCTTTGAAGCGTAATTTTTACAATCAAACGAAATAGAACAGACAATTAATATCAAACATCTAAAAAAATAATCTTAAAAACTTAATGTAACATGAAGAAAATCTTTACACTTGTATCAGTAGCGCTTTGCGCAATGAGCATGAACGCTCAGGAAGTTTGGAAAGTTAACGATGGCGAAGCTTTGAAAGCAGACTATGTGGCAAATGCTGACGCCAAAACCATGTCGGTTGTATCGTTTTCAACAGCCAACGTTACAGGCACACACACATCAGGACCTGTAGCCGGTTACAACGATGGGGAACTCGTTGACGGAAAACTCGATGCAAAATACGATAACACATGGAGCAGTCTGAACAAAAAGGATCTTAGCAAAGACGGCTCAGTGGCTCCATTCTATTATGTAACAGGAAAGGGAAATCCTGTAAATCTCGACAAAATTGAATTTGAGGAAATAATGACCGACGGTGTCGGCACCGGCAACTATCGCGCAAAGTGGGACAACTCTTACTATGCTCCAGACGGAACGGCAGGTCTGCCAAAGAACGGAACATACGTTACACTTACTCCAAAAGTGGCAGGAACGATGAAAGTTTCAGTTTGGGTAAACAAGGGAAACCGCGACCTGTATATTGCCAAGGCAAGCGATGCCAAGGCTCTTGCTTTCGGTACAGACATCAAGGCAAGCGGATATGTACAGGCCACAAACAACGACGTGGCTGAGGGCGACCCTCTGTTTGGCTACGAACTGTATCAGGAAAACATCGCCATGAAGGGTACAGAAGGAACTGACGCTTACATATTGGGCGCAGGCAACCGTCCGGTATGGGCATACCTCACATTCAGCGCTGCTGCAGGCGAAACATATTATATCTTCAACAAGAACGCTCAGGTTGGCTTCGGCGGCTTCGAGTTCACCCCTGGCTCTACAGGCATCAGCGACATCACAGCCGACAAGACCAATGCCGATGCTCCGGTATACAATCTGGCTGGTCAGCGCGTAAGCAAAGACACAAAGGGCATCTTGATTCAGAACGGCAAGAAATTCGTAGTGAAATAAGAGTATAGCAAGTTTACTTGCTATGCCTTATGAACAAGAATTCTCTTGAAAAGAAAAATTCATCAACAAATAATCAGATTTTCAGAAACTAAAGTATAATCCCTTCCGTATTTACAAGAATATACGGAAGGGATTTTTTATTTAGTTTCAATTTTTATTTCCTCGCTTAATAAAAAGATGTATATTTGCAGTCGAAAAAATTTGTTTATCAGTGGCGAACATATATTCATCAGTGCTGAACAGATGTTCATCAGTGATAAACAAATATTCATCAGTGGTGAACAAATTATTCTACACGATTTTGCGATTCCTTTCTGAAAGGAACACGAATAATGCTGAGAAAAACATAAACAATATTTATTTAGAATATGGCAAAATACATCAAACAGGAGATGACAGACCTCCACAACACCGGCAAGCAACAATGCTACTACCGCATGGAAATAGAACGCAACATCAGTACACAGGAACTCATCGACCGCATGTCGCACCCTGGCTCGGGCATTGACAGGGCGCGCGCCGTGCAGGTAATAACTGCTCTGGGCGAGACGCTCGCCCAGCTGATGGCCGGCGGATATTCGGTAACGCTCGACGGCATCGGAACGTTCAATGCCACAGTGGGCGTAAGGAAGGGACACCAGCAGGACGACATCGACGGCAGCGAACCGAAGCGCAACGCCACAACGCTTGAGGTGGATGGCGTGAACTACCGTCCCGACAAGATGCTCGTAATGAATACCAACCGATTGTGTAACCTTACGAAAGGCTCTGTAAACCGCCTTCACCGGTCGCCCCACACCAAGGAGGAGCGCTTGCAGATGGCAGTAGACTATCTCTCCGACCCGTCGCATCCCATAATGCGACTGAAAGACTACATCCGTCTTACCGGCATCTCCCGCACCCAGGCATCCATCGAACTGAAGGAATACCGCAGCAGACCGGACGCCAAGATAGAATACGTGGGCAAGGGCGCAGGACTCGTGTATGTGAGGAAAAGAGACATTTGATAAAAGCCACAACATATGGACCTTTCTTTCGTTTATTTTTGCAGATATAGAAAATAAATGTAAATTTGCAACCAGATACATATGTCTTTATGAAAAAGAATCTAACAAAACTAATACTCATATTACTTCCAACGCCAGTATATACCCAAATGGTATTGGACTTCAGTATTTTATCATATCGACCTAACGACAAGATGAAATACGAACAGATAACTAACGCCCGTATTGGAAGAAAAGGGAAAGACATTGTTTGGGATTTTAGTAATGCAGATATACTTAAAGGAAATGTTGAGATAGAGTATTCGACTGACAATATAAGAGACAAATCAATTGTAGGAATATGCAATGGGGATAGGTTCTATTATAGTCAAGACTCAACTGGAATAGCAAAAATAGGATATGAGAACAATTACACAAAAGTAAGCTATGACAGACCTGAGCGTATTTTAAGTTTCCCTATAGAATATGGCAAAGAAAACAAAGGTGTATTTCATGGTGGTGCAATGTTTTGCGAGAATATCATGATGAGACAATTTGGAATATGCTCATCATCGGTTGACGCCTATGGAAAGCTTTTATTACCTGATGGCATTACACTTAAAAACGTGTACCGCATTCATTCTTTTAAGGTTACAGCCAATATTATATATGATAAAGTAAAGACGGAAAAACACTTACATAAGCTAATTTATGAAGACACTCCATTTTCAGATTCATACATTTCCTCATTTATGGAAAACATAGACAATGACGTAGTATACACGGAAACATATACATGGTATGCTGCGGGATACCGTTATCCTATCGTTTTGGCGATATCTAATTATACAAGCACAACGCATAAAAATGATTTTACGTTCTACTGGTATCTACCAAAAGAACAGGAAAGCAATTACGATAAAGAAAATGAAAGTCTAAGAAATTTCATTACCAAAAGAAAGAAAAAAAATAAAATGCCACCAAATGACGATATTGACAACAAAATTTACAACATTAAAAAAGAAGGCAATATTATAGTCATAAGTTCGAAAAAAAACGCAAGTTTGTATTCCAGTCTCACCAACTCGTCTGGTATAGTCTTCAAATCTGCAAAAAATGAAAACGGAGGAACAATAAATATTGACTGCTCCGGAATACCTCACGATGATTATATCATTTATGTAAAAATTGGCGAAACAACCTATTCTACAACAATAAAAATCTGAAAGAAATGAGAATACGTACCATATTCGTTTTGTTCGCACTATTCTGCATAATAGAAAATTATGGGCAGTCTATATCATTAGAGAACATACCAACGCCAAATGCTTCCAATCTCGGACGATATGGAGACATACCTGTTTCGGGCTATACCGGGCAACCTAATATAAGCATACCTTTGCACTCTTTTGAAATAGGAGGATGCAAAATGTCCATATCTCTTCAATATGATGCATCTGGAGTTCAAGTAAACCAACTGCCGGGATGGACTGGTGGCAACTGGACTCTACATGCAGGCGGTGCAATTGTACGCACAAGATGCGGTACGTGTGACGAAGCAGTATCTACACGCCACACTGCATATTCTTCATTTACAAATTATTTCAGTTCTCCATCACAATTGTCTCAAGACATTAATGACGATGAAAGACTGAAAGACAATGTTTACTTTAACAGATATGACTACAGCCCAGATATATTCACTTTCAACTTCATGGGGAAAAGTGGAAAATTTTTCCTTGGTAATGACGGACAATGGAAAGTAAGATGTGATGAAAATATCGATATTGTCTTCAATGTAGCAGACGAAAGCAATTACATACATCCGTTTATCGGAAGCTATCCGAATAGTTTAGGAACAAAGGTACAGAAAACAATAAAGGGATTCACACTTATAGACGACAACGGATATGTATATTAGGTTGTCCAATTTGACGTACCCGCAATTTATCAATTAAATTCTACCAACTT
>ERZ808270.79-NODE-79-length-64081-cov-9.399822_pt1 | contig 64081 bp, 34 predicted proteins | sample MGYA00521082_ERZ808270 | MGnify/ENA primary metagenome ERZ808270 (study PRJEB31516, sample SAMN03275594) | gut metagenome | biome: mammalia-associated habitat; material: feces | host: Papio cynocephalus | place: Kenya | collected 2012-07-27 ... | reverse complement strand
AAGAGGTTCTAAAAACAATTCGCTGATGTTATTTACAGTACATGATAGTACACTTATAGGATATGTAACTGAAGTTTTGTATTTAAGATTTCAAGTTTTCTCTAAAGAAAGTCTTCTTTGTCTCGTGGGCATGTGATAAAGTATTCACATCTACATTTCGGATTTAGAATGGACTATTCCGTCGATGGGTGACCTATCAGCAATGGGGGAATAAGCATCTATTGACAGATGGACAATGATTTTGAGATAAGGCAAAGACAATTCTCAAATGGTTACATGTAAGATTAATAGCTTCATACCATATTTGCGTTTGCCTTAGACTATTTTTTATCATAAAATTCTCGTATTTTTGCAGAAAACTAATCATACAATGAATTTATCTACTAACAATCTTAGGGAGATTATTGATATAAACAAACTCACTTGGCTGCTTGCCTTAGTATGCTTGCTCTCGCTGTTTCTCTTCTTGGGCGATACGCTATTTAATACGCGTGGTGAACCGAGAGAGGCGGTGGTAGCACTGTCGATGCTGAAGGAGGGCAACTGGGTGCTGCCTATTAATAATGGCATTGATATGGCTTATAAGCCGCCGTTTTTTCACTGGTTGGTGGCGCTGTGCTCGTTGCCCTTTGGCACTGTTACGGAATACTCCTCGCGAATGCCTTCTGCCATTGCGCTAAGCATGATGACATTAGCAGGATTTCGCTTCTATGCTCGGCGTAGAGGCGCGGGGTTGGCACTTATAAGCAGCCTCATCTTGCTGAGCAACTTTGAAGTGCACCGCGCTGGCGTGGCTTGCCGAGTAGACATGGTGCTCACCTGCATGATGGTGCTCTCGCTCTATGCGCTTTATCAGTGGACGGAGCGCGGAATGAAGCGCGTGCCCTGGTTGGCCGTGCTCTGCTTGAGCGGAGCTTTCCTCACGAAGGGGCCTGTAGGTGCTGCGCTGCCTTGCCTCGTGGTGCTCGTCTATTGCTGGATGAGGGGCTTAGGGCTTTGGCAGCCTTTGCTCAAACTGATAGGTGTGGGATTACTCTCTTGTGTGCTTCCCATGGCGTGGTATGTAGCGGCTTGGAGAGAAGGTGGCGACAAGTTTCTCCACCTCATTTACGAGGAGAATGTGCTCCGCCTGCTTGGAAAAATGTCGTACGATAGCCATGTCAACCCGTGGACGTACAATGTGATGACGGTCGTGGCGGGAATGGTGCCTTATACGCTGCTTGCCTTGATGACGCTCTTCGTCGTAGAATGGCGAAAGTTGAGATGGAACAAGAGCAGTCTGAAAGTTCAGCTCCACTCATGCTGGGAACGAGTGCAAGGCATGGATCGCACGCGATTGTTTTCGCTGCTGAGCCTTGTGATAATCTTCGTGTTCTACTGCATACCGAAGAGCAAGCGTAGCGTGTATTTGCTGCCCATCTATCCTTTTTTAGCGTACTTCATGGCTGAGTGTGTGGTATGGCTGAAAGAGAATCATGGCCGCGTGCTTGCAGTCTTCTGTTGGACGCTGGTGGGAATTTCTGCTTTGCTCACATTGGCATTCATCTCGCTACGAATCGGAATAATACCAGAGCAGATCGTGAACCATGGACGACATGCGGCAGAAAATCTTGCCATGTACAACGCATTGGCTCATGCTCCGCTCACCATGATGGGATGGGTGGCTATGCTAATGCCCGTGTTGGCCATTGCGCTATATGCTAAGAACGGACGAAAAAGCCCACTCATGGGCATGTTCATCCTTGTGTTCAGCATATTCTTTGCCCTCGACGGACTGTATCAACCCTTGGTGCTCAACACGAAGAGCGACCTCTGCGTGGCACAATATGTGGAGCAATTGGCTCCCAAAGGCCGCATATATTCCTTCCGCACCGACTTCACGCCGGGCAATCCGCTCCATCCTTTCACCGCAAATTTCTACTTGGGCGACCGCGTAGTGCCCTTCGAAGCCTTCCATCCGCAGGAGGGATTGCTTCTTGTGGGAAACGACGACATCGAAGCTTTCGAACAGCGTTACCCTACCCTACGCACCACATTGGTAAAAGACTTCCACCGCCGCAGCTGCGACGACCATAAATACATCAAGCTCTATCGCTTCCAGCCCCTTACCTCTGCCCATGACTGAGAAATCTCGTTTTCACCGCATACTGAGCCATCCTCGATGGGCTTTTATGCGCTTCGTAGGCGTGGGCGTATTTGCCACAGCGCTCCACTATGGGCTTTACCTCTTGCTGCGCGGATGGATGCCGCTGAGCGTGGCCTACACGGTGGGCTACGTGGTGAGTTTCGTAGCAAACTTCTACCTGACTGCCTACTTCACTTTCCACTCCGCCCCTTCATGGCGCAAACTTGCAGGCATGGCGGGTGCTCACGGTGTGAATTATCTGCTCCACATCAGCCTGCTCAATCTCTTTCTGTGGCTCGGTGTGCGCTCGGCGCTGGCGCCCATCCCGGTGTTTGCCATAGCCGTGCCCGTCAACTTTCTTTTAGTAAAATACGTATTCAGACGCTCATGAAACTCATTATTGTTGTTCCTTGTTACAACGAGGAAGCTGTACTCACTGAGACCACCTCCCGACTCTCGTCCGTCATCACCCGGCTTAAGGCCGAGGGGCAGATCACGGAGGGACAGATACTCTATGTCAACGACGGCAGTCAAGACTCCACGTGGAGCCTCATAGAGCAATTGTCGGAGAAGAACGCTCTCGTATCGGGCATCAGCCTTGCCCACAACGTGGGTCATCAGCACGCGCTCTGGGCTGGCTTAGAATGGGCTGCCGAGCATGGCGACGCCACGGTCTCGATCGATGCCGATCTGCAAGACGATGTGGAGGCCATCATCGAGATGGTCAAGCTCTACCGAGGGGGCATCGACGTGGTGTTTGGCGTGCGTCGTGAGCGGCAGACGGATACGTGGTTTAAGCGCACCACGGCACAAGCGTTTTACCGCCTTATGCAGAGCATGGGCAGCAATGTGGTCTACAATCATGCCGACTTTCGCCTCATGAGCCGTCGCGCCCTGCAAGCGCTTATGACCTTCCCCGAGCGCAACCTCTTCTTGCGCGGCATGGTGGCTTCGTTGGGCTTCAACACTGCCACGGTCTACTACGATCGTGCGGAGCGCTTTGCTGGCGAGAGCAAGTATCCGCTGCGCAAGATGCTGGGCTTTGCGCTCGATGGTATTACGTCGTTTTCGGTGCGTCCGCTGCAGTATATCACGTTTCTCGGCCTCGCTTGTATGATTATTTCCTTGGCGGCTATCATCTATGGTATTGTGATGTACTTCCAAGGAAGGGTCATTGCGGGTTGGACTTCGGAAATGGTGAGCATATGGTTTATCGGCGGTGCCATCCTGCTTGCTTGCGGCATCATCGGTGAGTATGTGGGAAAGATCTATACGGAGGTGAAGCGCAGGCCGAGATACTTTGTGGATAAGGTTGTGGGGGAAGTAATAAGTAAAAAGTAATAAGTAATACAAGCTTATCAGAAATCTATTCAAACGCTATTCAGCCAATACTGGGGGCGACGCGTCCCCGCGTCGGCATGAGCCACAAAGCAATAATTCTACTCAATAATTCTATTAAAAGAGATGATGAGTAAGACATTGATTTGTGATTGCTGCCGACGCGGGGACGCGTCGCCCCCAGTAGACTCTGAATAGACCTGCTGCGCCGACGCGGAACGCGTCGCCCACAGAACTGGCGGTTAGCCTCTATAAGCAGAGGTAACTCTTTATAAGCTTATAAACTTTTCAACTCATAAACTGCGCATAGCGCTCTTAGAACGTCAGTCGGAACATACCACGGATGCCCCACTTCTGCGTGCCGGACTCGATATAGTTGAGACGACGTACGTACTCGATGTGGAAGATCTTGAAGATGTTGTGCACACCTACTACCACTTCGAAGTAAGGACGCTTCTGATCCATCACACGCGACTGGTACTTAAAGCCCGAATCGTTCCAATTGCCCGGGAAGTAGAGTAAACGCGTATCACCCGCATTCTTCTCCAAGAAGGGATTGTTCTTGCTCGTGAGCGTACCCCAGAGCATGTTGAAGCCAATGTATTCACGCCACTTGAGCTTCTTGAGCAAGGGGATGCGGTTGAAGATCTTTCCGTTCAAGTCCCATGAGTACATGAGCGACACGTAGCGGTCGTTGAGGAACTCCATGTTGTCGATAAGATTGAACGTGTTGTCCTCCATGATATACGAGAGGTTGGCAGCGGGCATGATGAGCAAGGGGAAGGGTACCTTATTCCACTGCACACCGCCCTTCACCGTCACGTCCATCTTACCCCACGAGGCGAGCCAGAAGCGCTTGTAGATGCCAGCCTCGGTGAGGTTGTAGGCATAGTCGGCTCGGCCGAAGTTGTAGAGACCTGTGGTGTGGTTGAAGCTGAGGATAGGCGCATCATTGTTGGCTGCAATACGGCGCTGCTTGGTGTTGACCCACTTTGCACCGGGCTGGAATCGGAGTCCGAGGCTGAGATCGTAGGTGCGGATGTAGGGATGATAGAGCGAAGCATCTTGCGAAATGCCCTCCTGGCTGAGCGACTGATAGAAGAGGCTTGCCGTAGGCGTATCCTTCGATGTGCGCACCTGTACGTTGAAGCGGAGGCCATTACCCCACTCTCGATCCCAGAGGAGCTTGTAGGTCTCGTAGTACATCATGTGGTCTACGGTGGTCCACTTGAAGGAGGTGAACACGTTGTCCTTGTCCGTAGGGAGGAACTTATCGGAGGGCGACATCACATCGCGCGAATAGTTGAACGTAAGATTATTGACCGGGAACTCGCGTGGCAGGTAGGCCTTCTTGTTGAACGAATAGGTCACTTCGCCCATGCCCTTCCACTTATGGTCCTTGAAGCCGTATGCCACATAGCCCTTGAGGAAGAGGTGCTTATTGAAGTTGGCAGTGGTCTGTGCCGAGGCACGAAGGCGGAGTCCGTCTACGAAGTTTTGCGTAATCATGGTGTTCACCGGTCCGATGTCGACCTTCGAGGGCTTATCGGGGTTAACGCTCGTCTCTACGAAGTTTTCGATAAAAGCCTTCGCTATCCACAGGATGGGCTTGAAGCCTTTCACCTGTTCAAGCTTACGGATGAGCTGATTCATGGAACCTTCGCTCTTGGTGAGCGAGTCGGAGCGGTGTTCGTCCCAGAACTGCTTGTCCTGCATCTGCGCATTGGCTGCAGTGATCGTTTCGCCCTTAAACTTGAAGGTCTTGGCGGGGATAGGCTCGAAGGAGAAGTCGGAGTACTCCGTAGAGCGCTTCACCTGAAACTTATGTAGGAATTTGGCTAACTTGAGCTGTACGAGCATATCGTCCTTGGTGAGCACCTGCTCGCCCGTGGGAAGCTGCTGAAACTCCTGGATGATGCGCATGCGCTCCACGAAGTTGACGTCGCTCCTGACGGGTATGCCCATATCGACCTTGCGCACGCGGTAGGTGCTATCGGCCATGATGTAGATGCTTCCCGAGAATCCGAAGTCTTGCGGATTGTTGGGGGTGAAGTCCACCTGTATGCAGCGGTCCTTATTGTTGACCATGAGCGTATCGACTATGAAGTAGCGATAGAAGCTGATGGCGGTCTTCGACGAGATGGGGCTGGTGAAGGGGTACTGCAGGAGGCGCACCTCGTCCTTGTAGATATCGACGTCGGTAAAGCAGTCCTTGAGCATGGTATTGACAATGTCGCCCGTGTTGAGCAGTTCGTTGATACCATTAGAGCGCTGACCGAGAATGATGCTCTTCTCCGAACGTGGCTCTTTGCGGAAGATGAGTCGCGTCACGGTCTCGTCCACCGAGATGGGGAGGATGAGTTTGCCCGTCTCGTTGCACACCTCTACGTGGTCTTTGAGGAAGGGGAATTTCTTGAATTTACCTTCCTCAAAGATTTTGTCGGTCACCTCGTTGAAAGCGAAGGTGATCTTAGAGTATTTGTCTATGCTGTAGTAGTCGTGATGGTGGAGATCACTATTCTTCTTGGCAGCGATCACGTGGCGCATGAGTTCCACGGCGGGATTGTTCTTGCGCGAATACTTTGTCTTCTTACCCGTTACTTCTGCCGTACCGAGCGACTTCTCCATAGCGTCGATTTTAAACACGAGGGAGTCGGCCGCAGTCTTGACAGCTACGGTCTTTGTCTCATAGCCTATCACGGAGAATCGCAAGCGTCCGGCTCGGAAGGGCAATGAGAAGTGGCCATCGAAGTCGGTCTGTGTGCCGCCTCCGTTGGTATAGACCACATTGACGAAGGGTAACTTTTCGCCCGTCTTGGAGTCGACCACGGTGCCAGAGATGGTCTGCTGGGCGAGCGCCAAGCCGACGTATGCCATGAGGAGAGTGAGGAGTGAGAGTATTCGTTTCACGGGGAGGGAGGATGTTGTGTAAGTGTTTGAGAGGGTTGAGATAGAAGTCTTTCTGCCAATACCGGGGGCGACGCGTCCTCGCGTCGGCATGAGCAAAGATGGCCTCTTTGCTGATAGATAGACTTCTTGCTCGCAGTAGCTGCCGACGCGAGGACGCGTCGCCCCCGGTATCGGCTGAATAGTGGATGAATCTCTTCAGAGAGACTGAAAAGCCTCATGCCCCACCCCGAGCGTTCGGAAGCGAAGCATGAAGCTTTTCATAGTTAAGATGATGATGTTTTCTTTACAGAATTGTGTGTGCTTTAATCAATCTCCTCGTCGGCCTCATAGCCACCCATTTCGCGGATAGCATTCTTGAGCATGACGTACTGCTGGAAGAGGTGGTTGATGGGCACTTCGCCCTGCGTATAGTCGTGCATAGGGCTTTTGAGGAAGAAGCTCAAGAAGCGCTGCGTGCCGTAGCGACCCTTGCGGGCAGCGAGGTCGGAGAGGAGCACGAGGTCGAGCAGCAGAGGAGCGGCAAGGATAGAGTCGCGGCAGAGGAAGTTGATCTTGATCTGCATGGGGTAGCCCATCCATCCGAAGATGTCGATGTTGTCCCAACCCTCCTTATTGTCGTTGCGGGGCGGATAGTAGTTGATGCGTACCTTGTGGTAGTAGTTGGAATAGAGGTCGGGCTGCTTGTCGGCCTCGAGGATGCTTTCGAGTGTAGAGAGCTTCGAAACTTCCTTGGTATGGAAGTTGGCGGGTTCGTCGAGCACGAGTCCGTCGCGGTTGCCAAGGATGTTGGTAGAGAACCATCCGCTCAGTCCGAGGCAGCGCGTGCCGATGATGGGAGCGAAGCCCGACTTTACGAGGGTCTGACCCGTCTTGAAGTCCTTGCCTGCGATAGGCATCTTGGTCTTCTCTGCCATTTCCCACATGGCGGGAATGTCGACCGTGGTGTTGGGGGCACCCATGATGAAGGGAGCACCTTCTGCCAGGGCTGCGTAAGCGTAGCACATAGAGGGAGCCACGTGTTCGCGATCGTCGGCCTTCATAGCGACTTCGAGCGATGCGAGAGAGCCGTGCACCTTCTCGTCTACGGGAACGTAGATTTCGGTCGATGCTGCCCAGATCACTACTACGCGGTCTACTTGCTTCTCGGCCTTAAACTTGCGGATATCCTCGCGCAGAGCTTCCACCATGTCCCAGCGAGTCTTGCAGTCCTTCACGTTGTCGCCATCGAGGCGCTTGGCATAGTTCTTATCGAAGGCTGCCTTCATAGGCACGATGGCCTTGAGTTCGTCGCGCACAGGCTCGATGTCGCGATCGCGGAGCACCTCGGCGTTGAGCGCGCTCTCATAGGCATTGGCGGGATAGACGTCCCATGCGCCAAACACGATGTCGTTGAGCGATGCGAGGGGCACAATCTCACCGTAGTGGAGATACTTCTTGTCTTTGCCACGACCCACACGGATCTTGTCGTACTGAGTCATTGAGCCGATGGGCTTTGCCAAGCCCTTGCGAGCCATGAGCACACCAGTCATAAAAGTAGTTGTGACAGCGCCGAGGCCTACGCACATGACGCCTAACTTTCCTTTTGCAGGTTCCATATTGTTGGTTGATATTTAGGTTGTTATGATTGAGTTTGTTACACTCAAAGGTTGGAAAGATGATTATTTGCCCTGTTGTAGGGACAGCATTGCTGCTTGCACCGATGAAGGATGCATACAGGGCAGTATGCTTCTTGAAACTACAAAAATGCAAAAAGTTTACTACTCTCACAAAAAAACAACCTCCTTTTTCTTTTTATTCGGCAAATGCAATCTGTTTTTAAGAGAAAAAGAACACTTTTAGGATGAGGAAGTTGAGTTTTCTGCCTTTATTCAATGCTTTTTACGGTATTTTACGGGTGCTCTCGTACGCGTACGTGTGCGCACACATCAGGCTATTTTCATCCGCGATTTGCCTTCATCCGTCACTACGATGCGTATTCTTCTTGATTATCAGAGTGCTTACGTGGTGTAAGCGAAGGTCGTTTGCCTACACTTTGCCGCCACTTTTCCGTCATTTTACCGCTTCGCTTGGTTGAAAGGCGTGGAGTAGTTCTTTAAAATTGTAGCATGGGGGATTTTTTCTATATCATGGGATAATTTTTCCTGTTCCCATGGGTAATTTTTCCTGTTCCGTAGGATAATTTTTTCTGTTCCCATGGGTAATTTTTTCTGTTCCCATGGGTAATTAGTTGTGAGGGAGAGCATGGGGGGAGTGTGTAGGAGGAGTGTAGGCAATCGGAGTATGTTAGTCACTGATAATCAAGATGGTTATGATGCATGAGTGCAAGCATTGGCATTTCGCCATCGAAAAAAGCTTGTAGTACGTATGCACGTGTACACACACGAGGGGAGAGCAGAAAAAGTGTACAGTTTGTTCACTCTTTTTGGAGGTCTGAGAGATAATGCAGACATTTGCAGTGGCAAGCAAGAGAGGGAGCTTATCCATAGTTCTGTGGGCGACGCGTCCCGCGTCGGCTTCGCCAAAATTCAAGAAGTCTACTCAGAGCCTACTGGGGGCGACGCGTCCTCGCGTCGGCATAAGAAAGCCCACAGAACTGACAAAAAAAGTGATTGTCCGCTCATGATGCCGACGCGAGGACGCGTCGCCCCCGGTATTGGTTGAAAAGAGCGTCTTGTCTACAAAAAATGCCAACACCTGGGAGGGCATCGGCATTCTTATCAAAAATATTACTTCTCGCCACTCGGACGGCGGCGGCGATGGGGCTTCTGCTTCGGGCGCTCTTCCGTAGCTCCTTGAGCATTGTCGGCTGGCTTCGGACCGTTGTTGGGACGACGGCGACGGCGATTCTGCTTCTTACGCTGAGGACGAGCCTCACCCTCGGAAGCCTCGGCTGCGGAGATCTCGCTTAGATGGTCGTCGTGCTCGGTAGAGAATACGATTTCATCGAACGAGATGTGGGGCATTCCGTGTTCAGTACCGTCGTCTTCCTCTGCTTTAGGGCTGGGCTCTTCGGCAGGAGCTTCATTGGTCACGACGTCTTGAGCGAAAGCTTGGATCTGACGTTCCACATCATTGTCGTCGGCAAAGGATTCTTCCTCCTCACCAGCTGCGGAGATACTGAGGGCGGCATCGGCGGTATCGATAGCGGTCTGCGCATCTTCAAGGGTCTCGTCGGCGAGGGTTGCAGCGAGGTTGTCGATAGCAGCATCGGCTAAGACAGCTGTGTCCTTTTCCATAGCTTCGTCAGCAGCTGAATCGTCGTGAGCATCTTCTATGTGTTCTGCGACGGCTTGTAGCAACGAGGCGATAGCTGGCTTCTCAGCCTTCACAGCAGTTGGCTTTGCCTGTGCTGCGGGCTTCTCGGTCTGAGGAGCAGGTTTCTCGGTCTGAGGAGCAGGTTTCTCGGTCTGAGGAGCGGGTTTCTCGGTCTGAGGAGCAGGTTTCTCGGCTTTCTTAGAGGGCTTTTCAGTCTTCTTAAGAGGCTTCTCCTCAGCCACAGCATTCTGTTTCTCCTCAGCCACTGCGGCGGAATTCTCAGCCTTAGCTTTTGGAGCTTTGGGAACTACCTCTGCGGGCTTCTCAGCTTTGTGAGCGGGTTTCTCGGCATTGCGGACGGGCTTCTCGGCTTTGCGGACGGGCTTCTCGGGCGGTGGCGCAAGTTCTGTCCAGTGAGAGAGGGCTGCGTCTTCCTCTATAGAGAGGGCTTCCTTGGCAGCCTCAGCCTGGCTGATGAGGTCGAGTTCTTCAGCCTCGAGACGTGCTTTGCGCTCCTCTTCGCGAGCCTTGCGCTCTGCTTCGGCTTTGGCCTTAGCAGCCTTGGCCTTGCTCTCAGCCTTCTGGCGAGCCACGCGTTCGGCTTCGGCAGCGGCTTCCGCCTCGCGAGCGGCTTCTGCCTCCTGGCGCTTACGCTCTGCTTTAGCACGCTGGCGCTCTACTTCGGCCATGCGTTCGGCTTCTCGACGAGCAGCCTTCTCTTCTGCCGTTGAAGCGCCCTTGTCCTGTCCCTTCACAGCATCGCCGAGGGTCTTCGGACCGCGATTGCGCGTGCGTTTCTTGCGAAGCTTCTCGTCGGCTTCAAGGAGTTCGTTCTCCTCGGGAGGAGCGGGCAGGCCCATGGCATCGTAGTCGGACTGCGTGAGTTGGGACTCTGCAGGCGGCGTGTCGATCACCTCATATTGTGCCGAAGCATCGTAGGCCTTGTCGTAAGCGTCGTCGGAGTCGGAGCGTGATGGGCCTTTCTTCGTCTCGAGCACGGGGGCTGTGGCTTCGGTGGCCTTGGCGCCACGGCGGGGCTTGGAGGGCTTGATCGTATCTTCTATCTCGTCGATCTTGGGCAGTGCGAAACTCTCTTCTGCCTCCATGGCAGTGCGCTTCTCCTTACTGCGGAATATGCTGTCGTAGGTCTTGGGCTCACGACGCATGCGGGTGAGGGCTTCCTTAGCTGCTTCTTGCTGGCTCTCCTTCTTCGAACGTCCGCTACCGCGACCGATGGTGATGCCCTCGAGCACGATGGAGGAGTGGAAACCGCGTTCGCCATCGCTCTGGTCGTTGAACTTGGTGTTGATGCGATTCTTCTGTGCCCACTCTAAGAGTTTGCTCTTGAAGTTGACTTCCTTCTGTGCCACATTGTCGAGGTCGATGTAGGTGCCGATGATGCGATTGGAGATAAACCAATGGCAAGTCTTGTAACCGCGATCGAGATAGATGGCGCCCATGAGGGCTTCAAAAGCATTACCACCAATGTTGGTGTGGCTCATGTGAGTGCCTTGGGCAGCGAGGATGAGTTTTTCAAGCCCCATCTGGGTGGCAAGACGATTGAGCGACTCGCGCTGCACGATCTTGGAACGGGTGGAGGTGAGGAAGCCTTCACGCTTGGTGGGGAAGTGGCGGAAAAGGATGTCGCTCACGATGCTCTCGATGACGGCATCGCCGAGGTATTCCAAGCGCTCATTGTTGAGCGGGCGCACAGGGGCATCGGGGCGCGGCTTGCGGTCTTGACGACGGTCGCGCTGAGAGGGTCCGCCCTTCCGATCCTTGCGATCCTTGGCGGAGCTATTATTGGGGCCATCCTTGCGGTAACCGAGCGACTTGTGAGAGAATGCCACACGATAGAGCTCTATATTGTGAGGATAGAAGCCCAATATATCATAAAGGGCCGAAAGGAACTCCTTGTTCTTACGAAACGGGAGCTTCATCCGGTCGAAAAGATTGAGTATCATAATGAAAAGAGCCTCCTTCCCCTATATCCGCTCCTATCATTAGAAGGAGAAGAATAGGGGGGAAGGGGCTGAAAGAGTTTTGAGGTTGGTTTTACTTATCCTCATACTTCTTCACAATGCAGCAAGCATTGTGACCACCGAAGCCGAAGGTGTTGCTCAAGGCAGCACGTACGGTGCGCTTCTGTGCCTTATTGAAGGTGAAGTTGAGGTTGTAGTCGATGTTCTCGTCGCGATCGTCGTCCTCGTGGTTGATGGTGGGAGGTACGATATCGTTCTTTACTGAGAGGCAGCAGATGAGGGCTTCTACAGCACCTGCAGCACCAAGGAGGTGACCAGTCATACTCTTAGTAGAAGAGATGTTGAGCTCGTAAGCGTGCTTGCCAAAGAGCTTGGTGATGGCCTTTACTTCTGAGATATCGCCTACGGGGGTAGAAGTACCGTGTACGTTGATGTAGTCGATGTCTTCGGGCTGCATTTCTGCATCTTCGAGAGCTGCCTTCATCACGAGGTTGGCACCGAGGCCCTCGGGGTGAGAAGCGGTGATGTGGTGAGCATCGGCCGACATACCAGCACCTGCTACTTCGCAATAGATCTTCGCACCACGTGCCTTTGCGTGCTCGAGCTCTTCGAGGATGAGGATACCTGCTCCCTCGCCCATGATGAAGCCATCACGGCTCTTGCTGAAGGGACGTGAAGCGTGAGTAGGATCGTCGTTACGAGTAGAGAGGGCGTGCATAGCGTTGAAACCACCTACGCCACAGGGCCAGATAGCTGCTTCAGCACCACCAGTAACCATGGCATCGGCCTTACCGAGGCGGATGAGGTTGAAGGCATCGGCCAGAGCATTGGTAGAAGAGGCACAAGCTGAAGTGGTGGTATAGTTAGGACCATGGAAACCGTACTGGATAGAGATCTGACCAGCAGCGATGTCGGCAATCATCTTGGGGATGAAGAAGGGATTGAACTTGGGACCGTTCTCCTTGTTGAGGGCATAGTAGCCAGCTTCTTCCTCAAAGGTGTGGATACCGCCGATACCTACACCGAGCACCACGCCGATGCGATTCTTATCGATCGTCTCGAGATCCCAACCGCAGTCCTTGATAGCTTCCATAGCTGCTACGAGAGCGTACTGCTCGTAGAGGTCCATCTTGCGAGCTTCCTTGCGATCGATGAAGTCGGTTGCCTTGAAACCTTTCACTTCGCAAGCGAACTGGGTCTTAAACTTTGATGCGTCGAAGTGGGTGATGGGGCCGGCGCCGCTTACGCCGTTCTTAATGTTTTCCCATGTTTCGGGTACGGTGTTACCTACGGGGGTGAGGGCGCCAAGGCCAGTCACTACTACTCTTTTGAGTTCCATAATGTGTGTAAGAGATGTGTGTATCGTTGCTTCGCTACACGCGCTTACCATGACTCCTTAGTGATTCTTGAGAAGCACAATTAATATTTCTCAAACCACTGAGAGGGAGGACGCAGCGGGGAAAGGCACAAGCCTTTAGTAGATTAGCACGCACGCAGCCTTGCTTGGAGGCCTATTCCAATGGTACTCACTAATCTACTAACTAACGCGGCAACGCCTTCTGCTAAGGCTCACGCCCACAAATGAATGCACGTTGCAGCTAAGCTACGAGATGAATTAAATAAGATGATTGAAGGAAAGCGGAGCCAAAGGGGCTCCAAAAACAATTAACGTTTAACGTACAACATCCTTGCCACCAATCCCAAAGGGAGGCGACGCTGACGCGTAACGTTAAACGTTAAATGATGATTTGAGGTCGTCGTAGACAAGCGAATTACTTGTTGATGTGCTCCTCGATGTAAGCGATAGCGTCACCTACGGTAGAAATCTTCTCTGACTGATCGTCAGGGATAGTGATTCCAAATTCCTTCTCAAACTCCATGATGAGTTCTACGAGGTCGAGAGAGTCAGCACCGAGGTCGTTAGCGAAGCTTGCTTCGTTCTTAACTTCAGATTCGTCAACGCTGAGCTTGTCAACGATGATAGCCTTTACTTTTGCTTCAATATCAGACATAGTTTCTTATTTTGAATTAAATGATTATGTGCTTGAGGTTTATTTCTATCGCGCTTTAACTTTGATATTACTGCGCGTTAGCTTGATTACTATCGCGCTTTAACTCTGACATTACTGCGCTTTAGCTTTGTTTCTGCGTGCAAAAGTAATGCTTATTCCTAATACTGACAAACTTTTACACCAAAAAGATACGATTTATTGCACGTTTCGCTGATTTTTGTGCGAATTTATGCATAAATACAGGATTTTCAGTGAGGATAAGCCTCTAATTGGGAGAATATATTGCTTCGCACTATATTACATCCCCCACGTGCCGGGCAAGCAAGAACTTTCTACCATCTCCTCTGCCGCATCGGGCAGATTGGGGAAGAAATCGATGCCAGTAAGCGCTTCGAGCTGGTTGACGGTGATTGCTGTTTTCTTGATTTCGCTTAGCGGTGCTTGATTCTTATAAGTATAGCCATACTCCTTATGCTCCATCCAGAAGGCGATGGAAGAGTAAGTACCGTTCTTGACCTTGAGCAATGCCATATAGTAATACTTAGGCACAGCTACTCGCTTACCATTGGAGCGCGATACGTAGCCACTAACTTGATCATCACGAATGGTACCGCCTTTCACCACATAGAGCGTATCGGAGAAAGTGGCATTACGACCAAGACGCTGCACAAGATTCTCGAGCGTGATCCAATAACCCTGGTTGAACGATCCGAGCTGGGGCGACATGTTGGTCATGTAGAACGTCTGCTCGTTAGCTGTAGCATTGTACAAGCGATCGTTGGAGGCACAAAGGTGACCACGATTATACTGCCAACCAAAGCCATTGCTGCCTATATGATAGGTAGAACTCAAGCTGGGATCGTCTTGGAAAGGCTCATCGGCACGACCCGTGCTCTTGCCACGTGTATCGCCATCGAATCGAAAAGCTACCCAACGAGAGTGGAGTTTATTCTTGTCGTACTCCAGTTCGTAAGTGACAATGGTCTTACCATTCACCGTCGTAGAGTGGTCGATCAGCACGGTCGATCCATCGGTGAGCACGCGAGGAGTTTCCATACGCGCTGTGATGCTCGGCGTGGGCTGATAACTGCCGCTACCCGAGCCAGGATTATCCCATACGTGGTCTTCACCGCAGGACGCTGCGCACAGCAATGATACTAATAGCAGCAGGTAATTGTAAAATTTCATTTTGTGTTTATAGCGAAACATATAAATACAGATCGCTGTTGCGCATACGCTTAAATTATGCATAGGCAACAACGATCTGTATGTGTGAAATTCAAAGAGTGTGGTGCGCTTTAGTCAGCGTAAACGATTGTGATAGATGTGAAGCGTATTTGACTTGCTGCGCCTGTTGTACCGCTTGTGTTGGTTATCACGGTGCTCTGTGCATTGATACCCGAAATGGTGATTACGGAACCATTCACACTTACTGATCCAGGGGTAGCAGTCACGTCGCCACTTGCATTGCAAATGGTACCATTATACGTATCACAGTTAAGAATGATTTTAGCAATCTTCTTGCTGCCCGTTACAGTGATGGTATTTTGGGGATAGACACGCACATTTGTACCGTTATCGTAGTATTTAGGTGCATTAGAGTTTCCACCACCATTAAATGTTAGTTTGGTGCCATCGCTCAGTGTGATGGTAGTAAGTGCTTCACCATTAGCTACACCGAAGTCTGAAGCCTTCACCGTAGTTCCTTCGCTCGGAGTTGCAGGCTCATCGGGAGTAGAGGGTTGGTCGGGAGTAGAGGGAGTCTCGCCGCCTTCGGTCACGCCGTTGAGGGAGTAGAGATAAGCTTGACCTTGCGCGGTTTCGGGAGTGTTGCCCTTGAAGTTGACAACTTTACCGCATACGATTACTTCGTCGCCTACCTTGAGTGCAGTCTGACCTTCGGTGTACTTCTTATTGCCGAGGTAGAGGGCACGCCATACCTTGAAGGTGTTGGTCGTAGTGCCATCTTCTGAGATCAAGAAGGAACCGTTACCATACTGTGTGCCGTAAGCCTCATCGATCTGGGCTACCTTACCTTTAATATATACGTCCTGCTCAGAATTGACGTCGGCTGCGAGTGTCTTTACGTAAGCAGTTGCGCCGAGGGCGTTGTAAGGATTGGCTTGTGAGCCATCGCCCTGTGCTGTGCCCGGAGTGTCAGGAGTGTCGGTGCCACCATTGTCCATTGCGGTGCCGTTGCCGGTGATGGTGAATTCGTCTACTTCCCATGTACCTGAAGCTTCGCTCGTACTGGTGTACTTATAAGCGATGCGCACATTTTCTTTTCCGCAGAAAGCTGCCAAATCGATGGCACCTGCATCGGAGAATGTCCAGCTATTGCCTTCGGGGAAAGAGGGTACGTTGAGCTGTGTCCATGTGGCGGTAGTTACGTCGCCTGCATAGTCGGTCGATGCCCATACGGAGTACATTTCAGCGGGCACACCCGGTTCGATCTTGTTGATAGCTTGGCGGAAGTTGAGCGTAGCCTCGGTGCAGTCGCTGAGGTTGATTGCGGGCGATACGGCCCACGCTTCGCTGGGATTGCTCTGGCTGTTAGCATAGGCTGAAGCCTTGAGATAGCCCTTGCCGTTGTAGACGTCTTGCTTCCATACGTAAGTGAGGCCATCGCCGAGTGTTACGTTTTGGAAGGTAAAGCCATCGGCACTTGTATCGAAGTTGGCGGCAAAGATGGTCTTGGTCTCACCGGTGTTGCCACCATTATTATTGCCTGAATTATTAATACCATAAGGAGCAGGCACGTCTTCGCAAGCAGTGAATGCGCCCAGCGAGAGGGCTGCTGCAGCAAGACAGAAGATATACTTATTCATAATATAATGTGTTTGCTGTTAGAAATCTGTGATTAGTTGGCCGACATGTCAGTGGTGTCGCGGAGCTGTACTTGCCAGTTGCTGTAGTAGCTGAGGATGCCAGTGAATGAGCGAGCGTTGTCGGGGATTTCGAGGAAGGATACGCGATTCTTGGTGGAAGTACGCAGGGCTACGGTTGAGCCGTTGCCGAGGTCGATATCGCGGTCTACGCCGTAGCCATCGTCATGAAGCTCGTAGGGGCCGAGTATCTTCTTGCCGTTGGCAGAGACGGTCTCAGTGAGTCCTACTACGCCTGTTGCTGTACCCTTTTCGAGCTCGGTAGAAGCCTGCTTGATGGTACCACGCACGGTGGCGAGCATCGGAGAGTATTCGTAAGTCTTGTTGGCTGATGCACGGAGCCATGCGCATCCGGCAGCGTCGGTCAGGTCGACAGGTGTGAGTTCGGGAATGTCAGAGAGGGGTGCGGGTACAAGCTGTACGTTGGTCTTCAGTGTGTTGAAGTCCATCGGGCCGAGGTTGATATTGTTGGACGACGTCTTGTAAGGAGTACCGATGCGTGGGGTCTTGCTATACACGCCCACGTAGAGTCCCTTGAGATTAACCTTGATGCGCTGTCCTAAGCGGAAGTAGGGATAGAGCGCGGTGCTGCGCACGGCGAGTATGATGCTCTGGTCGCGAGCGGGGTCGTCAAATTCCTTACTGGGATCGATGTTGCGGATAAGCAGTGTCTGGTAAAGATTACCGCTTATATCGTTGGCACAGACTACGCCTTCGAAGATCAAGTCCTCATTCACCTTGGTGTGCCAGTTGGAGGAGTTGCGCGAATAGTCAGCTCCTGTATTGTCCTTGCAATACTTTTCTTTCACGTCGAGGATCGTGGTGTTGACCTCACCGATGTCGGTGGGGCTGGTCACGATGTAGTCGTCGGTGGGTGCATCGTGGTCGTCCATGCATGATGTAGTACCAAACAGGGTGGCCACTGCCGCAACTGCTATGATTGATAAAAACTTCAGTTTCATTGTTGTTAGTCGTTTACAGAATGAGTGTTAGAACTTGAAGCCGATATTCAAGAATCCGTTGATGGCATTAGCATAGTAGTACTTAGAGTTCTTCGAGAACTTGTATGCTCTGTCGTTTCCGGTGTTGTAGCTATCTGAGCGGTTTTGCTCGTAGCCACCCGTCTTGAGGTTGCGGTTGTTGGTAATGTTCTGTACGGAGAGGTTGATGCTCAAGCTCTTTCCCTTCTTCAAGCGGATGTATTTACCGATTGAGGCATCGAGCATGAAGCCACCCTTAGCCTTCTCTTGCTTGGGACTGTAGGTATCGACGATGTTGCCCGCTTGGTCGTAGAAGATGCCTCCGTAGTTGTCGAGGTCAGTCTTCTTCACATCGCCATAGCTCAGATGGCCCGAAGCGTCAACGGCGGGAACGTAGTAATTAGAATTATTGGCGATGATCGATTTCGACAAGCGACGATATTCTGAGAAGTCGATGTATACGCGATCATAGTAGTTGAGGTTGGCGCTGAAGAACCATCCGCTCACGTTGTAGTCGAAGCCTAAGCTGATCACACCCATCGGCGATCCGCTCTCGCGCATGCCCTTAGCTAAGACAAAGAGCGGAGTGGTCTCTGCCTGGTTGGTCACGGGGTTGGTCCAAGAGTTGAGCGTCTGAAGCGTCGCTGCGCTTGAGCCTTCGTAGGCCACCTGTGCGTAGGGATTGTTGACGTACTTGGCCTCGCCGTAAGTACCGATGAGGTTGACGGAGAAGTTTGATGTGATCTGATAGCTGAATGCTGCCTCTACGCCATAGTGTTCGCGGTCGATGCCGGTCATGGTGAGATAGGTGAAGCGCGACTCATCATCGTTGTAGAATGCTGTCTGCTCCACGCCGCTGTTGAGGCGTGCATAGTAACCGCTCACCTTACCCGTGAAGTTGCCGAAGCGGAACTGGTAAGAGAGGTCGGAGTGGAAGATGTTCTCGTTGGTGAGGTTGCTCACGAAGTCGTTTTGCATACGTGGAGCGACGAAGGAGTTGCGTGCCAAGGGGGCATTGCTCTCTGCGCCGAAGTTGAGGCTCAAGATGTGTGAGCCGCTGGGGCGGAAGGTCAAGCCGAAGCGACCGCCACCGCCGAAGAATTTACCCTTACCGCTCTTGCCGTAAGAATTGTCGGCTGCACGACCATTGCGCATCAAGCCTTCGCGCTGCATGAGCGTACCTTCGGCAAATGCCTGCAGGTTGTACTGCCACTTACCCTCGTTGTACTGATAGAGGCCGTAAGCGCGTGCTTTGTCTACGAAGATGTTGTAGTTGTAGCCAAACTTGTCGTCAATGCCTACCTGGCGGTTGGGGTTGTTCAAGTCGTTCTGAGCTTCCACGCTGTTGCGACCATACTCGTTGGCTGCGAACTTGTCGTAGTCAGTAAAGGTGGATCCGCCCAGCATATCAGCCAAGGTCTTGTAGTGCATACCCTTTGTGCGGTTGTACTGGAAGCCTACGGCGTACTTGTGGTGCTGGTTCACGTCGTGATTGAAGATGGTATTGAATGTCTCCACCATCTGGTTGTTGTGACGACGCTCTTGATAGTAGAGTGTCTCGTCGCCCTGCTCTGCCGCTGCGCGGTTGACAGCATACATGCGATCCCAGTCTACCTGACGATTGGCCTTGCTTGAGGTCCAGTAGTCGTAGAGCTTGTTCCAACCCTCGAGTGCCCATGCGCCCTCTGCGCTGTTGAGGAATTCGGAGTTGTTCATCAAGGGGTCGTACACATTAAAAATAGAGCTCGGGAGGTTCTTATAATAGTCAGGGCGCGGGTCGTAAGCATTGCCGTTCCATCCGAGGGCGGTAGAGCTGTACATAGAGTACTTAAAGCCTGCCGAGGTGGTGAGCTTCATGTTGTCGCGCACGTTCCAGTCCCAAGTGAGGATGGCAGTAGGCTCGAAGTCGTTTACCACGCGCGAGTTGCGCTTTTCTCCGTTCTGATAGCCCCAGTTGGGGTTGTAATAGTGAGAGTTGGCGAGCCAATAGGCCTCCTCTGTCGATGCACCCTGCTGTGCGCGCTCTGTGGGCGAACCGAAAGTGACGAGCGAGAGGGCATGCTTATCGCCAAAGCGCTTCTCGACGGAGAGGAAGTAGGAGAGCGAGTTGTAGAACGTGCCCTCGATCACGCCCTCGTTGGCCCAACGATAGCCCACTAATCCGGCAAAAGCCCATCCTGAGGGGAGCAAGCCTGTGGCGTGGGTGTACATACCACGAGCCAAGTAGTTGCGGTTACAACCTGAGAGTGTGAGCTTATTGCCCTGTGCAAACTGGCTTGCACGAGCGTTCACACTCGTTGCGCCGCCTATGCCGGCCATACCGAAGCGGTTGAAGTCGTAAGCGGTTACACCTTCCTGATTGCGTGTGGCATCGTTCATACCACCGATCATGCTGTAGCCGAATCGGCCAAGCTCGAGGTCGTTGAGCTGGAGGCCGTTGATGTAGTAGTTGCTATACATGTTGTCATAACCACGCACGCGGAAGCGCATGGGGCTAAACAAGTAGCCTACCTCCGAATTGTAAGGATCACTCTTGCCACCGACGATGGTCGACACTGCTTGCGAAGCGTCGTTGTCATCGTCGAGCTGCGACTCGGTAAATGTGAAGTCCGAGTTGTCGAGGCTCAGGGTGTCGGTCGGTGCTTGTGCCCATGCGCCCGTAGCGAGGAGCAAGGCAGCTGCCGTAAGTTTTACACCTTTTGTCATGTAGAGTTTGGGATTAAGGATTAAGAGTTGTAAAAATGCCGTCGGCGGGAGAGGAGCGAATGTCCTCTCTTGTCATCAAGCAATGCAAGATTCTGCCACCGCTTGTGGTCAAGTATTGCCAACTCTTCTTTAAAGATTCATTTTCGCTGCAAAGGTACGTAAAAAAGCAGGGTAGTCTTTTACATTTCTGTGAAATTTTCAACATGGAATGCACAATTTCTTGGTTCGTATCAGAAAAAAAGGGAAATTTGCAGCGTAAATCATTATCACCTCTATTTTCTATGCGAAAATCCATCCTTTCGTTTGCGCTCTTCCTCTTAGCGCTCACCACGCTCACTTCGTTTACCACACGCGGTGAGTCACAGCAGCAACAGCAGAAGCGTTATGCCCTCTACGGCGTGGCATTCTACAATCTTGAAAACCTCTTCGACACCATCCACGATGCGGGCAAGAACGACTACGAGTATCTGCCCTCGGGCACCCAGAAGTGGGGCAAGATGAAGTATGAAGCTAAGCTCCGCAACATGAGCCGCGTATTGAGCGAGCTCTGCACCGATAAGCTCCCGATGGGTGCAGCCGTGATCGGTGTATCGGAGATTGAAAACTCTCGTGTGCTCGACGACCTCCTCAAGCAGCCCGCCCTCTCTAAGCGCGGCTACAAGTACGTAGACATCCCGAGCTACGACCGTCGCGGCGTGGAGTGTGCCTTCTTCTACAACCCGAAGTTCTTCACCCTCGATCGCTACTTCGCCGTGCAGTACAACTACGGTCCTACGGGCAAGGTAGACGACCCCATGCTCGGATTCACCATCGACAAGGCAGGCAAGGTGCAGGCCATCGACTCCCTGCAGGGCGACACCACCTACATCACGCGCCCGTTCCTCGTAATGGAAGGCAAGTTAGCTGGTGAGAAGACTTTCTTCATCGTCAACCACTGGCCCTCGCGCGCCGCAGGCGACGAAGTGCGCCAACGTGCCGGATGGCAAGTGCGCCAACTCAAGGACGCGCTCATGAAGAGCGAACCGGGAGCAAAGGTCATCATCATGGGCGATATGAACGACGACCCGGGCAATAAGAGCATGACCGAACAGCTCGGCTGCAAGAGCGAGGAGAAGGACGTCGCTGGCGCTCACGACATGTACAACCCTTGGTACAACACGCTCTACAAGGTGGGCCAAGGCACACTGCTCTACAACGGCAAATGGAACCTCTTCGACCAAATCGTCGTGAGCGGCAACCTCGTAGGCAAAGACCGCTCCACGCTGAAGTACTATCAGCATGCCATCTTCATGCGCGACTACCTCTTCCAGCAAGAGGGCAAGTACAAGGGTTCACCCCTCCGCACCCACGCTGGCGGCGTATGGCTCAACGGCTACTCTGACCACCTCCCCACGCAGATCTACCTGATCAAGGAAGTAAAATAGGGAAGTAGTTTAGAAGTTGATAAGTTTAGGAGTTTAGAAGTTGCCTTTGAAGGCTCTTCTGCATAACCGATAGCACTCCGAAACACAATCCTTTCATTTTGACAGCGATACGATGGCGAGCTGAGAGGCTCGCCATTGTCATATCTATCATCGCGGAATCATCCTCACTCATTCCGTGATGCAAAGGTGCACCTTTTGCGTTTGACCGCCAAAAAGAGTGAACAATTTGTACACTTTTTCTGCATTCACCCCCTCACCATGCTCCCCGCCAACCCCGTTCGCCACCTCCCCACTTCCACGCACCTACCCTCCCCTCCCACCGCTTCCTCTCACGCGTATACGCGCGCACGCTTCAGTCAATTTTCAGTCCAAATATCCTGCGCCCCTCACTCCGAATAGCATTTCGCATTGATTATCAAGCAGATGCACAATGAAAGCGCACCTTTTTGCCTACACTTTTTCCTCACTGACGCACACACATTCTTGCCAAGTATAAACAGAAGGCGCTCCCCATACCCTCCCCTTTTTCTCCCCCCCCATCCTCTCCGCAATACGCTACTTCAAGACCACGCGAGCGCCCCATCATCCGTCTTCATGCTCCCACTCAATTTCAACAATACTCTCCCCGCAAACAATTTTTCCACTTCCCACGATTAGTTCTGACGCTTCCCACGACTAATTTTTTCTCCACCCACGACTAATTTCTCCGCTTCCCACGACTAATTTTTTCTCCGCCCACGACTAATTCCTCCGCTTCCCACGATCAAGACCTCAGCTTCCCATGGGAAACGACCGAGTGACAGCAAGTGCAAGCAAAGTGAGGAATAAATCGCGTACCCTCACTCACACAAACCACTCATTCTCATGTGTTTACAAGCAGAAAGTACAAGATAAGGGCATTTCCTAACAAAAATCGTCTGTAACGCACGCGCGCGAGAGAGCAGTTGAGAATACCGGTCAGAACCGCACATTCTCCCCGCCAAATCCCCTTACCCTTCACCATCCCCAACTTACACATGCTACCGAAGAAAAAGTGTACAAATTGTTCACTCTTTTTGCATCTCTCAGAATCATTTTCTACTTTTGTCCCCAGATAAGCTGCGGTTCGGCAAAGACATCCTCACACCACATTCCGAATCAAAAGCCTAACAGAATCTGCCCACAGAGCGGGAAGAACATCAACAATCATACAAACAATTAGTTACTAACACCCCCATCATCACTCACCATGAAACATCTAAAGTACATCCTCACCCTCTTTCTCTCCCTCACCCTAAGCACCTGCTTTGCTCAGCAGCGCGAAGCCTCACTTCAAGAAGACGCTGACACCATCTACAGCACAGTAGAAGAACTTCCGCAATACCCCGGTGGCCTCCAAGCCGTCAGCAAAGACTTTCTCTCCCACTACGTCTACCCCAAGCAAGAGCGGGAAGCAAAGACACAGGGAATGATCATCCTCAAGTTCGTAGTAGAAAGAGAAGGCACCATCGGCAAGGTACAGATTATGCGTTCCCTATCCCCCGCATGTGACGCCGCCGCCATCGCCGCCGTGAAGCAGCTAAAGAGATTCACCCCCGGCAAGGAGAAAGGGGTCCCCGTCCGCACCTGGCTCACACTGCCTGTACGCATTCGAATGAAATAGAAGAGAATGAGCAAACATTCTCAAGGGCTAAGCTCAGCAAGGCCACATAACATAAAAAATCGGCAATTCCCGTTAGACCCCTACACCACCTTATATCCATCGTCAAATTCCACGTAGAGGATATAATCATCAAGTACTGAGAAGTTTCTTTATTCAAGTTTCGGATTCAGCCCGCCCGTTCTAAATCCAAAACTTAAGTCATAATGGTGGAAGTTGTAGACCTTAATTAACTGAAGTTCCGGATTTAGCCCTTCAAAGTCGGGTTTTGCACGAATTAGGCTTTCAGCCTGATTCTTGCAAAATACCCAATGATATTTCTGAATCCGAAACTTGAATTCAGTAATTTATGAGCATTTTATTCAGTAATTTGTGAGCAATTCGTTCAGTAATTTGTAGACGATTTACTCAGTAATTTGTAGATATCGAAAGAAAAGAAGGATGCATAGCGAAGATTTTTGGCAAAACGCTTGCTCATTAAGGTTTTACTTTCTATCTTTGCACCGCATTCTGAAAAGATTGCTTTCATACAATTAAGGATTGTTCCATGGTGTAATGGCAGCACTAGAGTTTTTGGTTCTCTCAGTCCCCGTTCGAATCGGAGTGGAACAACATTTCCCCTTCCCCTGAGCCCTGCTCGCTCCATCCCCATTTTATAGCAGGGCTCTTTTTTCCCGAGGCAGTGTCTATATGACACTGCTTTTTTATTTTCCTCCTCCCTCTCCTATATACCAATGCCATACGCGCCCACGGAATTTACTTGCTTGCTATTCCGCGGGTGCGTATGGTGCGTCTTATATTTTTCTTAAGCTTTCTTTGAACTGCACTTTATAGCTTCTTTGAACTGCACTTTATAGCCTCTTTGAACTGCACTTTAAGCGAGCTATAAAGTGCAGTTCTAAGCTCGCTTAAAGTGCAGTTCAAAGAGGGGCTAATCACTTTTTGAACGAAATCAGAAAGAATACGCTTATTATTGGACCATTATTAAACAAGAATTGGACAGACATTGAATGGTCTTGAACGGATTTGCCGTCCTTTTCATGAATTATTAGAGAAAATTTAAATTGCTTACCCCTCTCTCTAAGGTACAGGATCATACCCGCTACCACCCCAAGGATGACAACGCAGAATGCGACGAATAGCGAGGTACAGACCTTTGACGGGACCATATTTCTGCAGAGCTTCTACTGCATATTGCGAGCAGGTGGGAGTAAAACGGCATGCTGGCGGTAGCATGGGGGAGATGTATCGCTGATAGAAGCGGATGGGAAGGATTAATAAGCGGGTTAACATGCTACTATGTTGAGATAGATTGCGACACAGACAGAGTTGCTGATTGTATGTGGAATAGTCTGCCTTGAGGAAAAATCGCATTAAGATTTTAGATGCACATAATATTATTCTGCAGACGCTGCATCTTCTTCCTTTGTTTGGGGAGCTGCTTGCAGCACATTCTGGCGAATACGCTGCAAGATCTGGTTCATACGGCTGCTTACGAGCTTGGAGGGCATGGGATGGTCGGCAAGCCAGATGAAGGCCACGTTGATAGCCACGTCTTGAGGAAGCGAGCTGATCAGCAGGTGCTTCTGTAAGCGATAGGCTTCGCGTATCTGGCGCTTAGCACGATTGCGATCTACTGCATGGTGCAGATGACGCTTGGATACGCTGAGCAATACTTTCACCTGCGGCCCCCGTCCATCGTAAGTGAGCTTACGATAGGTGGCACGCAGAGGAAAAGCGCTCATGGAGGTGCTTCCCGCGCTGAAGAGTGACTCTATCTCGGTCTTGAGGCAGATGTGTTCGGCCTTGCGAAAGGTGTATCGTGGCATAAGGGAGGGAGTTTGGAGGTTATAAGAGCGCAACGCGCTCTGTTTGGAGTTTGGAGGTTATAAGGTTATAAAGTTACTCAAGTTTCGGATTTAGGAATATCCTTGGTATTTTGCACGGATCAGGCTGAATTATCGTGCAGAGCCAGACTTTGAAAAGCCAAATCCGAAACTTAAGTAAAGTTACATTATTCTCTCAGAAAGCACAAAAGGTAAAAGCTGAAAGCAAGAGGCTGCTCAACTTTTACCTTTTGGGAGTAGAAATGAGTATGGGGATGGAGGTGAATTACTTGTTGTTCTCCTGCAGATACATCTCGATGGCGGCGGTCATAGAGCGGGCCTTCACCGTAGGTGCAGAGAGGTCGCAACGGAGCTTTGCTTCTTCGATAGCGTCTTTGGTCACCTTACCGAAGCATGCGAGGCGCGTATCTCCTTGATTGAAATCGGGGAAATTCTCGAGCAGCGATTTTACTCCAGCAGGAGTGAAAAGCACGATCATATCGAAATCGAAAGGCTCATCCTTGGGATAATCGTCGCTCACTGTGCGGTACATCACGCATTCTGTGTGTTTGAGCTTCTTGGCATCGAGCATGTTGGCGATGTCGTCGTTGTGCACATCTGAAAGGGGCACGAGATATTTCTCCGTCTTGTGCTTGCCCATCACGGTGATCAGATCGGGCCAGTGACCCGTGCTACCAAAGAACACCTTGCGCTTGCGATACTGTATATACTTCTGGATATAGAGCGCCACGACCTCTGAGAGGGCAAAGTACTTCATGTCTTCTGGCAAGTCCACACGCATTTCCTTACAGAGGGTAAAGAAGTAGTCTACGGAATGGCGCGACGTGAATACGATGGCTGTATAATCGAGTATTTGTATCTTTTGCTGACGGAACTCACGGGCAGAGAGTCCCACGACCTTGATAAAAGGATGAAACGTAAACTCTACGTTGTACTTGTTTTCAATCTCGAAGTAGGGAGACTTTTCGGAAGTAGGTTTCGGCTGCGAAACAAGAATCTTCTTGATCATGACTACTTTTTAGTTCAGCAGATGGCGGTGACGCAGATAGGTGTACCGCTCGGGGTTGTATAGGATTAGTTAATTGTCAATAATAGGTTGCTCACATACGTCTGTACGCGAAACAACATGAAAATAGGTGCTATTTCGAGGGTGCAAAAGTACAAAAAAAGATGCACCCAACCGAACGGGTAGCTAAAAAATATGCGCGAACACTTATAGAAGAGTAGCATTTTGTCAACTACAAGGAAGCAAACGAAGAGTATCGCAGTGTTGCGAAGGCTCATATCGAAGTATACTACCAGGAGGGCAAGAGGTAGCAACACGAGGCCCATAGCAAGCACACACAGGAGGTATGCCCCGTTCCATTGCTCGCATTGTCGCCGGTCGAAGAATACGTTGTTGACCACGGAGTAGACACCTATCTTTAGCAGATAATACAAGCAGAAGATGCTCACACTCGTGGCTAATATCAGGTAGGGCGACACTTGATTGAACACTTCGGCCTGACACTCCTGCGTATAATCGAAGAAAAGTATGCCAAGCACGAAGCACGTCTGGAATATGAGGAACAACTGTCCTCGCAGCTCCGTCTGAGTGCGCTGCGCAAAGAGATTTTCACGTTGCCGGTGGTGGAAGAAGTCCTTCACCTGTTCACGCAGATAGTGGCGCGAACGAGAGATCACCCACACCACAAGGAAGAAGCTCACCATCAGGACGATGGTCACGAAGCTATCCGTGCGAAATAGGTAGGGCACAGGGTCGCCCGCCATGCCTTGCGGCTTAATCAGCGCTCGGCACGAATCGGAGATGGGGCCGCATACGCTGTCAAGCTCCTGCATGAAGGGACCTTTCTGCATATGCACTAAGCCGTCTTTCCAATAGTTGCCCTCAAGCATTTCGGGCTTCATCGTAAGCGGTGTGCCTGGAGCGAAAGGTTTCATCTCGCGAGGATCGGGCGGAATGGTGTCTGCTTCGGCTTGCTGCCGATGATAACGGCGATTGGTTGGCCTTGCCTCCATCGCTTCTGCCTCGGCCTCAACAGCACCGTCTTGGTGCGTCGCCACCGAATCGGCCACAACTGCCCCACCCTCTCCACTGGTATGGAAAGGAGCATAAAGCGTAGCAGCCTCAGCAGCTGCCCCGTACGATGTATGATAAGTATTGACTTCTTGCATACTCTTGGGCTACTTTGTTTTCTTCTTTACACTCTACATGCTACATGGCAGCGAACTTACGCACCGAGGGGTCCCAAAGCGGAGTGCTTTTGCAGAACTTAATGGCTTCGGCAGGAGTGGACGCTACATGCCATATCGCCTTATGTTCCTTACGCATAAACTGCTGATCTACTGCATGCTGGAGCTGCTGCAGGAGGGCATCATAGTAACCATCCGTATTGAGCACGATGATGGGCTTCAGGTAGAGGCCGAGCTGTTTCCAAGTGATGATTTCGAGCAACTCTTCGAGCGTTCCCACACCACCGGGGAGAGCGATGCAAGCATCGCCCGTCTCGGCCATAAGTTCCTTACGGCGGTGCATATCGGGAGTCACAATCAACTGGCTCATGCCCGTATGCTGCCACCCTTGCTCCACCATAAACTCTGGGATAATGCCCACTGCGCGTCCGCCCGCTGCAAGGCAAGCATCAGCACAAGCGCCCATCAATCCTGTACGGCCTGCACCATTCACCAGTGTATCGCCGTTTGCTGCAAGGAGGCGACCCAACTCTTGGGCCGCCTCTATATATTGTGCGGGAACTTGCCCGCTCGATGCGCTATAGACTGTTATCTTCACTTATTGAAAGCTTTCTTGATTTCGTCTACTTTGTCGAGCTTCTCCCATGTGAAGAGCTCCACTTCTATCTGTTTCTCGCCCTGACCGGGAGCAGAGAACGTCTTCACCACCTTCTCAGGAGTGCGTCCCATGTGGCCATAGCTTGCTGTCTCTTCGTAGATAGGCTGGCGAAGATTGAGGCTACGCTCAATGGCTGCCGGACGGAGGTCGAAGAGCTCTCCGATCTTCTCTGCTATCTGACCATCGGTGAGATCTACGTGGCTACGTCCGTAAGTATCTACGTAGATTGAGATAGGTTCGGGCTTACCGATGGCATAGCTCAACTGCACGAGCATCTCGTCGGCAATGCCTGCTGCTACCATATTCTTGGCAATGTGGCGTGCGGCATAGGCTGCCGAGCGGTCCACCTTCGAAGGATCTTTACCAGAGAATGCGCCTCCTCCGTGTGCGCCCTTACCGCCGTAAGTATCCACAATGATCTTTCGGCCTGTAAGGCCAGTATCGCCGTGAGGACCACCGATTACGAATTTTCCAGTAGGATTGACGTAATATTTGATTGCACCTTTGTGGAAAAGGGCTTTGATCTCGGGTGTGTTGACGCGTTCGCTTACTACGCGGGGAATTACGATTTCTTCCACGTCTTTCTGGATCTGTGCCAACATCTGTCGGTCGGCTTCTTCTTGCGAGCCAGCCTCTTCGGCACTGATAAAGTCGTCGTGCTGTGTGCTCACCACGATGGTATCGATGCGCTGAGCCACATTGTCGTCGCTATATTCTACGGTCACCTGACTCTTTGAGTCGGGACGCAGATAAGTCATCTGTTTACCCTCGCGACGTATCTCACTCAGTACGTATACGATGTCGTGAGCAAGCGAAAGGGGAAGCGGCATGTACGTATCGGTCTCGTTGTTGGCATAACCAAACATCATGCCTTGGTCGCCAGCGCCTTGCGCCATCGGATCAGCGTCCTTACGATCTACGCCGCGATTAATGTCGGCGCTCTGCTCGTGAATGGCGCTCAAGATACCGCAACTTTCGGCTTCAAACTTATACTCTGCCTTCGTATAACCAATGCGGGCAATGGTCTTTCGCACTACGTCTTGCAGGTCGACGTATGCTTCGCTTTTTACTTCTCCTGCTACGACCACCTGTCCGGTGGTTACGAGCGTTTCGCAAGCTACTTTAGAGTTGGGGTCGAATGCCAGCAACTGGTCAAGCACGGCGTCGGATATCTGATCCGCCACCTTGTCGGGGTGTCCTTCTGACACCGATTCGGATGTAAATAAGTATCCCATCTTACTTTTTGTGTGTTGGAAAATGTGTTGGTGTGTAAATATAACAAATGCCTGCTTCGCATAGTTGGAAACAGGCAGAGTGGGATTCGGCTTCTAAATGTCGGATTGCAAGCTGTACGGACGCCCTTACTTTGCTTCCTTATATAATATAAGTGTGGCATCATGTGTGTGGGCATACCATAATCAGCGAGTTTTAGCATTGTTTTTGAGAGGTTGCAAGCAGCCAAATCTGTCCTCTGTATCTGTATCGAATATTGTTTTCTGCACTTGAAGATGTCAGCGTAGGGACGATCGGGCTCGAACCGATGACCTCTGCAATGTGACTGCAGCGCTCTAAACCAACTGGGCTACGCCCCTGGCAATCTTTTCAGTGCAAAATGAAACTCTTGCTTAACCGACTTCTTACCATTAGGCATTCCATCGTTGCAAGAGGTTTCCATGTACGTTATATGTGTGGACCAGCTAGGGCTTGAACCTAGGACCTCCAGATTATGAGTCTGTTGCTCTAACCAACTGAGCTACAAGTCCGATTGCTCATTGCGGTTTCCGCAGTTTGCGAGTGCAAAAATACTACATTCCCCTCATATCTGCAATACTTTAGGCTGTTTTTTTACGCTTTCTAATAAAAACAGGCATGCTTTGCATCAGCCTCGCGGAAAGAGTCCTTCCTGCAGAGCTATGCAAAGCATGCTTTTTTTGTGATGTTGATCGTGAGAGGTTCGCTTATCTCATGAGGGGAAATGGATTATCTCATGAGGGGAAATGGATTACCTCATGAGGGGAAATGGATTATCTCATGAGAGAAATGGATTACTTCACCATCACCTTGCGTCCACCTATGATATAGATGCCCTTTCCGGGAATAGTCACACGGCGTCCGCTGAGGTCGTAGATTTTGTCTTGACCGAGAGAGCCGAAGGGCTGATTGGCAGGCTGAATGGTGATAGGAGTGATGCCTTCCACGTAGCCAGGATCGTCGAGCGGCTCTATCTGCGTGAGTGTATAGGCTGTCAAGGCAAACGAATCGAAGGTTATACTCTGCTCGCCCTTCATCGATGCTAATATACCGAGACTTACCGTAGTAGGCTCGCTCACTGCGAAGAAGAGGCTGTTGCTCGCTACTGTGGCGCTCTTCGATGCCATCGGGGCGAATGCAATCGACTGCGCGTCAAGGTCATCGGTATTGGGGAGGGTGTTTCCCGCTGCTGCCACGAGGTAGCAACCATCTGCTTCGCCGCTATAGTCGCCATAGTTGGCGGTGAAAACGTAGGCTCCGGCGGGCAAATCGATGGTCTGGAAGAGCTTATGATTAGTAAGCTCTGTATAGAATCCGTTCTGTCCCACTGTGATAGAGAGAGTGTTGCCTTGTATCACGTCGGTGTGTGCACCCGTGGGAATCTGCGTGGTATTCACGTTTTCGGTGTTCCACGAGGCAAGGGTCATGAAGCGGTTGGGCACGAGGAAGTTGAACATCTCTCCGGTGTTTTCGAAGGGTGCTTTATAGTTCTTCAGATAAGTGGAAGTCACATCTGATGCCCCAGCATCGAAGCTCAGTGCGAATACGCCCTCCGAATTGGTCCAAGCATCACCATCGGGACCGAAGCCCGTACGAATGCCCGTATTGTTGCTTGAAGAGGCATCTACCACATTGCCCGAAGCCTGATCGAAGCGATAGTAGAGCGTGAGTCCAGCCGTCTGAGCCTGACTGAGTGCATTCCCCTCGAGCGGAGCTACTATATAGGAGTGGAGCGGAGTGAGGTTGTGTTCACTGAAAGATCTCGACCATACGCGGAACTCGTCAATCGTGGCATTCATCGGAGCTTCATCCGTGCCGAGGCTAAACTTTGTCATGGTGGGAAGCGAAGTGGCAGAAGTACTGCCGCGTCCTATCACTGCGCCATCGCGGAAGAATACTACGTAGCCCATATAGAACGTCACCGCATAGTGGTGCCATTCGTTGGGAATAACGTAGGCCTCGGGCGACTTTGCAAATTTTCCACCTACATAGAGACGCATGCGTCCGTCCTGCGTGGTGCAGACCATGAAGGAGGATGTGCTTTCACCCAATCCGTTGCCCATATTGTCGAGTGCAGCTGGACGCATCCACCAATCGATTGAGAAGTTGTTTTGTCCGCTTGTGAGCGGTAGTTTCTCGGGTGTGACGCGTGCAGTCTCTGAGGGTGAGAAGTTGAGTCCTGTCTTGCTATCAGCGTTGCACACGATGAGTGCCGATGTATGCGTAGCTTCAGCCTTACCCACGGCATTGGAAGTGCGAAGCGTCACGTCGTAAATGCCCGGCACGGTGGGTTCGAAGAGAATGTGCTTACCCGTACCAGTCATCGCGCTTTGTCCGCTAAGAAGGGTCCAATCCCACGAAGCAGGATCGTAGAGCGACTGATCCGTAAGGCGCACTTTCTCTCCTTTTCTCACTACGGCGGGAGTCACGTCGAAGTTGACCTCTGGTGCCACCATCTTCACCTCAATGGTCTGAGTGGTGGTAGCGGTGCGTCCTTGCGGATCGGTCACGGTGAGGGTCACGTGGTAGGTGCCGCTTTTGTTGTAGCTTACGGTCATGTTGGGAGAATCTGCATTGCCACTCGTAGCACCCTCTGCCGTCCAATGATAGCGATAGCCATTCATCAAGTTGTGCGCTACGAAGCTCACTCTTTCGCCCGTGGCAGCACTTGTCTGACTCATGTCGAAAGTAGCATCGGGAGCGGGAGCTTCCTTTACCTGGATCGTACCCGTAGCCTCGACTTCAGTGCCACTTACGCTGGTAGCAACCACCTTGACCGTCTGTTCGCCAGCCTCTGTAAAGACCACCGTAGGCGCAGTGGTCACGAGATCCTTCATGCCCGCACCCTCGGCAGTCCATACGTACTTCTGCAGATTGGTGGTACCCGAAGCATGCAGCGTTACAGGCTGTCCTGCCGTGGCTGTGCCGAGATTGGAGAGCGAAACCTTCGTCTGCGTGTCATAACTGAGCGAGGGGAATCCTGAAGTCAATTCCTTGGCTCCCGTTCCGATAATTGTGGCATGACGCTGATAGGCGGTATGGTCGCGCAGGCGCATTTCTCCGTCTACACTGATAAGGTCGCCCTTGTAGTAAGCCACCAAGTCTTGCGGCAGACTGGCGTCGGCATACTTGCGGTGGTAGTCGGCACTGATCTCGCTTGCTGTGCGTGCCACGTCCCAGATGCGTATTTCGGCATAGGCAGCGTCTTGATTATTATTCTCATTGCTACTGCCATTGAATACAAGGTCGCCAAAGCCACCCAGTCCGCTATACTTGTTTGAGATGATCGTGCCCTTCTGCACGCCATTCACGTAGACCCACATCTGGGCGTCTTTCACGACAATGGCCACGTGTTTCCAGATATTACGTGTCAGAGCGCTTGTGGCATTGATACGATTGCTTGTGTCCCATCCGGCAGTAAACGTGCCGTTGGCATTGCCATGGAGCATGAAGGTGCCCCACCCTGGTCCAGCGCTTTGATTCCAATCCTTCAAGCTATTGACCTTGATGAAATATTCGATTGTGGCTTGAGGATATTTTGTGGCAAATACGCCTGGTATGCTGAATCCACACTTCACGAAGTTCATGGCAGCCTTCTGCGTAGCATCGGCTGGTACGGTGGCACTGATGCGTCCCGACTCTCGGTCGGCATACATCGCACTTATGGCATACGCTCCGGTGGCATCCGCAGGAAGCGTATAGCTCGTGGCGGAAGTGGGAAGTTCGGCTATTTGTTCTCCGCCCTTATACACGCGGTAAGCGGTGAGTTGATGGGCATTGCTCAGCGGTGCGCTCCACGTGAGGGTGCCGTCGGCAATGCTTACATTCTGTGGCGATCTGTAGCCTCTTCCGGGCACGGTCACGCGCAGCGTAGTAGTCTTTCCACCACTCTGAATAGCGGTGCCCGTTGTTTGGTCTATTTTGAAAGGGATTTCTTGTCCCTTGGGATCTTCGGAATAGTCGATAATGGAGGCGGAGTAGATAGTACCTTTGCCCTGTGCCCAGCTTTTGGTATTCACATTGAAAAAGTACGTCAGGTCGTCGTTGGGGTCGAGATTATCGGTCAGATCGGTCAAGTCGTAGCCAAACTCCATCGGTTCGGTATGCAATTTTCCGTCGGCCCATCGTCCGAGCATAGGCACTTCGGGGGCTGGATTGGTATTGCCATAGTTGCCGTCGCCCGCATACTGGAAGTGGTGGAAGGGCACCTCGTACTGTGCGCTCGTGGCCACCTTGCCGCTTGCCACGCCCGCACTCAGTGCTATCTCGGATCGACGGGAGTAGTCCATCTTGATCTTGATGGTGCGCAGGGGGCGGTAGTTCTTTCTTACGCGGTACACCTCGGGGCTCCACCAGTTGCCCGAGAACTTGCCATCGCTCGTAAACGTGCCTCCGGAGTAGGCATAGGGGCAGTAGATAAAGCCTTGGCTCTCCCAGTCGCTACCCCATGAGTTGGCCATGATCCATGCTCCGCGTTCATCGGCATCCGTTTCGCCATAGATGCCGTTGCCATTGAGATCGAACTCTATGCGGTCGTCGTATCCCACGATGGTCATGGCATGGTCGGGGGTCACGCCCCAACGGCTCACGTAGCCCTTGCCCGAAGCTCCAGCCGCATCGTTGGCGGTCGTCTTGGGCACGTCTTTATATTGTGCGCCACTGGCTGCAAGGCCTATACCCACTACGCCGCCCGAGTGGAAGTCGGTGTCGCCGTTGTGATTCCAAAGCCAGTTTTTGAGGGCTTCTCGGCCTTCCTCCGTTCCGAGGTTTTCGCTGAAATTGGAGGGCTTAAGCATACGGTTGCTCATGGCTGATAGCCACTTGTCGTAGCCTGTCATCCACCCGAAGTCGTTGTCCTTCTCTTCTTGATAGCCGAAGAGCTTTGAATAGGTCTGTCCGCCATAGGTAGCTGCCGATGGCACCCCTACAAACTGTACGAAGTCGTCCTTACCCGAGTTGCCATTGGTGAGTAGCCATACGAAGTGGGAGGGATAGTAGTAGTTGGGGTCTTTACCATTGGTGCCACGGAAGGAGTTGAGCTCGTAGGAGAACATGTAGCAGATTCTCGATGCCGAGCCGCACGAACCGCCTTGTTGGCTCACCACGGGTGGGAAGAAGCGTGTCTCGGCATTGTTCACATGGTCGGGGCGTTGCTGTGCGGTCTTGCGCACGACCTTCATGAGCGAAGGATCGGGATTGATGCGTGTGGAATAGTCGGGATAGCGGCTGCGGTCATACTCTTGTGCCCATAGTGTGAGGGGGAGGAGTGCAGCAGCGGTTATCAGTGTTTTTCGTAAGGTGATAGTCATGCTTGCGAGTAGGTATTAGTTGTGTAGTAATATTGTGCTGACAAATGTACTGATTTATTGGGAGATGTCAAAATAAAAGAGAAGCCTCTCAGCCAATACTGGGGGCGACGCGTCCTCGCGTCGGCATGAGAGGGAAATCATTCGTTTCCTTCACTGATTACTGCCGACGCGAGACGCGTCGCCCACAGAACTGATTGAGAGGCTTTCTATAAGTCTGAGTCCATCCCTTCCCCCTCTCCCGTCAGGGGGAGGGGGTTAGGGGGAGGGGCTGTAGGGACTTTGCCAGTCTGTATATTACAATACGATCACCTTCTTACCGTTGATGATGTTCACGCCGCGTTCGGGCTTTGCCAAGCGGCGGCCATCGAGGCTGTAGATAGTCTGAATCTTATTGGCGCTGGTTGCTACGGTTGAGATGCCAGTGGTAGTGCCATTGATAGAGTAGATTGTACCACCTGCTGCAGTCTCGGGAGTACCACTGTAGTTCATCAACTTACCACATACAACAACCTCGTCACCAACTTTAAGGTTAGGATCCTCTTCACTGCTTACACGGAAGCAGAGGAAAGCGCCATTGGCTGTACCATCGGGAGATACAGTAAAGCTAATGTTCTTGTAAGAGCTACTATAGGCCGTTGTAATAGAGGCCACCTTACCCTTTACATAGACTTCACTTTCTGATGATGCACCAGAAGCAAGCTTGGCTGCCTCATTAGCAGCAGCTACGCTATTATAAGGATTCTCTAATGTTCCCTCACCCTCAGGATTAGGAGCTACTACTTCAGAGAAGTCTACACTAAAGTCGTCTATAAGGATCGTACCTGATTTTTGTGACTTACTACCTTTATTATTGAGAACGAAGTTCACCTTTGTTTCAGTAGTAATAGAAAAATCGTAAGTCACTTCAGTCCATTCTTCACCGGTAGTCTCAAATTCACCACCATAAGAATAACTGCCTACTGCACCGTTGTCCTTAACATTGACATAACCAAGTGCGACCTTTGCATCAGCACCTTTCACATATGCCTTCATTTTGTAGAGGCCTGGTTGTAAAGTATACTCTTGCGAACCGAGTCGCTTGTTGCTTGTTAGTCCGCCATTGATCTGCACAGCATAAGTACCACTATGAGCTTCTTCACTCTGAATGAGCGTAGCGCTACTTGCCGTAGTAGTCGACTTCCAGCCATCGCAAGCGCCGTCTGTCCAACTTTCGAATCCACCATTGGTGATGATGTCACCTGCAAATGCTGAGGTGGTTGCAGCAAAAAGGGTAATGAGAGAGAGTAAAATTTTCTTCATACTCAAAAAAGTTTTTAGTTATTAAGTAAGTTGTTTTTTAGAATTCTGTTGTTACGGAGGGCATTACCCTGCGTCTGCTCACATCATTTGCAAAGTTCTGCCGTTCCTTAACTTTGCCACAAAGGTAGGGATTAAATCATTGACTTGCAACGTTTATGCGATTAACTTTTCGTGAAGACCACCTTTTCTCTCGTCATTTTCACCGATTCTGCCGTTTCCTGCTTCATCGTGCATTTTCCCTTCACTTCACGCGCGCATACGCGCACGCACGCTCCATTAAGTTTTACTGCTATTTGCCCTCATCCGTCACACGAAGGACCTATTCTTATTGATTATCAATACCTTTTCGTCGTCATTTGCCTACATTTTGCTTGCACCTTGCTTACACTCCTGCCTCCACTTTCTATTTTCGCTCTCCCTCTGTGTGGTGACTGTCCGACGGAAAGAACTCAGAAGGTGGGAAGAAGAAAAATTAGTGGTGGGAAGAGGAGAAATTAGTGGTGGAAGGAGTAAAAATTAGTGGTGGGAAGAGGATTTTCTGTTCCATACTCTAATTACTGCAAGCGGAATGCATGCAAAGTGTAGGAAAAATGCAAGCAGTGTGCGATAAGAAGCAGACTGATAATGAGCACTATACGTTATAAGATTCGCTTCAGTGCAGGTAACCAACGAAAAAATTGGCTGTAATGTGTGCGCACGTACGCACGCGAGAAGATGGGAAATGGCAGAAAAAGTGTACAGAATGTTCACTCTTTTTGCTGAGGTAAGAAATAATGCTGAACTTTGCGTGAGAGAGGAATAAACGTGAGAGAGGAATAAATTAGTTCTGTGGGCGACGCGTCCCGCGTCGGCATCATGAGCGGGCAAGAAGCCTCTCAGCCAGTACTGGGGGCGACGCGTCCCCGCGTCGGCATGAGAGGGAAATCATTCGATTTCTTCACTGATTATGCCGCGAGACGCGTCGCCCACAGAACTGATTGAGAGGCTTCTTGCTCGCTCCTACTCTGCCATCCCTGCCAGATAAGCATACAATTCGCGCGGATCGGTGAGGCCCATTTTGCGCGCCACTTGTTGCTTCTTCTTTTTGCAATATTCGGGAGTGATATTGAGCAGAAGAGCTATTTCCTTGGCGGAGAGGTTGATAAAGACAAGCGAAAGATAGCGCACCTCGTTGGCAGTGAGCGAGGGGTGACGGCGCTTGAGTTCTCCGACGAAGTGGGCGTTGCTTTGCTCGAAGTAAGTGGTAAAATCGCGCCATTCCACCGAGGAATCGAGCTGATGGCGCAGTGCCGCAATCGAACGGCGGAGGGCTGGATTTTGTGAAGTGCTCACCTCAGTAGTCTGTTCCAATGCATGGATCACATCGCGCAGAGCATCATTGCGATTGGCAGCTTGCAGGGCTTTCGACATCAGTTCCCTTCCGCGCTGCTCTATCGTGCGCTGACTCTCCGCTTGCTCTGCTTCCATCGCCGATTTCTCCTCAGCCACTCGGCGCTGCAGCTGCTCGCGACGTTCCTGCTCGCGCTCAAGTTCCATCGAGGCAAGCAATCGTTGTTGCCGAGCCGCCTTCTTCTGCGAGAGAAGCGCCCATATGAGCACAATCACCGCCAAGAAGCCTACTACGAGAAGCGCCAACTCGAGGCGGTGGCGCGTCTGATAATTGTCGATCTCCTGCTGCTTCTGCCAGTTGTCGAACTGTATTTGGCGGGCTTCGTAGATCTTTTGTCCCGTGATAGCAGAGAGGCTATCTGCCACGGCGGTCACGGAGTCCTTGCAACGAAGCGCTGATGGGAAGTCGTGCTGCGAGGTGTAAAGCTGCGACAGAAGTTCAAAAATCGCCCTTTTCATCGTCAGATCTGCTCCCTTGCTCTGGAGAGCTTCCGAGGCATAAGCGATAGCTTCGCTAAGGCTATCGGTGGCTTGCGAGGCACGCGAGAGCACATAGAGCAACTCCACATCCTGTGCCCATCGCCTTCCTCGCGAGCGGACTCGCTGCACCAGTGCATAGGCAGCCTCGGCATGATGGGTCTCTATCAGATAGTTGGCACGAAGGCTCACGAGCGCCACCTTATTGGCCTCATCGCGACCGAGAAGTCGCTCTGCCTCCTCCATATAGGGCACCATTTCTGCATAGCGATGGAAGTCGAGCAGCAGCAATGCCATATTGAGCGCCGTACCACCTGTGAGCACGCTGTCGCGCACTTGGCGCGCACCCCGATAGACCTTGCGATACTCCGCGAGAGCTTTCTCCTTTTCACCATTGAGCATATAGAGGCCTGCTATGTTGTTGCGAATGCTCAAAGCGCGACGATTGTCGAGATGTTCACGCGCTATCTGGCTGGCTTGGGTGAAGTAGAGGAGGGCATCGGCATAGTTGAGCAGTTCGGCCTGATTGATGCCCAGATTGGTATATACCCAGAAGAGTTGCTCATAGTCAGTAGCCTGCTCTGCCTGTCTGCGTGCTCGATAGAGGAGGTCGGAGGAGCGTCGGTAGTCGCGTTGCACAGCCGCCTCAGCCGCTTGGCGCACGAGTTGGCGTGCCTCGGGGCTCACCTCTGCTCTCGCCGTGGAGCACGAAGCAAGTCCCATCACTACTAAGCCCATTAGGGCGCAGCGACGGAGCGTTTTGTGGAGGATTGGGATGATGTGCATGCGATAATGATTTTTGTGGCGATGGGATTACTGCTGGCTTTCAAGCAGTTCTGCAAGCTTTCAAGCAGTTCTGCAAGCTTCAAGCAGTTTTGCAAGCTTTCAGCCAGTTCTGTGGGCGACGCGTCCCGCGTCGGCTTCAACTGCGAACAAGAGGCCTTCCAGCCAGTACTGGGGGGGGGGGGGGCCCCCGCGCCGGGTGCCCGACAGAAAAAAGGCCGGGGGGGGGGGGGGGGGGGGGGGGGGGGGGGGCGACACGTCCTCGCGACATAAGAGGAAAAGTATTATTCATCACCCAATGCCGCCGACGCGAGGACGCGTCGCCCCCGGTATTGGTTGAAAGCTTGCTCATGCCGACGCGGGACGCGTCGCCCACAGAACTGCCCACAGAACGGGCTGAAAGCTTATTGTTTCAAGTTTCGGATTTAGAATGGGCGGGCTGAAAGCCCAATGAATTCCATAGCCCAGGGCATCGCCCTGGGTATTCCGTAAGCAGTATTGTTTCGCCCTGTAAGGGCAAAAGTAGAAATATATTGTCCTTACTTCTGCCCTTACAGGGCGTATCGTTCTTGATTATCTCTACCCAAGGCGTTGCCTTGGGCTATGGAATTCATTGGGCTTTCAGCCCGCCCATTCTAAATCAGGAACTTCAGTTATTGTTACTTCTGAAGGGATAGATTCCTCGATGAAAAGGTGCTTTTTTGCCTTTTTTGTGCTAAGCATCTTGCTTTTCGGAGCAAATGTATACATATTTTGCGAATGGAGAGAATATTTGCACCGATATTTACACTTTGGTAGCCTATGCGCGCTATATCAACATTTTGACATCTGCCATGCATTGTGAGCCCTTTCGTTACAATAAAGCGAATATATCCCCTTTTGAATAATCCGTGGAATTTATCATTAACGCGTGGTTCTCAGCGAATTATGCAAGCCACCGCACTTTTCATCGCGAAGAGATACATCCCCTTTATATCCCCTTAAGGATTTGCACGTGCGCGCATAGAAGCCGTATCTTTGCAGTGTCAAATTGCTACAGAAAGTTACATCTCAAAAACAATATGCTTATGAAAAAGACTTTACTCATTGGCATCATGGGCTTTTGCAGCCTGTTTGGTTTCGCTCAGTCGACCATCCAGACAGCCATCCCCATGACAGAAGGCGACAACAGCTATACGCTGGCTGAAGCCACACAAAACGCTACGTACTTCTCGTACACAGCACCTGCCGACCACGGCGTACTGCTGAAGCTCACCAAGGCTTCGACAAGCCTCAACTTTCAGGTGACCACTGATGGTACTTATCAGACTTCAATCGATGGTATCAGCCAGAACAGCTACCTCACGCAGATATTCCCCGTCAAGGCGGGTCAGACGGTCTACGTAGGCGCAGCCGTATATGGTGGCACCGAGATTAAGTTCTCGGCAAGTGTAGAAGAAGCCGACGTAGAAAGCGGCGTTTCGACCGAAAAGCCTATCGTGGTAGAGGCTGGCAAGAAGTTCTTCATACCCAGCGGTATGGACAAGACCACTTACACCACGAAGCCTACCTATATGAAGTATACCGCCGCTGGAAGCGACGTGCTGCAGCTGACCTTCGAGTCGGGTTCGCCCAGCCAAGCCACCATCTCTGAATGGGGCGTAGAGGGTGCTGCTGAGACTCAGCTCAACTACACCAGCGGTACGAACAATACTTACATTGTCAAGACTCCCGTAGAGAAAGGCAAGACTTACCTCATCAAGGCCAACTTTAGCCAGCCCGCCTTTGCCACTGCCGAAGAGATCGTGATGGTAGAGGGCGAAAGCCTCGACCTCCCCTTCCACGCTGCTGAGGGCGAAGTGACACTGCCTAAGCGTGCAGGCAAGTTCTGGTACGAGTTCAAGCCCGGCAAGAAGGGCTTTGCTGAAATCACTTCAGAAGCATCGCTCCCCTCGGGCACTGTCAACGTGTACAACGGTCAGTACAATGCCAACAGCGGCTACTCTATGACCAGCGTAACTGGCAAACTCGCTCTCCGCTTCGAGACCGATGCCTACTCTACCTATTATATATGCGTAGAGAAGACCGAAGCTACCGATGCCGACGAGACCTTCAGCCTCAAGGTGGAAGAAGCTAAGCCCGGCGATACCTTCGACAATCCTATCGCACTCGATGGTGCAGGCTCTTACACCACTCCCGCCGACAATGGTACTTACTACTACAGCCTCACCTCGCCCGCTGATGGCAACTATATGCTCAACATCACCGTGCCCGAGGATCACTACATCAATGCCGACGGCGGCACCATGATGGCACTCTTCTACAGCTACAGCAGTAGCTACTCTATCGCTTCGGGCAAGCGCAGCCTCTCTTACCAGGTAGGCCCGAACAGCTCATTCATCCTCTCTTGGAAGCTCGATGAGGGTACTAACAGCATCCCCTTCACCATTAGCTTCGACAAGATTGCCCAGGGCGACCTCATCTCTGATCCTATCGAGGCTAAGCTCGGCGAGAATAACCTCAAGGAGAGCGACAAGCAGTACTACTACTTCACTCCCGAAAAGAGCGGATGGCTCACCATCGTGACAGAGCCCAACTTCACCGTAACATTCCCCACCAACGAGGGCGAATATGCTTACAACGACGCTACCGTATTGGGCGATGGCACCACTAAGATGAAGGTCACTGCAGGTAGCCGCTACCTCATCAAATTTGCTGGCATCAGCGAAGACAACACCTTCACCCTGAGCATCGAAGACTTCCAAAAGGGCGAAAGCATCGACAATCCGATCGAAGTAACAAGCAACTCCGTAGAGCTTCCCGTAGCCGCTACCGACAACTGGTACCTCTACAAAGCTACGAAGGCTGGCCGCCTCTACGTAGAGTCGGATATGGCCGACCTCGATGGCAACCCCAACCAACTCATCGTACGCAACGGCTTGCATGGTTCTGACCAGTACTTCCGCGCTACTACAACGGGCGAAGGCGGTAGCTCTTCTGCTACAACATTCGGCGGTAGTATCATGGTAAACGAAGGCGACGAAGTATACGTTCACGTAGTGCTCCACGACGCTCAGAAGAACGAAGACGGTACAAACAAGAGCGTGACCTTCCGCATCGCCGATCCCCAACCGGGCGAATCTGAAGCTACTCCTAAGGACCTCACCGCTGGTGCCAACACCATCGACGTGGCTACACGCTTGGTACCGATGTGGTACAGCATCGAGGTGCCTGAAGAGGGCGAACTCAAGATCGTATCGATCGACGACGTCAACTACTACTTCAGCAGCGAACTCTATGCTACTGACGACAAGGGTATGACTACGGGCTACGCACTGGCTTACTCTAACAACAACTATACGTACAACGAGACTACGCAGACTTACGACGTAAACTGCTCACTCACGTACAACGCTCAGCCGGGTAAGTACATCCTCAAGGTGAACGAAGCTAATGCTCCGATCGCCGTAGAAGTGACCATCCCGGGCAAGACCACTGCCATCTACAACATCGCTTCCGCAAGCGATACCATCACTACCGGCAACGGACAGATCAACACCAACTCACCCTCGACCATCTACGACCTCAGCGGACGTAAGGTGGCTGAAGGACAGGGCACAATCCACGTAGGCAAGGGCGTATACATCGTCCGCACAAGTGGCAAGAGCTTCAAGGTGAGCGTGAAGTAACACGATAATATACTTCCACCCTCACTCTGCAAAAGACGTAATGATTCCTAAATTTGCCTAATAGGCAAACAGAATACTACTATTAACCTTGTTGACGAACCGAAGAGAGCACTCAATGCTCGCTTGGGCTCGTCAACTTGTCAGTTTCAGACGGGGGCTTCTCACGTCCCTCTACCAGTGGCACAAGCGCCACATACCCGCACCCTGACAGCGGACAATCAACCAAATACATTCAATTCTTTACATTCACACAATCATTCATTCATGAACAAACACCTTATCCGGTATCTGCTCGCAGCCACGCTCTCACTCGGAGCAACGGGACATGCATGGGCCATCAAGGCAACTCCGCATGCTGTCACCGTGACTCAGCCCGACGGCTCGAAGCTCGTCATCCGCATTCATGGTGATGAACGTTTCCACTACATCACCACGGGCGACGGCTTCCTCATACAGCGCGACGCCGACGGCTTCTTCAAGTACGTGCAGACGGAACCCTCTAAGGGAGTGCGCCGACTCAGCAAGCAGCGCGCATCAAACATCGGTAAGCGCTCTGCCGCAGAAGTAGCCTTCACCAACACGCTGAAGCCCATACGCGCCAAGGACGCCGAATGGCTCAAAACCTCACTTCAGGCCGATACGAAGCCTATGCTCAGCAGCCGCATCCTGCCCGCAAGCGTGACCAATCGCAAGGTCGAGGCTCAGACAGGAGAGTCGAAAGAAAGCGAATACCTCGTGGTGCTCGTAAAGTATAGCGACGGCGAGTTCCACTTCGCTGCAAGAGACTTCGACCGCTGGCTCAACGAGAAAGGCTACGCTGTCAATGGCGGTACGGGATCTGTAAAAGACTACTATCGCGACAACTCTATGGGGGCTTTCATCCCCAACTTCACCGTGGTGGGCCCCTACACGCTCGATCACGAGCGCACTTACTACGCTGCCGACGTAAACGGTACGGGTAATGACTGCAACCCCTACGCTGCCGTGACCGAAGCCGTAGAGAAGGCTAAGGCCGATCACCCCGAGATAGACTTCTCAAAGTTTGATAACGATCACGACGGATATATGGACAACGTCAACGTGATCATCGGTGGCTACAGCCAAGCCTCTACAGGCGATGCAAAGGATATGTGGCCCCACTCCTCACGATTGGACACCGACACACTGAAGGTCGACGGCATCACCGTGAGCAACTACTCCGTAAGCGCTGAGCTCGTGGGCTACGAGGGAGTCAATATGGATGGTATCGGTACGTTCGTACACGAGTTTGGCCACATTCTCGGTCTGAAGGATATGTACGACACCGATGACTACGACAACGGCCTGGGTATCGACCTGGGCGACTTCAGCCTCTACTCCTCTGGTAGCTACAACAACTCAAGCCGCACGCCGCCCTGCCTCATGGCTTTCGAACGCAATCAGATGGGATGGCTCAAGACGGAGGATATGCACCTTCTCAACAAGGCTGAAGACGTGGTGCTCGACACACTCAGCAACAATGCCGCAGCCTATATCAACGCACAGCCTAACCTCGGCCCCAATGATGGCCACGAATGGTTCGTGCTTGAGAACAGACAGAAGACGGGATGGGATGCTTACATCCCCTACCACGGACTGCTGATCACTCACTACGATTATACGAAGGACAAGCAGACCGACTATTGGAGCGTAAACGGACCCAACAACAATGCACGCCACCGCTGCCTCTACATCATGGCAGCCGACGGCGTTGACGATGACAACTCACGCAAGGGCGATACCTATCCCGGCACCACGGGCAACACGGAGTTTACCGACGACTCTACACCCGCCGCTCGCAACTGGCTCGACGAGAAACTGCGCACACCGATCACCGACATTCGCGAAGAAGGTGGCAAGATCTACTTCCAAGTGAAAGGCGGCCAGACGGAGCGCTCAAGCATCTTGACACAGAAGCCCGACCTGGCAGACATCTCTTCATCGTCCATCCGCATCCAAGCCAAGCTTGGCAAAGCCACTCAGGACATCACCGAGATGGGATTCTGCTGGAGCGACGAAACGGAAGAGCCCTCACTTGGCGACGATAGCCAACACCGCGCTGTTGCTACAGCCAACCAGATTGAGACTACCATCGATGGTCTCGACGCTGCCTCGCTCTACTACGTGAGAGCTTACATGAAGCTCGCCGACGGCACCACCGTGATGGGCGCTGCACTCCCCGTGCGCACTGAGCACGAAGTGATGAAGGCTCCCCTGCAACTGACCTTCGACGATAAAGACGACGACGGCGATTTGGCTTACTGGAACATCGTCGACAACAATGGCGACGGCGTGACCTGGGCTTACGATAAGACCATCCAAGGCATGGTATACAATGCCGACTATTGGAACAACGCCGACGATTGGCTCGTTTCCGAAAAGATGCACATCCCCGAACGCGGCTCGCTCTACGTACTGCGCGGTGTGAACGACGCAAGTTCGGTAGAAAAACTCGACATATACGTTTCGACCAAGTCGCGCAACGTGAGCGATTTCCACCTCGTGAAGTCATTCTCTCTCGCCGACCAGTTTGGCGAAATGGCAGTAGATGAGACAGATCTCTCCGACTTCGCTGGTAAAGACGTCTACGTGGCACTCGTCTGCAAGTCAGAACGTTTGCAAAATGCACTCTGGCTCTGGGGCATCATGCTCACACAGCGCCTCGACGCTCCTACAATCACGAAGTTTGAGCGCAACGGCGAAAAGCTCGCCGCTGAATGGACTCCCGTAGACGGCGCTCAGAAGTACTACTTGGAATTCTTCAAGGAGACCGACAAGGCTAAGAGCACCACGAAGTACTTACCCGAAGACGACATCAACGAAGCCGTGGGCGACGTAGAACTCGGCACGGGTACCTTCCGTTTCACAGGAAGCGGCACAGTAGAGTCTGTTGCCTACCCCGGCAATATCACAGGCATACAGTACGTGCTCAAGTCGGGCGGCCCTCGTGGCACCTCCACCTTCAGCGTAGAGGGTAGCAACGATGGTCAGCAGTGGACACGCATCGGTGAGTTGCAGAAAATCACAGGCGTCGACTCTGACGGTCAGGACGTCGACCTGAAGTCGTACCTTAAGGATAAGACTTACAACCGCCTGCGCCTAAGCTGCGAATTCAACGGCCGCATGGTCGACATCCGCAACTTCTCTATCACCTACGACGATGGCACGGTGCTCGATACACTCGCAGCAGGTTCGTCATCGCTGACGCATACTGAGATCAGCCCGTTGCAGAGCAGCGACGAGTTCGATAGCGGAAAATACATGTTCCGCGTATACGCTGGCGACGGCTTGCTCTTCTACGACGCATCAGCCCCAGCTTACTACTCTAAGGAAGCCACAGCCATCAGCGAAGCTACTACCACTACCCTCTCTGGCACCAACCCCGCACGCGCTCTCTGCACACAGGGCATCGTGCGCATGGCAGGACTCGTTCCCGGCCGTAGCGTATCACTCTATGCTGCCGACGGACGTTTGCTCCTTCGCTTCACTCCGACTTCTACCACTGCTGCAGTGAAGCTGGAAGGCTACGATGGAGTAGTCATCATTAAGTAAGCACCAACCGCTTTCGTGATACTAACACCGCGTGAATCTGTGTTGCGGCACAGCACACTTTCATTCCCGCACTCTGCACCAACGCAGATTCACGCTTCATTCATCTCATACAATAATTAATGAAACATCTTATCATAAGCATCCTCAGCCTCTTGGCCACACCCTTGCTGGCCCAGCAGGTGACGAAGGTGAAGCCTCAACCCACTTCACCTCCCGCTGCCGTACACGCTACGCTGAGTCATGCCTCAGCTAAAGCCAAGGCGAAGGCCGCTGCTTTGGACAAGATTGTGCCCGAGCTCACTGGCATTAATAATAAAGCCGTGTCGCTCAGATGGAACAATCCCGAAGCTATCAACGGTTTCTTCGAAGACTTCGAAGCACACCCCGACTTCCAAATAAACTCTCCGGGCACCATCGGCTGGCAGTATATCGATGCCGACAACAAGGATACCTACACCTGGACCGCAGCTTCCTTCCCCCATCAGGCAGAGCGCATGGCGTTCATGGTATTCAATCCTTCGAAGACATCTCCATCTACTGCCGACTATCCCGATATCAAACCTTATTCGGGCAGTAAGATGCTGGTTGACTTCACCGTAGATGGTGGCAACAACGACTTCATCATCTCGCCCGAACTCAACTTCTCTTCCGACTTCAAGATTAGCTTCCGCGCTCGCTCCTATAAGGACACTTGGGGCAAGGAACGCTTCAAGGTGGGATATTCTACCACAGGTTCTCGCCCCTCCGACTTTACATTCGTACAAAGCGGCGACTACGAAGAGGCTCCTACGGCTTGGACGCTCTACGAATACACCATCCCCAAAGACGCCAAGTACGTGTGCATCAATTGCGTATCAAACGATGCATTCATCTTCATGGTCGACGATATCTTCGTAGGAACCAACAAGGTGCGTCCGCGCATTGCTTCACGAGAAGCTTCGAGCGAAAAGAGCCTGGCTGGTTTCAACCTCTATCGCGACGATGTCAAGGTCAACAAGGAACTCATCACTTCGGTCACTGCCAACGATACCGTGCCCGATTACGCTACTTATAATTATAAGGTACAGAGCGTCATGAGTGATGGCTCTCTGGGCGAATCGTCCGACCCCCTAAGCGTAGAGGTGCCCGATATCCGCTTGCTTCCCTTCGAGGATGATTTCGACCGCAACACGATCGATGAGGATATGTGGGAACGTCCCACTGACGCTCAAGGACGCGAAAATAAGTGGCACGCAGACTACTATCCCTACGGCCTCGTAGACTACTCTGCCTGCTACTCTTACTCTTACTCACTCGGAGCTTACGACCAAAGCCTCGTAAGCCGCGAACTGCGTACTCTCTCACCGGAGAAGACGCGACTTCGCTTCCAACTCCGACTCGACAACGGACCGAAGTACAGCGGTGGCTTCCTCCACGCCGAAGTGACCAACGACGGCGGAACGACTTGGAAAGAAATTGCCAAGTTTGAAAACAAAGAGGGATCCTTCGATTGGCGCACCTACGAATATCCTCTCTCATCCTTCCTCAACGGCAGCGAGCTCTTCCGTATCCGCTTCCGTGCCGAAGGCGACAACGCCGAGTATATCAACTACTGGTTCGTCGATGATATCAAGGTGTGGAATCCCAACCTCCACCCCGTCAGCATCAAGGCTACCAATGCTGGTCAGCCTGTTGCAGGATGCGTCTTCACGCTTACTGCCGACAACGGAGCCGTCTATACCGACACTACCGATGCTGAAGGCAACATCAGCCTCCCCGAAATGGAGGAAGGCACTTACAGCGTGGTAGGCGAGCTGAAGGGTTACAACCGCTTCACCGCGGAATGGACACTCACAGCCGATGGTCCTGCAAGTTTCAACGCTGCCTTGACCCACCCCGTGCTCAAACTCTCAGAACAGACTGTCAACCAGACTTCAGCTATGGAAGAGCAGACCTCAAAGGTCATCACGCTCGAAAACACTGGCGATGGCGACATTCATTTCAACCTCTACCCCACTCCCGAAGCTGGTACAGGCACCGCCGACCACCGCTGGAACGTGACCCAAGCCTTCGACGCTTCAGGCGACGTGCAAAGCAGCGTAGCATTCGATGGTGAAAACTTCTACACCACTTCCAACTTCCTGCTCGGTAAGTTCTACAAGTACAGCCGCGACGGCCAGTTCATCGAAGAATTCTCCGTACCTGGCATCTACTACATCCTCTACGACTTCACTTACGACGGCAACTACTTCTACGCTTCCGACCGTAAGAACCGCATCTTCCAGCTCGACCTCCGCAATCGTCAACTCGTTAAGACAATCGACATCAAGAGCATCCCTTCGCTCTGCGTGACACACATCTCTTACGACCCGCGTAGCGACCAGTTCTGGGTGGGCGACTTCAACACTATGTGCCGTGTAGACCGTACGGGTAAAGTCACCGTAAGCCTCTACAAGCTCAATAGCAGTTCAAGCATGGGCGTAATAGGCACAGCCTTCGACAATATCTCAGAAGGTGGTCCCTACCTCTGGATGGCAGACCTCTCTCAGACGGGCTTCAACACCGTAGATAAAGTCACTCTCCGTCAGTACGACCTCAACAATCGTCGCTTCACCAACTTGACTCACTCTGCCGTAGACATCCCCGGCTACAAGACGGGCTCTCTCGACACTGGCGAAAACGATCTTGGTGGTATCGAAGCAACGACCACTCTGATCAATGGCCAGCTCTCTCTGGTCGGTATCTTGCAGCAATCGCCTTCGCGCATCTTCGTATACAATCTGGCCGATATCAACCCTTGGCTCAACGTATCACAGTTCGCAGGCGATATCAAGCCGGGCGAGAAAGCAGAGATCCGTCTTGACTTCGATGCTCGCCATGCTTCGCTCAACGAGACGCTCAACACTACGCTGCAACTCCGCAGCATGCCTCAGACCGACGATAGCGACATCAGCGTGAGCCTCACAGCCAACGCTCCCGCAGCTTATCCACGTCCCATTTCTCTGCAAGCAGCACCGCAAGGCGAGAGTAGCGCTACGCTCTCTTGGCAAGCAGCTGAAGGCAAGCAGCCCACAGCCTACGCTATCTACCGCGACGGCGAGAAGGTAGGTCAAAGCACCGAAACTACTTACACAGACGACCACCTGACTCGTGGCACCTATGCTTATGCCGTACAGGCTCTCTACGAGGGCGACCACGCCTCTTCGCTCAGTGATACGACAAGCGTAAGCATCAACGTAGGCGAACCTTATTTCGCTCCTACAAGCCTTACCGCTTCGCTCGCTCACAACAAGCAAGTGAGCCTCAACTGGAACGAGCCCTCTGCTCTGCTCAAACACGAAGCATCACTCCGTTGGGACAATGGCATCAATGACGATGCCGTAGGTCTCACCAGCGGTGGCTACTTCTTTGCAGCCATTGCGCTCGATGCAGACGACCTTGCCCCCTACCGTGGCATGAAGATCGACAAGATACAGGCATTCATCAAGGAAAGCCCCAGAGCACTCTCTGCACGTATCTATAAGGACGGCAAGATGGTGAGCAACCAGCGCATCAACACCGCTGATATCAAGTATGGTGAATTCAACGACTTCACACTCGATACTCCCGTCACCATCGAGCGCGGTAGCACCTACTACGTAGCGTTGCTCATCACTCACGATGCCAACCTCCGTCCGCTCGGTATCCACACCGCAACTCCTCTCGATGGTAAGAGCAACCTCATGTCGGAGAATGGTAAAGACTGGTATCCCATCTCATACGTGGGCTACGAAAACACCAACTTCAACATCGCTGCTCACCTCACACCCACTGCCGGCTATACAGAAGAAGAGCCTACAGGCTACATCGTCTTCCGCAATGGCAAGCGCATCACTCCCACTGCGATTAAGCAGCTCAGCTATAGCGAAGAGCTGACCGACGCAGGTCAGTACACTTACAGCGTAGCCTCAGAATATGCAGGAGGCCATCTCTCTGCTCATTCAAGCGAAGCACAAGTTGAAAAGATTCAGCTCGACGCTCCTCAAGCTCCCCACACACTGAAGGCTGACATCGTGCGCAACCGCAAGGTCAACCTCCGCTGGGACTTCCCCTTAGCTCAGACTTCTGAACTTCCCATCGACCTCACCGTACAAGCTGGCATTACACCCGAGGGAATGCCCGAATACGTAGGTCAGTTCAAGGGCACCTACGCTGGCGAAATGGGTATTGCCTCCGACGGCAACTATATCTACACCACGAAGTATTCCGCAGCAGGTATCATCAACCGCTACACCATGGACGGCACATTCGATACCAGCTTCTCCGTGACCGACACGCTCTCTACGGGTTTCCGCAACCTGATCTACGCCGATGGCCATTTCTATGCCACAGCCAACAGCTCTGCCATCTACCAGATCGACATGGATAAGCGCACCGTGACATCAAGCATCTCTATCTCTGAGATTGCTCGTCACATCGCCTACATTCCCTCTCTCGACAATGGCCGTGGCGGCTTCGAGATCGGCGACTGGAGCACCAGCATCTACACCACCATGCGTGGTGCAAAGATTGGCAATGGTCCTACGCCGAAGGCTGCTGCAGGTACGGCCTTCTACAACGGCATAATCTACAGCTTCGAGCAGGGTTACGAGCACAACTACGAACTCTGTGCCTACGACTACGCCACCGGCCGTCAGCTCTGGCACAAGAGCCTCGACCAGTATGGCATCATCAACCCCAACCTCAGCGCTTCTGCAGGTGGTATGTCTATCATCGAGACGAAGGAAGGACTCCACTTGCTCGCCCTTGGCTTGCAAGAGCCCGCTGGCACACGTTTCATTTACTTCGACCTCGGCACTGTAAAAGGTCTGAGTGGTTACAACGTCTACCGCAACAATGTAAAGGTGAACGATGCTCCGCTGTCGCTTCGCGAATATAGCGAAGAACTCTCTACACCGGGCACCTACACTTATCAGGTAGAGACGATCTACATCGACCAGACGGTGTCTGAGAAGAGTGCTCCCGTGAGCATCGAGGTGATCGAAGCTGGCAATGGCGAAGCACCTACCGATGTGAAAGCTCGCATGGCCTCTTATGGCTACGACGTAAACGTATCGATGATCGACCCCACGAGCCTCAGCACCGACCTCTACGAAAGTTTCGAGAGCGAAGCCGCTGATCAATCTTTCGCTCGTGAAGGATGGACCAACCTCGACGGTCGTCTCAAGGTGACAAGCACTGATGCCGTACACGGCAACCGCGCTCTCACCACCACTCCCGAGGCTGAAGCCGAACTCATCATCCCCGTAGCAAAGGCTTACACCTCACCCTTCGCCTTCAGCTTCATGGCACGCAATACCAACCGCGCCGAGGGCGATGGCGAAATTCAGGTGCTCACCTCCGACTACACTACAAGCTACGCCGACTTCACCAACCGCGGCACATTCACCACTGCCGAGGCTTGGAAGCAATGCGACCTGACTCTCCCCGCTGGCACTAAGTACATCCTCATCCGTGTGGCTAAGGCTTATGCTGCCCAGCTCATCGATGCCATCAGCATCAATAGCACGAAGGTGGGCAAAGTATATGGTTACGACATCTTGCGCAACGGTGAGAAGCTCAACGACGAGCCCGTGGCTGGTCCGAGCTATACCGACCACAACGTGCTCCCCGGCACCTACACTTACCAAGTACGTGCTTACTACGACGACTCAAGCATCAGCCCGCTCTCAGAACCTGTACAGGCAAGCGTAAGCTACACCAATGGCTATCAGCAGCCGGGTACGCTCTCTGTCACTCAGACGCCCGAAGGCAACCGCCTCAATTGGTCAGTACCCGCACTGGGTGGCGTGACCGAACTGCGTTGGCACAACGGCGTATGCGACAATGCTGCAGGTCTGCCCAGCGGTGGTGCTTACTACGCTGGTGTACAGTGGAACAGCGACGAGCTTGCTCCCTATAGCAACTTGAGCATCTCTGAAGTGAAGTTCTACATCAATCAGGTGCCCGATGTGCTCTACGTGCAACTCTTTGAGGGCGACGACCTCGTATTTGAAAAATACGTAGCCGATCTCCGTCAGTACTCCTTCAACACCGTTCGCTTGGACAAGCCCATTAAGGTGAACACAAGCAAGCGTCTGCGCGCTGTAATCTACGTAGAGCACAACCAGATCACCGTGCCTCTTGGCTACGATGCCGGTCCTGCACAGGGTGGCCGCGGCAACCTCTACTCTACCGACGGCGTGACTTGGAGCACACTGAGCGACAACGAGATTGAGGGCAACTGGAACATTACGCTCTGTCTCCAGCCCTATGCAGACAATTCGAAGGTAGCACCCACGCAGGCTGTTAGTGCCTTTGCCGACAAGTACGTGCGCCATGCAAGCACGAAGCAGACGCTCTCTGGCACATCGCTCGACACCCCTGCTGCAACTTCCTTCTTCGATGGCTACAACATCTACTGCAACGGCGAGAAGATCAACGCAGAGGTGCTTTCTACAAGCGCCACTCAGTATCTTGATGCTGAAAAGCATGCCGGACGTTACTACGAATACCAAGTGAAGGCCATCTATCCTGGCTACGGCGAGGTTGGCTCCAACGTGGTTCGCATTCTTACTACGGGCATCAACGATGCTACAGTAGATGATACGAACAGTGCAGATTCACCCATCTACAACATTCAGGGTATCCGCACCAATCGTTCTGCCCACGGTCCCGTGATCCAGAATGGTAAGAAGCGCATACAATAAAGCGCGTTCTAAACATACGCTCTCTTAATAAATCCCTTGCAATCTCATGGTTGCAAGGGATTTTTGCATTATCTCTTCTCTACACTAAGGTGCAAAATATGTTTGTTCGCTCAGCAAGAACTTTCTATAACAGCCAGTAAGTTCTCTATTCCCCTCGTAAAGAACATATCCCAGCCTTGGAGCAATCTGTCTCCCGATTGCTTTATTACCACGTCTATACATAGGCTATTCCGTCTCTTCATAACCATTATGCCATCGTACACCGCCCAGTGGCAGCATTGCCACCGCCCAGTGGCAGCATTACCACCGCCCGGTGGCAGCATTGCCACCGCCCGGTGTACGATGAAAGAACTTCCATTCGCTAATGGGAAAATGCTCATTCGCAAACGGCAAGATGCTCATTCGCAAACGGCTTGACGCACATGTAGCGATGGGAAGATGCTATAGGAATCCGAATAGCAACCATGCAAAAAAGGCTTTCGGACTATCGTAGAGAAGCCACATGGCTCCACTCTCGATAGTCCGAAAGCCTTATCTTATACAGTATCGTATGCTATTCTGTACTTTCTGCTTCGCCAACAGAAAATCAGCGATTTCCCTCTCGCATCTCGCTGAGCAGTGCGAGCGCCTTATTCTCGGCAGCCTCCATGATCTCGCGCTCACCGGGTCCCTTATCGTTGATGCCTACGAGGTGGAGAATACCGTGTATGATTACGCGATGGAGTTCCTCCTCATAAGTTTTACCGAAGAGCTCTGCGTTAGAGCGCACCGTATCGAGGCTGATAAAGAGGTCGCCGCTCAAGAGGTCGCCCTCGCAGTAGTCGAAGGTGATAATGTCTGTATAATAATCGTGCTTCAGATATTGGCGATTTACCTCCAGTATCTTCTCATCGTTGCAAAACACATAGGCCACCTCGCCTACGCGCTTGCCATACGAAGCCGCTACGGCGCGCACCCATGCCGTCGTTTCGCGATGCGAAATATCGGGCATCTTAATGTCTATTACGTTGTATGTTATCATGTTTTCTTTCGTTGTGGTAAGGACGATGTCCTTCTTACATATCAAAGAGTGAGGGCTCTGCTGTGTTGGATCCTATGACGCTTCTGCCAAGGTGCTTGTAAGCCAACTCCGTCACCTCACGTCCGCGCGGTGTGCGGCGTATGAATCCTTCTTTAATGAGGAAAGGCTCGTACACCTCTTCCACAGTGCCCGCATCTTCGCCTATCGCGGTAGCAATCGTAGTGATACCCACGGGGCCACCCTTAAACTTATCGATAATCGTAAGCAGTATCTTATTGTCTATCTCGTCAAGTCCAAACTTGTCGATGTTGAGTGCTTCGAGGGCAAACTGGGCTATGTTCATGTCGATACGGCCAGAGCCCTTCACCTGTGCAAAGTCGCGCACGCGGCGCAGCAGTGCATTGGCTATACGAGGCGTGCCACGACTGCGTCCTGCTATTTCGGCAGCGGCTTCATGGGCGATGGGCACCTTAAGGATGCCTGCCGAGCGTTCTACGATGCTCTGCAGCGTATCGGCGTCGTAATACTCTAAGTGGAGGTTGATGCCGAATCGGGCACGCAGAGGAGCTGTGAGCAAACCACTGCGGGTGGTAGCCCCCACGAGCGTAAACGGATTCAGGTCTATCTGGATGCTACGCGCAGCTGGGCCCTTATCGATCATGATATCAATGCGATAGTCCTCCATAGCGGAATAGAGGTATTCCTCCACCACGGGCGACAGTCGGTGAATCTCGTCAATGAAGAGCACATCGTGTGGCTCCAAGCTTGTGAGCAATCCTGCCAGATCGCCAGGCTTATCGAGCACAGGGCCCGAGGTAAGCTTGAATCCCACACCCAGTTCGTTGGCAATAATATTGGAGAGTGTAGTCTTTCCCAGTCCGGGAGGGCCATGTAGGAGGGTGTGGTCGAGCGGTTCGCCACGATACTTGGCTGCTTCTACGAATATGCGCAGATTGTCCACCACCTTGCGCTGACCGCTGAAGTCGTCGAACTTTAGCGGACGGAGAGCGTTCTCAAAGTCGCGTTCCGAAGGAGTGGGAGCTTGCTGCTCAGCGCGTATGTCAAAAGTATCTTCGTTCATAGGTATGCAAAGGTAGTGTTTCTTAGCGAGATGAAGCCCTAATGTAGCGAAAAGATGAAGTAAAAAAGTACATAAGGAAGTGTACGAAATCCTCTGTAAAGAGCTTTGAATGAGCCTCTACAGGCTTTGCTGATATGAAAAAAGAATACTGCCACCCGCAGGCAACAGTATTCTTTCTGTTCTTCCGATACATCTATTGATGCTCGGCAAAAGGTCTCTCTCTCGTATTAAAAGGGGATTTTATACCCCGCTGCACCCTAAAGGGATGCATGACTGTAGCACTTAGTGTCTGTTGTTCTTGGCAAATTGATCAGAAATTAGCTTAAAGAAGTCGTAGTTGAGCACATCTGAGATACGCCAAAGCATCTCCGTATCGATGTGATCTTTCTCAAAAATCTTATAAGCATTCGTTCGGCTACATGATAGCTGTTTGGCGAACCAAACTACGGAGCATCCTCTGCTCTCGTCGAGCCTCTTTCTGATTTCTTTGCCGATATGAATATTCATACTTTTTGGTACTTTTAGATAAGGTGAATATTGTTCAGCTTAGAATTATTACAAGTGCAAAGTAATATCTTTATACTGAATAAACAATCTTTAAAGTGTACCCAATAGCACGACAAGGCCAAAGTTTAGCCCGTTTAGAGGAGTTTTTAGGCATTTTCCACGAATTTGTGGTTTCATTGGAGTAAATTTGCAGCATAAATAAAGCAAGCATTCTTATGGTACTCAATTATATTTGGATCGCATTCTTTGCCGTGGCCTTCGTCATTGCACTGGTCAAGCTGCTCATACTGGGCGATGTGACGGTATTTCCCGCCATCATGGACTCCACCTTCGAGAGTTCGAAGTCGGCTTTTGAGATCTCACTCGGCCTTACGGGTGTACTTTCGCTTTGGCTCGGTGTGATGAAGATTGGTGAGCGCGGAGGCGTGGTCAATGGTATGGCTCGGCTGCTCAGTCCCGTCTTTGAACGTCTCTTTCCCGATCTGCCAAAGGGGCACCCCGTCTATGGCAACATATTCATGAACATTGCTGCCAACATGCTCGGTCTCGACAATGCTGCCACTCCGCTCGGCCTCAAAGCCATGGAGAGTCTGCAAGAGCTCAATCCGAAGAAGGATACGGCGTCGAACCCTATGATCATGTTCTTGGTGCTCAACACCTCGGGCCTAACGCTCATTCCGGTAAGTATCATGGTCTATCGTGCACAGATGGGAGCTGCTCAGCCCACCGACATTTTCATACCCATCCTTATAGCCACCTTCTTCTCCACCCTGGCGGGCATCATCATCACCAGTCTGTATCAGCGCATCAATCTGTTGCAGCCAGTGCTCCTTGCCACGCTGGGCGGTATGTCGCTTGCCGTAGCAGCTATCATCTGGGGCTTTAGCCAGCTCGATAGCACGATGATGAACACTGTGGGCACTACTACTGCCAACGTGTTGCTCTTCTTGATCATCATCTGTTTCATCGTCTCGGGTGTCAGGAAGCGCATCAACGTCTACGATGCCTTTGTCGAGGGCGCCAAGGAGGGCTTCCACACGGCTGTGCGCATCATCCCCTACTTGGTAGCGGTGATGGTCGGCATCGGTGTGTTCCGTGCCTCGGGAGCCATGGATTGGCTCATCGATGGTGTGAAGTGGCTGGTAGGCCTTACGGGCTGCAATGCCGACTGGGTCGGTGCGCTCCCCACAGCGCTGATGAAGCCGCTCTCGGGAAGCGGAGCACGCGGCATGATGGTCGATGCTATGCAGACCTATGGTGCCGACTCCTTCGTGGGCCGACTGAGCTGTATCTTCCAAGGCTCTACGGATACCACCTTCTATATCCTTGCCGTCTATTTCGGCTCGGTGGGCATCACACGTACGCGCCACGCTGTGGCCTGTGGCTTATTGGCCGACCTCGCTGGCATCATCGCTGCTATCTTTATTGCCTATTTATTCTTTGGCTAATATGCTTAATGTGATAATATGGCAATGTGATAATATGACAATGTGATAATATGCTATCGCTTGGCAACACGCTGAAGCGTCCTCTCAACTTTTCAACTCCTAAACTCCTCAACTTCTACATATATGAACGAGACACAATCTAAGCCAGCCTCACGTGGTGGGGCTTTGGCATCGTTGGCCAAAGATACGGCCATCTATGGTATGTCGAGCATCATAGGCCGTTTTCTCAACTACCTGCTCGTGCCGCTTTACACTGCCAAGCTGGCCGCCAGCACGGGTGGCTACGGTGTGATTACTGAGGTGTACAGCTATGTGGCGTTGCTCCTCGTGCTTCTCACCTTTGGTATGGAGACCACCTTCTTCCGCTTCGTCAACAAGACGGAGGAAGATCCTCGCCGTGTCTACTCCACCACGCTCATCATGGTGGGCACCGTGGGTTTGGCTTTTATCGCCATGGTGTTAGGCTTCTTGGGGCCCATCTCTTCTGCGCTCGACTATGCGGCTCATCCCGAATACCTCGGTATGATGGCAGTCTGCGTAGCCATCGACGCTTTTCAGTGCATTCCCTTCGCTTACCTTCGCTACCAGCGTCGCCCCATCAAGTTTGCCGCGCTGAAGTTGCTCTTCATCTTCCTCAACATTGGGCTCAACATCCTCTATTTCCTGGTGCTTCCTGCCCTCTACAATCATCCCTCGCTCCACGATGCCGTGGCGCACATCTACGACCCTTCTTACGGCGTGGGCTACGCTTTCGCCATCAACTTGGCTTGCACAGCGCTCATCACTTTCTTCTTCCGCAAGGAGTTGACGGGCTTCCGCTGGACGTTCGATCGCGCCTTGGCTCGCCGCATGCTTTCTTACTCTTGGCCCATCCTCGTACTGGGCATTGCGGGCATACTCAATCAGACTGCCGACAAGATGATCTTTCCGCGTGTCATGTCGGGCCATGAGGGCAAGGTGCAACTGGGCATCTACGGTGCGAGCGTCAAGATTGCCATGATCATGGCCATGATCACGCAGGCTTTCCGCTACGCTTACGAGCCCTTCGTCTTTGGTAAACAGAAGGATAAGGACAATCGCGAAACGTATGCCAAAGCCATGAAGTTTTTCCTCATCTTCACGCTCTTAGCCTTCCTCATGGTGATGGGCTACATCGACGTGCTGAAGCATATCATTGGTCGCAGCTACTGGGATGGTCTCAAGGTGGTGCCTATCGTCATGGCTGCTGAAATCATGATGGGTGTCTACTTCAACCTCTCTTTCTGGTACAAACTCATCGACAAGACCATCTGGGGTGCTTGGTTCTCGGGAGCGGGCTGTGCGGTGCTCATCGCGGTGAATATCATCTTCATCCCCCACTTCGGCTACATGGCATGTGCTTGGGCTGGATTTGCGGGCTATGCCACAGCCATGGTGCTAAGCTACTTTGTAGGTCAGCACTACTATCCTATCAACTATCCGCTCAAGAGCATCGGCGCATACGTGCTTATCACGGCAATCTTCTTCACCATCATGCAGCTCGATGCGCAGTACGTACCGCAGTTGTGGCTTCGCTTGCTTATCAACACGGCTTGCATCGTACTCTTCATAGCGCATACAGTCCACTATGACTTCCCGCTCAAGAATCTCCCCATCATAGGCAAATACTTCCGCAAGTAATATCCTATAATCCTTAGCCCCCCTAGAACACCTAGAAAACCTAGAAAACCTAGAGCACCTAGAACCTCTAGAAAACCTAGAGCACCTAGAACCTCTAGAACCTCTAGAGCACCTAGAACCTCTAGAACACCTAGAACATCTACTCCCCCTATCCCCCTCCCCCAATGACCAACTACTTCACCCATACCCTAAGCTGCGGCCTACGCCTCATCGTGGAGCACAGAGTATCGCCTGTGCTTTACTGTGGCTACGTAGTGTGTGCTGGCACGCGCCACGAAGAAAGTGCCGATTCGGGCATGGCTCATTTTATAGAACATACCACATTTAAGGGCACCCACCGCCGTCGAGCCTGTCATATCACCAATGGGCTTGAGCGCGTAGGTGGCGACCTCAATGCCTACACCACTAAGCAAGAGACCGTCTACTATGCTACGGTCCTGCGCGACGACTTCAGCCGTGCTGCCGACCTCCTGACCGACATCGTATTCCACAGCACCTATCCGCAAGCCGAGATAGACAAAGAGGTGGAGGTAATCTGCGATGAAATCGATAGTTATAAGGATTCTCCATCGGAGCTTATCTTCGATGAATTCGAAGCTATGATGTACAGTGGCCAGCCTCTCGGACGCGACATCCTGGGCTCTGCAGAGCGCCTACGGCAATATACCACAGCAGATGCGCTCCGCTTCACTCAGCGCTATTACCGACCTGAGAACGCCGTTTTCTACGTCTATGGCGACGTAGATCCTCAGCGCGTGGTGCGCACCTTGGAGCGTCTTTTGCCCGCATCTGATTTCTTGGATTTACCGAGGCTTTCGCCCCTCCAGCGCCACGTCCCCGTGTCTTGCTCACAGCAGAATGAACGCATTGTCAAGAAATCCACCCATCAAGCCCATGTGCTCATTGGCGGCCCTACCTTTGCGGGTACGGACGAGCGCCGTTTTGCCCTCATTCTGCTCAACAATATGCTGGGCGGACCGGGCATGAACTCTCGTCTTAACCTTTCGCTTCGCGAGAAGGCAGGGTTGGTCTATAGTGTCGATGCCTACCTCAACACTTATCCCGATACGGGCTTTTGGAATGTCTACTTCGGCTGCGACGCCCACGATGTGAAGCGCTGTCGCCGTCTGCTCAAGCGCGAATTGCTCCGTTTCATCGACACTCCGCTCACGCCCACCCAGCTCTCTGCTGCCAAGAAGCAGCTACGCGGCCAGATAGGCATTTCTACCGATGCTTCCGAGGGATATGCGCTGGCTCTGGGCAAGACTTTTGCCCACTACAATCGCCACCGCTCCATAGAGGCTATCATCAAAAACCTCGATGCCGTAACGGCTGACCAACTGCAAGCTGTTGCAGCTGAAGTGTATTGCCCCGAGAGGCTGACAACGTTAGTGTACCAATAAAATCGGCAAGCCGATTTTATTGGTAAGTTTAATGAGTTTATAAGTTTATGAAGTTACCTCTTAACTTCTCAACTCTTAAACTCCTCAACTTCTTCATCCCCCATGCTCATCGACTCAGCAAAACTTAAAACGCAAGCAGCACAATTAGGCTTCTCTGCCTGCGGGCTCGCTCCCGCCGAGGCGGTAAGTCCCAATCGGGCGGAGGAACTCCGTCAGTGGCTCAGCGAGGGCTGCCAAGGCGATATGCACTATCTGGAGCAGAACGTTGAAAAGAAGCTCGATCCAAGACTGCTCGTAGAGGGTGCCCACACGGTGGTGAGCCTTGCCGTCAATTACTTCTCGCCCGATGAAATGGAGCAAAACGATCGTGAAAAGCTCAGAAGCGCCGATGAAAACAGTGAAAATACAGCTACATGGAAGCTTGCTCGCTATGCCCGAGGCACCGACTACCATGACGTGGTACGGCAGATGCTCCAGCAGCTCATGCTCAGCATGGGTTGGGAGGAACATCGCGATGGACGCGTCTTTGTCGACACAGCCCCCGTCGATGAGAAGTATTGGGCACAGCGATGCGGACTGGGATGGCGCGGACGCAATTCGCAGCTCATTCTGCCTGGGGCAGGTAGCTACTTCTTCTTGGGCGAACTCATCCTCATCCACGAAGCCGACCACTACGATGCACCCGCTACCAATCATTGTGGCAACTGCCATGCCTGCCTCGATGCTTGTCCCATGCACGCTCTGCGTGGCGATGGCACACTCGATGCGCGCCGCTGCCTGTCCTATCTCACCATAGAGCATCGCGGAGAAATTCCCCCCGAAGCCCGAGAGCAGATGTCGCCCTGCTTCTACGGCTGCGATCGCTGTGCCGACGCCTGTCCATGGAATCAGCGATTTGCTCAGCCCACCTCTATTGATGCTCTGAAGCCTCGCCCTGCCATCATGCAGATGCGCCCCACCGACTGGCAATCCCTCACCCCCGAGACCTATCGAGAGCTCTTCCGCAAAAGCGCGGTGAAAAGGGCGAAATACGACGGCCTCCTCCGCAATATCAAAGCCCTCAAGCCCCCCCCTAATAATCCCCTAGAATAACATAGAATCCCCTAGAATCCCCTAGAATACCTAGAATCCCCTAGAATCCCCTAGAATACCTAGAATCCCCTAGAATCCCTAGAACACCTAGAACACCTAAAATCCCTAGAACACCTAGAGCACCCCCTGGCGTCAGCCCTATTACTTATTACTTTTTACTTATTACTTAAATGAGAAATATCCTATTCATGCTGCTTGCCGCCACAGCTTCAGCGCAAGCGCAAACCAACGTGGTGTGGTTCGACCAGCCCACTTCCCTCCGCGGGCAGCAATGCTGGTGGGGCGGAAATCCCGACCATACACGTAAACCCGTGCGAGCTGGCGACTCTGCCACCAATTCTGATCACGAATGGGAATACCGCTCCCTCCCTCTGGGCAATGGCAGCATAGGCTGCAACGTGATGGGAAGCATCCAGACCGAGCGCTATACGCTCAATGAAAAGACCCTCTGGCGCGGCGGCCCCAATACTGCCAAGGGCGCACAGGACTATTGGAACCAAAACAAGCAGTCGGCCCACGTGCTAAAGGACATTCGCCAAGCTTTCACCGACGGCGATTGGCAGAAGGCTGCACAACTCACCACGCAGAATTTTAATAGCAACGTGCCTTACGAGGCCACAGGCGAACCACAGTTTCGCTTCGGATCGTTCACCACGATGGGCGAACTCACGCTCGAGACAGGCATCAGCCCCGATGGCGTGAGCCACTACCGCCGTGCACTCTCTGTCGACTCTGCCTATGCCCGTGTGAGCTTCACCGCAGCTGATGGTACAAGCTATGAGCGCCGCACGTTTATCTCATATCCTGCCAACGTGATGGCCATTCACCTCACAGCAAGTAAGCCCGGAGCGCAGACGCTCACCGTGAAGTACGCTCCCAATCCCGTGAGCGAGGGCAGCTTCGCGCCCGATGGAAAGGGCGGTTTTTGCTACACAGCGCATCTGGACAACAACCACATGGAGTACGTAGTGCGCGTGAAAGCTCTTGCCAAAGGCGGCAGCGTGACCTATCGCGACGGAGCCATCCACGTGGAGGGTGCCGACGACCTGACGCTTCTGCTCACCGCCGATACCGACTATGCGCCCAACTTTGATCCCGACTTCAACGACCCCAAAGCTTATGTGGGCGTAGACCCTCAGCAGACCACTGAGCACTGGATGAAACGCGCCACAAAGAAAGGCTACGACAAGCTCTTTGCCGAACACCTCAAGGACTACACCTCGCTATTCTCGCGCGTGAAGTTCCACCTCGACGGAGCCTCATCTGCCAAGCCCACCAACGAGCGACTCGCCGACTATCGCCGCGGAACGAAGGATGCGGGCTTGGAGACGCTCTACTATCAGTACGGACGCTACCTGCTCATAGCCTCATCGCGCCCGGGCAATCTGCCCGCCAATCTGCAGGGCATGTGGCACAACAACGTGGACGGCCCTTGGCGTGTGGACTATCACAACAACATCAACCTACAGATGAACTATTGGCCCTCGCTCTCGACCAACCTCACGGAGTGTGCCGAGCCGCTTACTGACTTTATCCGTCTGCTCGAAAAGCCCGGTGAACGCACCGCTAAGGCCTACTGGGGCGCACGTGGATGGGCGGCTGGCATTTCTGCCAATATCTTCGGTTTCACCGCACCGCTCGAGGGTGCCGACATGTCGTGGAACTACAATCCGATGGCGGCTTCGTGGCTCGCCACCCATCTGTGGGACTATTATGACTACACGCGCGATGAGCACTTCCTGCGCCACACGGCCTACCCGCTCATGAAGGGCTGTGCCCTCTTCTGCGAAGACTTCCTCTGGCGCAAGGCCGACGGCACGCTGACGGCTGCTCCCTCTACCTCGCCCGAACATGGGCCTATCGACGAGGGTACGACGTTTACCCATGCCGTGGTGCGCGAGATCCTGCTCGACTGCATCAGTGCTGCCCAGAAGCTCGGCGTCGATGCCGATGAGGTGGCGCGATGGCAAGGCATTCTCCGCGACTTGGCTCCCTACAAGATTGGCCGCTACGGACAGCTCATGGAGTGGAGCCGCGACATCGACGATCCTGCCGATCAGCACCGCCACGTCAACCACCTCTTCGGCTTGCATCCGGGCCATACCATCTCGCCGCTCACCACGCCTGCACTGGCTGAAGCCTCACGCGTAGTACTGGAGCACCGTGGCGATGGCGCCACGGGATGGAGCATGGGCTGGAAGCTCAATCAGTGGGCACGACTCCACGATGGCAACCATTCCTACGTGCTCTACGGCAATCTGCTCAAGAACGGCACTGCCGACAATCTGTGGGACATTCACCCACCCTTCCAAATCGATGGCAACTTCGGCGGCACAGCAGGCGTCACAGAGATGCTCCTGCAGAGCCATGCGGGCTGCATCGACTTGCTCCCCTCGCTACCCGATGCATGGCAGAGCGGCAGCATAAGCGGACTGCGCGCTCGTGGCAACTTCGGCATTGACCTGGAGTGGAAGAATGGTCAACTCGCTCAGGCACGCATCACCTCGGGCTCAGGCGGCATAGCTCATCTGCGCTACGGCAGCCACGTCATGGACGTGCCCACCGCGAAGGGCAAGACATATACCATCACCTTTGATACTGACCATCTGGTGCTGAAGAAATAAACTTGCGGATGCGAAGGTAACAGTAGTCTGCAACATTAGCAAAAAGAGTGTACAAACTGTACACTCTTTTTTTGTTCCACGATTTTCCCAAAGCATGTAAGAAAGCTGACTCTCTCTACGCGCGCGCATTACAGGGAGTTTCATTCTTCTATTTTCTCACTTCTTGCACTGTTTATTCAGAACGCACTGAATACCAAGAGATTTGAGAGTGTAGGCACACTTTATTTGCCTACACTCTGCCTGCATTTACCACCACGAAGAACAATTGTCGTTATGTCAGTCAGAATTATCCCTCCTTCCAGTTCAAATTATCCCCCGTTCGAGTAAAAATTTTCCTATGCTACAGTTTTTACTCTTCCCACCTCTAATTTCAATAATTCCCCATTTCATCGGAGCTTCCCATTAAGGAGAAAGTTCGATGAAATGGGGAATTTCTGAACAAAAGCGGGATGGTGCAGGCAGTGCGTAGGGTGAGGAAAGGAGTGCAAGCAAGCGGTAGCTGCCTACACTTCGCAACGGACTAATTCTGAATGAGTTGGGGCAGGAAAGTGACAGTAGCACACATCTCTCAGCATGAAAATAACGGAGCGCGTGCGCGCGTAGATGCAGAAAAAGTGTACAGTTTGTTCACTCTTTTTGACCATGCAAGATATTCTATGCAACTTTGCAATCCGAGAAAGCCAAGTTCACCCCCAGTTTACCCAGTTACGTAGGCGAGCGACTTGTCCCCCCCACACAAAAATCCCTCCCCACAGCCGCGCCACGAGGAGGGAAAGACTATCTATACTGAAGTTTCGGATTTAGGATGGGCGGGCTGAAAGCCCAATGAATTCCATAGC